>ERZ857951.676-NODE-676-length-42500-cov-3.949134_pt1 | contig 42500 bp, 51 predicted proteins | sample MGYA00519759_ERZ857951 | MGnify/ENA primary metagenome ERZ857951 (study PRJEB31778, sample SAMEA3449377) | human gut metagenome | biome: human gut; feature: human-associated habitat; material: faeces | place: United Kingdom | collected 2010/2012 ...
GAATCCACGCCGCGTTGCTCTCGATGCCTGTACGCCCTTTGGGCTACAGGCACGGCCCTACGGGCCGCCCGTCGGGTCGGCCTTCGCGCCGCGCCGCACCATGTGCGGCGTTAGAGCAATTTCAAAGTAAAATTGCTCCAAGATATTCACTCCACCATGGCAGTCATGAACAGAACCACCCGCCCTTTGCTTCCGCCGTTGGCGGCGTTTCTTCTGGCCGCGCTCTGCCTTCTGTCGCCCCGCCCGGCGGACGCCCTCTCCGTTTCCAAAAGCCTGCCCCTGTATGCGCGGGATATGGAATTTTACTACCAGAACAAACGCCCCGAAGTGCTGCCCGGCATTCTGCGTTCTTTTGACGGCCAGGGCGTCCTGGCTCAGGGTGAAAAACGGCTGATGGTGGCCGCTTTCCTGGCCGAGGTGCTGCGCGACGACCCGTCCGCGCGCCCCTTGCTTCTGCCGCCGCAAGACGGTCTGAGCCAAGACGGCAGGCGTACCCTGGCCTGGGTGGCGCATCTGGCCGGGCTGCCCGACGAAACGGCCCTGCTGGGCGAACTGCTCAGCCCGGATGACGCCCCGCTGCTGGCCCAGATCCAAAGCAGCCCCGCGTCGCTGGCCCGCTGGGACATCTATGCCGAAAAATCAGTTCTGCAGATGTACTGGGCGGCCTTTCTGGCTTCGGGCAAGGTCGGTTATCTGGACGCCATCATCGATGCCGCCCTGCGCTATGCCCGGCTCAATGCCGGGGGGCGCCAGAACGAAGCGTCTTTTCCGGTCTGCGCGGCGGCGGCCGCCTCGCTCTACGAACTGGCACCGCGCCATGCCGTGGTGCGCTCTCGTCTGGAGCGGGCCCTTCAGGGGCGGACCGGACCGGAGGCAGACACCCTGCGGATTATTCTGCGCCAACAGCGGCCCGCCGGTTTCTGACGCGATTCCCTTTTGCGCCGTTGCTCCTTCCCAGCCGGGACTTATATGGAGGGGAAGGAGTTTCGCCATGACCACACTGAAAAGCATGGAAGCGCGCCTGCAGGCGCAGTCCGCGCTCCATTTTCTTCCTTATATAGGCCCGGAATACGGCGTTGCCGCGCCACGGATCGCCATGCTGGGCGAAGCGGCGCACGGCCCGGCCCCGGCGGGGCAGAACCGGAGCTTCGTCCGTTCCGTGGTGCGAACCGCTTTGGACGAGAGCGCCAAGGGCATGAAGGGCGACCACTGGATCCGCTACGTCCGCAATATTGAAGCCATGCTTGGCGGCCGGGAATACGGCGCGCCGGAACACTGTTGGCAGAAGCTGGCCTATGCCGTCTTTTTTCAAAGGATCAAGACCAATCCCGGCGACGGGCACACGCCGGAGGACATCCGCCGGGGCCGGGAGGCCTTTTCCGCCCTTCTGGATATCCTTGCGCCCGATTATCTCATTGTCTGGGGCCAAGCTTTGCTGAAGAACGGCTGGCTGCCTCAGGAAGGACTGACCACGCTGGAAGCCTCCCTGCAGCTCTACGTCTACGCCGCCCATCCGCATCCTCTGATCTGGCAGTGCCATCATCCGTCCCGCGATTTCAGCTATCGGAACGAATACGCGCGCTGGCTGGCCGTGCAAAAGACGGCGGCAGCCCGTGACGGGGCGTCTTAAACCTCAAAACGCTTGGGACAGGCCAGGCAGCAGGCGTCCGGCGCATTGTGCGCCAGCGCGGCGCGGAACCCGCCGAACGCTTCGCTGTTCCACACCGCCCAGGGATCGTCGTCAAGAACGTTGCCGAAGACCCGGCGGTGCGGCTCGTCCCGGCCAGCGGGCACATTGAGGTAGACGCAGGGCGAAAGCGCGCCGTCGGCATCCACGTACAGGCTGCGGGCCACGTTTTCGCGACATCCTCCGGCGTCCGCCAAAGGCCGGGGGCCCGGCAGGGCGTAATGGATTTCCCTCCCGTCCTCCGCCGCCTGCGCGGCGGCGCGCTCCAGCACGGCACGGGCGCGGGCGATCTTGTCCGTCTCTTCCGGCGCGAAGGCCAGGGCGGCCTGTTCCGGCGCGGCGATATAGTCCAGCGTACTGATTACGGCCGTGCGCACGTCCAATTCGGCCATCAGCCGGGGCAGCCCGGCCGCGGCGTCTATTCTGTCGGCCAGCAGCAGATAGGCCAGATGGACTTCCAGGGCCGTCTCCTTCCGCGCGTCCGAAGCATGCTGAGCGGCCCGGACCAGGCGGACGGCCTCGCAGACCCGCTCAAAGGGCACGCCGGACCGCGCCGTATTGGAGGCCGCGTCCGTGCCCGCCAGAGAAAAAGCCAGCATGTCCATGCCGCTTTGCACAATGCGCGCGGCCAGGTCCGCATCCATGCATAGGCCGCAGGAGGTGCTGGACACCTGACAGCCCGCCTTGCGGGCCAGGGCCGCGAAATCAAAAAAGCGCGGGTGCAGCAGGGGTTCCCCCCAGCCCTGGAGATGCGCCCGGCCAGAGCGGCGCAGCAAGGGCCAAAGGGCCGCGAAAACAGCATCCGGCATGTGGCGCGACCGCCAGAAGGCGGCCTGAGTGGTATGCGGACAATAGACGCAGCGCCCGGCGCAGCAGGAGGTCACTTCCACCTGCACGCAGTCCAGAGGACGACGCTCGCCCAGCAGCAATTCCCGCAGGCGTTCGCCCAGACCGGGCGCGCGGAAGGCCGGATTTCGCAACGGATCATTCCCGATCATGACAAGCCCTCCGTAATCAGCGTCCCAGCAGGCGCGCCAGCCAGCTCTTTTTTGCCGCCCGCACGGACCAGCCGGTTTCCACACAGGGCAGAAAAAGGCTTGCCCCCCACTTTTTCTTGAAAAAGGCCACGCCCGGATGAATGCCCAGGCCCAGATTGAGCAGACCGTGCCCGCGCGCTTCCGCTTCGGCCGCCAGGGCCGCCAGCAGCGCGTCCGCCGTGCCCGGCGGCGCGTCCGGACAGCGAAAGGCGAACATGTAAAACGCGGTGGAAAAGGACGAGTAATCGCCGATGGCACATCCGGCCAAGCCGCCGTCCCGGCAGCGGGCGGAAAACAGACGGGCCTGCGGCGCGGCGGCCAGATACGCGTCCAGATGCCGGAAAATATGCACGCTGCCCGGCTCCAGAGTACGGGCGCGGCAGAAATCTTCCACCAGGGCCGCGTGCTCCGCTGTCCAGCAGTCCGGGCCGCCGCTCTGCTCCACCGTGATGTCCCGCGCGGCCCGGCGCAGCATGTTCCTCAGTTTCAGGCCCACAGGGGGCACAGGCAGAAGCAGAGACCAGTAGGCGTCTTCCCGGCTCTCGGCCCCGGACGGCGCGGCGGCCGGGCGCGCGGCGGCCAGAACCGTAATTCGGGACAGATCGGGCACGGTCAGGGCTTCACGCACGGCCGCGTCCACGGCCGCCGTATCGCGCGGGTCATGCAGCGGATAGCCCACAAGCACCACCTCGCCTTCGCCCGTGTGCCCCACACAGTCGCCGAACAGGCGGGGCCGCAGACCGGACACGGCCCCCACATAAGGCAGAAGCTGTTCCGGCGTCACGGCCTGCGCCGTCACGCGGGCCAAGCCGCCGGACAGCCCATCGTACAGGCCGCGCGCCGGATTTTTTGCGTCCCCGAACGGCGTCACCAGCGCACCTCCGCGTCTCCGCGCCAAAGCGCGCGCAGTTTGTGCCCGAGGCCGGGCAGGCAACGGCGCACCCGGAAGCCGTCTTCCGCCAGCATGCGGCGCAGATTGACCAGATGAGCCGCGCCCACGAAAACCACGCACCGGCCTTCTTCCAGATACGGCCGCATGCGCTCCCGGAAGCGTTGATCGCGGACATTGACCACATATTCCGTGCGGGTGGGAAATTCCGCGCTGGAGCCCATCATCCGCTCAAGATCCCCGGCCAGATAGGCGCGCATGTTCCGGCGGGACTGGGCCTTCCAGCCTTCGCAGGCCCGGAAAAAACGCAGCACCCGCTCCACGGGCACCGACTCCAGCGAGGCCAGCTGTTCTTCCAGATTTTCCATGCCGATCACGTTCTTGCCCATATCGTGGGCGATGCGCCAAGCCTCCATATCCACGGAACCGCACCAGCCCTGCCGCTCCAGAAAGGCGGTCCAGAGAGAGAAAAAGGCGCACCAGGGCCGGGCATGGCGCAACAGCCAGCGCACGTCCGCCTTGCGCGCGGCTTCCATGCCCAGCCAGCGGACCAGCGGGCCCTCCGGGCCGCGCACCACCCGTTCCAGGCGACGGATTTCCTCCTCGGCGAGCATTTCCAGCAGCGCTTTGTGCTCCGGCGGCAACCGTTTGCCCGCCTGGTCCACGGCGGCCAGGGCGTCCTCGTCCAGCGGGCCTTCAAACAGCACGTTGTCCACCTTGCGGAACAAGCGGATAAAGGACGTCTCAAAGGAATAGCAGAAGAAGTGGGCCGTGCCGCCAAGCCAGGACACTCTGCCGTTTTTTTCCACTTCCCAGAGCATGGCAAAGGGACGCTGGTCGGGCCGCGCGTTCTCCGGCGACGGCAGTGACGGCGGGGGTGCGGCAGCGGCGCGCAGCAGGGCCAGAGTCAACGCGCGGGCCGTATCATTATGCGCGGCACGCGTTTTTTCCTCCCAGGCGGCCATGACATAAGGCAAATAGGGCCGTCCGCCCCATTTGCGCTTGAAGCGCAAAATACCTTCATTGACGCCCAGGCCCAGGTGCACATAGCGCTTGCCCGCCCGGCGGGTCTTTTCCAGCATGGCCGCGAACAGCAGGTCCGCCGCGTGGGGCGTATACTGCGCGCGGGAATGCGCGCCGAGCACATAGGAGCAGAATTTTTCCGGCGCGTCGTCCAGCAGCAGGCAGGCGGCAAGGCGACCTTCCTGATCCCAGGCGTTGAGCAGGCACAGCGCGCCGTCCGCTTCAACCAGAGCCTCGGGAGTGCGGGCGTACAGTTCGCGTACATGCGGGGCCAGCGGCCTGGCCTCTTTCCGGTCCGCGCGCCCCATAAACTCCGCCCAGAGCCGCCGATGGGCCGGAGTGAACTCGCGGCCCTCCTCCACCCGCAGCGCGGCAGCCGCGCGGCGCAACACGCCGCGCAGCCGGGCCGGGGGCTCGGCCCGCGCCGAAAGCAGATAGTAGCGGTCGCGATCGACAATATGAGCATGCAGACGCGGCGGCAGATCCGGGCCCACGGCCCAGCAGCTCACGGCCCCGCTTTTCTCCAGGGCTTCGTCAAGGGCCGCCTCAAAGGCCGTGTGGCTGTATTTGCCGCGCAGGGGATAGGCCACGGCCATGAGCCAGTCCTCGGCGGCCCAAAAAAGATACGGCCCCACACGAAAGGGCGCACCCCGCGACATGGCCCGCATGAGCGGCAGAGAATGCTCCGGCACACGGGCCAGGGCGTTGATACGGGCAAGAAACTCGGTTTCCATACAGTTACAAAAAATGTTTTCCCAAGCGCTGTTTCAGGCGTTGCCTCTCCCAAGATGCATTTTGTCTTTTGGCAAGAAAAAAACGGGACGGATTTCTTCGCAGGCCGTGGGCAATCCACGCAAAGCAGGGAATTTTGTTCTTCCAGCGAGGAAAACAAGTTTTTTACGGAGCGGAGTGTACTCTAACGTACTCGACCGAAGTAAAAAACGCCGTTTGACGAAGCTGGAAGGCAAAAGAACCGCTTTGCGCGGGTTGCCTAGTGGGCGGTGCCCCAATCATGCCCCACCCCCCAATCCACCACCAGAGGCACGGAAAGCGTCTCGCCGCCCGGAGCCACCGAGCTCATCAGGGCGGCCACCCGCGCACCGGCCGATTCGGCCGTGGCTTCGGGCGTTTCCAGCAACAGTTCGTCATGCACCTGCAAGAGAAGGCGGGCGTCCATGCGCCGCAGTTCAGCGTCATGGGCCACGGCCAGCATGGCCAGCTTGATGATGTCCGCGGCCGAGCCCTGGATGACCGTATTAATGGCCTGCCGCCGGGCCAGGGCAAAGGCCTGGCCGTTGGCCGAAAGAATGTCGGGCAACAGACGGCGGCGGCCGCCCAGGGTGGTCACGTAGCCCTGGCGTTTGGCCGTGGCCTCCACGTTCTCGTAAAAAGCCTTGAGGCCCGTGAGCCGTTCAAAATAGCGGGTAATAAATTCCTTGGCCTCGGCGGTGCTGATCTTGAGTTCCTGGCCCAGCTTTTGCGCGCCCATGCCGTAGATCAGGCCGAAATTGATGGTCTTGGCATTGCGGCGCTGGTCCGGGCTGACCTCACCGGCCTGCAGGTCATAGATCAGGGCCGCGGTGCGGGCGTGAATGTCCTCGCCCTGGCGGAAGGCGTCCAGCAGGGCCGCGTCCTGGGACATATGGGCCAGCACGCGCAGTTCCACCTGGGAATAGTCGGCGGAAACCAGGGTACGGCCCGGCCCGGCGATGAAGCAGGCCCGCATGCGCTTACCCAGCGGGCCGCGCACGGGAATATTCTGCAAGTTGGGATTACTGGAAGACAGCCGCCCGGTGGCCGTGGCCTTCTGATTGAAGGTGGTATGGATGCGCCCCTGCCCGTCCACCAGGCGCGGCAGCGGGTCCAGATAGGTGGAGCGCATCTTCTCCAGTTTGCGGAATTGCAGAATGCTGTCCACCACAGCGTGGCGTCCGGCCAGTTTTTCCAAAGTCTGCTGGCTGGTGGAAGCCTGCCCGCCCTTGGTTTTGCGCGGCGAGGGCAGATTCAGGGTCTTGAAGAGCACATCGCCCATCTGCTGGGCCGAACGGATGTTGAAGGTCGTTCCCGCCGCCGCGTAGACCTCGGCGGTGAGGCGGTCCAGCTCGTGCTGTACGTCGGAGAGAAAGGCCTGGAACGCGGCGGCGTCGATAGCCACGCCGCGCCCTTCCATTTCGGCCAGCACCGGGGTAAGAGGCAGTTCCAGCGTATTGTAAAGCTCGCGCAGCCCGTCGCGGACCAAACGATCCTCCAGGGCTTCGGCCATAGCCAGAGCCAGCCGGGCCGGACCCCCGCCCTCGGGTTTCAGAGCCGCCCCCCAGCGCGCGGCCAAGCGGGGCCAGCCGTAATCGCTTTCCTCGGGATTGAGCAGATAGGCAGCCAAGCCCAGGTCGAAACAGCGCGGCGGCGTTTCGCCCAGAGGCAGATTGCGCCAACAGGGCGCGGCGGTCAGCAGGGCCTTGAGATCGGCCACCACCAGCCGCCGGGCCGACTGCAGCCAGGCGCAGAGCATGTCCATGCGCCCGGTCCAGCAGTATTCCGCAGGCTCCGTCGTCTCGGACAGCGGATCGCCCACGGCCAGATGCGGCGGCTGCTTGGGACCCTGCGGCCAGATCAGGGCCACATGGCGGCCCGCGCAGTCCGGCAGGGCGGCGACATCCGAGAGTTCCGGGGCCAGAGGTTCTTCAACGGCATCCAGCAGGCTCATCTGCGCGCCCGTGCGGGTCTGGGACCGCGAGACGCCGCCGGATGACGCCGCAGCGAACGAAACGCTTTGCGCACCGGCTTTCTGCGCGGCGGCCCCCTCGGCTCCGGACGCGGCATCCTCTGTCCGCGCGCCCGGACGCGGCGGCGCGGCCGCATCCTCATCGCTCTGGCGGCGCAGCAGCGAGGCCATTTCCCGGCGCAGGGCAAAGAGTTCGAATTCCTCGGCCAGAGCCCGGCATTCCGGCACATTCAGCGGCCGCACGGCCATGTCGTCCAGGGTCAGGCTTTCGCAGGCCTTGAGCGACAAGGTGGTCAGTTCCCGCCAGATGAACATATCCTCCAGATGGCCGCGCATCTTGTCCTGGATTTTGGGCGGCAGCAGGACGAAATGATCCCGGATGTCCTCCAGGCTGGGACAGATCTCGAAAATCTGGCGCGCGGTCTTGGGGCCGATGCCCGGCACGCCGGGGATATTGTCGCTGGCATCGCCCACCAGGGCCTGCACGTCGGGCCACTGGGCCGGGCTCACCCCGCTCTCGGCCCGGAATTCGGCTTCGTTGAGAAGTTTTTCCTCGCGCGCCGCCGGATCCCACATATAGACGTTGGGGCCCAGGCATTGTTTCAGATCCTTGTCGCCGCTGACGATGACCACCGGGCGCTCGGAAGAAAAACGGGCCGCCAGGGAGGCGATGCAGTCATCGGCCTCGCAGCCCTCCGAGACTTCCAGCTTGAGGCCCAGGGCATGCACCATGCGCAGGATGGGCTCGATCTGCCGGGCCAGATCCTCGGGCATGGCGTCGCGGTTGGCCTTGTACAGCGGAAAGATATCGTGGCGAAAATTTTTGCCCTTGCCGTCTTTGACGAAGACGAAATGCCGGGGCCGCTCCTCGCGCAGGATGCGCAACAGCACGCGGGTCACCACCACCAGGGCGTTGGTGGGGAAACCGTCGGAGCGCTGCATATTTTTATTGGCGAAAAAGCCGCGATAAATGAAGGCGGAACCGTCCATCAGAAATATGGGATCAGAGGCTAGGCCCAGGCGTTCTTTCAGTGACATGGCAGTAGGGGTTGAGGGTTGCGCGGCCCGGTCGGCGTCGCCGCTTGCGGAGAAGGCATGCTGCGGGTATAGTATAGGGATGGAAACAAGTCCGCAAGTGACAGCTTCGGCTCAAGGGCCGCTCTGGCTCGTAAGCGTGGGCGGCCGCTGGAATATGGAAGAGCCGTGGCCCGAGGAAGCCGACGCTGCCCTGGCCGGCATTGCGGACCAGCGCGTGCGCGAATTGCGCCTGGAAGCAAATGGTCTGGGCCGGTGGGACACCAGTCTGCTGGTCTTTCTGGTGCAGATGGTCAAGGCCGCGCGCGCCCGCAAGCTGGATGTGGATCTGGCTCTGCCCGAAGGACTGGAACGCCTGCTGCACATGGCCTTCGCCGTTCCCGCGCAGGAAGGCGCGGCCCGCAAAAAAAGCGACGCGACGTTTTTGTCCGGCCTGGGGGACGCGGCCCTGAGTCTGCCGCCCACGGTCGGGGACTTTCTTAGTTTTTGCGGCGAGGTGACGCTCTCCATCTGGCGGCTTTTTCTGGGCCGGTCCAAGATGCGCAGCCAGGATTTCGTGGCCGCCATGTATGAATGCGGGGTGCAGGCCCTGCCCATCATCTCCGTCACCAGCATGCTTTTCGGCCTGATCCTGGCCTTTGTGGGCGCGGTGCAGCTGACCCAGTTCGGCGCGCAGATCTATGTGGCGGGCCTGGTGGGCATCGGCATGCTGCGGGTCATGGGCGCGGTGATGGTGGGCGTGGTCATGTCGGGCCGGGTGGGCGCGGCCTACGCCGCGCTTATCGGCACCATGCAGGTCAACGAAGAGGTGGACGCCCTGGCGACTCTGGGCATCTCGCCCGTGGACTTTCTGGTGCTGCCGCGCGTACTGGCGCTCACGGCCATGGTGCCCCTGCTGACGCTCTACGCCGACCTCATGGGCGTGCTGGGCGGCTATCTGGTGGGTGTCATGATGCTGGACCTCAATCCCATGGAATACATCAACGCCACCACCCAGATGGTGCCCTTCAAGCATGTGCTCATCGGCCTGGTTTACGGTACGGTTTTCGGGGTGGTCATTGCCGTGGCCGGTTGTTACCAGGGCATGCGCTGCGGCCGCAGCGCCCAGGCCGTGGGACAGGCCACCACCACGGCGGTGGTCCATTCCATTGTGGGCATCATCGTGGCCACGGCCGCCATCACCGTCATCTGCAACGTACTGGGCGTCTGACATGAGCATGGGCAAAGACAACACCCAAACGGCGGGCGGCTCCGGGCCGGGCGAACGTGAGATCCGGGTCAGCGTGCGCGGCCTGCAAGTGGGCTACGGCTCCTTTGTGCTCATGCGCAATGTGGAATTCGATGTGCGCGCCGGAGATATTTTTTTCATTATGGGCGGTTCGGGATGCGGCAAAAGCACGTTGCTGCGGGTGCTCATGGGACTCAAGCCCCCCCAGGCCGGGCAAGTGCTTTACGGGGGCACGGATTTCTGGGGCGGCGGCGAGGACGTGCGCCGGAAAATCATGCGCCACGCGGGCGTGCTCTTCCAAGGCGGGGCGTTATGGAGCTCCATGACCCTGGCCGAAAACGTGGGCCTGCCCCTGCAACAGTATACGGATCTGGACGACGAGGAAATCCGCGAACAGGCCTCGCTCAAGCTGGCCCTGGCCGGGCTGGCCGGATTTGAGGATTATTATCCCTCGGAAATCAGCGGCGGCATGCGCAAGCGCGCCGGTCTGGCCCGCGCCCTGGCCCTGGATCCCCAGATCCTCTTCCTGGACGAGCCCTCGGCCGGTCTGGACCCGGTCAGCTCCCACCTGCTGGACGAGCTGATTCTGGAATTGCGGGATACGCTGGGCACCACCTTTGTGATCGTCTCTCACGAACTGGCCAGCATTTTCGCCATTGCCAGCAACAGCATTTTTCTGGACGCGCAGACCCGTTCTGTCACAGCCAGGGGCAATCCCAACGAACTGGTGCGCGATCCCCATACCGAGAAGCGCGCCCTGCTCTTCCTGACCAGAGGCGGCGAACGCCGCGGAGAGGACTCCGCCCGTGACGACGCCGGGGCAGCCACGCCCGACAAGGATACGTCAGAATGACTTCACAAGCATACAAAACCATGGTGGGCGCCTTTGTGCTCGGCGGCATCGGTCTCTTTGCCCTGGGCCTGGTTCTGCTGGCCGGGAGCCGCCTGTTCAGCAACGACCTCGAGTACGTGCTCTATTTTGACGGCTCGGTGAGCGGCCTTTCCATCGGCGCGCCCGTGGTCTTCCGCGGCGTGCCCATGGGCAGCGTCACCCAGATCAGCCTGGTAGCCAACTCGCGCGATTCCAACGTGACCATCCCGGTGCACATCCGCATTGACGAAAAAAGCATTGTGCGCGCCGGGGGCAGAGGCATCTCCGAGGCCTTTCAGCAGGAGATCGTCCGCCGCATGGTCCAGCGCGGCCTGCGCGCCCGGCTGCAACTGCAAAGCCTGATCACCGGCCAGTACCGCATCGAGCTGGATTTCCACCCGGACACCCCGGCCAATTTCCGCTCCTCCACGCCGGATCTGGAAATTCCCACCATTCCCTCGCCCATTGATACGCTCCAGCGCACCCTGGCCAAACTGCCTCTGGAACAAATGGTCCATTCGCTGGATTCCATTCTGGAAGATCTGGCCCAGGCCCTGGCCGACGGCAAGCTCAAGGAAGGCATCGCCGCCTTTGCCGGCACCTTTGCCGAGGCGCAGCGGATGCTCAAGGACAGCCCCCTGCGCAATGCGGCGGACAGCGCCCTGCAGCAGATCGACGGCGCGGCCCGTGCCGTGCGCCAGGAACTGCCCGGCGCGCTGGTGGCCTTCCGCGAGGCCATGACCAACATGGCCCAGGCCGCCGACCAGTTGCGCAGGGTTTCGGGCTCGGCCCAGGATGTGCTGGGACGCGACTCGCCCGCCATGAACGATCTGCGCCGCCTGCTCAAGGAAAGCACCGCAGCGGCCCGTGCGCTGCGCGATCTCGCCGACCTGCTTGAACGCAACCCGGAAGCCCTGCTCAAGGGCAGAAAAGGAACACGCTGATGTCACGCCGTATCTTTCTTCTGGCCGCGCTGCTGACCCTGCTGACCGCCTGCGGCCGCAGCACGCCCACCAACTACTATCTGCTGGAAAGCTCGCTGGGACCGGTGCAGGCCGACGGCCTGCCCGCCAAAAGCCTGCGCGTGGCCCAGGTCAGCGTGCCGGAGTATCTGGACCGCAGCGGCATTGTCAGCCGCGTGGACGGCCAGACCCAGCTGATCGTGGCCCAGTTCCACGCCTGGGCCGAACCCGTCAGCAACGGCGTGCGCCGCGTCACCCAGGAAGTGCTGACCCCGCCGCTGCTGGCCGGGGGCATCAATGTGCTGCCCTCCGGCGACGAAAGCAGCGGCGATTTCACCCTTTTGCTGGACGTGCAGCGCCTGGACGGCAATTTTGACGACAAGGCCGTGCTGGAGACGCGCTGGACGCTTCGGGACAGGGACAACGCCATCCTCGGCCGCGGCATCTACGCCTCCGAGGAGATGGTGCGGGGCAAAACCTACGACCTGCTGGTGGGCGCGGAAAGCCGTCTGGTGCGTCGCATGGCGGACTATCTGGCCGAAAAGCTGCCGCCGCTGATGCGCGGAAAAAAATCATGAGCAGCCTTGCTTCCGACGCCGTTCCCGCGCCCAGCCGCGTGCTGATCGTGGACGACGCGCCGGAAAACCTGCGCATTCTGAGTGAAAGCCTGCGCGGGGACTATACCATCATGTTTGCCAAAAACGGCCGGGACGCCCTGCGCCTGGCCGGCGGCGAACCCGCGCCGGACATTATTCTGCTGGACGTGATCATGCCCGGCATGAACGGCTATGAAGTCTGCCGCCGACTCAAGGAGTCGGCGCGCACCCGCGACATCCCGGTCATGTTCATCACGGCCCAGAACGAGGAGATCGACGAGGCCGAGGGCCTTTCCCTGGGCGCGCAGGATTATATCAAAAAGCCCTTTCAGGCTTCGCTGGTGCGCAGCCGCGTGGCCAACCAGCTGGAATTCAAACGCTACCGCGACCATCTCAAGGAACTGGTGGACGAACGCACCCGGCAGCTGGCCCTGACCCAAGAAGCCACCATTCACGCCATGGCCAGCCTGGCCGAATGGCGCGACCCGGAAACCGGCGCGCACATCAAACGCACCCAGAATTACGTCCGGGCCCTGGCCGAACATATGGCTACCCTGCCCCAATACGCGGACCGTCTTGATGCGGACGCCATTTCCTGGCTCTATCTGTCCGCGCCTCTGCACGACGTGGGCAAGGTGGCCATTGCCGACGCCGTGCTGCAAAAGCCGGGACCACTCACGGACGAAGAGTACGAGGCCATGAAGGAGCATACCGTACGCGGACGCGCGGTGCTGGCTTCGGCCGAGCAGGTGCTGGGCGGCAATTCCTTTTTGCGGGTTGCCAGCGATATCGCCTATTGCCATCACGAACGCTGGGACGGCAAGGGCTACCCGCGCGGGCTCAAAGGCGATGAGATTCCCCTTTCGGCCCGGCTGATGAGCGTGGCCGACGTTTACGACGCCCTGCGCAGTCAGCGCGTCTACAAGCCGCCCATGAATCATGAGATGGCCGCTAAAATCATCCTGGCCGGACACGGCACGCAGTTCGCTCCGGATGTGGTGGACGCCTTCGCGGCCATCCAGGACCGGTTCCGGGACATTGCGGAGCGCTATTCCGATCAGGATGACGCAGGCAAGCGCGTCGACGCCCCCGTGTAAGAAGAAATAGTCATGGTTTGAGCCGTTGCCGTCCGCTTCAATGTGGATATAACGACGCTGGAAAAGTTGATGAACAGGGCGTTCATCGGCTTTTCCAGCTTGTTTTTCAAGAGGAGAACAAAATGCTGAGACAGGCAGTCGTCGCGGATCTGGATCATATAGAAGAAGGATACCAAGAGCATTTGTTACATGAAAGAGAACACGGCGCATTTACCGTCTTTCAAGAGGGTATTTACCCAACGCGAGAAGATGCAAAGAGAGCTTTGCTGGCTGGGGCCTTATTTGTATACGAAGAGGATAGTACTCCGGCGGGCAGCATCATTGTTGATATGCGGCAGCCGGATGAATATGGGAAAATAGACTGGCCGAGTCAGGCGGCAGCCGAAAAAGTGATGGTCATCCATCTGGTCATTGTACGCCCCGGCATGGCAGGAAAAGGCATTGGTTCGTCACTTGTAAATTACGCGCTGGTAATAGCCAAACAGCGTTCATGCGAGGCAGTCAGGCTTGACACAGGCTCACAAAACATTCCCGCTGTTTCCTTATACAGGAAGCTGGGGTTTGAGCTGGCGGGGACTACCAGCATGAAGGTCGGCGGGTTGATTGCTCACGATAGGCATCTCTTTTTTGAAAAAAGACTATACTACAACGCGAAAAGCAGCGCGGGCGCATCTGCGCGCTGATCTTAGAGCAGATTGCCTTTGAAACGCTACACGTTTCAAAGGATTCATTCCGGCAAAGCGACCGAAGCCAGCCCGCAACGCGGAAAATGCCCGGCGAACCGGGCATTTTCCGGATAAAAACCGTATTGCCCCCAGGAGTTCCGCTTGCGCTAACCAGATCAGCGCTCGTCGTCGCGCCGGGGCAAATCGTTCTTACTGATTGATCATCACCTTGGCCGGGCGCAGCAGACGGTCGCCCAGCTTGTAGCCCCGCTGGAGCACGCGGGCCACAGCGCCGGAGGCAAGATCCGGCCGGGCATCAAAGCCCACGGCTTCATGCACTTCCGGGTTGAATTCCTCGCCCTCTTCGCCCAGCGGCGTCAGACCGTGCTTGGTCACCGCCTCCCGCAACAGCTTGCGGGTCATGGCCACGCCCTGAAGCATGTCCTTGCAGGCTTCGTGCTTACTGCCGTATTGCAGGGCCAGATCCAGATTGTCCAGCGTGGGCAACAGATCGCTGAGCACGTTTTCGGCCGCGTAACGCATCTGTTCCTGATGTTCCCGGGTAAGACGCTTTTTGAAATTTTCCATTTCCGCGGCGGCGCGCAGGCGCAGTTCCTCAACCTCGGCCTTGAGGCGCGCCTCGGCGTCAGCCTGGGCTTGGTCCGCCGCGGCGCCCGCGTCTTCCGACATAAGGGCTTCGTCGCGCAAGGCGTTATCCCATCCGTTGTTATCCGGGCTCATGCCCTCCTGCTCCGGACGGCCTTCACCGGCCTCGTCCTGAAATTCCTCACCGGCCTGGGCCGACCGCATATATGACTGCATCGTATGACGCCGCATGCTTCCTCCTGAAACGTGCCGCCCTGAAAACGTCATCCCGATGGATGCTTCATGACGGTGTATATCTGTATTGAGTAAGGTCGCCGCGCCGTGCTGTCAAGATGCGGCGGCGCGCGCGGGACATTGCCGGAGCTCCGGACGCTTCTCCAGCAGGCAATACCCAGCATGCGCCTCGACATTCTCGCGGCCCTTCTGTATATTGTCCCGATTGCTGAGAGGACTTGCCTATGACATGCCGTATTCTGACCCTGCAGAACGAACAGGAATGGCCCAAAGCCGCCCAGTGGCTGCAGGGCCGCAGCAACCCCGGTGACGGGGTTGAAAATGCCGTGCGGGACATTCTGGCCGCCGTGCGGGACAAGGGCGACGAAGCCCTTGTTGACTTTACCCGCCGTTTCGACTGCCCGGATTTCGCCCCGCCCCTGCGCGTAAGCGAACAGGAAATCGCCCGCGCCGCGGCGTCGGTTTCCGTGGAAAGCCGGGAGCAGATCAGCGGGGCCGCCGCCAACATCCGCGCTTTCCACGAAGCCCAGCTGGAGAAATCCTGGTTTCTGACCCGGCCGGACGGCAGCATCCTGGGTCAGCGGGTTCTGCCCGTGGACGCCGTGGGCCTGTACGTGCCAGGCGGCCAGGGCGGCAACACGCCCCTGGTTTCCAGCCTGCTGATGAACGCCATTCCGGCCCAGGTGGCGGGCGTGCCGCGTCTGGCCGTCTGCACGCCGCCCCGCAAGGACGGCAGCGTTAACCCGCACATTCTGGCTGCCGCCCATCTGCTGGATATCGACGAAGTCTACCGTGTGGGCGGGGCCTGGAGCATCGCGGCCCTGGCCTACGGCACGCAGAGTCTGCCGCCAGCGGACGTCATCGCCGGACCGGGCAATATTTATGTGACCACGGCCAAGCGTCTGGTTCAGGGCACAGTGGGCATCGACATGATCGCCGGTCCCAGCGAAGTGCTGGTCCTGGCCGATTCGTCGGCCAATGTGAGCTGGATCGCGGCGGACATGCTCTCTCAGGCCGAGCATGACCCCCTGGCTTCGGCCATCTGCGTCACGGACGATCCCCGCCTTGCCGAAAGCCTGCAGCAGGAACTGGACAACCAGTACGTAAGCCTGCCCAGGGCTCAGATCGCCGGGCGTTCGCTCATGGACTGGGGCGCTATCGTGGTGGTGCCCAACCTCAGTGTGGCCGTGGCCGTGGCCAACCGCGTGGCCCCGGAGCATCTGGAAATCTGCACCCGCGACCCTTGGGCCGTGCTGCCGCACATCCGCCATGCGGGCGCGGTCTTCATGGGGCAGCACAGCCCCGAAGCCGTGGGCGATTATTACGCCGGTCCCAACCATGTGCTGCCCACTCTGGGCACGGCGCGTTTTTCCTCGGCCCTTTCCGTGCAGACCTTCTGCAAAAAAACCAGCATCGTGGCCGCCTCGTCGGCCTTCCTGCTGCAAAATGCCCCGGCCATCGCCGCTCTGGCCCGTCTGGAAGGCCTGGAGGCCCATGCCCGCTCGGTGGAAGCCCGCCGGCACAAATAGAGCATAGCACGCTTGAGATTTCCGCTTTACGGAGGGCAAAGCCCGCCTACGGAAATCTTGCGGGCCTTGTTTCACAAGGCCGAGCATTTTAACAGTACAGGGTAATTTTCATTGTGAAAATGCTCTAGCGGCACAACAGGAGCTCATATGAAAGTCGTCGTCAAAACGGACATCACCGCCTATCCTCTGCTTTCGCGCGGCAAAGTGCGCGACATCTACGATGTGGACGAAAAAACCCTGCTCATCGTCACCACGGACCGCATGTCGGCCTTTGACGTGATCATGAGCGAGCCTATTCCCTACAAGGGCGTGATCCTGAACAAGATCACCCTGTTCTGGATGGATAAATTCAAGGACATCATCCCCAACCATCTGCTGGAAAGCGACGTAAACCGCTTCCCAGCCGCCCTGGCCCCCTGGAAGGACGAGCTGGAAGGCCGCGCCGTGCTGGTGCGCAAGGCTAAGCCCCTGCCGGTGGAATGCATCGTGCGCGGCTACATCACGGGTTCCGGCTGGAAGGACTACCAAGCCACGGGCCAGCTCTGCGGCTACAGGCTGCCCGAGGGCCTGCGCGAGTCGGACAAACTTGAGCCCGCCCTGTTCACCCCCTCCACCAAGGCGGAACTGGGCCAGCACGACGAAAACATCAGCGTGGCCGAAGCCGCCCGCCTGCTGGGCGAGGACACGGCCCGTCTGGCGGAAAAAACCTCCCTGGCCATTTACGAGGCCGGGCGCGCCTATGCCTCCGGGCGCGGCATCATCGTGGCGGACACCAAATTTGAATTCGGCTTCATAGACGGCAGCCTGCACCTTATTGACGAAGTGCTCACGCCCGACTCCTCGCGCTTCTGGCCCGCTGACCAGTACAAGGCCGGACAGGGCCAGCCCAGCTTTGACAAGCAGTATCTGCGCGACTGGCTCAAGAAGCAGCCCTGGAATATGCAGCCGCCCCCGCCGCACCTGCCCGAAGAAGTCATTCAGGCCACGGCGGAACGCTACAAGGAAGCCTACGAGATTCTGACCAGCGAAATTTAACGGGCTCGCACCCGCAGGACCAACATTCATTAACCGAAGGCCGGCGCGCCGGCTTGTTTTTAAGGAGAAGCCATGCTGCTGCAAGGTAAAAAAGCCCTGATCATGGGGCTCGCCAACAATAGAAGCATTGCCTACGGCATAGCCTCATGTCTCAAAGCCCAGGGGGCCCGGCTGGCCTTCAACTATGTGGGCGAAGCCATCAAAAAGCGTGTGGAGCCCCTGAGCGAGGAACTCGGCGGGGAATTTACCTTCCAGTGCGACGTCTGCGACGACGCCCAGATTCAGGCCGCCGCCGACCTGGTCAAGGAAAAATGGGGCGATCTGGACATCCTCGTGCATTCCGTGGCCTTTGCCAACCGCCAGGATCTGGTGGGCCGCTTTGTGGACACCTCGCGCGACGGCTTCAAGCTGGCCCTGGAGGTTTCCGCCTATTCGCTCACCGGGCTCTGTCGGGCCTTCGAGCCCCTGCTCCACGACGGCAGCTCAGTGATCACCATGACCTACCACGGCTCCACCAAGATCATCCCCGGCTACAACGTCATGGGCGTGGCCAAGGCCGCCTTGGAAGCCTCAGTGCGCTACCTGGCCTATGATCTGGGCCCCAAGGGCGTGCGCGTCAATGCCCTCAGCGCCGGGCCCATCAAAACCCTGGCCGCCTCGGCGGTGTCCAGCCTCAAGGACATCTTCAACCATGTGGAGGCCCACGCCCCCCTGCGCCGCAACGTCAGCACCACGGATGTGGGCGGCGCGGCGGTCTTCCTGGCTTCGGAGCTGTCCCACGCGGTCACCGGTGAAATCATCTACGTGGACAGCGGCTTCAACCAGATCGGCATTTCGGCCTGACGGCGGCGGTATGGATTATCTGACCCTCAACGCTCTGGGCATTACCCTGCTGGCCGCATTCGGGCTCTGGGCCTTCCAGCGCGGCGCGCAAGGCGGTAAAAAACGTCCGCCGCGCTCTGAGGACGACGACAACAAGAAGGACAAGTCCTGAACCGGCCGACGCCGGGGAAAACGCCATGTTCTGGAGCATTCTGGCGATTGTGATTGTGCTGGCTCTGGCCTGGCTGTTCAAAAAAGGCTGTGAAGGCACGCCCTTCGCCAATCACAGCCCGTGAGCGCCAAATATCAATCACCTCCGGTGGAGGGAAAAAAGCGATACGCCCCCCGGCGGCAAGCCGCCGGACAAGTTATAGTAGCACAGACCGCACTTTTTGCTTGCGGCTGACACGGTTTTAGCATATACAGATTCGGCTTTACGGGCGGGTGCCAGCATTCGCCCATCCACGGAGAGGTGTCCGAGCTGGTCTAAGGAGCACGATTGGAAATCGTGTGTACTCAAAAGGTACCGGGAGTTCGAATCTCCCCCTCTCCGCCAGTTATTTCAAGGGGTTACTGAAAAACAGTAGCCCCTTTTTCATTGGTGGAACTTTCGCAATTGGTGATTTGATTGGTGATCGTCTGAAAAATCTCCGCCGCCTTTCTGTCCACTTCAAGCTCATGCAAATAGATTCTCGTGGTCTTGGGATTCTGGTGCCCGAGTATATCTTGTGCTCGCTGCGGGTCTCGGAAGTTCGTGGCCAAGAAGTGTCGCAAACTGTGGGCGCCGAAGTGGGCGACCTCCGCCCGCTTACATAAATTGCGCATGAGGTACTTTATCCGGTTGCAGGTGCGCGTGTAGGCCGTGCCTGTTTTCGGGCTCGTGAACACGTATTTTTCTGCTGCAGTGCGCTGCGCGTTCAGGCGGTTCAACACGTCATAGAGCGTAGCGGACATGGCGATTTTGCGCGGCTCCATGTTCCCTCCCCTGCGCTTTGAGGTCCATAGCGTCACAGTCTTGTGAGAAAGGTCAACATCTTCCCAGGCCATATTGCGTATCTCCGAAATGCGAGCGGCCGTATGAAGCAGGCAGGTGAGAAAATCTCGCTCAAATCCTGGCTCCGCTCCATCCAGTATTTGCTTTATGTCATTGTCAGGGGGCACGTACTTCACTGCTTTCTTGACCGCATAGGGGTCTATCTGCTGTGGAGGATTCCCCTGAACAATTCCTTCTTTGTTTGCCCAAGTCCACAAGGATGATAATTCAATTTTATGCTTATTCGCGGTTTTTTTGCTTATCAGGGTTGAAATCTGTTCAACAAATTCATCTATGATATGCTTGTCGATGTCTTTGAAAAGTGTATCTGGGCCAGCAAACTGAGTAAATCTTCTGTATGCTGTTTTTTTGTAGGACAACGTGTTGGGTTTTAACCTATTTTCACAGTACAGAAGATGCTTGGTGCAGACATCACGCAAGGCCAAATCGACGGGCTTCGGCTGTGAGATCAACCTCTCCTCTTCCCATGCTGCCGCCGCCCCCTTGCTCTTGAAGCCTGACTGCCGGTCGATCCGCACACCGTCTTTGTAAACGTCCACGGTCCACCTGACGCCGCTTTTGGTGCGGTATTTCCATACTGCCATTGCAATCTGCCTTTATCGGACCGTCCTGCCAGTAGAAGCGCATGGAGCGTAGGGTATTCCCCTGGCCCACACGTTCATGCTTCCAGCGCCGCCATGTTCTACGAAATGTGTCAAATGTGGTTTTGAGCCGTATGCACATCTCTTCTGCTGTCAGGAGTTCGGTTTCCATCATAAATTACCGTATGAATTATGGTGAATTATGGAGTCAGGCACATCCACCGGGAAAAAGTTCAACCGTCCAAGGCAAGGAAAAAACTCACATGGGCGGACCTGCTCAATGGGCCAATGCCAATACCCGGCTTCTGCCCATAGAGAAGCGTGAGCACGTACGGGCGGCCCGAATACTATCATGCCGATGAGGCCACCGTAGAGCATCGGCCGGGCCTGCATGGCGCGCTCGTACATTGCTCCGTCCCATTCACCGGCACGAGGCTTTGCTTTGCCAGCATGGAGCAAGATTTTCTTGCCAACGAATTTGTCGGGCATGGGCCAGGTACGGTTCTCCACATTCTTGGGCTCGGGCAGGTAGAGCATAGCGGCGGCCCACGGCTGGCGTACAGAAATTGCGTGGCATATCATGCTGCAACTCCAATTTTCTCAACTAGGCGTGTCTTCTTTCTGTCGAGACATAGCACTTCATATTCACCCCGGCGAAGGAAAAGAGCGAGGAGGTCACGCCGTAAAATTTGATAGGCGCTCAAAGTAGCTACTTCCCGTTCCTTCGCAAAACGCCGTGCAATGTCCAAATCCAGGGTATAAGAAATCCAATCCTGTTCGCCGGGCCGGTGCGCGCGGTAGCAAAGCACCTGCTGCGGCAGAAGGCGATAGAACTCCATTTCCTTGGGCTTCATGAGGCATTCCCTACGTCCCTGGCGCCGAGCCTTGAAAAGGCGCTTCCATAATTCCAGTTCGGACCAGCCTGTGTACGAGACCCAAAGCGTAGAAAGGAGGAACCAGTAGCCGTAATCCGTCAACTGCGAACAGTTTTCGGAGAAATGAATGACGGCTTCCGGTGTTCGTTCATACCTGAGTGCCTCCAGGTACACTCGACTGTCTTCCTGCATAGGGATGAAGCGGGGAGAAATGTCGTGCTGCAAGGCCGCGTACCATACTTCCGGCGCAAGGCTGGGAATGGGAAGCCGCTGGGAGTTATTGATGAACATGCTTTGCCTCCAGGTCGGCTAGCCATTGTTCAGCGGTGGTCATGATGCCTCCCTTTCACGCGGGCAGCCCTGTGGCACTTTTGGGTTGTACTGTGGCATGAAGCACACCGCCCCCCATTTTTTTGTCTGGCTGGCGTAGCGACAAGCCTTGCATACATCAGCACCAAACGCCTTACGGCGCATGTACTTGTCGTATTCCTTGCAGATATGGGTACGTTTCCCCGCGTCGCACGAGTAGGGGCTTCTGCTGTTGTTGTGTTGGCAGTGCGTCCTGCCGCACGCGCCATTTCCTTCCAGCACGCCGATGATTGTCCACATGGCCTCGATGACTTTTCTTTTATCTTCGCGGCACACCAGTTTTTCCCCGATGTAAATGAAGAAATCTTTAGCGGACTGTTCCAGCTTGGCGGCGTCATGCTGATGATTTTTTTCCCATCTCTCCCGATCTTCGGCCTCGTTGTGCCTTTTGGGGTTATGCAGTTTGGTCAGCGCCCGGAGCTTCGACAGCTTGAGCGTCCGCGTCAGGCGCGGGATGTATATTTCAAAATACGGGTCCATTTTCGGCCTCCATTTTGGCTTCTACGGCAATGCGGGCATATTTGAGATGGCACCATTGGCAATCTATGGACGGCTCTGTTGAGCACTCACGATGTGTCATAGTCGGAGGGCAACAAGCAAAATCTTCTCCCCAATTGATTTCCATCCGTACAGTGGCCAGTTCTGCCGCTACCCGAGCCTCGAACTCGGCGGCGTCCTTGTAATTGTCTTCGGGATACTCCAATGAAAGTGGTCCAAGGACAGTTATCTTCCAGTAACGACAGTCTTTTGTGTTGTATCCGTGCTTCTTTCCTGTGCGACAATATTTGTGATCACGACAGCGCAAACATATATTTTGCCGTTCCTCCAGCCAGTTCTTTTCATTTTGGGTCAGCATGATTCCTCCGGAAACTTGTCCCACTCCCGCCCGTCGAGTAGGCGGCCAGCGCGGCGCTTGCCGACGCGGTACACAGATTCTTCATATTTTCGGCCCTTCCACCCATGAGGAATTGTGGAATGACCCGGTAACACAATATCTTCCGGGCTCTGGTTTTCTGTTACCCACTCCCCCCATCCCTTGAAGAAAAACGGCACTCCCGCGCCCTGGCACTGGTCCCGCAGACTCCGCACCCAATCGGGGTGCATGGGCCGCGCGCCGGGGCCGGTCTCGCCGCCGCATATGACCCAGCCTAGACGGTTGCCCTGGAGAGTTTGAGAGCTTTCGCCGCAGTTGCCCTGTATCCATGTTTTTCCGGTCAGGGCATTTTTTTCGGCTGTGGAACCAATAATGTCTGTCCATGACAAATGTCCCAGGTCCACCGGCCCCAAGCATGGCTCCACGCTCACAAACCGGACAGCGGCCGGGGTCTGGAGCAACGACGGGATTTTTTCATCGGCCTCGGCCTGGTTGCAGACGGTGACGCCGAGCCAGAGATTGGGGAGGGGCCACAATCCGCAATCGGTATCGGTTTCCCTTGTGAGGGATATAATTTCCTTCATCCTTTCCGGGCGCTTTGTGAGAACTATGAACGTATGTTGAGGGAAAGTTGATAGCTTTTTGATAAAGTGAAGGAACTCAGAATAGTTCATGTTTTCATGGAATATATCGCACATAGAGCCGACAAAAACACGTTTCGGTGCCTTAGGAAGGGAGTCAAATGCGGCATCAATGAAGTAACGGCGGCTCATTTTCCCCGTCCACTTCCCCTTCTCATCCACCACGCCCGCATACTTACCGCTGATCTTCGGATTCGGATTTTTCGCCAGGCGCTCAGCGTAACAATGGTCACACCCCGGTGAACAGTGGGAGCAGCCAACAACCGGGTTGATGGTCATGTCGGCCCATTCGATTTTGGTGGTCATAACTACCCCGCGCAGTATTCGATGCCTAGCGTGTCGCAAAGGCGTTCAATTTTTTTCATGCTTACATTGTTAATTGCGTCGTCGCCAAATGCGCTTCGCATCTGCTCCAGCATAATTTCCATGTCAGCGAGTTCTTCTAAGACTTCTTCTTTGCCGTCCGCCCGACCACGCCGGAAATGGGAGATAGCAACGATCAATTCCGCTGCCTCTTCCTGCGTTTGAAGGAGTTGGGCGTCCAAGCCCCATTTTTTGACGGCGGCCTCACATGCTTTGCGAAATTCAGTGTTAGCCATAATTTTTACCCTCAATTTTGGTGCGGCTTCCCTGCGGTGCTCTAAATATGGCAGTCGTAGACAGACAAGAGTGTATCTTCCGGCAAGCCGTCTATGAGCTTGGCAAATTCATCAACCCACTCATTGCCGTCCTTTTCGTTCAGAACAACACCCCACCATCCCATTTCCCCGCGTTCGTACCATTGTCCGTCCTTGATGACGGCAAAGGTCATGTAAGAGGCCGATCCGGCACTCCTGATGAATTCATTGCGGTCCCCAGTGTAGTCCTCGGCGTCTTCAAAGCGGAATTCTTCGACCTCGCGCAGTGCCTTGACTGCGGGCTGTGCGTGGTAGGCTTTGCGGGCAGCTTCAATACCGCCGGGAAACTCCGCTTCGCCAAGTTCCGGACAGTATTTTTCTCGGATGGTTGACCAACCCATTAGGGGAAGGTGAGGCTCAATAATACTGCGAATGGCATCGAACTTTTGTGCGGCTTTGGCTTCGGCTTCGGAACGCATACGGGCAAAGTCGATGTCAGCCTTGAGCGCGGCGTCGGCGTATCTTTTCTTCGCGGGAGAAGTGAACAGAGCGGTCTCTCCTTGTTCACCAGCCGCGTCTTCCTTAAGACGGAAAAAACCAGTCCAGCGCCCGCCCAACTGATACCAGTCCCATTTTCTGTTGGGATTGGTGCGGCGGACGACCCTAACTACGTTCCCACCTTCATCAAGCAGGCAGTAGCCGTACTTGTGGGTCTCAGTAAGATCAGGAGTCTCCCCGGCAGGCACGGCCGTAATTTCATGGTAATCGATGCAGTACGCCGTGAAAGACATCAGGTCGCTGGTTTTGCATTCCACCTCCTGAAAACCTTCGGGCATGAAGTGAATTTTCGTTCGGTGCCCTTTGCCGTCTTTCCAGTCCTTACAGGTCCACGACAGCCCTCCACCGCATCCTGTGCCTATCCCGATTCTTTTTTCTTCTTCGGGAGTAGGATCGCGGTAAAAGGTGTCATCCCAAGGGGAGTGCAGCGCCCCATTTTCGTCTTTGCACCGGGTACTGGTTTCGGATTCGTACCGCTCCCGGTATTCTTGGGTCTCATCCATGTCGATAACATATTGGTCATCCAAGCCAGTACATTCAAATTCATGGAAGGGAGCGAGATGTTCTTCCGGGTTGTCGCCAATCACAAGAACTGTAAAATGACTCATGGTGAACTCCTTATAAATTGAAATCGGAGATGCGATATGCGTTTTCATCGGCTGTTTATCTTGGCACGGGAGTAAACTTTCTGGCTTTTTTGAATGGCAGGCTCCGGATTCGCACCGGGCGAGTGAGAGGTTGTCAACCCCGCGCGGTTCGCCCGCGCCGCACCTGCCACATCTTGCCGCTTAGTCACTCTGTGGAGCTTCTTTCGGTTTAAAGCCGTCACAAACAGCGTTGCCCATGGTACAAAAACCGTACTTCGTGCAGTTGAACTTGTCGTTGTAGGGGCCGTGACGCCCAACATGAGTACATTTGGAGCAAATCCTTTGCGGAGCTTTGGCAATCCATCCCACATCGGACTTCTTTACTTTTTGCATATTGTGGTCTCCTTACGCTCACAGGTTAGAGCGTGGCCGTAGACACCGTATTGGCGGTGCTGGTGGTGATCCATTTCCCTACGGCCACTTCCTCTTCGCTCCATTGGGCAGGAGCCAAGCGGACATGGAGGAATTGCCGGTACAGGTCATCCAGCATGTCGAGGTACAGGTCCACGAGGTAGGCCTTTTCCAGGAACAAAGCGTCCATGTCGTCGCTGTCAGGGTCACGCTCCACAGAGGGTGAACGCAGAGAGCCGATGCTGAAATCTTCGGCTTTGATAAGGGACTGCCACGCCATACCGTCTTTTTCGATTCGGGCCAGGGCCTGCACCACTTTCTTGCCGGTGAGCAGCCCCAACTTTGCTTCTCGCAAGGAGGACAGCACGCCGGAGACGGTCGCAGTTTCTATGCTCTCGCCTTCACCGCCCTGAACCACGATGCGCTGTTCCATGGAAACGGCAAAAGGCGAGCCTTCGCTGTCCGTGAAAGCGCCGGGCGCGGTATCGCTCTGGTACCAGAGCCAGGTCAGAAATTCCTGGCCCAACATGCCATCTGTACTTCCTCCACTGCAGCACTGGTTGACGAATTGAGCAGGTTCCAGATGGTCGATTTGCAGGGCCGCCTCCTCCCCCAGCAGGTTGCACGCGAGGGAATAGGGAGCGAGCTGCTCCAAGTGCAGGTCAAGCGTGCGTGTGAAGTATTCGCAAAACAGGTCGATGACCTTACCTTTGGTGGTGGCGAGGTAAACGCTCCCGGTCTGGGGATTCCATACGACTTGGAATTCTTCGGGCACGGGCATGGCACGCCCACGCAAGCGCAGCATTACCTGCTCTCGGATTTCCAGCTTTTGTTGACGGCTGATGAACTTCTTTCCTATGTCGCGCATTTTTTTCGTTTCCTCCTCGATGGCGACACGGAGATGCTTTTTGAGAACGGCCGGAGAGATGCGCCGGGTGTCCATGCGAAAGGAAAAAGTGATGTATTCGCCCTTTTCCGGCGGACTGAGCCGCCAAGCAGTGTCGAGCATGTCGTCAAAATTGACCCAGCCGAAAGTGCTTTCCTGGGGAATGTCGTCGATGTCCTGGAACGCGAACTGCTTGAATTTATCCGGCACCGAGAGCAAGAGCTCATCGGAAACCTCATCAATAACCCTGAACCGTGTGATGCTGCATGTGGAAGACAGAAAACCGGCCATGTGACCCTCCAATGTTTATCGAATGCCTATTTCAGCGAGGAACCGGGATGGACTTTCGCCGGAACCTTCCTTTTCCGGCCTGACGGCGAGAACCAACTTGCACATGGCGCGGGTGACGGCCACGTACATGAGGCGCCGCTCGTCCTCGATGCCCGCCTCACCGAGCTTGGCGGCCTGCTTGCTGGGCATGACGCCCTCATTGCATCCGGCCACGATGACGCACGGGAACTCCAGTCCTTTGGATGCGTGGCAGGTCATGAGCAGGATGCCCGGCTCCTCGTCTTTGGCGGGCATTTCGTCCTGCACGTCCACCAGGGCCAGCCAGTCGAGATATTGGGCAATAGTGGTATTTGGAAACTGGTCGATGAAACCTGAAAGCCAGTCGAGGTATTCGGAACCATCGTCGCCGTCCGCAGGATCGAAGCGGTATCCATCGGAAGCAATCCATAAAAACGCATCTTGCACGGTACTGTTTTCCGTGGGCATTGATTCCAGACCGAACACTCTCAGAGAATTTCTGTAGACCTCGAAACACGACTTTCCTTCCTCTGCCGCTTGGACACGAATTTTGGCGTATCTTTCCGCATCCACCCCAAGCCCCTTATGGGCCAAAATAAAAGCCGTTTCGTCAAAGGGATTCACGATGCACTTGAGTGCCGCATTCGCCTTCACAAATAAGGGGCTGTGCAAAGCTGATGTGCGCTTGCCGATTCTCTTGTGTGGAATATCGCGCATGGTCAGTTCTTCACTGAGTTTGTCCAGCATCCGGTTATTCCGGCACAGGACAGCCGGGGGCGTCTGGTGAAAAAATTCGCCCCTGCCGATATAGTCCGCAATGGCGGCGCTGTTCGCGTTCACGAGGCGCGAAAGTATGCGCGGTTCTTCTGCCCGCATAGCGCGCATTTCAATCACGCGATGGCTGGTGTTGTGACGAATCAGGCTGTTGGCGGCGTTCACGATGGCCGGTGCGCTGCGGTAGTTGCTGCGCAGCTCGTAGACGGTCAGGCCACCGACCTCGATTAGGTTTTGCAGGTATGCAGGCACGGCCCCGCGAAAGCCGTAGATGGACTGTGAAAGGTCGCCCACAGCATACAATTCAGCGCCGTCCGTGTGTACCGTGATGGCTTTCAGAGCACGCCACTGCATCAGGTCAAGGTCTTGTACCTCGTCAACCAACAGGTATTTCCAGTTGGTGAACTCTCTGACCTTTCCGGCTTCCGCCAGTTCCACAAGCCCGTGAATCAGCCCATAATAGGGCATGGCGTTGTTCTGGCGACAAGCGGCCTCGAATGCCTGTAACACGGGGTAGTACGGGAGCGCGGTCCCGATTTTTTCTCCGCTTCGCTCCAGAGTGGCGAACATCGCATCCAGAGCTTTTTTGCCGTGCTTCCACTTGCCCTTGGCGTACAGGCCGAGTTGTTCCCCGCAGTGCTGGAGCAAGGTTTCCGTTTCCAGTGGAGTGTAGACGGTCAGGTTGCCGTACCGCAGGCCGATGTGATGGCCGTACTTTTTCAGCAGGCCCAGGCCCAGGCCGTGAAATGTGGATACCGTGACCTTGTGGGCCTCTCTGCCGATGCGGGCTTCAAGACGCGCCCGCATTTCACCGGCTGCGGCGCGGGTGAAGGTCGTACAGACGATTTCGTACCCGCTGGCCCCGTTTTTGAGCAGGTGCGCCACTCGTTCGACGAGGGTGCGTGTTTTGCCGCTTCCGGCCCCGGCCAGCACCAGCACATTTTTTTCCTGTGCCAGCACTGCGGCCTGCTGTTCCTTGTTCAATTCATGAAAGTTCATGATGCACTCTCCCGTATCCCGCATTGAGCAGGGTCAAATACAACTGCAGGCGGGCCAGGGCGCGCATCCGCTCAATCGGACGCATGGCGGCGCGCGCCTCTTTACGGGTTTCCTTGGGGATGGAAACGCCGTTCCGCCTGGCGGAGGCCAGCACAGCGCGGTAATCCGCCAGGATGTCGCCGGACTCCGAAAGACGTTTGGAGATGTCCGCCAGGACGTCCGAAAAGATGCCCACGCCTCCGGGCAGTGCGGGGAGATGTATGTTCATATTGCCTCCCGCGTCTGCGGATCTTCCGGTTGCGGCCCGGCTTCCAGCACATGCGCCACCGACCACCCTTCCGGGCGGGATGTCAGCTCATGGCAGGTGCAGGCGATGATCTGTGTGCCCACATTGGATGTGGCGACGCTTTCCAGCAGCAGGCCGATTTCCTGCCCGAGTTCCGCGCCCTCAATAAGAATGACCGTGTTTTTCTGCCCTTGCGGCACCAGCGCATAGGCAAGAGCACTGTCAAAGATCACACGCTGGCCGCCGGACAGACCCCCGTAGGCGACACAGCCGTGTCCGGGGATTTCCCAACCGAGAAACACGCCGCCCTCATCGTCGACGCTGAACACGGCCCACCCGTGCGGCAGCATGTCTCCCATTTTCTGGGCGACAGCCGTGGCCGTGGCCTGCATGGCCGCCGACTTTTTGGTGCGCAGGTCGCCCAACGCCTTCTTTTCGGCCTCCAGGTCTGATTCCAGCGCCAGCACGGCCGCGCGGTCCTTTTCCTGCTGCGTCTTGAGCCCGGCCGCGCGTTGGAAAAGGCGCTCTTCGGCCCGCAACGTGTCCAGTCGTGTCCGGAGCCCGGAAACCCGCTGCCCCATGATTTGCAGTGAACTATCCATGGACGGCCTCCTGTGTCCGAAGAGACTTTATTTCGCGCTTGAGCACCATCCGCGCGGCGCATCCGTCGCACCCGGCCCGCTCCAGCGCGGACAGAACGCGCTCAAGGGCCAGAACTTCGGTGTTCCTGGGGGCGTCTTGACCCTGCCCGCTATTTTGGCGGGCGCGGGAAGGGACCGAACTGGTCAAGGAATGCTGGGCCAGACCGGAATCCGGCTTGGTCGATTCCGCGGCCCGTTGCTCCCTGGCTGCGCGGGTAGCGGCCTCCTGTTCCAGACGCGCCTGTTCCCGCACCATATCGTCGCGGGCCTCTTGGTGTTCCCTCTCGACCTTGGCGATTTCGGCCTGCACTTCCGGCAAGATGCCCGCTGGCAGCTTGAGTTCAGCGATGGACGTTGCAAGACCTTGGCAAGACTGTTCCTTGCCCTTGATGTCGCCTTCGATTTGGGAAATGCGTTCCTTGGCGCGCGAGATGGACGCATTCAGGCCGCGCACGTCACCGGCTGGCGGGAACAGGCGGAAAAGCTCGTCAACCTTTTTGGCGTCCGAGAGCGCCAGAAAACCGGCCACGTCCGCAATGCCGATGCCCTGGCGGTCGAGTTCCATCTCAAAAATATTTTTGGGGGTGGGCTCGCCGTCGATGCGGTAGCCACAACCAATTGCGCCGCCCTTTTTGCATCTGTAGGTGCGCTCAAACGTCTTGCCGCCGTCAAGCTCCATGCCCACGGTCAGAGTGTCGCCGCTGCCCACGGCCTTGAAAATTTCTGCGTTGGTGCGGGCGATCCCGGTGCCGGGGAGGCCCCCGGTCACCAGCAGGGCCAGCGCCAAGGAGCGGGAACTTTTGCCGCTCCCGACGCGCCCCATAATCAGCGTGCGGAGGCCAAGAGGCTGGTTGAAATCCAACCCCTTGAACCCGGTAGCGTAAATGCGGGTAATCATGCCGCCCCCCTACTGCGCATCCAGCATACGGCTGATGGCGAGGTTGATTTCGGCCGCGTTGCCGGGATTGACCTCCTTATCCGTCAGGCCGCAGTCCGCCAAGGCATCCACGTATTCGGTGGGAAATTCCTCGCGGGCGACCTGGAGGTTTTTCCAGGCTCCGAGTTCGGCTACCGTCCAGTCCGGGGCGGGCTCTTCCTGGGGCTGTTCCGTATCCGGCATTGCCGCAGCGGGTTCTTCTTCGGAAGCGGAAGGCGGAAACATTGCCGCGCCCGCGCTCGAATTTTCGTAGCGGTCGGGATTTTCCAAGGGGTCGGCTTCCTGGTCCATATCACTGCCATGCACCTCGTCGGTGCCACGGGAGATGACCAGCGGTTCTGTTGCTTCGGGCAGAGCGACGGGCTTGCCCGCTGAAAGCGCCTCGATGACCTTCGTGGAGGCCGCATAGCGCGACGTATCAAACCGGATGAGACCGCCGTCACTCGGAGCCCAGCAGACCACGGGCACATCCCACTGTGAAATGGGATTACAGTTTTGGCCCGACCCTTGGCCGGGAACAACGGCGATACCGAAAAGGTGTTTCAGTGCATTCCGCTGGGCGAACGTTTGGGCAAATTCCAAGGCCTTTTTCTTGCGGTTCAAAACCTGCCCGAGGAAGTTGATGACCTCTTCGTGAGTGATCTTCATCCACAGATTGACGGCGTCATCCACGCGGTAGCAGGCCCATTCCTCGGGAGGGGTGGGAGCAGGTACGGCGGAGGGCAGGAGCTTGAAAGCGTCCTTCGCTCTTTTTGCTTTGCCCACCATATCGGCCAAGGCATAGGTAGCCGTATCGAAAATCGTGGTCCGGTCGCTGACCATGGGCTGTCCGTTTTCGTTGTAGCGGAAGGCCATCGCACGGCAATGCACCTCAATGATGGTGCCGTCCGTCCCGCGACGAACATAGGGGTTTTGCTGCTCCACGCCGTCCACGATGACCGTGGGGGCGTTCATGACAACGGCCCCGGCCGTGTGCGCCAGCATGGAGTAGCCAGGCGCACTGATAACGTATGGTCCCTTCCAAACGGGCTGAGTCAAACCACCGTTTTCCGCGCTCAGGCGCACGGTTCTTTTGGTAGCCTTGATGGTACGACCTTCGGCGTCGGTCACGGCAAAAGCCTCGCCATCCCCCAGGGCAATGACGTTTTTTTGGTGCATCGCCGCGAGGTACCGCCCAAGGACGGCGCCGTCTTCCGGGCAGGCCGCTTGTATGCGGGCGAAAGATTCCTTTGCCTGCACCGCAAGGGATCGTTCGAGGGCATTCGTGTTGCTCATAATCTGTCTCCTTGTATGTCACGGGTAAAAATTGCGCTCTGGTCCCGAAGCCATTCGGCGTCCGCCACGGCGGACTCATAAGCCTCGTCAGTGCCGTACTCTTGCGGACAGGGCATCCCATGCGGGCGCCCGCAGCGTTCTGAGCAGGCTTCAAAATAGAGGCAGGAGTCGTAGCACATAGGCGTTACCTCAACAGGATTCCGACGCAGGCGGAGATGGCCACCACAGCTCCCACCACGGCAAGAGTTGCAACCAATTGGATGAACTGCCCCGCTTTTTCCCGTGCTTCCTCGCGCAGGCGCAAGGAGAACTCGTCTTTCAGGGCCGCGAAAAAAGCATTCATCACGCCACCTCCAAAGCATTCTGGGCCAATGATTCCAGCAGAAAAGACACTGCGTCGGCGTCCTGCATTTCCATCTGTCCGTTTGTCTGGATATGCCGGCGGAGAGCGCGCGCCGTCTCCACGAGATTACCGTCACCTCTTTCGGCCGCCTTGCGTTCCGCTGCTTCCAGTTCCGCAAGCATGTGTTTCACCTCTGCCTCCTTCTGCCGAGTGGCCTCTATCAGCTTCCCGTGGGGACAGGCCGCCCGCAGCCGTTTCATGACTTCCTCAAAAGGGCCTTCGTCCCGGTACACTTCCCCGGCATCGATGATTTTGAGTTTCCAGTTCTGCATGGTTGCCCCTGAAAAAAGACCGTAGTTGAGCCAGTCGGGCTTGAACCGACTACTGAGATATGGATGCTGTGAAAGTGAGAAATTAGGGATTACGCGGTGTCGGTACCGGAGTACGGTATCCCTCCCACCAGCTCGAACAGATCCATGTTGCAGGGGCTACATGGTTCACCGTAAAACTCGCCATCGCAGGTGTGCAGGTCTTGCACAAAGTCGCGCTGGGCTTCGGGACTGAGGCAATTGAATCCCCCATCCGGATTGAGGCGCGTCGTCTTGTAGAAACGCCCATTGTCGCCCTTGAAAACTGCGCGGCCCCAGTCATCTTCACTGGCGAAGCAAATGCGAATTTTGTCGGAACTGTTCATTGTCGTCTCCACAGTTGTGAAATTTGGCAGCCGCGGCAGGACTCGAACCTGCGGTCAGGGGGCCAAAACCCCTTGCCTTGCCACTTGGCTACGCGGCTGTTTGGTCGGAGCGACCGGGCTCGAACCGGCGTCCCCCTGTTCCCAAAACAGGTGCGCTACCACTGCGCTACGCTCCGGACACTGCGACACGCGCTTATGCGTCCCCGCAAAAAATGGCCCTAAAGTCTATTTCCTGTATGGCATGAGCGGCTTTGTTGGCGGCATTCCAGGTGGCATCCTGTAAGGCTTTGTCCGAGTCCTCGTTGAGGGCTCTGCAAGCATTATAAGCGGCGGCACAGGCGGCGGCGCAAATGGCGTCAAAGGCTCTTTCTCTGGCAACAGAGCCAGATGCCGCACAGGCAGCCGCACACGCGGAATCGACAGCCATATCGGCCTCATTCCACTCTTCCCAAACTTCGTAGGCGGCGTCACAGGCATCTCCAAGCTCATCATCCGTGGCTGCGCCCACGCCATGCCACTCAGCCACATCCAACGCTTCTTGGGCAGCTTCCATGGTGTGCTCGCTTTGCAACAGATGCTGCTCCTGGCGCGCACAGCGCACGGCAAACAGGCGTGCGTCTCTTTCACATGCCGGCCCATCCACTGCCCTGAGTATCCACACGGCACCTGAGAGCCCGACAGCCTCCAGGATGGTCAACAAAGACAGCGGCGTATCATCGGCGTCTGTTTTGCCTAAGTAAGAGAGCAGGGCCTTCCAGTCGTTATTAGAAGGATCACATTCCTGAATGCGATTAAGCGTGGTGTAGTACATCGTCCCTCCCAAAGAAGGATTGGTTTCAGTGTTTCTCATGACCGACCTCCATCCATTTTTCAGGGGAATCGTAGCGGCGTTTGGCCTCTTCCCTGTTGGCAAATTCAAAGTAGCGCAATTTACGCTATTACGTCAATAAAAAAATAGCGTAAATTGCGCTACTTTTTTTATCAAAAATTGTACGGCGCTACGCACAAAAAAAGCTGACAGGGGCCTCCTTGTCAGCTTTCAAATAAAAAAAGCCGCCCAAAAGGCGGCAATTAATCAGTTTTAATAATATGTTATATGATATGGTTTCGTGGGCTAGGACGTTTTTTCTTTATCCTCGGCAAATAATGCACGATACATCCACTTGGCAACACAACTTTTTTGGGCTCAGCCTCTATGCCACATCTTCTTTCTCAGAAGGCAGCTCAGAGTCGCTCCCCGCAGCCTTCTTTACAGGCTTTATTGTAGTTGTCTCGGTGGAGCAGACATCCTGGGTTGGCTGCCATCCCATCTTAAGGCGTTGCTCGACACGAAAAAAGAGTTCCGAAAGAGGTATCTCTAACGCATTTGAAATACAGATTAAATCCTCGGCATATATTGCTCTAGCCTTCCCGTTTTTACGGGGATTTCTTATAGCACGCCACGTTCCCGCCTGATTCTTATATCCAGCCCAAGCGACCCGTGAAAATTTGGAGTAATCCCCAAATTTTTCAAGAGCAGCCTCGTCTATCGTTGAAATCAAGCACTTCGTAAACATTTTTGATTCCATAGTAAAAGTATAGCGGAAATTCCGCTAGGAGCAATGGCGCAAATTACGCTTGCATTATTAGCGTAATTTGCGCTAGTCTTTCCCCGTGATGAACCGGGAGGAGAAACATGACCATCGAAGAAGCCTTTGAAACCTTGCGCAAGAAAAATGGCAACCATTCGTCGGCAGCGCGAGCGCTTTCCATCAATATCTCCCATTACCGAGACCTTCGGAATGGAAGAGCAAACATTACGCCCCGAATGAAAGACTTTTTGCTGCTGAAAGCTGGCGAAATATTGAATGAACAGGTCCATCCGACCTCTGGAGAGGCTCAGGAGGCATGACTTCATTCGATGTTCTTTCCTCGTGTCCCATTGCGGTGCCCCTAGTAGGGATTTTCTTCGGCGTTTGGGCTTACGCTCGGCATCTTCGGCGCCTTGCCGACGCTTTCCGGCTGTTTGATGAGCACGACATAACCCTCGTCATCAAACGCCTCAACGTCTCGCTCCCAAAAGAAGAAACCGACACCCCGCCCCAGGAAGGGAGGCCTCAATGACCAAAGCAGTCAGCAGGGCAGTGCTGTCACTAGCCCTCTTTTTCCTTCTCTACGGCTCTGATGCCCAGAAGAGGAAGTTGAAAGCTCAGGCGCACACGGCCTCCGTGCGGCGCAAAATGCCGTGCCGCCGCCCGCGCCATCGCCTGCACGCCATCGGCGGTCATCGGCAAGGCCACTCGGTACCGCCGCCAAAGCAACTTGCCCGGCGCGGTGATGCGCACCAGGACTGATGCGCCCCCCTTCGAGGAGCGAACCGAAATCAGGGGCAAAGCACAAATTTCCATGTCGCCACAGTAGGCGGCCCAGGCACCAGAAGGAATCATAACATGGAAGACCCCTCCCAGACCGTCACAAGGCTTGTAAGCCAAGCCTGCTCACAATATCCCGGCGGTATTCGCGCAGTGGTGGCCGTCATCCGCGAACGAGACGGAGACCGTCCCCGGTCGGAGTCCACGTTATACGCCGACTTCAACCCCAACCCCACCAGCACCGGCAAGCTCAAAGTACGCGATCTGATGCAGGCCATGACCATCACAGGGGACCATGGGGCATTGCGCTACATGGCCGGGCACTACGGCTACGCCCTGACCAGCCTCACCAGCGTCCAGCCCGATGCCCCTACGGTCGAAGCGGAAATGTTACAGGATTATCCGGCCGTCGTCGCGTTCCATGAGGCAATACAGGCCTTCCGGCGCGGTGAAGTGGAATACGAGACCGTGCTCGCACGTCTTGAGGGTGCCCTGCTGGACCTCCGCCAAACCGCGGCGTTGGCCCGGTCCAATGAGAAGAATGAGGTGGCGCAATGACGACATGCAAACCCGGTGATCTCGTTGCCACAGGCCCCAACAAATACGGCGACGTGGGCGTGGCTCTTGTCACAGCCAACGGCTGGAACGTGAAAATCGCTGAACTGGCCACATCCACCAATATTCTCACTCACGAGGACGGGACTCTGCTGACCAAGGAAGAGATGCTGCAAATGGCCGTCGAATTTTCCCGGCTTTTTGCTGCGGCTCCGGCCATGCGGGCAGCCCTGGAACAGGCCCGCGATTCCCTCAATGCCTTGTCCTCGTTATGCGGCTCCGGACTGGATGTCATGAATTGGCATCTCAATGGGGAAGCTGAACCCTTTGATAACCTCGTTGAAGCCGACGCTTGTGCTGCCGCCCTGGAAGCCGTGCAAAGCGCGCTCGCCCAGTCGAATGGGGAGTAGGCCTATGTTTGGAGACTACGGCACCATTATTACGGGCGACGCTCGTACCGCCTTGCGCGGGCTGGAAAGCGGCTCTGTCCATTGCTGTATCACGAGCCCCCCATACTGGGGCCTGCGTGATTACGAAATGAAAGGTCAAATTGGGCTGGAAGCCACGCCTTCGGAGTATGTCGCAAACTTGGTTCAGGTATTCCGCGAAGTATATCGTGTACTCAACGACAGAGGTCTTCTTTGGCTGAACCTTGATGACACATACATCGGCTACCACGGCAACACCAAAACGGCGGACGGTTCTTCGTCCGGCGACAAGCCAGGATACCGCGAGAACATGCGTGAGACCACCGTGGGTGTTGATGGACTGAAAAACAAGGAACTTGCTGGTATCCCTTGGCGGGTTGCCTTCGCTTTACAGGATGAAGGCTGGTACCTGCGCTGTGATGCAGTCTGGAGCAAGGCAAATGCCAAGCCAGAGCCCAAAGTCACGGATCGTCCATACCGCGCCCATGAATATGTTTTTCTCCTAACTAAGCGCCCCCGCTATGAGTACGACTTTGATGCTGTCATGGAACAAGCCGTTTCCCAGCCGGGGAAGCGCGGATGGCGTTCCGTCTGGTCCCAGCCCACAAATACTCGTCGCGGTGCAGGCGTTCACTTCGCGGTTTTTCCCGAAAGCCTTGTGACCCCCTGTCTACGCGCGGGGTGTCCAGTGGGCGGAACCGTCCTGGACCCCTTTTGGGGAACCGGGACTGTCGGCTCCGTCGCCGTGCAAAATGACCGGCGGTTTATCGGCGTCGATTTGAACCCCAACTATGTCAGGCTTTCCCAACAACTTATCACGGAGGACATCAGCCAGCACGAGACACGTCAACTTTCTCTTTTAGACTTGGGGGCGGCGTGATGTTTGACCACCTTCATATTCCCCGGTTCGTCCCACACGAATCCGATACTATCAAGCACGTCGTGTCCATCTCCGGCGGTAAGGATAGCGGCGCAACGTATCTTCACGCACTGGAACTGCTTGACGGTGATTTCATCGCCGTCTGCGCGGACACAGGCAATGAGCACCCGGAGACGCTGGAATATGTGGAACGGCTACACGAACGCACCGGGGGGCCAAAAGTTCAGATCATCAAGGCCGACTTCGCTGCGGACTTGGCTCGCAAGAAACGATTTTTGGAATCAGGTAAGGCCGTCTCCCGAACGCACAAGCCATGGACGCAAGAACGCGTTGATGCCGTGCTCGCACATGGGCTTGAGGCTACAGGTTTGCCCTTCCTCGACTTGTGTCGCTCCAAGGGTATGTTCCCCAGCCGAACCCCAGCGTTTTGCTCTCAACGGCTGAAGCGGTTTCCCCTGCTCATGGCACAACAACCTCTGCTGGATGCTGGATACAGCGTCTTTAGTTGGCAAGGCATTCGGGCTGAAGAATCTCTTCGGCGGTCATGCTATCCCATGTGGGAGCAATCACCTGACGCTGAAAATTTGACTATCTACCGACCGCTGATGGGATGGACACTGATGGACGTGGCCGACATTCACCGGCGTCATGGGCTCAAATTGAACCCTTTGTACGGCATGGGCTTTGAACGCGTCGGCTGTTTGCCCTGCATCAATTCCTCCAAGAAAGATATTCGGCTCGTGGCGCAACTGTTCCCGTGGGCGATTGAGAAGATTCGTGACTGGGAACAGGAAGTCAGAGCCGCTTCACGCATGTCGTGTTCCACGTTTTTCCATGCCACGACTACTCCTGGAGGAGATGGAAGCCCTGTGCAAATTGATGAGGTTGTCCGCTGGTCAAAAACCAGACGCGGTGCCCGCCAGTTCGATATGATGGCTTATTTCGAGCCCCCGACCTCCGAGGTCTGCGTTTATGTGGGAGGGCTGTGCGAATGAGAGTGGCCCTTCACGATTCTGACCGCACGCAGTTTCCGAGCCTGCCGCTCATGAAACTGGCGGCATGGCATCGGGCGCATGGGGATACCGTCGAGCGGTTCATCGCCCTTGCGAATGACAGTTATGACCGTGTGTATTCGTCCAAAGTCTTCTCTTTTACCGCAGAAGAGCCGAATCTGCCGCGCACTGCAGTTCGGGGCGGTACGGGGTACGGTCCCGGCCCTGATTTGCCTGATGAAATTGAGCACATCATGCCGGATTACAGCCTGTACCCGGCATTTCAGGCAAGTCTTGGATTCGTCACGCGTGGCTGCATCCGAACCTGTCCGTGGTGCATTGTACCCGGTAAAGAAGGATGGATTCACGCCCACGCGGAGCTGGAAGAATTTTTGCGGCCCGGCTGCCGGGACGTTGTACTCATGGACAACAATATCCTCGCGCATGAGCACGGCATCATGCAGTTGGAAAGGTCCATAGCCCTCAACCTGCGCATTGACTGCAATCAGGGGCTGGATGCGCGGCTCATAGCTGTGGATGATGCCCTTGCCCGGCTGCTCTCGCGGGTCCATTGGCTGAAAAGCATCCGTTTGGCCTGCGACCATAAATCCCAAATGCCCGCAGTGGAAAAGGCCGTGACCGCTATCCGTCGGCATGGTGGTAAAAAATACAATTTCTCCTGCTACGTGTTGGTGCAAGATGTGGAGGACGCTCTTGAACGTATCGAATTTTTGCGCGGCCTGGATGTAGACCCATTCGCCCAGCCTTACCGCGAGCCTGGTTCAAAAAGCGTTCCGGCCCAAAATCTGCGGCGCCTTGCGAGGTGGTGCAACCACAAGGCCATCTTCAAAACCGTGCCTTGGTCCGAATATCAGGGGGGTGCGGCATGAACCTGCGTTACTTCTCCGGGTGCAGCGGGATTGAGGCCGCAAGTATTGCGTGGACCCCTTTGGGTTGGTCTCCCGTGGCGTTCTGTGAAATCGAGCCGTTTCCGTCCGCCGTACTGGCCCATCATTATCCAGATGTGCCCAATCTTGGTGACATGACCCAAATTGATGGCCGGACCTACCGTGGCCTCGTTGATGTCCTGGTCGCGGGCACTCCCTGCCAGTCGTACTCAGTGGCCGGGCTTCGACTTGGATTATCCGATGAACGGGGCAACCTTACCCTCAAATTCGTGGAGTTGGCCGATGCAATTGAGCCTGCTGTCGCTGTCGTCTGGGAAAACGTACCCGGAGTCCTGTCTTCAAAAGATAACGCCTTCGGGTGTTTCCTGGGCGGACTTGCTGGGAGCGATGGGCCACTGGTCCCTGCAAGGCCGAGAAAATGGCCGAACGCTGGTTATGTGCTTGGCCCCCGACGCTCAATCGCATGGCGGGTGCTGGACGCCCAATATTTCGGCTTGGCCCAACGCCGCCGCCGTGTCTACGTTGTCGCGTGTCCTCGAAACGGGCTCGATCCCGCAGAAATACTTTTTGAGTTCGACGGCGTGCGCCGGGATACTCCGCCGAGCCGCGAAACGGGGACGGACATTGCCGAAACCGTTGAGGCAAGCTTTGAAAGAAGTCGCGGGGCGGGAACAAGCCCCGGCGCCTGCGTAGAGGTATGCCAATCCCTGACCAGTAGCTTCGGGAGCGGCGTCCCTGATGACAATAAGGCTCAAGCCGGATTTTACATTTCACAGTACGGCGATGTCGCGGCGGCCCTGACAAGCGAAGGGGCGGATGCTTCGCCCTGCGCTGATCGTGGGCCGACAGTTATTGCCTATGACACAACGCAAATCACCAGTCCTCACAACGGCAGCAATCCCAAGCCGGGGGCTCCATGCCATGCTGTTTCCGCACGGGCTCACCCTCCAACCATTATTGCCTTCCATGGGTCACAAGACCCGGATGTTTCCGGGGAAATTACGCATCCCGTGGGACGGAATCAGGGCCAAGAGACCTGTATTGCTCTCATTCCGGAACAAACTGCCTTCGGCGGGAACAATACCGCTGGGGCGGTGGACGTTGCCACGGCCTGCCGCGCCAAAGGGGGCACCGGTCACGGAGACTTTGAGAGCGAAACATTTGTCCTGTGCCATCCCACCCATGATGTCGCAACATCCGTCACCGCCCGCGACCCCAGCCGTGGGGCCGATTCCGATTTTACCAGCACTCACGTCATCTGCTCTTCATTCAGCACTTCCGGTGCTGGTGTTTGGCGTCCAGAGATAGGCCCACTACGGGCAAGGCCCCAAGACAGCCATGAAAATTTGTGCGTGGCCTTACAGGCTGGGGCTCTCCGCGAAAATCCGGCATCCGGCCCACAGTCAAAAGGATACCAGCACGACTTGGCGTACACCCTTGAAGCGCGAGCCGAGGTACAGGCCATTGCTTTCACCGAACGCGGACGGGCAAGTGGCCGGGCGCTCGAATGCCAGGAAGAGCAGGCATATTGCCAGCAAAATCCGGGTGGAGGCAGGTCTCATAGCCTACAGATTATGACCAAACAGATGCAGGTGCGTCGCCTCATCCCAGTGGAAAGCGAGCGTCTCCAGGGAATACCCGATGACTACACGCGCATTGCGTGGCGCGGGCGCGCGGCTGAGGAATGCCCCGACGGTCCCCGGTACAAGGCTGTGGGGAACAGTATGCCGACGAAGGTCATGCGGTGGATTGGGGAAAGGATTGAACGGGCGATTTTGCGGCGGGAGGCATCGGCATGAAAAAGGCAAAGATGTCCGAGCAGGAACTCGCCGCCCGCGTCATCGCAGTGCTGAACGCCTATGGCTGGGAGTGCTACCAGGAAATCCAGCTTAAGATGGGCGGACGTACCCTTGATATTCTTGCTGCTCAGCGGCCGCTTTTTATCGCCATCGAATGCAAGCTCCAGGTGAATTTTGAGCTTTTGCTACAGGCAAGAGGGTGGCGCCCTTACGCGCATTACGTCTATGCCGTGGTCCCTGGCGGGATATCAGCATGGGATGGTGAAGCCAAAATTTTTAAGGCTTGTGGCGTCCGTTTGCTTGGTCTGGGCGAAATCGAATCCCGCAATCCCATGTTCTACGCTGGTCCTGTGGATTGTTGGGTGCCCATGAACCGCCACGCAAAGGTCGAGGTCTGGAAACCATTCTTGCGCCCAGAGTACCAGGCCCATACGGACGGCTGTGCCGGGTGTGCAGGCGCTCCGAAGCTCACCCACTACCGCTGCACCATCATCGACCTCACTGAGATGGTGCGGAACTGGCCGGGCATCAAAGTCAAGACCCTTGTCCAGAAGGTTCCCACGCACTGGGCATCCCCGAAAGCCGCGGCGGGCCGAATTATCGAGCTGGCCGCGCAAGGCGTCCTTTCCGAATTCCATCTGGAGCAAGACGGTTCCGGGGAATGGTGCGCTTATCCGAACGCAAAGGAGGCTTCCCATGCCTAACATCCAGATTGTGGCCTTGAAGTGCAAAATCAAGCCGCAGCGCCCGGAGGAATGCGGATACCTGACATGGGATTTGGTGAATGAGGCCATGGCCCGACAGAAAGACAGGCCTCTTGTCGAGCGTATTCGCCCCTGCGTCCCTCGCAATGCCTGGCTCTACTATTCGAGCTGCCAGAAATGCGAAAACTCGCTGTGGGACGTGGCCATTGATGGAGTTCCGACCTGTGCCGTGGTTCGCCGCATTCTGGGCAACGCTGTGGAGCTGTATGTACCCGAGCGACACGAAATTCTGGAGTATTCCATTACCAAGCAAGAATGGCGGTTGAACCAGACGCCGCAGGAGGAAGAGGCATGACGTTCAATGTCGGTGACAAGGTTCGATGGGTGTCTACGTCCGGTGGCTACGACAAGGAGAAATGCGGCACTGTGGTTCGCGTTGTGGCGGCTTACGGGCATCCCCGCGAAGCCTTTACGGCGGCCCACCAAGAAACCGGGGCATCTTTCATGGGGGACTTCGGGCTTGCGCGCGACCATGAGTCCTACATCATCCATGTGCCCACGCCCACGGGCCGGGGCAAGGGGCGATTGTACTGGCCTCGGGTGAAAGGTCTGGAACTCGCCTGAACAAAAAGGAGCCCCCCGGAGGGCCATCCGAGGGGCAGTAAAACAAAGAGGCAAAAGCCTCCAAGAGAGGAATTCATCATGCTCCAAAATTATGGTGAAGTCAATAATATCGGACCCTACCATGGCTGAATATCGCACGGTAAGAATGTCGTACTGGACAGACCCGTACACTGAAACTCTTGAGAAACCTCAAGAGAAACTTTTGTATATCTATCTGTTCACCTGTCCTTACGCCAATAACTTGGGCATCCTCAATGTTTCACGAAGAAGAATGGTGTTTGAAACAGGCCTGGATAATGCCGTAATTGAAGAAGTGTTATCGAGGTTTGAGAAGGACAAAAAAATCCTGCGCGATGGGGAAGCTATCTGGATGCGAAACTTCATCAAGAATCAGACTTCCACGTCTTCAAAAATTATTGCTGGCCTCAGAAAACTACTCCCCCGCGTCGAATCCGCTCTGTTTTATAAAGCCATTATCGAACAATACCCATACCTCATGGATAGTGTATCGCGTCCTGCTGATGCCCCTTTACCTTCTGACGATACCATACCAAGGGGTAGCGATAGGGTATCAAGGCATATTGATACCCTATCAAACGGTATGGATACCATAGGCATACCCCTTGAAGTAAAGGAAGAGGAAAGGGAAGAGGAAGTAGAAGATATCTTAAACCAACACCCTTCTAACTCTCAGGCTGATCGCGCGCCCGCGCCCTCTGTGGGTGGGGGGAATGGGGAATATACCGAATCTCCCAATGCGGGAAATGCACCTAGCATCGAATTTCAAGAGCTTCGGCTTTACTACAACGCGCATGGCCGTCAGGAAGCGCCTAAAACGGGATGGCAGGAATATCTCACGCTCCACGCCACACGCCAGTGGCCGGGGCAGTCTGCCATCTACGCAGCCATCGACCGCCTTTCCCAGCATGATGGCGAGTGGCTCGCAGGCAAGGCCCCCGGCCTCGCCAAGTTTTTCCGGGAAGAATGGTGGCGCATGATGCCTCGGCCCGCCGCCCGCGCGTCGCCCCTGGCCCCTCCCGGCCAGACGGTGACGGAGCGCAACGAGGCGACGGCCATGCGGGTACTCGCGGAAATGGAGGCGGACAATGGCAACTGACCTGGAGCGCAAGACGGCGGCCATCGGCGGTATCGCGGAAAATTTCGGCAAAGAATTTTCGGCGGACCTGTTGAAAATCTGGCTCCGTCTGCTGCGGCCGTATCCGCCGGAACCGGTGGAGGCGGGAGCCGTGCGGGTGATTGAAACCTACGCCTATAAGACTATGCCCCCGTTCGCGGTGCTGCGTGAGGCCATCGAGGAGGTGATGGGGGCCGGGCCGCAAGCCACGGGACTCAAGGCGGCGGCGGAATGGACCCGCTTGCAGGAAGACGTAGCCCGCTGCGGCTCTTACGCCCCTCCGGAGGATATGCACCCGACAACGGCCCATGTTGTGTGCGTTATGGGCGGTTGGCGGGCCGTGTGCGCGTGGGAAACGCGGTATCTGGACCTCAA
>ERZ857951.711-NODE-711-length-41215-cov-39.141521_pt1 | contig 41215 bp, 34 predicted proteins | sample MGYA00519759_ERZ857951 | MGnify/ENA primary metagenome ERZ857951 (study PRJEB31778, sample SAMEA3449377) | human gut metagenome | biome: human gut; feature: human-associated habitat; material: faeces | place: United Kingdom | collected 2010/2012 ...
TGACGGAGCCGAAGGCGTAGTAGGTGCCGGACTCGCCGCCGGTGACGAAGCGCAGGTTGCGGGAGTCGGTGTTGCCGGCGCCGTCCTTGACGGAGGCGACCTCAAAGCCCTTCTCGGCGAAGTACTTGGCAGCGCCGGGGTGATAGGGCACGGAGGTGATGGACGCGCCGTACTCCAGACTCAGCTCGCCGTACTTGGCGTGGCTGGTGGTCAGGGACGCGGCGTTGTCGAAGATGTCCGCCACGAACTTGTACACGTCGTCGCTGGACACGTCGTCGCGAGCCAGGATCACCGCGCCCACGGCCACGGTGGTGGTGTCGGTATGCTCAGCGGTCACATCGCCGCTGTCGTCCTTCTTGTCGCCGCAGGCGACCAGGCTCAGCGCCATGACCAGCGCCAGAACCAGTGCAAAAAACTTTTTCATGTTCTTTCTCCTTATTGATAGATAAATTGTTTTCCTCTTCCTGAAAAACAGCTTTTTCCGCCGGCCGGTCGGGCACGGCGGTGTTCAACGGTGCCATTATATCGCAGGCGTAAACTTTTTGCAATATCTAAATGCGGAAAATTTCATTTTTCTGCGGAACGATTTTCCCGTCCGTGCGGACATTCCGCTTTTCTTAGTCGGCATTTCTTTCGGCAAATCCGTAGTTTTGTCTGTATCATGGTACTTTTTAGCGGTGGTCTATTCATAATGCTAAATTGTTTTATGCAGGAACGCCCCGCAAGAAGTGCATTTTCTGCTGGGCAATCCTGCAAAATAACAGAGGCGGGGCAAAGCCCCGCCTCTCAGCTTTCTGTCACATTCAACAGCTGCGCCGCAGCAGCTCGCATACCAGTTCATAGGTGCGCTCCGTGGAGGGCACGCTTAGCCGCTCCCGCACGGAGTGTACATCGTGCAGCTCCGGCCCCATGGACACCGCGTCCAGACCGGGGATCTTCTCCATCAGCAATCCGCACTCCAGACCGCCGTGGGTGGCCTCCACCACGCCGTCCTTACCGGTAAGATCCTTATACGCCGCCAGCAGCGTATCCCGGAACTGCGACTCCCTCTTGTACTGCCAGCCGGGGTACACGCCCCGCTCTGCCACAGTGCCGCCCGCCAGCGCCGCCACAGCCCGCACGCGCTGCGCCAGCATCAGCTTCCGGGACGCGATGGACGACCGGATGGAGAACGCGATGTGCAGTCCGTTGCCGCCCAGCTTCACCACGCCCATATTCAGGGATGTCTGCACCAGACCGGGGAAATCCGTGTCCATAGCCTCCACGCCCTGCGGCATGGCCGTCAGCGCCTGCACCAGCGTCACGGTGCGCTCTGCGGACACGGCTTTTGCCGTCTCCGCTGCCGCGCAGGTCAGCGTCACATCGGGGTCGGTGACGGCGTACTCGTTCTTCAGCACCCCCTCAAGCTCCCGGATAAACGCTTCGAACGCCCGGCCGCTGCCCTTGGGCAGCGCTACGACCGCGTCGCAGCGGGAGCAGATCACGTTGTCGAACTGGCCACCGGAGATGGCCGCCAGCCGCAGGCCGGGGAACTTCTCCAGCGCTGTGGCCAGTACCCGTCCCATGAGGCGGTTTCCGCTGCCGCGTCCCAGATGGATGTCCGCACCGGAGTGACCGCCCCGCAAGCCGGCCACGGTGATGCCGAAGCCCTCCATGCCCGCCGCATCGGTCAGCGCTGCGGGCAGCAGGCAATCGGAGTGCATGCCGCCTGCGCAGGACACGGTGAACACGCCCTCCAGCTCGGAGTCCAAATTCAGCAGCTTTTTGCCCTTCAGGTCAGAGCAGTCCAGCGCAAAGGCGCCGTCCATGCCCACCTCCTCGTCCACGGTGAACACCGCCTCGATGGGCGGATGTACCAGTGTGTCATCCGACAGGATCGCCAGGATCATGGCCACGGCAATGCAGTTGTCGCCGCCCAACGACGTCTTGTCCGCCCAGATCCACTCACCGTCGGTCATCAGGTCAAGTCCCTCGCGGGTCATGTCCTTGGTGCAGTCGTCGGTCTTGGCGCACACCATGTCGATGTGTCCCTGCAGGATGATCGGCTCGGCGCTCTCATGGCCGGGAGATGCCGGCTTCCAGATCACCACGTTGTTGCACGGCTCCTGCCGGTACTTCAGTCCCAGTTCCTTGGCAAAGTCCACGCACAGATCGCTGATGATCTTCGTGTTGCCGCTGCCGTGGGGCACCGAGCACAGCTTTTCAAAATATGCGAACACCTTTTCTGGCTTCAAGCCTTTCAAAACAGCCATTTTGATACTCCTTTCCCATGCGGCCGCGGTCTCCGCGCCGCCCATTCAGTATAGCATATCCGCCTGCCGAGCGCAAGCAAGTCCCTATGTGCCCACAGCCCATGCTTTCGCATGGGCTGTGTATGCAGCACACATTATCAGAAGTCGCCCAGGCCCATATCGTCCTCGGTGTTGGGCGCTTCCTCGTCGTCCTCCTCGGTGGGAGGCGCGGGGATGAATTCCTCCAGATAGGCCTCCTCCGGCAGACCAGCCATATACGCCGGCAGGTTGATGATGATGCCGTCGATGTTATGGGGCAGTGTCATTTGGTACGTTTCCGTTGTCTCGCTGCCGCCCTTCTGCTGCATGACCTCCACGGTCAGCTCCAGCTTGTCGCCGATGACGGTGGTCAAGCAGCGCTCCTTTTCGTACAGCTTGGAGATCTGCTCGCCGTTCACATACACAGTGATCTTATAGGGTGCCTCCACAGACTGGCCGCCCTTGTCCACTGCGCGGTTGTCGAAATAGACGGTGTGGCCGCGGCCGATGCGCAGCATCAGCACGGCGACGAGCACCAGCACCAGGATAAAGGCGATACGGATGATCCACGAACGTTTCGTCGTTTTCATGCGGTTCTCCCCTCCTCCTCGGCCTTCTGCTCAATGGCCAGCTGCTGACCCAGCGTGCGGTTCTCCTTGCGCTTCTTGGCCTCGTACATGACCAGTGCCACGGTGATAACGGCGTAGGACACGAACACGCGGAAGTACTCGCCGATCATGGAGTCGCCGGTGATCTTGGTTCCGGCGGCCGGCGCCACGATGAACATGGTATGGAACAGGAGCACACCCAGGAACACGTTGCCGATGGACGCCTTTTCCACGGAGGCGCCGCCCACCAGCAGCGCGGCGATGCAGAACATGCCGACGTTGGTATGCGCCGTATAGGTGGGGAAGTTGCCCATGTTCTGCAGATAGATGATCATGCCGAAGCCCGCGAACACGGTGGACATGACGATGGAGATCAGGCGGGTGCGGTCCACATTGATGCCGGCGTCCCGCGCCACATTCATGTCCTGTCCCACCGCGCGCATGTCCTGTCCCAGCTTCGTGCGGCGGAACCACACGATGAACAGGCAGGCCAATGCGATGATGATCAGCGTCAGCACGGGGATCTTCACGCCGCCCACGTAGACGGCCAGCGCATTATCGACGCTCTGCCGCATCTGCAGAAGGCTGACTGTGTTGCGGATACCAAAGCCGCGGGGCAGCTTCAGTGTGTTGTGGAGGATGGGGATGATGGGCCCCATCATATACAGCACCACCAGCTGGTACACACCGGTCATACAGTAGGCGATAAAGTAGCTGGTGACCATCTCGCGGCCCTTGGCGCGGTTCAGGATGCTGCCGCACATAAGACCCAGCAGAATGGACAGGGGGATGGACAGGATGGCCGCCAGCACCAGACCGGGGATACCCCAGATCTGCCAGTCCGCCACCAGGATCAGCGCGATCTCGCCGGCCATAGCGCCCAGCGTCATGGCAAAGTTCAGACCCATACCGGCCATAATGGGGATCAGCAGGCTCAGGATCAAAAAGGCGTTGCGCCCCAGACGGGTCATAGCCTCGTTGAGTATGTAGCTCACCGGCAGGCCGGACACGGGAATGAGCACGGCGCAGATGATGATAAACAGGACGGGCACTGAGTTTTTGCCCAGGAATTGCTTTACGTCGAATCTCTTACCCTTCATGTCAGCGCCCCCTTTCCGTCTTTCTGGTCAGGGCATAGAGGATCATGCCGTTGGATACCACGATACGGATGACCTCGCTCATATCCATCTGGAAGGCGGCGCTCATCACGGTGGGGGTCATGGTCACCACGCCCTGATACAGGATCGTACCGATAATCACATTGCCGATGGATGCCTTATTCACCGACGCGCCGCCGATAAGAATGGCGGCCACGGCGGGCATGGCCATCCAGAAGGGGCCGTTGTACAGCTGTATGAAGCCGAAGCCCTGCTCATACACCAGAATACCCACAGCACCCAGCCAGGTGGACATGATCACGGAGATAAGCCGCATCTTGTCCACGTTGATGCCCGCTGCGCGGGCAAAGGCGGGGTTGGAGCCCACAGCGGTCATGGCGGTGCCGGTCTTGGTGTGCAGGAACGCCCACATCAGCACGGCCAGCAGCACGAAGAACAGCAGCGTACCGGTGGGGATCACCAGATTGATGCCGATGCTGTTCAGGTCGATGGTCAAAATGTTGGCCAGCGCCTTGTCATAATAGCCCTCCAGCGAGATGACGGTACGCAGACCGCTGGCGGAGAAGCCCCACACCATGGTAGGGTGCTTATACGGCAGCAGCAGCCACATCATGCACATGAAGGACACGGACGAGAAGCCCACATAGGTGGCGATCATCATCTCGCCGCCCTTGATCTTGTTCAGCAGCCAGCCGTAGCCGCCGCCGAACAGCAGGGCAAAGGGCGTGGCGATGAGGATGGCCATCAGGAAGCTGGCAAACCCCGTATAGCCCAGCTCGATGGACAGCGTGGCACCCAGCAGTCCGGACACGATACCCAGCGGCAGGCCGAAGTTCAGGCCGCAGCCGGAGTGTACCATGGGCACCATGGCCAGCACCATCACGGCGTTCCAGCTGAAACGGGTGATGATATTGGTGATCTGTGTGGGGAAATCCAGCCCCACGCAGGGCGCGGCGATGAGCAGCAGCAGCAGGAAGCACGCGATGATCAGACGCGGCAGGCCGAAGCTGTCCAGCAGCTCTCTGAATTTTGACTTGTTTCCAAGTGTGGTCGTATTGCCCATTTCTTCCTCCTTACTTCACCTGGCTGACCATGAGCATACCGAACTCCTCGGAGGAATGGTCAGCAGGCAGGATACCGGCGACCCTGCCGCCGGAGACGATGGCGATGCGGTCGCAGATCTGGCGCAGCTCCTCCAGCTCGGAGGAGATCATCACCACCGTGACGCCGGATTCGCGGTTAAATTTCTTCAGCGCCTCCAGCACCAGCGCCTTGGCGCCCACGTCGATACCGCGGGTAGGCTCGGACACGAAGAGGAAGCGGGGCTCCAGCGCGAACGCCTTGGCCAGACACACCTTCTGCTGGTTGCCGCCGGACAGCTCTCTGGCCTTCTGGTCGGAGCCGGTACACTTGATCTGCAATTCATCGATATACCGGTTCGTCACCGTGTGGATGGCCTTTTCGTCGCGCCATGTGAAGAAACCCATTCTCTTCAGGAACTTGTTCTGCACCTGCATGGCGGGGAACGCCACGTTCCACTCCAGTGACTCATCCAGCAGCAGACCCACGCCGCGCCGATCCTCGGACACAAAGGCCAGCTGGGAGTCCAGGCACTTCCGGGGGCTGTTCAGCGCGATGGGCTTGCCGTCGAACTCCACGGTGCCGCCCGCCTCATACAGGCCCATCACACCGTTGGGAATACCCAGCTTGCCCTGGCCGGCCAGACCGCCGATGCCCAGGATCTCGCCCTCCTTCACGTCCAGATCCACGTTGCGGACGATCTCGCCGGGCATATCCACCCACAGCTTGCGGATGGACAGAATGGTGCGGGCATCGGAGTGGTCGCGGATGTCGTGGGCAGCGCCGCCGGCGGCCACCTCGCGCCCCACCATGTAGTGGGTGATGTCGCGGACATCCGTCTCGCGGGCGGCCACGTCCTTGACAACGTAGCCATCCCGCATGATGACCACCTTATCGCACACCGACAGAATCTCCTGCAGGCGGTGGGTGATGAAGATCACGGCGATGCCCCGGGAGGCCATGCCGCGGATGGAGTCCAGCAGGGCCTGTGCCTCCTGCTCGGTGAGCACGGCGGTGGGTTCATCCAGGATCAGCAGCTTCAGGTTCTCCTTGCTCAGCTCGCGGGCGATCTCCGTAAACTGCTTGTGCCCCACGGGCATGCTGCTGATGACCATCTTCTGGTCGATAGCCACGCCCATCTTCTCAATGGCTTTTGCGGCGCGGTTATCCATTTCCTTATAGTCGAGAGTGTCCAGGCGCGGGCCGAACACTTCTGAAATGACGCTTTTTTTCTTGGGCTCGCGGTTGAGGAGGATGTTCTCCGTGGCAGTAAAGCCGGGGATCAGCGAGAACTCCTGATGCACCATGCCGATGCCGGCCTTCAGCGCATCAAAGGGGGTGTTGAACTGCACTTTTTCTCCGTCGATCAGGACATCCCCCTCGTAGCCGCCCGTCTCACGGATCACGTCCATGCCAAACAGTATTTTCATCAAGGTGCTCTTTCCGGCGCCGTTTTCGCCCACCAGACCCAGTACCTCGCCCTCTTTCAAGGTGAAGTTGATGTCTGTGAGCACCTGATTGCCGAAAAAGCCCTTTTTGATATTCCGCATCTCAAGCAGCGGAGCATTGTTCTTTTCCATATTCATCCCTACCTATAGCAGCGAGGAGGGAGGATGCCCTCCCTCCCCGCTTTAATGGTTGCTTCAAAAGCCTGTCGTCAGCTGACGGTGAAGTACTTCTCCGGGATCTCCACGTCGGCGTTGCCCATGAAGTGGCCGGGATCACCCATGATATAGGTATCCTGATAGATCAGGAACACGTTTTCAGACTTCGCGCCGGTGGTGGCGTTGGTGTAGCTGGCGCCGTTCCAGGCCGCCTTGGGAGAGTAGACCTGCAGCGCGGCAGCCACATCGTCCATGTCCTTCAGCTCACTCTTGCCGTCCAGCACGTTCTTGGCGTGCAGAGCAAGACCGGCGGACAGGGTGTAGCCGTAGGAGTAAGCCCAGGTACCGAAGTGATCGGCGCCGCCCTTCTCCACGATGGCGGACTCGACCTTGGTCAGGATCTTCTCGAAATCACCGGCTTCCTCGGTCAGATCAATACCCAGCGCGCCGGGATAGCCCATCAGGGGGGAGGGCAGGTCGGCCTCGATGAAGTAGCCGCCGCACTCCAGCAGGCGCTTCAGCAGAGGCTCGGTGTGCGCATCGTTGGTGCAGAAGTAAGCAGCCTTCTGGCCGTACTTCTCGACCCATGCGGGCACCTGCTCCAGAATGTAGGCCTGAGCGCCGGAAACGCCCACGTCAGAGGTGGGATCGGGAGCCGTCTCCAGGACGAACTTCATGCCGAACTCCTCGCAAGCGGCCTTCATGATGGCCACGCGGCGGCTCATGGTCTCATAGGACATGTGGCGGGGGAAGGAGATATGTACGAAGGTGTCGCAGCCCAGCTCGTGCGCGGTGCGGATGATCAGATAGCCGCGGGAGACGAAGTCGTTGTTGGTGACCAGGTCGGCAGCGGAGCTGATCTCGGGCAGATCCTCGTGAGCCTCGCCTGCGATGCAGATGATGTCAGGGCGAGTCTCTTTGATCTTGCGGAAAGCCTCGGTGGTGCCGGGGACAGCCTGATTGACAATGATGGCCTTCATCAGGGGGTCGGCGGACAGGTTCACGATGCTCTGGATGGTGGTCTCGGTCTCCTCGGTGAAGTTGTCGGGATAGATGGCCAGCTGGACCATATCCTCGCCATACTCCTTCTGGAAGGCCTCGGCGCCGCGGCGATCATCCTCGGACTGAGAGACGGAGCCGGTCACGATGCCGATCTTGTAGGGCACGGTGTTATCATCGGTCTCGCCCTTCTTTTCGCCGCAGGCGACCAGGGAGAACGCCATGATGAGAGCCAGCAGCAGAGAAACTACTTTTTTCATGTTTACCTCCTAATTCCTTTACCATAGTTTGTTGTTTCCTCCGCCAGAAGGAAACAGCGAACAGGGCGCGCCCTGTCCTCTTCTATGCATTCGGGTGCTGCGCACCCATTTGATTTTACCAGATAAGTTCACACTCTGTCAACATATTTGTGCCTCTGAATAGTGTTCAATAGCGCATCTCCTTGTTTTTCATCCACACACTTTCCCACATTTTTTGGCGCATTTGCATCATTTTCATGTATTTTTCATGCGGTTTTCTGTCAGAAGCCTGCTGTTTTGCTATAATAAACTTTTCTTTTGGCGAAATCTGTTTTTTGTCTGACTGCAGCAAAAGAGACAGGCTTCCGCCTGTCTCTCTCGCTTACCTTATGACTTATGGCACTCGTCAGATCTTCTGCTTCTCATCCACGATCTGGCGCAGCTTGGCAGAGAAATCCTCCAGCGTCATGGCGCCCAGGTCCTCGCCCTTGCGGGTACGGACGGAGACGGTGCCGTTCTCCATGTCGCGGTCGCCAACCACCAGCATGAAGGGGATCTTCTCCAGGGTAGCCTCGCGGATCTTCTTGCCGATCTTCTCGTTGCGGCTGTCCACCTCCACGCGGAAGCCCTGCTTGCGCAGCTCCGCGGCCTGCTGCACGCAGTAGTCGGCAGCGCGGTCAGTAATAGGCAGGAAGCGTACCTGCTCGGGCATCATCCAGGTGGGCAGCGCGCCGGCGTACTCCTCGATCAGGTAGGCCAGCGTCCGCTCATAGCAGCCCAGAGACGTGCGGTGGATGATATAGGGCAGGGCCTTGTTGCCGTTCTCATCGATATAGTACATGCCGAAGCGCTCCGCCAGCAGCATATCGATCTGGATGGTGACAAGGGTATCCTCCTTGCCGTACACATTCTTGTACTGGATGTCCAGCTTGGGGCCGTAGAACGCGGCCTCGTCAATGCCCACGGTGTAATCCACGTTCAGATCCTTCAGGATGCGCTCCATGGCGGCCTGGGCGTGGTCCCACTGCTCCGCCGTGCCCTCGTACTTGTTGTTGGGGTTGGCGGGGTCCCACTGGGAGAAGCGGAACGTGCACTTTTCCAACAGGCCCACGGTGCCCAGGCAGTACTTGGCCAGATCCAGGCACTGCTTGAACTCCTCCTCCAGCTGGTCGGGGCGCAGCACCAGATGTCCCTCGGAGATGGTGAACTGGCGGACGCGGATCAGACCGTGCATCTCACCGGAGTCCTCGTTGCGGAACAGGGTGGATGTCTCGCCCAGACGCATGGGCAGGTCGCGGTAGCTGCGGCCGCGGTTCAGGAACACCTGATACTGGAACGGGCAGGTCATGGGACGCAGGGCAAAGCACTCCTTCGTCTCATCCGCGGGATCGCCCATGACGAACATGCCGTCCAGATAATGATCCCAGTGACCGGAGATCTTGTACAGCTCACGCTTGGCCATCAAAGGCGTCTTGGTCAGCAGATAGCCACGCTGCTGCTCGGTGTCCTCCACCCAGCGCTGCAGCAGCTGGATAACGCGGGCACCCTTGGGCAGCAGGATGGGCAAGCCCTGGCCAATGCAGTCCACAGTGGTGAAATATTCCAACTCGCGTCCCAGCTTATTGTGGTCGCGCTTCACGGCCTCCTCCCGCTCCTTCAGATAGGCATCCAGCTCGTCCTTGCTGGGGAAGGCCACGCCGTAGATACGCTGCAGGGTCTGGCGGTTGGAGTCGCCGCGCCAGTAAGCGGCGTTGCAGGCGGTAAGCTTGATGCCGTTGCCCTTGATGCGGCCGGTGGAGTCCACATGGGGACCGGCGCACAGGTCCACGAACTCGCCCTGCTTGTAGAAGGAGATGTGGGCGTCCTCGGGCAGATCGTTGATGAGTTCCACCTTGTAGGGCTCTTCCTTTTCCTCCATGTACTTGACAGCCTCGGCGCGGGGCAGCTCGAAGCGCTCCAGCTTCAGCTTCTCTTTACAGATCTTACGCATTTCAGCCTCGATCTCGCCCAGGTCGTCCTGGGTGAAGGCGAAGGGCGCGTCCAGATCGTAATAAAAGCCGTTGTCGATGCTGGGGCCGATGGCCAGCTTCACCTCCGGGTGCAGGCGCTTGACAGCCTGGGCCAGGATGTGGGAGCAGGTGTGCCAGTAGGTCTTGCGGTACTGTTCGTTTTCAAACGTAAATTCCTTGTTGACTTCGCTCATAGTCTGTTCCTCCTTGTGATCGGGGCTGGATAAATAAAAATCCCCACCCCTGAATGGTATCAGGGGTGAGGTAATAGGCATTACTCCACGGTTCCACCCTGCTTACGGCCTGCGCAGCATTTTTACTGTCCGCTGCGGATGGCGGGATATCTTTCGTCGAGACAAGGCGCAGGAGCGCAGGAATACGGTCTGTATTTCAAGCTTCTGCAACGCAGTATCGGCGGAAGAGATCCGGCATACGCCGTCGCTTTCGATCGCTGTAACGGGCGATACCCGTCCTGCTCGTCGCAGGCGGCTCGGAAGTGGTACGGGCCGTGTCCTTGGCAGGGTGCTTTCAGCCGGGGGCGCCCCTCTCTTTGGCCGCGGAAAAACAGCTTCTTCTTCGTCACTGCCTTTTTGATGGCAATAAGTATAAACCGTTCGGCGCGGTTTGTCAACGGGTGGTTTCACGGGGGAAGGGCAAAATCAGCCGCGTGAAGCAAAAAGAGACATCCGAAAGGATGTCTCTTTTTGCTGGCGCGGAAGGAGGGATTTGAACCCTATGGACGCTGTAAATGGCAGGTACTAAAATGCCGCCAAATGCGCTCTTTTCAAGGGTTTCCCTCGGAACCACTGATACCGCTGACGCGGCATTTGTGGTCAACTTCGTGGTCAAAACGAGGTGCAATCCGCAGGTACAAAGCCCCCAAAGGGAAATCACTCCACTTTGGCAGCACCCCGCCATCCCTGCCTGAAAGTATATACGATATGTGTGCGAAGGTCAAGCGTATAGCAGAAAGTTGTGCTATCTTAAAGAGCATCAGATTGGCTCTTGGGAACTTCGTGACTCCTACAAAAGCAGCGGCATTGACGCGATAGCCGACTTCGTCACCGCAACGGTTGATCGGCAAAATGAGGCAAAGGCCCTCATGTCTTCGCGTGCCTGAGGTGAAATCAGCATCCCGCTTCGCATAACAAAACAGCCACCTGCTTCTCCGGCAGGTGGCTCTACTTTTCACTTGACACCTCTACAGGGTCAGAAACACTTTCAATAACGACCGAATTGCTGCCGCCATCCGCATCCGCTGCATACACGGACGTCGGGAGCAATCCAACCACCATCACCAGCGTCAGCAACATAGCTACTACGCCACGCAGCTTCTTGTGTTTCATGGTTTTTGAAATCTCCTTTCAAAAATTTTTGAAGATTAACCGGCCTTCCTACCTTTACATGAATATAATATTTTGCCAAGTTCGAGATGCAAAAAAGGCAGGAGACCGACGCTCTCCATAATCCCATAGTAGCATATTCGATTATATTGTCAACACATCTGAAGCTGCAAAATTCCAACCGAACAATAAGCATCAGCATCTTTTTCTTGCAGGAGGCGCAAAAAAAGCAGCGGCTATGCCGCTGCTTTTCTGACTTAATTGAAACTTGTTACGCTGCGTAGTAAACGAAAATCTCGTGGTATCCAGCAGAGGCATTCCAACGAACCACACAGTTGACGGCGGAAGCGCAACCCTCAGGGACTTCATCAACAGGACTCCAACGCCCAAGGCGGATGGCAGTTTCCTTAACATAATCCACCTTCTGCTTAATTGCAGACTCAACCCATTCCTGATTCCAACAAGACTCAGGACAATCGCGCTCCAAGTAAATGGGAGGGAAATAGCTTCTGCTGCCATCCCAAATCTCAAAACCTACGCTTTCCGCGTAAGCATTTCCAGCAGCCATAGCTGCGGAACAGTCGATATCAGCCTTGGTGGGCTTGGTGGGCTCGGTGGGAGTAGCAGAACCACCACCAGTGGACCCTGTGTTGTCGTCAGAGGGCTTGCTGGGAGTGGTGCTGCCACCGTTGCCGCCGGAGGGCTTGTCAGGCGTGGTAGTCTGCTTGTTGTTCTGGTAGTAGGCCCAAGCCTCGTCAGCGGTACGACCGCCGGCTGCCTTCTTGGAACCCGCACCCCACTGACCGTCCGCGCCGACGCCGTACCAACGCTGGAGCTCCTTCACCTGAGCAGTAGTCAGGCTGCCGTTGTCATAGCTGGGAGTAGAGGGCTTCTGAGAGGGAGTCTCTGTCTTGGTATCGCTCTTGTTGTCAGACTTGTTATCCGTCTTCGTGTCGGTCTTTGTGTCCGTCTTGGAGGTATCCTGCTTATTGTCAGCGGGCTTCTTCTCATCCTTCTTGGACTCGTCAACCTTGGTCTCGGTCTTCTTGTCGTCGGCCTTGACCTCATCCTTGGCATCGGTCTTATCCTCGGTCTTCTGAGCATCATCGACCTTGGGCTCCTCCGCCTTCTCATCTGTCACGTTTCCGGACTGCTCGACATAAGCGGTGATATCCTCCGCCTTGACGACCACATTGCCATCCGCATCCAGCACATTGCCGTCCGCATCCAGCGTGAAGTCGGTCACTGCCTTGCCGTCCTTGTCCACCAGAACCTTTTCGCCGGTCTCAGTCGTCTGCACGTAGCATCCGATTTCCTCGCCGGTCTTGGTTTCCTCGCTGGCCTTGTTGCCACAGGCCACCAAACTCATGGTCATCACCAGAGCCAGCAGCAGGGCCATAAAATTCTTCATCTTTTTCATTGTCATAGTTCCTTTCTCCGCAGTGTATTCAAGAAGCTGCTTGGTCCGCAGATAAATCTACTAATTCACTAACACCGGCAAGATAATACTGGTCATTCGTACCGTCATAAAGGATAGAAACGCGGATAATCCCCATTTCTTTGTGTGTCCCGTTTTCATACAGCTCCAAAACGAACTCGTCATTTCGGTAGGCGTCGAAGCCTCTCTTTAGGGACAGCTCTTCCGAATAGAAGAAATTGTGCGTCCATGCCGCGCCATACTTGTATGTACCCTTATAACTCATGTCCAGCCCGACCATGCCTTCATTGCCGGCGTTATCATTTTCATATCGCTCAAAGATGTTCTGGACACCCTCATCCACAATTTCCGCATAGGTGGTCTCGGTCGTTTTCCTCTCCGCCTCATAATCAAATTCCACCCTGCCAGTCATGCTGCGGTTCGTCTTGTGGTTATACTTGCTCCAAACATAGGTAGTTCCTTCGGGGTTGTCCGTGGTGGGGTTCAGGTAGATGGCGCCAGTTCCGACGCTGGCATCGCCCATACCCAGCGTGACGGTGTACCCCGACGCCAGCTTGCAGGAGACCGTAACGTCGTTGCGGTAATTCTTGGTGTGCGCCACGCCATCTGCGGCATCCCACAGCTTCTCCCCATTTTCATCATAGTAATTGCCGTCCGCTGTCTCCAACGAATAGTTGTGCAGGTTGTACTTGTCCCCCTCCAACTCCGCAGGAACTGAGTCATCATACTGCCGCTTGCTGCCGCCGCCTTTGGGGGTATCCGTACCATCGCCGCAGGCGATCAGCACCAGCGGCAGCGACAGGGCAAGCAGAAACCCAATGATTTGCTTCGCAATTTTCATCTTTTTTCGTCCTTTCCCTGTGCGCGGCATTTGCCGCGCATTATTCCTTCTATCGTTTTTATTCCGCCAAATCAATGCGCCAGCTGGGTTTGTAACCAGCATTATAGCACTTGCGATGGCGCAAATCAAATATAATTGAAAATGTAGCGGTTACAATATATCATGAGGTGATATAGATGAACAGCTACGGATATGACAACGCCCTGCGGAAGCGGCTGGCCCAACTCCGAGTTCAAAAAGGGGTGTCGGCGCGTGAAATGAGCCTCGCTCTCGGACAGAACACCGGCTACATCAGCAACATCGAAAGCGGGAAGACGCTGCCCTCCATGACTGGTTTTTTCTATATCTGCGAGTACCTCGACATCTCCCCCTGCGATTTCTTCGACTTCGACACACAAGCCCCGAAAGAGGCTTCCGAAATGTTGACCCGCCTGAAACGGCTGAATGCCGTACAACTCAACCATGTGGCGGCCATTGTGGATGATATACTGGAGTGATACAGCAGATCGCGGCATCGCCGCGATCTGCTGCTCTGCTTTCACGAAAAGAACAGCGTTTCGGAGGGTTCTTCCAGCTCGACAACACTCAAGTCGATGAAGTCGTCCAGTGATGGCGCAGACCGCCGCAGGTAATCGTGACCGCCGTCCACAGCGCAGGTGCCGCACGAGCAGGTCTTGAAATCGTGTGGGGAAACAGACTCAATGACCTCTCCGCATTTCCTGCATTTGATAGCGTTTCTGATAATCATATATTTCTCCTGTAAAAGTGTGCAATCATTGCACACTTTTTCCTTCACTCCTTACGCGCTCTGCTGAATGACAATGCCCTCCTCATCCCAAGTAGCCAAACGGAAGTTGTAGGGCCGACCGTCAGGCGCGGCGAGACCGTTCAGGATGTCCCGCAGCTCCCGCACCTCCGCAGGGTGGCTCTTGGCAATCAGCACCGCCTCATCCACGGGCTTGTTGTCCAACGCGCAACCGTCTACGTACATACGGAGCTGGTAGAGGTCGAGGGCCTTCGTCCTGCCGGACTTTGCCTCGTAGATGGTAACACCGTTGACAAAGCCCACGAACAGGTCCACCTTGGCCTTCAGTCCGATTTTCTGGAATACCGGCTCCTCGCGGCTCACCCGCAGGGCGTTGGGGTCGCTCTCCCGCTTGGCGGTCAGCTCGCGGATGTACCGCGCTTCAAGGGTGTCCACGTCCTTGGCCGGGGCAGGTACATAGGAGGCAATCCAACTCAACAGATTCTTCAGGCGCGGGTCGGCCTCACAGAAGGACGTCTTGGTGTTCTTCGTGGCAGGCAGCGCGGCGGGATTGTCTGTAATCATGTCTACCTGCACCAAGAAACGGTTCTGACTGGGGTGTACTGCTTCACCCCAAACCCTATCGAAAAGGCCGTGTTCGATGGCGCGACCGTTGATACGCAATTCCACGCCGCTGGAGCTCATGTTGCATTTATAGTAAACGGCATTGGCCTTGGTGGGCAGGATGTTACCGTACTTGCAGCGGATGGTCAGCGGGCCGCCGCCGAGGTCGCAGGGAACATCGCCGTAATCCGTCACCGTACCGTCCTCCCACGCCGGCAGCAGCGGCGTTAGGACGTGGTGCTTCTCTACGCCGTCGCTGATCTCCACCACCTCCATGGTGATGCCGGTGTCTGCCAGCACGCCGGCGTAGACGTACCGCAGCTCCTCAATAACATACCGTACGAGGCTGTGGAAGTCGGAGGATGCGGCCTTTCGGTCGGGCTTGACCGTGCGGAACTTCACCATGGGGCAGCGGACGGAGATGGCCGTTCCGGTCTGGTGAGGCAGCCCGCCCGTACCTGAGTAAAAGCGAACCTTCATGGGCTTGTCGTTCTCGGAGGTTCCCATAGAGTAAGGCGCTGTTACCTCCCGGTAGCGGTTCTTCTGCGCGTCCTTCTTCGTGCGGGTACGGATGACCCACTCCTGCGTTGGGCCGCTGTCGCAGGAGGCCAGAGCGTGCTTCAGGCCAAAGCCGTGTTCATTCAATGGAGTCTGCGCTCCATCCCGACAGGCGATGGTCAGGGCACTGTTCAGGTCGGAGATGCCCGTGCCGCCGTCTACCACACCGATTCTCACAGCGTCACCCAAATTCTCAAACGACAGCACCACCGTCATGGATAGGTCTAGGTCGCTGCAGTTGGCGCGAAGGTTGGAAATGGCGTCGTCCGCCAGCTCACAAATGACCTGCCCCATACTATTGAAATTGTCACCGATGCCGGCAAACAGGCCGTAGCCAGTGGGGTTATTCCGGATGATTACCTCCCCGATAGGAGTCTTCTTTTCGTTGTTCATAGTTCTATGTCCTTTCGTATTTTTCAGGTAGGTGGAGCTGTTCTCACAGCTCACGGATGTCGTCAAGCATCCCATCGTACTTCTCCTCCAGCGCGGCTGCGATGATTCGCAGCAGGGCCTGCTGGCGAATGACTTCCTTGCAGAACGCCGTTGCCAGCGCGTCCGGCGACATGTGCAGGTCAATGCACATGTGAAGGAGTTCTTTCCATTCGTAGTCGGTTACATCAATCGTTACCTTGTACTTGTCGTCCTCGTACATCTCGCGTACTCCTTTCGTCGTATTCAAAACAAAACACCGTGCAGGATAATCCCTACACGGTGCGTCGAAAAACGACAAGGAGACGGAGCATCCGTCCGCAGGGAAGGCTTGCAAATCCCTTGAAAATAGGATATACTACTCCCTGCGGTGCGGATTTTTTCCGTTGTGTAGGTGGTCACTTCACCTGCTCAGGTCAAGGGGAGTTGGCGCTTCCCTTGACTGCCGCTGTTTTATTTTGTATACTTATTATAGCATATTGGGTACAATATTCAATAGGTAAAACAAACAAATATTGGGTACATTATATGTGCAGTTTGTATATTGCACCCAGTATAGCTTTTCGATTAGAATAATATGGAACTGATATAGTTTAAGGAGAGCGTTTATGGCCGTTTCAAAGGCACAGCAACGTGCTGTCAACAAGTACGTCAAGAACAACTATGACGAAATTAAAGTCCGTATGCCCAAGGGCAAAAAGGAGGTCATTCAGGCTCACGCGGCCCAGCAGGGTGAATCCGTAAACGCCTACATCAACCGGGCCATCGACAAGGCTATGAGTGAAGACAACTCCTCTACCTGAGCAGACAAGGCAGGTGATCTGCGCCATCGGCGCAGATCACCTGCTTCTTTAAGAGTCTCTTTTCTGCAGTACCTCGCGCATGGTATAATAACGGCACAGGAGGTGGCGATGCAGATGAATACAACGATAACCTTTGAATTGGAAAGCAACATCAGGGAGCAACTGGCGGTCATCTGCGACCGATATAATCTGTCGCTTGAGGAGGCGTTTACTCTTTTTGCGGAGGCTGTCGTCCAAGCGGGAAGATTTCCTTACGACATGGAGATACCTAACGCAGTAACTCAGGCAGCGATGGCTGCCGCTGAGAAGGGCGAGGACCTGTCCGGCTCGTTTGACTCCGTACCTGAGCTGATGGCCGTTCTGGGCTATACACGAGGCGATTCGAAGCGCCACACGCTCGAAGAACTGGACAATGAAGAAGATGACGCTGAGATGGACCGCCGCATTTCGTCCGTGGCATTTGAAGCCTATCAGCGGGCCAAGATGAAGGGCATCCCCGTGGCACGCTACGACGCAGAGAGAAAGGCTGCCTATTTGCTATATCCCGATGGGCACAGGGAGTATGTTGGAGACAACAAATAAGCGCAACTTTGGAAAACAAGCCGGCGATCTGCGCGACTGCGCGGATCGCCGGCTTGTGCTGTGTTCGCAGAAGGCTCCCATAAAAAGCAACTGCTACAGTTCCCTCTCTGCAGCTATCCACTAATGTCGGTTTTTGTGCAACTACAAGTAAAACTCGCTCATGAAATGTGATGGTGCTCGAAAAACTCGCTTGTTTTTTGTGATTTCGATTGATTTCGCGGTTTGCGCCCACCATAATAGGAGGCCATGTGGCGATGCCCGTGTCCTTCTTTGTCAGAACGGCAAGGCGGCTCTCATAAAAAACATCTGCGGCGGAGTCCTCCCCGCCGCAGTTATAGCTATTATATTCCCTTTGCTGCATATCTGCCGCCGCCTCGCGCTTACGTATGCTGTGCAGCCGATTGCCCTTGCAATAGTCGCAAGTACCATGGTTGCGGCAATTAAAGCACACCGCCTTCGCGCCGTGGTACGGCCTGCGGTGTTCCTGCCCGGACGCAATGGCTTTTTCCAAACCCATGTTATCACTCCCCTCGCTGCCCTAAACAATGATTTTCAAATATATTATAACACGTCCAGCAAACGGATGATATGAATATTTTGTGACCAGCATGGCACCTCAGGTACGGGACGCTGTGCGCCATTCTCAGCATAACCATCAATGGGGCTAATGTTTGTACGGTTCTACGCCAAGCCTGTATGAACGAGAGTTTTTTATTGCGCCGTTTTGCAAGCCATGGTATCATAATATTAGATAGCCTGTGGGAAATGAGGAACATTTCATGGATGCAGCGCACATTAACAGACTTAAAGAATATTTTGGGTTCATGCCCATCAATCCAACCACAAACTTCTACGAGCATCCCTGCGCGGGGACGCTCTCAAATATTCCCAAAGCAGTCCAGACGGAGGAAATGGTTTTTCTCGCGCTTGAAAATGAGGAACCATATGCTTCCCCCGTCCTGAAATATACCGCCAAGAGACTGAAAACCGATGAAGTATGTGACAAGGCTGTGGCCGCCAATGTATTGAACTTCCTTTATACCCCCGAAGAATATAGAACTACGGCAAGGTGTTTCGATGCGGTGAGCCGGGATTCCGGCGAGGTCACAGGTGAGCGAGCCCTTCTTTCGGCTGTGCCTGAGAACGTGTTGAAAGGGGCTCTTGGAAGTGAAATGTGTGCGGCTGCCGTGGTTGCGAATTGGCGGTCCCTCAGTTTTGTTCCCAAAGAGTATATCAACCCAAAGATGCTTATGGACGCTGCGGTGGCAATTCCTAATGGATATTCGCTTTGCGATGTTACATGGTACTTCCCACGCCAAAAGCTCACAAAGACGCTCTCAGTGGCAATTATGAGGCAAAGCGGCGAAGGATACGATTCATTACCGCCACGCTTCAAAAAGGATAAGGACGTAATTGATGCCGCCATATCCAGCTATCCGGACGTTGTGATGGAACTGGCAGATGAACAGCTTACAGAGGAACGTCTTCATCGAGCACTGGAACTGGATAACACTCTGCTCCACCGGCTGCCGGATGAGATTTTGGACCGTTTCGGGATTGAGCAGCCTGCGAATGTGGCTCAGGCGAAGGATACAGCTTCTTCCCTACCGGAAATCCGTGCCGTTGAGCTGGAACTGCCGGAGGTACCCGGAACTGCTATGGCGACGACCGCCTCGGCGCTTCCCGTTCTCTATGACCTCACCGCCGGCGATAACATTCCGAACATCGGAAAGTTTTTCTACATCACCGACCTGCACCTTGAATCCCAGCTTGGCTTGACCGGCATGACTGTTGATGAAATTAAAGGCAAGGTTGCTCAAAAGGTAGATGAGATGCTGTCTGGAATCAGCAAAGAAGATATGTCGGATGGCGTCCTGCTCGTCGGCGGCGATGTAGCCGACAGCGAGGAGGTTGCCAAAATCTTCTTTGATACGGTTTTCTTCCGTTTTTGCGGACCTATCATTTTCGTCCTTGGCAATCATGAGCTGTGGGATGGCTGTACCTACGCAAATGGCGAATCTCGTCAAAAGCGGTCAATAGATGAAGTCGTAGGCGCTTACAAAGAATTTAATAAAACTACGTTCGGTTTTGAGGCGAAACTGTATTGTCTCGAAAATGAGGCTCTGGTCTGTTTCAAAAACTCTATGTATCGGAATTCTGATGAATTCGGTGTTGGCCGCAAAACCGCAGGAATGCCTCGTGGCGGTCTCTGTGTTCTCACAGAGGAAATGCTTCTGAACACCAGTACCGACGACCTGCAAGAGTTCTTCGATGAATGCTCCATGATTGTTCTCGGCGGACTTGGCTTCTGTGGACTCAATCCACGCTATAACGCCGACACAGGCCTGTTCCGAGATAGAGTGTCCCGTGAGGAAGACATCGAGCGTTCCAAGCGGTTCGGGGCTGTATACGACAGAGTTATGTCCTGTGCCAGTGACAAGCACGTGGTCGTTCTCACCCACACACAGATAGAGGACTGGACGACGGATGCCCCCAATAAGGGCTGGGTCTATGTGAACGGGCATACGCATCGAAATGGGCTGGTAAAGACGGATGACGGCGTAGCCGTACTCTATGACAATCAGGTGGGCTACAAGCCGAAAAAGTGGCATCTCAACCAGTTTTCGCTGGAGAGGTATTACGACCCGTTCGAAGCATGGACGGATGGCATCTATCAGATAACGCCACAGCAGTACATGGATTTCAATGCCGGTCGTGGCATCCAAATGGAATACTTCCGGCAGCAGGGAGACATTTATGCACTGAAGCAAAAGGGCATCTATATGTTCATGCTGCAACATGGTCTCAGCCTATATTTGCTGCGTGGTGGTCAGAAACTCAACGTGTTTCATGGGTTGGAATACTACGCCGCCAACTTGGAAAAGTATGTTGAAAAGATTCAGATGGCATTCAAGCCGTACCGCAATGCACTTGATAAGATTGCTGCAGAGGTGAAGAGGTTTGGCGGTTCTGGATATGTGCATGGAAGTATCGTAGATATCGACTTCTATAATCACATTTATCTTGACCCTTTTGATGGCTACCTCATGCCATACTTTGCCTTCGATGTGACTGGACGCAGAGAATTTCACTCCGTGCAAGAGCTGCTGGAGTCATCTCCTGTTCCCGCGCTGGGCAGCGATGGAAAGCCGCTGTTGTTGGCCTACACGAAGCTGCTGGACACTGGCGGCGTATCCATCCTCGCTCCGACTGTCAAGGAGGATGCTTTGGCCGTGGTGCCGATGGAGGTTCTGGACGAGAAGAACATCTATGCACCGTCCCGTGTCATGAAGTCCATCCAGTATTTGTTGGACAAGGGCGTTGTGCGGGTATGGAATGATGCAGTTCTTTCGATGCCCGATAGGAATGCACTGACGGAGACTCAGCCTAAGTTGCCGGAGCATTAAAGGATAGCGAAAAAGAAAGGCCAAATGGTCGGCGCTTCCGCGCAGCTCGTGTGGTCTTTCTCGCATAACGAGCATGGTTGCCATCTATGCGAGAGGCGATCCGCAACGCGGATCGCCTCTCGCTTCTTCTTTTATGTCATAGGTCAGATAAAAGTTGTTCCACCTCGCAGCCTCCAGCACGCTTTTCCGAGTTGGCCGTTCAGCAAAATGGAGTGCAAAATTTTCGCCTACAGGATTGACTCAATCATGCTCTGTGCCTTCAGCCGAATCTTTGGGAGAATGATGTGGGTAGAACCATGCGAATCTTCCCTGCTGCCATCTACCCGCGCTCTGCGCGGGATAAATTGGTCGTTTTGCCAATTAGCTATTTACTTTATTATCTCACATATTCTCAATCAACTCATGTATCTTTAGCTATCACAAAACAGATGTAAATTGGGTGCTATCTTCTATCATGGTACGACGCGATGCAGAGAGACTCTAAGCGATGCTGAGTGTAAGGTCTCATTCTCAGCATAATGAGAATTTGAAGTTACTCGAAAAACGATTGACACCTTTAGAAAAAGTGCATATAATATAGATAGAGGCAGTAATGCTTCCCAGTGTGAGAGCACTGTAAAAAGTTGTGCTGGATATGGGACAGGGTAAACACCCATAACTGTTGGCATCTTAACTGGGTGCCGTGGCTGGCAACGAGCAGCAACTGTTGTAGTCCACGCAAGGGACTTAAATTACTTGCGCCAACAGACGTTCCGATGAGGAATGTCACGGCTGACAACCAGCAGAAAACTCTCAACCAAAAAGTGAGGGAGGAGTGCAACCCACTCCTCCCTATTTTTCAGGCAGATGTCGAATGGAGAAGGTTTATGGCGGACAAAGCAAGCAAAAAGGAACATATAAGAAACCAAATCATTAAGGCCTCTCATATATACAGAGACGAGTTGGCTGGCAAGGTATTCTTATATGTGGTTGGTGATGAGTGTTTTGAGGTAGTCTTTAAGACGGACCGATTTATGCACTTAACTGGTGTCAACTCCATTTTGGGCGCACAAGCTTTCTACAACATGGCAAAATCCTCCAAATTGACAACGTCGCAGTTCTATTTTGACAACCAGCACTCTTTCGCCAGCGCAAAAAACAAATTGCTATGTTTACTTATGCTCCCTTCTCTTACCAACAGCCTTGTTTGTGTTGTAAAAGACTTTCATACCTTAACGCTGACATACAAAATAGGCGTAACGAATCTCGATTTTACCATTGGTTTAGAGCCGTTTGCTGATGCAAATGGAAATCTTATTGAAGGTCGCTTTGTTCCGAGAACCCTGCGCGTCAAGGATAAGGCCATTGAAAACAGCCGTGAAGCAGAATTTGTCGATTTTATTTTCTCCAAAGCGGCAACGGTCAGCAAATATGATACGATGGCATTTCGAGATGGGACAAAGAGCTTTCCGGAAATCATTAAACAAATGCTTGCCCAAAATCTCACGGAGATATCGTCTTGATGTATACGTTTCATCCCCGTATACAAATCTGCTGGATGGAGACAACATATCGAATCTATCTTTGCGCCGACTGTGATAGAGTGTGCTTTAGCCTCTGTGTCGATGGAAGTGTCGAATGAAAAGGATATCTATGTACCTTTTCACACTACGAAGTCTATTCAGTACCTATTGAGCCAAGGCTTCGTGAGGGTGTAAAACGATGCAGCTCTTACCATAGGTGGCAGGAATGCGTTACAGAAGTTCGGCTGCGACTACTTGAACATTGAATATCAATAGGAAGTTAAGCTATGCGATCTGTGCCTCCGCACAGATCGCATAGCTTTCTTACATGATGTAAGCCGACCACCATCTTTGCGAGAGGCAATGCGGATTGCCTCTCGCTATTTCTTTGGAGTCATGGGTTGGGCAAAGTTATTCCGTGACACGTAACCATTAAACCTCTGCCAGATACTGCAAGCAGCCTTTTTGAATAACCTATCTCAACAGCTTTTTTTGTGCCACTATCGGCAAAATAGTTTCTGAAGTAATTTTTGAAGGCGAAATTTTTAATCGCTCAACATCGCAAATCCCCATATTCTCAACACTTCGCGGGGTATTCCATATAACCTAAACACCACCCCAAAATCTAAAGGGGTGTTTTGGTTGGTGCAGTGCTGTACTCTTAAAGAGTAAAGTATCTCTGTTTTGCTGAGGCCGTGTTCCGGTCAGGTGCGTCCGCCGCGTACATCCCTTCGGAGAATCTTTCGTCTGGCACGGCAGTTCTCGTTCGAAGCGCTACAGCTGTGCCTCGATCAGCAATGTGCCAACGAAAGGCTCAGGCACGGGCGTGATGGGCGTTGGCCTTCCCGTGTGCCTGAAAACCCCGCCTACCCCTGCGGCGCGGCGCTGTGAAGCTCCGAAGGGGATGCACTGGAGGAAAACTCTGCATGGCTGTTATCGTCAAAACCATACCACTTGACAGGGGTAAACGAACTGCACCCAAAGAAAACGAGCTGAGGACCTACATCCTCTTGCACCCAATGGTACGGTACCTCGGATTCCGCGTTGGCTGTTTCTCGAAGAAGGCTGAAAACGCGGTTCCATCCAATAATCTGCGCAAGCCTCCGTGTAATATTCTTGAAATTTTCGATGCGGTTCTTCAGCTTGTCGCTGCGAGGTTCCAAGGGTCTCGTAAGACAAATGGGTTGCGCCTTGGCCACAAGAGATTCCAAAAAAGGAGCTAAGGGCCACCGTGAGCGATTACTATCCGTTTTACTTGCTTTTTTGAACAAAATATATTTAACCATAATAGCCGCGAACAACACATCTATAGGTAAATCTTGGCGCATGGCATTGTGGGCGTGTTTTCCCCGAAGCTGAATTTCGGCTCGAACCCAGTGAATTCCTTGCAACTTTTGTTCGGCAGCCTTGTCGTAGAATCTAATGTAAACATTGCTTTTCGGAGAGCCAAAAGAGACTGTCAGCCCATCTTCGATGCGTCTACCTGTACGAGTCTCTTGATTACGCCGCAAATGGGAAGTGTACCTATCCTTGTCCCGCATCTCTTTTATTTCAGTTAAATTAAGCGTTCCGGAGAAATCATCATACGCAATGTCGAGCCGTGTCGTGTAGGCATCAGACGCAGTGGCGATTTTCCGAAGTGCTTCCCATCCGATGGGAGATTCCCTCTCGAACGTTTCACAGCCTTCGCCTGAAAGACTTACCAAAACCCCTTCCTGATCAAGCCCGTGATGGTTAATTGTGATTCCGCCAAAAGAGAGGCCCGTTTTATACTCCTTTGAAGGGCCACTGCGGCTTTTGATAAAGTTAAGATGCCCCAGTCCCATTTCTGTGCAAATCTCCTGAGGAGTTCGGCTTTTCTTTACAAATGAGGCGTAGTCGATATGTACACAGTTTTTATTTTCATCCATAATCTAAACTCCTACATATTTTTCAAATGTAAGTTCTACTTGTATGCGCAACCCCCCTGTTAGTAATAGGGGCAGTGCCGGCGGATCTCCGATCCGCCGGTGGCTGCGCGGGTAATTAGGATTATATTGTGGCCTTAACCGCGCCCCAACTTTCAATCCTAACCCACTCGTTGAATTCATCAATGGGTATAACAATCCTGCGCCTCAACCGCAGTGCAGGAATTTTACCCTCCTTAATCATTTTGTACAGAGTCGGGCGGGATACACCGAGCATCTCAGCAGCTTCGGTTATAGACAGAGCTTGTTTTTTCATAAAGCAAAACCTCCTATTCAAATTCTTATCCTCAATTCCACCCTAACATAAAAAGGAATATTGTCAATGGGTTTTGACCCACAAAATTCGCAGAAAGCGCAAAACATCCATTTGACTACATTTAGATGACGTGATATACTATATGCAACAAGATATAGTATTTACTTGAGTGTTCAATAAAAGAGCAACATCTTAATACGCTCAGAGAAGGAGGCGGTACATACTACGAATTTCGCCTGAACTGGCGCACAACTTAATCTTCATCCTTTTGCATATCTCACGCATTTTGGTAAACACAAATCGTTGCCGTCGAACGATTTGCTCCAGTTAAGACGGATATTGCCCCATTGGGGTCTTGGCTTAAACGCCGGTATTTGATTACATTTCTGTTGAAAGGATGAAGAACCATGACGAAGTGTAAGAAAAATATCGGCCTTAATGTTTACAGCCGAAAGGACGGACGCTATGAAGTCCGTGTTCTCGATACGCGGTACACCAGTGACGGCAAGAAAAAATACAAGAGCTTTTACGGTGACACAGCAGAAGAGGCATTGGAAAAAGCCTTCAAATTTCAATATGAAAGCAAAAACGGCAGTTACCGTCAAAGAACAAAACAAACAGTCGCTGAATGGTTGGCACAATGGTGGAAGGATTATATAAAAGACTTGAAAGCCGCCTTGACTGCTTCCAGCTATGAGGGGCTCATCAAAAATCACATTAACCCCTACATAGGCGGCATTCGATTGCAGGAACTTGCCCTGTCCGACGTCCAACGGCTGATTAGGGAGTTGCAGAAGTATAGAGACTCAACAGGCAAAAAGCTGTCCGCCAAAACCATCAGAAATGCCATCTCTACTTTGAGTTCCGCTTTGACAGCCGCCGTCGATGAAGAATTGATAGAGAGGAATCCTTGCGAAAAAGCAAAGTTGCCAAATGTCGAGAAGCACGAAATCATTCCCTTGAATAGTGAGGAGCTTTCCGCGTTTCTTGAAGCACTTGAGGATGACCCTGAGTTTAAGAACGCTTATTTGTTCTGCATTTATACTGGTGTCCGCGAGGGCGAATGCCTTGGCCTCAGCTGGTCCAATGTTAATTTTGAAAAGAAAACGGTAACGATTGCGCAGCAGCTTCAGAAAGTTCGCAGCGAGAACGGCGGAACATACGTCATCAAAAAATGTACGAAGACGAAAAAGCCCCGCACCATCTGTGTAACAAACAGTGTCATTGCCTGTCTGAAAAACGAAAAGATGCGGCAGGAGGAAAACGCAAGGCTGGCTGGCAAGTTGTGGAACAATGAATGGGATTTGGTCTTTACCAACGACCTTGGACGGCATCTGATTATTGTGACTTTCTACAAGCATTTTAAGAGAATCGTTGCGAAGATCGGCCGCCCTGATGCTCGCCCCCACGATTTGCGGCACACCTTTGCCTCCTTGGCGATTGCTGATAACAGGGGGGACATCAAATCCGTACAAACAATTTTAGGGCACTCTAATGCCATGACGACCTTAAACACCTATACTCACCCCGATGAGGACGCACAGCGTGAGTCCATAGGAACGGTAGATGCGTACATAGATACGCTCAAAAAAAGCAATGAAAAACAGGGTTAACCCACGATTGTGGTCAAATTTTTGGTCAAACTTCATTTTCGGGCATACAAAAAACCCTGTAACCGTTACAGTTACAGGGTTTCTTGTATGGCGCGGAAGGAGGGATTTGAACCCTCGCGCCGCTTTTGACGGCCTACTCCCTTAGCAGGGGAGCCCCTTCGGCCACTTGGGTACTTCCGCATACATATTTATTTTCTGGCGGAGAGAGTGGGATTCGAACCCACGGATGCTTTCACATCGCCGGTTTTCAAGACCGGTGCTTTCGACCACTCAGCCATCTCTCCGTGCGTAAAAGCGTCTCTCGTGCCAAACGCGAGTATTATATTACCATGCGCCGACGCCTTTGTCAACAAAAAGCCTCGGAAGAAATTTGAAAAAAATTCAAAATAGGACTTGCAAACCGCCGAAAACTGTGGTATTCTAAGTGGGCTGTTTGAGGCACAACAGAATATCCGGGTGTGGCGAAGTTTGGTATCGCGCTTGAATGGGGTTCAAGAGGCCTCGAGTTCGAATCTCGACACTCGGACCACGTCGGAGCAGGTTTGTATGCTTGCTCCGACTTATTTTTTACATAGCGGAGAGGGAGATGACGTTGTCATGTCCCTCTTTTTTGTCCGGTGCAGGACGCGAAAAAGCGCGGCAGCTGCCGCGCTTTTTCCTCTTCCTCCCTGCTCGGTCCTTCCTGAAAGAAGGTCCCCCTCGCTGTTAAGTGAATTTAGTATACCATGAATACGCCCGTTTGTCCATCCTTTTTGCGCGCCGCATCCAGCATTTGCCACTGTTTTTCATGCATATCGCGCTGTCGGACGGCAAAACTACCGTTGCGATACCCAACAAGGGCATTTGCCCCACAACATGAAAGGAGAACACAACGATGTCTACCAAGAACAGCAACAAGCTGAATGTCCCCGAGGCCAAGGCCGCTATGGATCAGTTCAAGATGGAGGCCGCCTCTGAGGTCGGCGTGAACCTGAAGAACGGTTACAACGGTCACCTGACCAGCCGCGAGGCCGGCTCCGTGGGCGGCCAGATGGTCAAGAAGATGATCGAGTCCTACGAGAAGAACCTGTAAACGGCCCTTCCCGCACGAAAAAAGAACCGCCTTCGGGCGGTTCTTTTTTACGTTCTCACAAGGTGACCTCCGTGCCGTTGTTCACCTCGATGCGGTAGCCGCCGGGGTTGTATACATCCGTTCCGTTGCCCCGGAAGCGGCAGTCATCCAGCGCCGCATAGGAGTTCGGCGGCAGGCACAGAAGCTCCAGCGCCGTGGTGTTGTTCAAAAAGTCGATGTGCCTGATGGTATATGTATAGGAGTTGCTGTACGCGGAGTCGTACCGCGCGCCCACCCCGTTGCCGCCGATATACCCGCCGTGGAGATAGACCCAGCCGCCGTTCACGGCCAGCGCGCCCACGTCCCAGCCGGTTACGCGGCAGTTCTCCAGATAGGTGGGCGCTCTGGCGGTCACGCCGGTTCCGCTCCCATCCCCCTCAAAGCTGACCTCCGAAAAGCGGACGTAGGCGTGGCACCGCTCTGTGTCGCTCAGGGGCGTCACCGTCACCGGCGCGGCAAAGGTGGTGCCGCTGCCCTTCAGCGTGACCGCGCAGCCCACCGACACCGGCGCGTCATAGGTCACGTCCGGCAGCTCCACCGTGATGGACGTGTCCGCGTCGTACTCATCCGCCAGCCGATCCAGCAGCGCCTGCAGCTCCTGCGCCGTTTCCAGCGGCGCGTCTGCCGTTGAATAGGTCCGGACCTCCTGCGGCAGCAGCTCGATGGTCTGGGTCAGGGTCAGCACGTCGCCGTTTTTCATCCGCAGAGTCCAGACGATCTCGTTGTGGGTACAGGTGTTGTCGCCCCACAGACGGCGGTACAGCAGGGCGGGCGTATCCGCCGTCTCCAGCTCCGCCTCCCGCAGGCTCACACGGCCCACGCCCTCCGGCGCACTGACGGTCACGTCCCAGCTGTCCAGCAGCGGTGCAAAGTCCTCCGGGCAGTCCTCCTGTGTGGTCGCGTCCTGCACCATGACGGTGGCGGGGAAGTCATTGCCGCTCCCATCGGGGATCAGCCTGCAACAGTAGCCCACCGGCGTGGTGGGGTCATAGGGGTTCGGCGTCATGGCGGTGAACACATGGTACTCCCGCCCGTCCGCGCCGGTGTAGTAGGTCTGGCAGGCCGCCAGATAGGGATCCGGGGCCGGGTCGGTCGCAGCGGTCGGATCGACTGCGCTGTTCGGGCGCTGCGGCTCCGTTTCGGCGGCCGGCCACAGCCAGACCGCCAAGGCAACCAGCGCCGCGGCAAGGCACGCCGCCAGCAGGTGAAGGCGGCAGTACGGGCCGATAAACAGCGGGAACAGGCAGAGAAAAGTGGCAATCGAACACGGCGCACTTTTGACCGGGGAGGTAGGTAAAAAAGTAGATTTTCCTATAGGTTTATGATATGCTGTTCTAAAAAATAAATGGTAAACCGAAATATCATATAAAAGTAGTGGAGAAAAATGATGGATTTGTTGTGGAGGTATATGAAATGAAAAAGATTCTCGTATTATCACTTTGCTTTGTACTTGCACTATGGATGGCAGGTTGCGTCCAGAATAAAAATATCAATTTTGGGGATGTCACGATGAAAGTTGTAGAGGGAAGTGTAACTCCTTCAGGTTTGACAGTTCGCATTTCAAATAACACAGGAATTGATATCAATGGCGGGATCAATTACGATTTTTCTATTGAAAAAAAGGAAGATGATAAATGGTCACCAGTAAAAGAGATCGGCGATAGAACTACTGACACCGAAACATATATTTTTCAAGGAGAAAGAGATTTGAATATCAATTGGTCTGAAATATATGGTTCGCTTTCGGCGGGAGAATACAGAGTCGTTAAGTTCTTTTATCCATCGACAGAAGATGGCTCTTATGGTACAGACGATGGTTTTTACCTATTCGCTGAGTTCAGTATCGAGTAACAAATACGAATTTTATCGGGGAGCAGCAACCTCTGTCGGGGCTGTCAATGGTCGAGATGAACGGCGCACAAGTGCGCCGCCATTGACCGCCCCGCCTGGTCTTGCCCTGCGGTTATCAAGGCGGGCAATCCCTAGGGGTGCTTGCCCGCCTCCTTTAATTTTGGGCGGAGGTCAGTAGCCGAAATTGGCCTCAAATTGAGGCCAATTTTGGCAGGGGCTTGCAAAGCCTAGATCCCTTGCAATCGCAGGCTTTCTGTGATACTATTTTGATACTAAGAAAACGAGGTGTCCTAAATAGCAGGTGAAATATTAACATATTTGCGAAAGTTTTTCTTGTGAAATCACTTCAAATACACCCACATATATTTGAATTTGCCGAGCAGCAATAATCTGGACCGCTTTCTGTCGGAGAACAATGAAAATTTCCGGGACACGCCGCTACAGCTGACGCTGCAGCGGCTCTATACCACCACCGGCCTCTCCAAGGCCGCGCTGGCCAAGCAGTCCGGTATCAGCGAGGTATATCTGCACCAGCTGTTCTCCGGCTGCCGCTTCCCCTCCCGCAACCGCCTGCTGTGCGTATGCTTCGGCCTGGGCGCATCGGTGGAGGACGCCCAGGGCCTGCTGCGGCAGGCGCGGCACGCGCCGCTGTACACCCGTGACCGGCGGGACGCCATCATTCTCTATGGTCTGAGCCACAGCATGACCTTGTTCCAGATCAACGACAAGCTGTTCACCGAAAAGCTGGATACCTTATGCTGACACCGACAGGGGAAACCGGGGAGAAAGCAAGAGGAGCGCCCATGTGGGCGCTCCTCTTGCTTTTCAGTCCGGCAGACGGCCCTCCGCCAGCAGCCAGGCGCCGGCGGCCAGCAGCAGCGCCTCCGGCGGAAGCCGCCCCCAGCGCAGGGGCAGGGGGATATCCTGCGGCTCGATGGCCGCGCCGTTCACCGCCGTCAGCCGCCGCTGCACGCACAGCACCGGGCGGGGCGTCAGGCCGGACAGCGTCAGGCTGCATCGGGGCGACAGGCCGCAGCCCACCACCTGCTGCGCCCGCAGAGGCGCGGCGGTGTTCTCCTGGGGCAGCAGCACCGTGCGGCACAGCGGCGCGCGGCCCAACACCGCCAGCCGCGCCGTGCCGGGCCGGTCCAGCACCAACAGCTCCCAGCACCGGCGCAGCAGCACCGCCTCGTCCACCGGCGGTACGGACGGCGGCAGCCAGCGCCCCAGTCCGCCGCGAAAAAATGCCATATCGACCATGTACGTCTCACCTCCCGCGTAGTCTGCCGCGCTTTGCGCCGTCTTATGCCCCGGTGGAAATTTCCCCTGTCCTTTTCGCGCCGGATGTGCTATACTGTCAGGTAGCTTGTTTCAGGAGGTGCCGCCATGCCATTCCGCGCGCATTTACATACCGTCAACCGTCACCGGCGCCTGGTGCGGCACTATTGCTTCAAGCTGGGTCTGGTGTGGCAGGGTCTGACCCACGACCTGAGCAAATACAGCCCCACGGAGTTTTGGCGGGGCGTAAAATACTACCAGGGCTGGCGCAGCCCCAACGACCAAGAGCGCCTGGAAAACGGCGTGAGTCTGGCGTGGCTGCACCACAAGGGGCGCAACCGCCACCACTTTGAGTACTGGATCGACTACTGCCGCCGGGAGGATGGGACCATCTATATCGGCGGATGCAAAATGCCGAAAAAATATGTGGCGGAGATGTTCTGCGACCGGATCGCCGCCTGCCGGGTCTATCAGGGCGACGCATATACGGACGCCTCCCCCTACGACTACTACCAGCGGAGCAAGGACCTGCGGCGGACGGATGCCAGCCGCTTCATGCATCCGGAGACGGCGGCGCTGCTGGACCGGTGGCTGCTGCTGCTGAAGGAGCGGGGGGAGGAGGCGGCCTTTGCCGCTATTCGCGCCGAATTGGCGGACAGCGCCTACTGACGGCGGAGCGCAGGTGCTTTGTTAAGAAGAAAACAATAGATTTTTGAACATTTCCCTTGCTTTCCATCACTGTTTGTTTTACAATGTTTTGGTACATTTTTATGTGAGGTTGTCAACAACATGGCCCATCCCTATAAAACGCGGGAAGGCGGCGCCACCGTGACGGTGTTCGTACCCTACGACTGCCAGAACAACTGCCCCTTCTGCATCAACAAAAAAGAATACGCGGACTGCTCCGGCTTCAGTCTGGAGAAGATACTGGCAAGCATCCGGGTGATGGACGGCATCACGCCCCGGTGTGATTTTGTGTTCACCGGCGGCGAGCCGCTGGCCGACCTGAACGCACTGCAGCAGATGCTGGACGCCATCCCCGCCACCCACAAGATCTATATCAACACCACCTTCCCCGCCCAGGCCCACACCTCCTTCGAGGAAATGCTGGCCTTCACGGAGAGGAACAAGGACAAGATCACCTGCATGAACATCTCCCGCCACCTGCAGCACTATGTGGAGGAAAGCCCCGACGAGGTGCTGGGAAAGATCGCCTGCCCCACGCGCATCAACTGCGTGCTGTACAAGAACTATCCGGCGGCGAAGCTGGTGGACTATGTGGAACGCTTCCTGCCCTACCGTATCCCCATCCAGTTCCGGTACGACTACACCGAGACGACACCGGAGAACCTGTACGAAGAGGAACACGACAAGATATTGCAAGACCTGAAGCGCCTGTTCACCTACAAGGGGCTGGACGGCTGCCGGATGCGCAACGGCTTCCACTTCGAATACAAGGGCCTGCACATGACGTACCACAAGACGCTGCCCTACTCCACCATCGAGGAAAAGGGACCGGACGGCGTGACCTACGACATTCTGTACGACATCCTCATCAAGCAGAACGGCGAGATACACAGCGACTGGACGGGCGTGAAGATGGACGTGGACGCCTACCGCAGGGTGGTGTTCGAGCCCTACGACCTGAAGGTACTGAACGGGACCATTGACTTTTGAAAAAGAGACCGCTTTGCGGTCTCTTTTTTTCGGAACCCGCGGCGGGGTCGCTCCGTCATAGGTAGTGAAAGCCTTGGCGGAAAATAAATGGCTTGTTTGTATTTACCCCCTTTTACTTCCGCACGGTTTGTATTATAATGATGTATTGAGCCGGTATCTCATATACCGGCGGGCAAAACAGTCTTGAGTGAATGATAAGGAGCAATTCTATGAAACGTTTTATGACCCTGCTGCTGGCCATGCTGATGGTCCTGTCCCTGGCCGCCTGCGGCGACAAGTCCTCCGCCACGGTGGATGCCGAGGGGCTGGGCAAGGCGCTGACCGAGCGCGTACAGTTTGACAGCACCATGAGCGCTATCGACGCCGGAGACTATCTGGAACTGCCCGAGGGCAGCAGCGCTGCCGCCTATATGTCTGACGGCAGCACCATGGAGGAGATCTTTGTGGTGTCCTGCAAGGATAAGACGGACGCATCGGCGGTGAAGATCGCCATGCAGGAGCTGCTGGACAGCCAGACGCAGGAGGCCGGGCGCTACCAGCCCGAGGAGGCCGAGCGCCTGAACAACGCCGTTTTCGCCACTTACGGCACCTGCGTGGTGCTGTGCGTTACCTCCGACACCGACACCGCCAATGCGGTCATCAAGGAGTATGTAGGATGAGTCCGCGCTATGAACGGCGGCAGCGGGGCGGAGGCGGCGCGCTGCTGCTTCTGATCGCCGCCGCGGCGCTGGTGGTGGCGGTGCTGGCCATCTTCACCGATGTGTTCAGCGGCAAAAAGGCGCCGGACAAGGATACAGACAGCCCTGCCGTCACCCAGCCCGCGGACGGCGAGCCTGACGGGACCGGCGACGCGGACAATACCGCGAAGGACCCGGAGGGCGATCAAAAGGGTGGTCAAAGCGGGAACACCGATAAGCCCACCGTGCCCACCACGAAGCCGGCAGCCTCCAATGTGATCACCACTGACGCCACGCCCTATCAGTCCGGCGGCGTATACATTGTGGGCAATGCCGGATATGAGATGTACAACTATGTAGGCTCCCTGGCGGAGAAGTACCAGTCCACGGTCAACGCCGTGGCGGACAGCCTCAGCGGCGTGAGCCAGGTGTACGCCATGGCCATCCCCCTGTCCAGCAGCATCACCCTGCCGGACAGCCTGCTCAGCGACATACCCGGCAGCGATCAGGCCCAGGCCGGAAAGGATATTCTGGCGGGAATGGGGCAGAATATAAAAACGGTGCCCCTGCATGACGCGCTGAACGCCCATCGGACGGAGTACATCTATTTCCGCACCGACCACCATTGGACGGCGCTGGGCGCCTATTACGCCTATGTACAGTTCTGCAATGTCAAGGGCATTACGCCCCACGACCTCAGCGACTATGAGGTGAGCCAGTACACGGGCTTTTTGGGCTCCTTCTACAACGACGGCGGCAAGCCTCAGGCCATGGCGGATGATCCGGATACGGTGAACGCCTATCATCCCGTCAGCAGCACCGCCGCCATGAAGTACGGCAGCAGCGAGGACAGCGAGCTCACCGGCGGCAAGGTGATCTTTGACGAGTCCACCGCAGCGGCCAGCCTGAAATACGGCGCGTTCATCATGGGCGACAACCCCTTCACCGTGATCGAGAACCCCGAAGTCAGCAATGGGCAGAGCTGCATCGTGGTGAAGGAGTCCTTCGGCAACGCCTTTGTACCGTTTCTGGTGGACCACTACCAGACGGTGTATGTGGTGGACTACCGGTATTACGGCGGCAGCGTCAGCGCACTGGCCAAGGCCAAGGGCGTGACGGACGTGTTGTTCGTCAACAACCTGTCCGCCATACGCGGCAGCTATCAGATGGGTAAGCTGGCCGGCGTGAAGTGACATCTGTTTTGAACAGGGCGGGCAAGCCCGCCCTGTTCCTTTTTCTGACTATCCGCAAAGGAGAGCACATCACATGGTATTCAGCAGCACCACATTTTTACTGGCGTTTTTGCCGCTGGTGGCTATTTTATACTATATCTGCCCACGGAAGCTGCGGAACGGGCTACTGCTTGTCTTCAGCCTGCTGTTTTACGGCTGGGGTGAGCCGAAGTACATTCTGATCATGCTGTTCTCCACGGTGTTCGACTACTGCAACGGTCTGGCCATCGGCCACTTTCGGAGCAGGGGAAGGGCGGGCGGCGCCAAGGCGGTGCTGGTCATCTCTGTGGTGGGAAACCTGGCGATCCTGGGCTTTTTCAAGTACACGGATTTTGCCATCAGCAACCTGAACGGCCTGCTGGGCACAGCCATCCCGGCGCTGGGGCTGCTGCTGCCCATCGGTATCTCCTTCTACACTTTCCAGACCATGAGCTATACCATCGACGTGTACCGGGGGCTGGTGCCGCCCCAGCGGAACATCGTGGACTTCGGCGCATATGTAACGCTGTTCCCCCAGCTGATCGCGGGGCCTATCGTGCAGTACAAGACGGTGGCCTACGACCTGGAGCATCGGCGGGAGTCGGTGAGCGAGGCCAGCGAGGGTTTGCAGCGGCTGGTGATCGGTCTGGGCAAGAAGGTGCTCATCGCCAACCAGATGGGGGCCATCTGGGAGGACATCGCCGCCATGTCGGACCCCACAGCGGTCACGGCGTGGATCGGCGCCATCGCGTACACGTTCCAGATCTACTTTGACTTCTCCGGCTATTCGGACATGGCCATCGGCCTGGGGCATTTCTTCGGGTTCCATTTCCTGGAGAACTTCAACTATCCCTATGAGTCACGTTCCGTCACCGAGTTCTGGCGGCGGTGGCACATCAGCCTGTCCACCTGGTTCCGGGAGTATGTCTACATCCCCCTGGGCGGCAACCGCAAGGGCAAGGGGCGGCAGCTCCTGAACATCGCCATCGTTTGGCTGCTGACCGGCCTGTGGCACGGGGCCAACTGGAATTTCGTGCTATGGGGCGTGTACTACGCCGTACTGCTGCTGCTGGAAAAGACGTTCCTGCTGAAGTGGCTGGACAAGGCGCCCCGGTTCGTAGGGCACGTGTACACCTGCTTCTGCTTCGTCATGGGCTGGGTGCTGTTCGCCATCACAGACCTCGGCGCGCTGGGGGCCTATGTGGGCCATATGTTCTCCGGAACCTTTGCCGACAGCACCACGGCGTACCTGCTGCGGTGCGGCTGGCTGCTGCTGGTCCTGGGCGTCATCGGCTGCACGAGCCTTCCCAAGCGGCTGTGGGAAAAGCGGGAACAGGCCCTCTCCCCCGCCCTGTCGGACGGACTGCGAACGGTGTGGGTAGTCGTCGTACTGCTGGTGAGCATGGCGTTTCTGGTGGGCGACAGTTACAACCCGTTTTTGTACTTTAGATTTTAAGGAGGCGGCGCTATGAAGAAACGAAGCGGCATCGCGCCGCTGATCGCCATCGGCGGCATACTGCTGGCGCTGTCTGTCGGCAGCTTTTTCCTGACGCCGGACCGGGCATTCTCGGAGAACGAGAACCGCTATTTGCAGCTGACGCCCAGACTCACCTGGGATCGTGTCATGTCCGGCGACTTCATGGAGGACGTGGAGGACTATACCAGCGACCAGATCGTCTTCCGGGACTTCTGGACCGCCGCCCGGTCGGTGCTGCAGCGGGCCGAGGGCAAGGAGGACATCAGCGGCACCTATCTGGGCGCGGACGGGAGGTACTTTGCCAAGGTGACCGACGACAGCTTTGACTGGGTAAGGCTGGAGAAGAACGCCGGGTATATCCGGGATTTCTTTGCCGCCAGCGGTAAGCCCTGCACGGCGCTGATCGTGCCCAGCCCGGCCGGAATTCTGAGGGATATGCTGCCGGAGAACGCGCCGTATTTCAACGAGGACAAGGCCTTCGGCCAGCTGGGCGATATTCTGGGCAGCACGCTGCTGGACAGCCGGGAAACGCTATCGGCGGTGGACGATCCCTACTACCACACGGACCACCACTGGACCACCATGGGCGCGCAGGCGGCCTATACACTGTGGGCACAGGCCACGGGGCACACCGCCCGCAGCTATGACCTGACGCTGGCCACGGACAGCTTCCGCGGCACGCTGTACTCCAAGGTGCTGCTGCCGGACAGCGTATACGACAGCGTGTACTACGCGCCGGAGATCACGGTGGAGAGCGTGGTGTGCGACGGGGAGGACGGCGCGCTGTACGACCTGTCCGCCCTGGAGCAGAAGGATAAGTATGAGCTGTTTCTGGGCGGCAACTACGGCCAGTGCGTCATCACCACCGGCACGGAGAACGGGAAGCACTTGCTGCTGGTGAAGGACTCCTTCGCCAATTCCTTCGTACCGTTCCTCACCGGCGACTATGAGACCATCACCATGATCGACCTGCGGTACTACCGGGGCAGCATGGCAGAGCTGGCGGCGGAGGTCGACGATATTCTGGTGCTGACGGAGGTCACGAACCTGGCGGGATCGGGAGACTATTTCAAGCTGAGTAAGTGAAAACAGGCGTGCGCGGAGCGCACGCCTGTTTTGTCCCCTTTACAAACGGCTGTTTTTTGGTATAATAGTAAGGCTAAGGAAATTTACAGGCACAAGGAGAGACGATATATGGCCGTTATCGAGTACGACGAGTATAAACAGAAACTGCAGGCGCTGGAGCCCACCCTGGGCGAGCTGGAGAAGGCGCTGGGTATCCCCAAGGCCCGTGAGGAGCTGGCCGAGCTGCAGAAGGAGACGGAGCAGGAAGGCTTCTGGAACGATCTGGAGCGCAGCCAACAGGTGAGCCGTCAGGTAAAGCGCCTGGAGAACAAGATCAAAAAGCACGACAAGCTGGTTTCCGAGTGGGAGGACACCCTGACCCTGTGCGAAATGGCCCAGGAGGAGGATGACCCCAGCCAGCTGGAGGAGGTCGTCAGCGGATACGAGACGCTGGAGAAGGAGATCAGCGAGCGCCGGCTGGCGGCGCTGCTCAGCGGTGAATACGACGCCAACAACGCCATCCTCACCTTCCACGCCGGCGCCGGCGGCACCGAGGCCCAGGACTGGACGGAGATGCTGTACCGGATGTACACCCGCTGGGCCGAGCGCCACGGGTACACCTACCAGCTGATGGACTATGAGGCCGGCGACGAGGCGGGCATCAAGTCCGCCACTATCCTCATCGAGGGTGAGAACGCCTATGGCTATCTGAAGAGCGAGAACGGCGTGCACCGGCTGGTGCGCGTGAGCCCCTTTGACGCCAACGCCCGGCGGCAGACCAGCTTTGCCGCGCTGGAGGTCATGCCGGAGCTGGACGACGACAGCGAGATCGAGATCCGGCCGGAGGACATCGAAATGCAGGCCTGCCGCAGCTCCGGCGCAGGCGGCCAGCACATCAACAAGACGTCCTCCGCCGTGCGTCTGACCCACCTTCCCACGGGCATCGTGGTGTTCTGCCAGACAGAGCGCAGCCAGTTCCAGAACCGGGACAACGCCATGAAGATGCTGCGGGCCAAGCTGGCGGAGCTGAAGCTGCAGCAGCACGCGGAGAAGATCAGCGATCTGAAGGGCGTGCAGATGAAGATCGAGTGGGGCAGCCAGATCCGTTCCTATGTATTCATGCCCTACACTCTGGCCAAGGATACCCGCACCGGCTATGAGATGGGCAACATCCAGGCGGTGATGGACGGCGATATTCAGGAGATCATCGACAAGTTGCAGGTAGCCGAAAACGCCGAGCGTCTGCGTGCCAGCGAGGAGAATTAGGTTGCAGGAAAAAACGTTGCTAGACACGGAAAGTTGTCTGTAAACAAACGTGACTTGTCCGGTCCGGAAACAGCGCTTGTTTCGCAGTTGCAAAGATCGCGGCAAGTCGCATTGGTGGTAGGGCCGCTTCCGCCGGAGACGTAATCGTAACCTAGGAAGGCCCGGGCGAAGGTATTTATCGGCCGCGAATCTAATCCTGCCGGGAAGCAGGTTGACCGCCGGCACACCGGACGCCATGGAGAGAGGAATAATTCAATTACAAGAGATATGAACGCCGAACAGCTTTTCGCCCGGATCGAGGCTAAACGCAGTTTTCTTTGCGTGGGGCTCGATACCGATATGAACAAGATTCCGCGCCATTTGTGGGCCGGGGACGATCCCGTCTTCGCCTTTAACAGGGCTATCGTGGATGCTACCGCACCCTATGCGGTGTGTTACAAGCCCAATCTGGCTTTCTACGAGGACAACGGGGAGAAGGGTTGGGTCAGTTTCCGCCGGACGGTGGAGTACATCCGGGAACGGTATCCCGATATCTTCATTATTGCCGATGCGAAACGGGGGGATATTGGCAACACGTCGAAAATGTATGCCCGGGCCTTTTTCTCCGGGAATCTGGTCGATGCGGTGACGCTTTCGCCCTACATGGGTTACGATACGGTCGAACCGTTCCTGCAGTTCGACGGCAAATGGGCCGTTATCCTTGCGTTAACCTCTAATCCGAGTGCGGCCGATTTCGAAATGCAGCGGCTCGAAGAGGGGGGCTTCCTTTATGAGAAGGTGATCGACACGTCGAAAGAGTGGGGGACGGCCGATAACATCATGTATGTGGTCGGGGCGACGCAGGCCCGGATGCTGAAGGGTATCCGCGAGCTTGTGCCGGACCATTTCCTGCTGGTGCCGGGTGTCGGCGCGCAGGGGGGGAGTCTCGAAGAGGTCGCCCGGTTCGGTATGAACCGCCGGTGCGGGCTGTTGGTCAACTCGTCGCGCGGGATCATCTATGCCGACAACACCGAACGTTTCGCCAATGCGGCGGCGGAAAAAGCTGCCGAACTCGCTTCGCAGATGTCGGAATTGCTGACGAAATACCTGTGACCTGTGAACCGTTCGTTGTCGTTCGGTTTGACACTATTTTGTTTATAATCCGGAATCTTAATCCCTGATCCGGCGATAATCTTTAGTCCGGAGGCTGAAATATTGTTGAAAATTATTACTTTTTTACGCGGAATTGCTTAATTTCGCGTAAATTTTTATTTAGTCGAACCCTAAATTCTATACTCTCCTAAAATTATGGATATTACGAAACGTCAGCTTTCGGGTAAGACCCGTACGGAACATGACTTGCTGGGCAACAAAGAGGTGCCGGTAGAGTATTATTTCGGCGTACAGACGATGCGCGCTTTGGAGAACTTCAACATCAGCCGCGTGCGGCTTTACTTTTTCCCGGAGCTGATCAAGGCTCTGGCGATGGTCAAGGAGGCCGCTGCCTGTGCGAACCGTGATCTGGGATTGATCGACGGCCATGTGGCACAGGCGATCATCGAAGCGTGCGAAGAGGTGCGTCAAGGCAAATTCGACGAGCATTTCGTCGTGGACATGGTGCAGGGCGGAGCCGGCACCTCGACCAATATGAATGCGAACGAAGTGATTGCGAACCGTGCGCTCGAGATCCTCGGACATCAGCGGGGCGAGTACAAATACTGCCATCCGAACAACGACGTGAACATGTCGCAGTCGACCAACGATGCCTATCCGACGGCGGTGAAAATTGCGCTGATCAACAGCATTACGAAACTTCAGGCTTCGTTGAAATGGCTCGTCGAGGCTTTCCACGCCAAGGGGGCCGAATTTGCGCACGTAATCAAGATGGGCCGTACTCAGTTGCAGGATGCCGTGCCGATGACCCTTGGTCAGGAATTTGAAGCTTATGCTGCGAATCTAGCCGAGGAGGTCGAACGGCTCGAACAGAACTACAAGTTGTTCCTCGAGGTGAACATGGGTGCGACGGCGATCGGTACCGGTATCAATGCCGATCCCGATTACTCGCCGCTTTGCATCAAATACCTGCGTGAAATCACCGGACTGCCTGTCGTGGCGGCTACCAACATGATCGAAGCGACCAACGATACCGGAGCGTTCGTAATGAACTCGTCGGCGCTGAAACGGCTGGCGGTCAAGCTGTCGAAAATCTGCAACGACCTGCGTCTGCTCTCGTCGGGACCGCGTACCGGGCTGAATGAGATCAACCTGCCGCCGATGCAGCCCGGTTCGTCGATCATGCCGGGCAAAGTAAATCCGGTGATTCCCGAAGTGGTTAACCAGGTAGCGTTCAAAGTGATCGGCAACGACTTGACCGTAACGATCGCCGCCGAGGCCGGACAGCTCGAGCTGAACGTGATGGAGCCGATCATCGTGCACAGCCTTTTCGAGAGCATCGACCTGCTGAGCAACGGCATGAACACGCTGCGCGACCGTTGTGTGGCCGGTATTACGGCTAACGAAGAGGTCTGCCGCCGGTTGGTTTACAACAGCATCGGACTGGTAACGGCACTCAACCCTTATCTGGGTTATGAGACTTCGACCGAGCTGGCCAAAACCGCGCTCGAAACCGGTAAGGGCATTTATGACCTCGTACTGGAAAAGAAACTGATGAGCAAAGAGGAGCTCGATAATGTGCTCTCTCCCGAAAATATGATCAAGCCGCGTAAGTTCCATCGCAAATAATTGCGGCGGAATAAATGCGTCGCTTTCTGACGGATAGGTCCGGGAATGCCGAAGAGGGGCGTTCCCGGGCTTTTTTTGCATGATTCTTGGGCCGCACGCGAATCCGGAGCTGTTCCGGATACGAATGGAGCGAAAAATACCCGGCGTTCTTAAAATTTTTTACTATATTTAAGGCGAGATAAATCCCGAAAACATATGGAAGCCGAAATGTTGGAAGTGCAGTCGCTGCCCCCGTATGTAGAACCCTTCCTGCAGCTTTCGCAGGAGTATTTTAGTGAGGCCAGCCACCAGTTGGTAAAGGCCGCATTGCGTGTGGCCGTCGAAAAACTCGACGGCATGACCCGCTACGACGGGACTCCTTTGGTCTTACACTCGGTGGGTACCGCGACGATCGTGATGTGCGAGATCGGGTTGGGACGTAATTCGGTGATCTCAACCCTGCTGCACGATGTCGTCCGGTTGGAATTGATGGACCTGAACCGCATCGGGCGTCATTACGGCGAACAATGTATCGGTATTCTGAAAGGGTTGTGCAACATTTCGGACGTCGATACCAAAGCCGCCGAAGATCAGGTGGATAATTTCCGCGAGCTGATCGTCTCCTATTCGTCCGATCCGCGGGTGATCCTCATCAAGCTTGCCGACCGGCTCGAGGTGATGCGGTCGCTGGACATGTTCCCGGAAGAAAAACGGCAGAAGAAATCGTGGGAGAGTCTGAACCTGTATGCGCAGATCGCTCACAAACTGGGGCTTTACAGCATTAAATCGGAACTGGAGGATATTTCGCTCAAATACCTCGAATCGGAGGATTACAATTATATCCGGCGTCGCCTGGAAGATACGGCG
>ERZ857951.771-NODE-771-length-39272-cov-24.329194_pt1 | contig 39272 bp, 37 predicted proteins | sample MGYA00519759_ERZ857951 | MGnify/ENA primary metagenome ERZ857951 (study PRJEB31778, sample SAMEA3449377) | human gut metagenome | biome: human gut; feature: human-associated habitat; material: faeces | place: United Kingdom | collected 2010/2012 ...
CAATAAACGCACAAACTATTCGAACGCCTGCTACATCATTGAGATATGTCTGTATTCTCGTCTGAGTTGCTTTGTACATTGGACAGCTCCGGTTTGCGGGTATGCAGCCGCCGTTCGATTGATTCGTGTAGAAGCTGAGATACAAGAGCCATTAACGGAATAAAGAAGATCATGCCAAGGACACCGAACAGTTTACCGCCCAGCAAAACCGCCAACAACGTCCAGAATGGGGATAGCCCTACACTGTTTCCCACGACGTGAGGATAGATGAACTGATTTTCAACAAACTGAGTTGCCTGATAGACGATAAAGCATAGGAGCGCCTTGTTCGGAGCCGCCAATAAAGTAAATAAAATGCCGAAAGCGCAGGAGAGAAATGCTCCAATATAAGGAACGAATGCAAAGGCGGCAGTTAAAACGGCTGTTAGCCCCGCATATGGAATCCCTGCAACAGAAAGCGAAAGAAAGATCAATGTTCCAAGAATCATAACCTCGACACACTGACCAGAAAGAAACTTCGCATAGGTGTCATGTGCAAGTTTCGAAATATGGCAAATTCTATCTGCAACGGATTCCTTACAGTAGGCATACAGTGCCCGTTTGCTTTGACTGCTCAATTCACGCCATCCAATTAGCACATAGAATGTGATCACAAGTGAAATTGCAACATCAGCAATCGCAGATACCGTAGAGCCAGCAACATTGGCAACTGAGGAAATCACTGTGTTCATTTCGCTCGAAATGCTTTGCAGAATAGATTTCCAATCGAGCGCAGCAAAATGTGCCGACAGTTTCTCTGTGTCAATGCCGTATCTTTGCAATAAGCCGACCCAGTCAGGCCATTTTTCTTGAACAAGAGCAGCAATGCTTTTTACAGATGCAGTGAGCTGTGGAATCGCAATTACACACAGAAGAGCAATAATCGCAATAACACATATCAGCGTCAGTAACAGGCTTATCATGTCTATTTGCCGATCTGTAGCTTTAGTCAGCTTTCGTCGAAGCCTCTTTGCCAGTCCGCGCACGGGTACACTCAGAACAAAGGCCAGCAAAAGGCCTGATAAAATCGGAGCGAGCAAGCCAATACACGATTTTAGAAAGTTGGCAACATAGTTTAGATTGTTGAATGCCGCAAATAAGATCACCCCAAACGTGATTAGTAGAAGCGGTTTTTTGTAGGATTTATCCATGATTACATCCTCGTAAGAAATCGGTTTGTTTTATTATTGGGGAGTATCTTATAGGCAATCCACCAACCAAAGAAACAGACTGGCAATGCAGCGAGAACATCCATGATAGAATGCTGTTTCATAAAAACGGTGGAGAGACTGATACACACGGCGATTGATGTAGCAGCGATTTTCCATCCGACGCTTTGGAGCGCCTTGCAATCCCATAACCCAAACATCGCGGCAACAGAGCCTATTACATGAAGTGAGGGGCAAACATTTGTATTGGTATCGAAACTATAGAATAATTCAATAAAGCGTGTAAGTAGATTATTGCGTACAAATGCTTCTGGCCGCAAATTTTGGCAGGTTGGAAAGAACAGGTAAATCAAAACCGTGATCGTATAGGTGACTATCACAAAATACATCATACGCCGAAATGCAGGTACATCGACGAAAAAAGTATAAACCAACGTACCGATTAGAAAGACAAACCAAAATAGATACGGAATCAACGCCCATTCACAAAATGGTATTATATCATCGAGTCCACAATAGACGGGATAGTAATTTCGTTGCGGTTGCAACCGCTCAAGAAACAAAAACAGCAAGCCGAAAATTGGCCAGTAAAGCAATAGCCTGACGTGAGAAAATTCAGGTGTATTAAGTTTATGGATGCGGAACTCACGGTAATTAACTTCCGGCTTTATATGATTACTTTGCATGACTGTATATCCATTCATAGATTTTATCGGCTGCCGTACATTCCGTCTGCGACCGCATTGCCGCGCGCATTTTAGAAAGAAGCACTGGGGCATTTAGCGTTTTTATTGTGGTGTCTGCGATTGCTTTTGGCGTATTGGCTGTGACGGCCATTCCATTACGCAGAAAAAAATTCAGATTATGTGTCTCGCAGCCAGCCACTGCATCGATAAGCACCATTGGTAACTCTGCCGCCATTGCCTCAGATGTACTTAGACCTCCGGGCTTTGTCAGGAATAGGTCTGAGGCTTGCATGAGCTGCGGCACATTATTGACGGTTCCCAGAACATGAACTTGAGAATACTTTTCTGTTCTTTTTTGGAGTTTTTTGCGTAAATCATCATTTGTGCCGCATACAACACTAAGTTCTTGTTCTGTTGTGAGGTAAGGGCAGAGATACGATATAATCTCCTCCATTGGACCGCAGCCCATGCTACCGCACATCATTAAAATATGCTGATGAGCAGGAGAGATTCCGGCGTTGGCTTTTCCTGCTTCTTGTGACACACGCTGGTAGAATTGCTGCCGCACAGGGATTCCACTGGCGATCAGCTTTTGAGGTTGAAGTCCACATTGTTCAAACTCACCTAACAGCGAAGTGGACGGAATGAAATACCAGTCCAGCGCAGAATCCGCTGTGCAGGGAGCGCAGGTATAGTCTGTAGAAATGTGGCTCGTTACAAGCTGTAAGCATGGGTGCTGTCGGCGCATTTCTGTCAACGCCAAGGCTGGGAATACATGAGTACAGATAATATTATCGTAGCCTGCAGAGCGGATGTATTGATACATCCGCTCTGCGCCGGAGGAAAGTAGCTTATAGATCGGCGTTCCCTCACAAAAAATATCTTCGTGAGATTCCGCACGCTGATACCCAGCATCAAAAAGCCTTGGAGCATGGCGGTAAATTCGGGTATGCAAATTAGAAATAAACGTGGATGCTTTTTCTGAAATAAACTGCAAAGAATCTGTAATATTGCAGATTTCTCCGCGAGAGTGGTAGGCTTCCTGAACTGCTTGCGCACAGGAGTTATGCCCTGCGCCAGTGTTGCAGCTTAGAATTAGTGTTTGCATTTGAATCTCCTATTTTTTCCTTTGCTGCATAGCAAACAGCTTTTGCAGGCGTGGGCGATTATAGCGCTGGACAACAATAAACGGCAAATTACCCAGCACAATGTAGATAATCGTTATACATACCCCGCCAACACCGGACCATATTTTCAGCAGTCCAAGACCGGCGATAGACAACAGAATATGTGTCCACTCTGCCACGCAAGTTTCTTCTATCATGCGCGGCAAGTTCTCATAGTTTTCCTTTGTCAGTTTCTTTTCCGGCATGATTTTAACGAATATGCGGCTCATATCGGGGATCTTTGCCTGCCATTTCCGAACATGAAGCCGCTTCCATAGTTTTTGCTCTGCCGGGTGGCAGACCCAAGGAAAACGATCGGCGTGAAACCAATGCTTCGGGATCAAGCGCCCCACTACAAAGGAGAGAACCCCTAACGCCGCGATATATAGCAGACACATAAGAAAATGCTTCATAAAAACCTCAACATAGCGGTGCGAAAATACGAAGGACACCATCTACGACCCAGCGGCGCGAATAATGTTTCATATCATAGGGCTTTACCTCTTTACATTTTGCCTGTGTAGCGATGAAATCGTCCTTTATTGCTGCAATAATACTGGAACGATAAAAGAACGAATTGTTTTCAAAGTGGAGAAAGAGACTGCGGTAGTCCAGATTGACAGTTCCTATCGTCGCAACTTTGTCGTCTGATACAAAGCTCTTTGCATGAACGAAGCCGGGAGTATACTCATAAATCTTGATGCCGCCAGTCAGCAACACCTGATAAAAGCTCCGAGACATACGGAAAATCAGCTTCTTATCAGGGATGCCGGGCATAATGATCCGCACGTCTACACCACGTTGAGCAGCGGAAATCATTGCATCCATCAAGTCATCGCCAAGCATAAGATACGGTGTAAAAAACCATGCGTAATCCGTGCTTTGAGAAAGCAAGTCAATAAAGAGCTGATTACTGGTAGCTTCATGGTTAAGGGGCGAATCGTAGTAACTAAGCACATAACCATCAAATGTGTGCGGCGGCGCAGGATACCTTTTGGGATATGTGGGCATTGCAAGCTGTCCTGCTTCTTTTTCCAGCGAAAATGCGTTCCAAAAGGTCAAGAACATATGGGTAAAATTTTTTACTGGCTCACCAGTAATCCGAAAGCCTGTGTCCTTCCAGTGTCCATAGGGATGTTCCAAATTGATATACCGATCTGATAAGTTGATACCTCCGCTATAAGCAACTTCGTTGTCAATAATCAGCATTTTGCGATGATCGCGATAGTTTGCAGTTCCTTTTAAGGCAAGGAAAGGATTAAAAGGAATACATGGAATGCCTTTCTTTTTCAGTTCACGGACATTACTGAAATTGAACGAAGAAATACTGCCAAGATCATCGTATATCACACGTACATCAACGCCCTGCTCCATTTTTATTTCCAGTTCGTTCACGATTGCGTCCCACATATGCCCCGGCTCAATAATGAAGTATTCTACGTAAATCGAGTTTCTTGCATTTTTCAAATCGGCAAGCATATCAGGGAACATATTATCGCCCAACGGATAGTAACGAACCTGCTCAACTGCACACATCGGATATTGCGTTTTTTCTTCCAGCCACCGCACTGTTTGCCCCATGCGTTTTTCGCCGTCAAAGGGCGCTTCTTTTATTGGAAGAGGCTGCGGATTGCAACTCTTTTGAACTTGCTGCAAGCGCCTTTTTAGAGGGCGGGCCGTCCGTTTATTTCCAAAGAGCAGATATAGTAACGCTCCTACCAAAGGTAGTGACAGAATAACCAGCAGCCAAAGCAATTTATAAGCGGTTTCATCTCTCTTTATAATAATAAATACCACCAAGAAAAACGCTGCAACGGAAAGCAGTGACACAATAATCGGTGCGTAAGGGGTCAGCCATTTCATCAACAGCAAAAGCCAGAGCGATTGTAAAGCCACCGCTGGAATAATTGTTAGAATGCGTCGAATGATTTTCCCCATATGTTTACCCTCCTCTATGCTATTTCTCCTCCGAAGATGCTTCCCAATCGCAAACTATTTGTGCCATTTCCTGTGGGGTTTCTTTATAGCCTCGTAATACCCACGCATTCATAAGCCCAAACAATCCATATGTAATAAATTGGATAAAGTAGTGCGTTTTGGCATCGACATTAGCGACAATGGATGCCGCTTCTTGTAAATAGAAGTTTAGAATCACATATTGGCGATCAGCTGAGTAGAGCAGATCACAAATAGGACGAGTGGAAAGGCAAAATTCAAAAAACAGCCTGATGCCGTCATAACTACCAGTGGCGAAGTTGGTAGCACCGTGTTCGTCGGAAAAGCGCTTCCACAGACATGTGATTTTGAAAGACAGAACTTCATCTTTACTTTTGAAATAACGGAAATAAGTGGAGCGACCTACATCTGCCTTGGCAGTCATCTCCTCAATACTGATTTTTTCAATGGGTTTTTCTTTCATTAGTTCCAGCAACGCTGTACCCATACATTCTTTCAGATAGTCTGTTGTAGCCGTTGTCCTTCGCATAAGAAACGTCTCCTTTAATTGCGTATCATTGAAACAAGGATTGTCATTTGTTCCACTTTCGCTCGGACTATTGACAACGCCTGCTTCTGTGATATTCTAGCATCTATGATACTATTGCCTCATTTATACTATCATTTGTTATTTGCCCTGTCAAGCTAAAATGCGAGTACGACGAGCAGAAAGGAAAACTATGGGTACGATTTTTTCCCGTGTAAAACTCAGCGGAAAGCATGTGGCCGCCCTCTTGGCGCTGATGCTGCTCTCCGCTGTGACAGCCATGCTGCTGCCTACTGCCCTGGCCAGTATGATTGACATCGGAGTGGCCGGAGAAAACCGAAACACCATCCTAATCATTGCGGCGGTGATGGCAACCCTGGCCATTCTGGGCTGTCTTTTCAACATGGCAGCCACGGTGCTGTCCGCCAAGGTGTCCACTAAATTTGCCGCTGATTTGCGGCGTGAGATATTCCATCAGGTGCAAGATTTTTCCGCCGCTGAAATGGAGCGGTTTGGCACCGCTAGTCTAGTGACCCGCAGTACCTCCGATGTGACCAACATCCAAATGTTTCTCTCATTGCTGTTGCGGCTGGGGGTGACTGCACCGCTGATGGCGGTGGCTGGGCTGGTACTCTCTTCTCTGACCGGCGGCGAACTCAGTTCCGTGCTGAGCTTGGCCATTCCCGCCCTCATCATTGGCGTAGGTGTCATTCTGATTTTTGTTTCCCGCTACTCGGTGACCCTGCGGCAGCGGATTGACCGACTGAACAAGATCTTTCTGGAAACACTGGAGGGGGTACGGGTGATTCGGGCTTTCAATCGGCAAGGGAAAGAAATGGAAAGGTTTTCCCAAGCCAATGGAGAACTGGCCTCCATGACCATTCTCTCTGGGCGGGTGACCGCACTGCTGATGCCGGTGATTCAGGTGATCTTTGGTGTGACTACAGCAGCGGTCATGGGCATGGGTTCCTGGTATGTGTCCGCCGGGGAGATGGCAGTGGGTGACCTGGTGGCCAACAGCCAGTATATCAGCATGATCCTTGCCGCTATCATGATGCTGGCATTGGTCATTATGCTCTTTCCTGTGTCCTATGCCTGCGCTAAGCGCATCGCAGAAGTGCTGAATACCGAGAGTTCCATCAAGGACGGCAGATACAGTGCCGCCTTGCGCAAAGGCCGCGCCTGTGTGGCCTTTGACCATGTGACCTTTACCTATCCTGGGGCGGACGAACCAGTGTTGAAGGATGTTAGCTTCGAGTGCCGGGCCGGGGAGGTCACCGCCATTATCGGGCGCACCGGTTGCGGCAAGTCCAGCATCCTCAAGTTGATCCCGCGGCTTTACGACGCCACGGTAGGCCATGTCTATGTGGACGATATGAATGTAAAACAATATAAATTGAACGAGCTGCGGGATCTGATCGGCTATATCCCCCAGAAGAATGTACTCTTTTCCGGAGACGTGGCCTCCAACCTGCGCTTTGGAGATCAGGACAGCAGTGAGGAACAGTGGCGGCAAGCGGCCTACATCGCCTGCGCCGACGAGTTCATCGAACAGAAGCCGGACGGCTACCACGCCGAAATCGCTCAAGGCGGCACCAATTTGTCCGGCGGCCAGCGCCAACGCATGGCTATTGCTCGGGCTGTCGTAAAAAAACCAGAAATCTACCTGTTTGATGACAGCTTTTCCGCCTTGGATGTGAAAACAGATAAAACACTCCGCATGCGCCTGCGGGAGAGCATGGGGGATTCCACCATGCTCATTGTGGCTCAGCGGGTGGGTTCTATCCTGGATGCTGACCGTATCTTGGTGATGGAGGACGGACAGATCGTGGGGAGAGGCAAGCACCGGGAACTGCTACATACATGTCCGCTCTACCGGGAGATTGCTGAATTGCAGCTGGGAGAGGAGGAAGTGAAACATGAACTGGAATGCGTTTAAACGGCTGTTCCACTATCTGGGACGGTACAAGCTCCGCCTGATTCTAGTGATGATCGCCGCTGTCCTGAGTACCCTGTTTACCGTTTTGACCCCAGCGGTGACGGGCGGCATCACCTCGGAACTGTACGATGGCGTGGCAAGCGGCTCCTTCGACTGGGAAACGATCGTCTGGCTGCTCGTGACGCTGATAGCCCTTTATCTTGTGGCCCAGCTTTTCGCCATTCTCCAAAGCTTCAGCATGACTAAGCTAACCGCCTGCGTTATGGAGACTCTGCGGGGTGATATTGACCGGAAGATGCACCACCTGAAGCTGGACTATTACGACTCTCATACCCAGGGTGAAATCCTCAGCACCATCACCAACGATGTGGACACGGTGAACAACGCCCTGAGCCAGAACCTGACCCAAATCGTCACCCAGGTGGTCACCGCTGTGGGTATCCTGGTGATGATGTTCACAACCAGTCCTATACTGACGGCCATCGCAGTGGCTATGGTGCCGGTGTCTCTGCTGGCCTCTCTAGGCGTTATGAAAACGGGAGCCATACACTACGCCCGGCAGCAGGAACTCCTGGGACAGCTCAACGGCTACATCGAGGAGGTGTACCAAGGGCAGGAGCTGGTGTCGGTGTTCAACTACACGGATCGAGCAAAAGAGGAGTTTGATCGAATCAATGGGGAACTCCAGCGTACCGCTCAGAGTGCCGAGATTGCATCTGGTAAGGTCACTCCAATCACCGACCTGGTAAATAACCTTGGCTACGCTGTCAGCGCCCTGCTGGGATGTCTGTCCGTATTGCGTGGTGAGATGCGGATCGGCGACGTGCAAGCCATGCTCCAGTATACCAAGCAGTTCTCCCAGCCCTTCACCAGCATTGCGGGGATGGCGGGCAGTTTCAGCGCAGCGTCCGCTGCCGCAGGGCGCATTTTCGCTCTGCTGGATGCCTCGGAAGAGACACCAGACCCTGTTCCCGGACTGATGCCTCAGGTCAGCACGGGCGCGGTGGAATTTCGCCATGTGTCCTTCGGTTACTCCCCGGAGCACCAGCTGATGCATGATGTGAACATCACGGTGAAGTCCGGTCAGAAAGTGGCCATCGTGGGCCCCACCGGGGCTGGCAAAACCACCCTCATCAATCTGCTCATGCGGTTCTACGATGTGGACGGCGGTAGTATTTTAGTGGACGGGGTAGACACCAAGGAAATGACCCGTCACGAGCTACGGGATCGCTTTGGCATGGTGCTCCAGGATGCCTGGCTCTTTGAAGGCAGCATCCGGGACAACATAGCTTACGCGCAGGACAATCTGCCGGAGGAAAAAATCATCGCCGCCGCACGATCCGCCAGCGTGGACAGCTTCATCAAGACCCTGCCAGGCGGTTATGATTTTGAACTTTCCACAGGGGCGGAAAATATCTCACAAGGTCAACGCCAACTGCTGACCATCGCCCGAGCGATGGCGTCTGACCCGGAAATCATGATCTTGGACGAGGCCACCAGCAACGTGGACACGCATACGGAGCAGCTTATCCAAAAAGCACTTGCAAAATTGATGCACGGACGTACTTCTTTTGTGATTGCCCATCGGCTTTCTACGATTCGGGATGCTGACATGATCCTTTACATGGAACATGGTGATATTCTTGAGCATGGCAGCCACGAAGAGTTAATGGCACAACATGGAAAATACGAAGCATTGTATATGAGTCAGTTTGCACAGTAATATTACAAACGTTTAATTGGCTGCTTAATTGCCATTTGAGGAGAAACAAAACTACTATCAAATACTGCCCCGTCCGGGGAAAGAAAAAAACCGTTGGACGGGGCAGATGATTTCCTGCGCACATTTAGCTCATTATTCTGTCGGCGGTTTTGATGGACTCAGGGCCGCCGTTTCTTTGCGTTAACACAAACCAATGACGACTTGCAGGGACACGGCAACCGATGGGAGGTTATTTTGCCGTGTCTACTTTACTATTCTATTTCTCCTGTGATCTGCACCAGTCAAAAAAAGTTCGTACCCGCCGTCGGGGTATTCTGGGTATGAATATGAACACAGAAATCATGTGAATAGATTTTATAATTCTTCTACGCCTGTCTGCATTTTGCAGACAGGCGTTTTTTGTCGTTTTCTTGGGTTTTGTGTCGGCTGTCGATCACCTCCTGTATCTATCCCTTGCAACGCAACGATGAAATAGGAGGTGCAGCGCATGGATTCTTCCTAAAGAATTTTTTTCAAAAATTTTTCTGCGCGTTTGCCAAAACGCATGATGCAGACCGTTTTAGTGGCGAAAGGGGAAGAAAACCGTATCACCCGCCTTTGCGGACGCGAAGGGAGGTGAATACATGAAAGGGCGCATATAATCTTGGGCGCATCAATGCGGAACACGCAAAGTTGGCGGCATTCTATCCAAGGCAAGAGGAGCGAAACCCAGCAACAAAGTACTTAGGTTTGCAGTTAAAGCTATTTTGGTGGCTTGAGGTTAATGGTGGACTCAGCACACAAGAGAAAGTAGATACCCTATATGACATGATAACAGCAAAAAGCGAATTGACAGGCACAGACTACGAAAGCATAGCCAACCGTGAATTGACACTCAACACGAAAGGCTGCTTTCCCAATAAGGTATAACAAAGAAGAAACGGTTAGAGAACACTTCTGGCTACTACTAGTACCTTGCAAAAAGCAGAAGAGTATTTTAGTAACGATTAAATATCTCGTTTGGGGACTCTTTGGATCATCAATCTCATCAATTATTTCTATTATCTTTAAAAAAGCGTCATGAACTATATCCTCAGAATCCCGTGTATCTCCCAGCACGCTATTTGCCGTATAGAACATCAGGCCTTTGTACCGCTCATATATGACCTCAAATTTTAGTTTCCCCTCCGGAGAGTCGATTATAGCTAGATATATGAACATAGAACGATCTCCCTTTATTTTCACCATAAAACATAATCCTGCTATTTTGTTTACTATATCCAATTGTTCATTTTGGGGTACTGAGTTTCAAAATATCGCAAACAGCTGCGGAACACTTTGATATGCTCCCAATAAGACAGACAAGGAAATCACAGCGGAGAGAGCACAGATGAGAAAGCGGAAAGAGCTTGCATCGGAAGAAAAGGTCTCGCTGGTGGAGGAATACCTTGCAGGACGGCTACGGATGCGGGAGGCAGCGCGGGAGGCAAGGTTAGGCCATTCCACCATGGAAAACTGGATCAGCCGGTATCGTTCCGAGGGTGCTTCCGGGCTGCGGGAAAATGGAAACCAGGCCAAGTGTCAGTACAGTTGGGGAGTAAAGCGCAGGGTGGTGGGGGAATATCTGTCGGGCCAGGGCAGTTCTATGTCCATTGCGGAAAAGTATCAACTGTGCTCGGAAAATCGGGTATTGGACTGGGTGAAGGCGTATCATGACAGAACCTCCAGACAAGAGACGGGAGGTTCCGTCATGAGAAAAGATCACACCGTGGAAAAGCGGTTGCGGGCGGTGCCGGCCTGTTTGGATGGCGGTAAAGTCTTTGAGAAATTGCCCTGGCCCACCCTTAAGAATTATATCACATAATATTCAGTTACAGTAGATGACAAATGCTGATATTTTTAAAAATGCTTATCGACTTTAGACAGCAACCTACAAAATGTGGTTTGTATGGATCAGCTTTACCCCTGATTCAATCGCAGGAACAGCGAGAATCAGTTGGGAAAGGCACCTAAATCTTGTGCCTTGCTGAGTTAAGCCGATAAGCATATTTTTAAATATAAGTAGGGATATTATTGCGCTATGTAGGGACAGCCACAGGCTGTTCCCCTTTTAATAAGTCGGTGTGCCGTACCCGTAAATCTCATAATGGCCTATGGCATAGCGATTTTCCCGGCAACTATCGCCAGAGTTTCCTTCCACGGTATAGACAATCCCGCCATCCGCCTTTTCCACAATGCCTACATGGTCCGCAGCTCCGTCCTGGCCTTCGTCCTCATCATCCCAATCGAAAAAGATCAGGTCGCCGGGGCGCGGCTCATAGCTGTGGTCCCGCCACAGTCCTCTCTCCCGGAACCACTGGAGGCCGATGGAGCAGCTTGCGAACCTTGGGATGACGCCGGTGTCCAGATAGCCGCACTCGTTGGCGCACCAGGAAACAAAGCAGGCGCACCAATCCACCCGGCTCTCGAAGCCATACCAGGACCAATAGGGCCGACCGCCTACATTGCCGAGCTGGGAGAGAGCCACCGTTACGATCTCCCCATCACCTGTGCCAATGCCGTATAGTAGTAAATTCGTAGTAATTTGAGGGCCTTGTTGTCAGGAAATGCGGTGTAATGCGCTGTTTCACAGGGTTTTGCCAGTTCTCACAAAATATTTTATCCCAAATCTTTTGCTAGATCGGCGGAGAAATATCTGGGCCGATGATGGCTGGGCGCTTATGGGAGATGTACAGAGACGATGACAAATAGACGCACAAGGCGGGAACATCTTCAATGATGTTCCCGCCTCTACTATTATGAGTGTTGCGATAGAAAACCATCGCCTTTTTCGTTCCTCTCAACCGTCCAGGACCGTTTTCTGCCGGTAGCACTCCGCAATATAATCGCGGGGCTGATAATAGAAGGCAGCATTATAGTCCGAAAGCAGACTGTCGATCCAGGAGGTAAAGACCTGCAAGATGGTTTCTACGATGTTGTCCTCATCGGACACATCCTCGATGAGCCTTGCATAGACCTTTCCCATCGTCCACACATCGGGGACTGTATATCTTGCCTCAGCAAGATTGTCAAAGTCTCCGCCTTGCAGTGAAAATTCCGTGATCACATCGTCCGCGACCTTTTCGATCGGCTCACAGTGCAGAATGTCTGCATTGCGGTAGAGCGTCTGAATGCCGGCCTCGCCCAGTTCCGCAGCCACCTTACCGCGCCGCATGTGAAGGGAGCGGCCAAGCTGTTCGATCAGAGAACAGGTGAAAAAGAGCGCGTCATTGTTTCTCTTGCACATTGGCGACATAGCTCCTTTCAAATTTCAGTGCAGCGAGAGCACGTGCAGTGTGGAAGCTGATCTGATGGGTGGGATACTTGAATTTTGCCAATTCCCAGAAAGCAGCTCTGGAGATCTCACCATCCAAAAAGCTCTGCACATAATTGAAGATGGTATCGTCCGCCATCGGGCCTTCCACCACATCATAGTCATGGGGAACTCCATTCCGGCATGCCGCAATAAAATCCAACCATTCATCGCTCATTTCCGGAAAGCGCTTGATCTTGAGCTCGGTCTGGTCATCGAAGGAATAGACATTGACAACCCCGGCTTTTCCAAAGCGCGTTGCCCAGCGCAGCGCCTGCTGTTCATAGGAGGTGCAGTAAAAGCCCCAGTAAAAATCCTTATGGAATTTTTGAATGCGGATCTCGGGTTGTTCCACAACCACTCTGCTTCCATGGTAAAGAGTCTGCATAACCGTCCTCCTTCATCTTTATATTTCATAATATTATAGCCTGTTTCCTTTCTGTGCGCAACCAATATCATACGCGATCCAGTACAATTTCCCCGACGATCTGATCCCCGGTCAGTTCACTGGTACGGTAAATATTCTGGCAAAAGGGTTTCAGGCTGAAATCCATGCCGGCGTTTCCCTCATCCAGCAGAATCCCTGTGACGGTGAAGCGAAGCTCTGATTGCGCCTTTTGCAGCATCTCCACACAGGTTTCTGGCAGTGAACACTCACCGTCCGTAATAAACGCGATGTCAGCATTTTCAAAGCCGCCCTCCCGCATAAGGCGTTCCGCCTCCGCAAGCGGCGTTTGAAAATCCGTGCCGCCGCCCAAGAAGGTTTCCGCCGCGTGCAGCTTCTCTTCAAGAGAAGACTGCCCGGGAAGAAATACATCCGTTTGAAAGCGGCCGGGGCCGGAGAAATGAACAAGAGCGAATTTCCGCCCCTCGCTCTGCGCGATCTCCAGCAGCGTCAGGGCAACAGCTTTTCCCCACGCGGCCAGATCTCCCGCAGTAGAGCCGGATTCATCCAGGCAGCATATGATATCACCTGCGCCCTTATAGACCGGCTCCCGCCGGCGGTATTGCTTGATCTGCCGGTGCTGATACTTCCGCAGGAACAACGGCAGCGTTTCCGGCACAGCAAGCATGGCAAGCTCGGAGGTTAGTGCGCGAGATAGATCATTTCCCAGCTCCAATGCATATTTTTCTCCGCGGCCATAGGCATAGCCATTGCGCTTGCCCTGCGCAAAAATTTCCCGGAAACGCCCCAGATAGCGGGAAATGTCCTGCAGCGTTTTACTATCGCGCACACGCTCTAAAAGCGCCGCATTTGCGTCTGTCTTCCGCATATCACCGGGGGCGTCGCTCCATGCGCCGAGGATCGTCTGTACTTCTTCCGCCCTTTCCGCGGCAGCAGACACCGCGCGGGCGATCAGCGCACCGGCTTCTGCCTGATTCTGCGCAAGGCCAGCGTCAACGAGCTTATTGACCGCATCTGCCTGCCGCCGTTTGCTCTCGGCGTCATTGGCGGCTTTTACCACAGCGGCACTCAGAGCCGGATCGTCCTGCGGAGCCCCACGAAGCTGCTCCAGCAGTGCCGCGAGCTTGTCCTCTGCGGTTTTCTCTGCCTGCTCCAGCTTTTCCAGCGTCTGCACAGCGCCAGGTTTTCCGCCCAATTGGGAAAGTAAGTTATCCAATTCTCCCGAGGTCTGGGCAGTAAACTCTGCCGCCGCTTCATAGGCCGGAAGCTCCCGCCCTTCACACACCGCCTTGAGCGTAGGATAGTCGTCGCTTTGGGTGATGTGCTCCAGAATCGGCACGTTGATCTTCCGCGCCGCTACTGAGAGGTCATCGTCCGCGTTGCGCCGGGGCATCAGGGAATAAAAGGACTGGAAAATATCCCGTGAGAGCGCCGGAAAAGAGCGCAGCTTTTCGCCTGCGCTGTTCTCGATCTCGTCCATACCCGTATCCTCCATGCGCAGATCCCGGTAAATGCTATCCTCCAGTTTGGTCGAGCGCAAAACGCGGTCTGTCTGTTGCGGACTACGTTTCACTCTCTGCACCTGCGCCCACGGAGAGGAAAGTACATCCTGAACTGTCCGGTAGGGCTTCAGCATTTTGTATCCGCCTCCTTCTCTCGAAATGTGCCGAACCACGCCAACAGAATTTTTCTTGCCCGTTCCGGCGAATATCGCAGCTCCGGAAATTCTTCCTGCAAGTATGGTACGGCTCCGTACATATTTGTTTCGCCGCTTTGACGCAGCCGTTCCAGATAGTCAAAATACTTCTGGCATTCATTCTTGGAATAGGCGCTAGGAATACTCATTTCCATATAAAACGCTCCCCAATCAATGCGAGTTTGTCACTTACCATCCGCAAGATCGTCTTTGGTGAGTTCAAAGTCATCCAGCCAGTCTACATCGTCCCGTTCGACAAAAGTAGATCCGTCCTCGTCTGAGAGTGCGCGATCATACGCGCGCATCAGGGCGAAGTGGTTTTCGTCACCCAATTCTTCTCCCTGTTTGCCGCCCCGGAAACGATACTGCTGGACGGCGATCCTTGCGTCGCTGCCTACTGCGTCCCACATATCGCGGAAGGGCTGGTCGTGCTTCAAAAGCTCGCGGATATCAAGTTCATCCAAACAACCGCCCTCCATAAAGGAAAGCTCTACGCCATCACAGTCTTCGATCCGTACTTCCGTAAAAACAATGCTCATTTTGTTTTCTCCTCTTATCCTTTATATGAGGGAGGGCTGATGCCCTCCCTCGCTTATTTGGTGCTCTTAAAAGGGCATTTCCCCGGATTCACCGCCAAAGTCTGGTGTAAAGCCGTCCGGCACGGCAAAGCTGTCGGGTGCTCCGGTATAGGCAGGAATATCATCCTCCTCACCGCCGTCTTTCGGCTTGGAGTCTCCGAAGTAGACATTGTCTGCAATGACTTCGGCACTGCGGCGCTTGCCGCCTTCCTTGTCCGTCCAGTCGCGGATCTGGAGCCGGCCCTCCACAACGGCCATGCGGCCTTTTGTGAAATACTTGCTCACAAACTCCGCTGTGGCGCGCCAAGCAACGATATCAATAAAGTCCGTCTCCTTTTCCCCGTTTTTGGACTTGAAGTCCCGATCCACCGCGATTGAAAACGAACAAACGGCGGTACCGCTCTCCGTCCTGCGCAGTTCAGGATCGCGCGTGAGTCTTCCCATAAGAATGATCTTGTTCAGCATCGTGATTCCTCCAATATTTTTTAATTTAACGCTGCGATCTCTTCCAGCGTCGTATAAGTAAAATGTGTCTGCTCATGGGCCTTGCGGCTGATCTTCTCCAAATCGGCCAAGAGGTCATCCACCAGCGCTGTCTCGCCGTCAGACTGCGCCGCCGTGCGAAGGCTGCACTGCATCTGATAAAGATGCGTCAGTTCACCGCGCAGCTTGATAAATGCCTTGCGCGCAGTATCGGCCTTGCTGCCATCCCCCAGCGCAGCGTCAAACTCCTCCTGGGATTCCAACGCCATGCCGCGGATATTGTTGACCTTATCCTGCATGGGGTTGACACACAGGCGGGTGAGCACCGCTTCCACCTTTTCACGGTCTGAGGGCAGGCGCCAGAGATAATTCTTCAGCGCCAGAAGGTCACAGGATTCTACCTTGTCATGGCCGGAAAGCCATGCCTTGGCCTGCGCGATGGGATAATAGCCCAGATACTTTCGATCCGACACCGCCATATCCTTACGAAGCTCGCAGAGGATATCGTCAGCCAACTCGTTGATGGCGTCGGGAACGAGGATCGACGCGACCTCCTGCTGCATTTGCCGCAATTCCTCCAACGTGATCGTAACGGTGACCTGTCCGAAGGTGCCGGCCTGCTTATTCTTCAAAACGGCAAGGCGCGTGTCCCGATCCTCCATATTGGCCGTCACGACCTTCAGTTCCAGGCGGTCATACAGCGCTTCCAGGATCTTTTCCTGCGGATCGTTGAAATTAGGGATCTCATTGGAGGCCGCAAAAAAAGAAATGACCGGAATGGGATAGGTGCGTCCCTCGTTGGTGTATTTCCGCTCATTGAGGGCGGTGAGCAGTGAGTTCAGCACGCCGTCGTTGCACTTGAAGATCTCATCCAGCAAAACGATATCAGCTTCAGGGATTTTGCCAGCTGTCTGCACCGCAGGCTCGCTTTTGTGAAGCGCCGAGAGCGCTGCCCGATAAAGCTCCAGCTTTTCGGCGCCGCTCTTGAGCTTTTCCCATGTTGCGGGCTCGTCCTTCATGGAGCCGATGCCCTCGACGAGGACACGCAGGTTGAAGCGCTGGTTTTGATAGGTCGCGTCCTGCTCCAGCACAGTTTGCGGCACAGAGCCCGGCAGCAGACTCGCAAGATCAACACGGCCGAAAAGCTGTTCTTCATCGCTCTGCTTGGAAAGAAGCCGCTCAAACTGCCGCGCACCGGTGATGTGCCGGCGGAACAGGTTGATGGCATAGCTCTTGGCCTGTCCTGGCTCACCCAGAACAAACAAGTTTTTTCGCGTCAGCAGGGAAATGGCGATCATCTCCACCAATTCCTCCCGCTCGGCCACGCTGGCATTGGTATCCGCAATGACCGCCAGCATCTTATCTCTCAGCGTCATTTCCGTGCCTCCTTACGCCGCCAGCGTCTCTTCATAGAGGCCGCTGTTCTCAGAGAGCGTATCGATGGAAATGATATGGCTCTTTCGGAACGAGTGCGGTGTGCCGGTCATACCGCAGAGCCGGTAGGCCGATCTGCAGCTGAGAAGTTCATATTTGAGCTGGGCGAAAATGTGCTGCTCCAGGCGTCCCTTTTCCGGGTCATAGCCCGCCACAGCCTTGATAAGCCGCAGGGCAAGCTGCTGGTACACATCGTCATATTCCAGCCGAGCCGCTCTCATGAGCGGGCGATTCTGACGGATCACACTGTCGATGCACCAAAGATTTGCTTCCACAATGGCATTGCGCTGAGCGATTGAGTAATTATTTTTCATTGTCGTTTCCTTCCTCTGGTATGGGCGCCCAAAAGCGGCAGTGGCCTTGGTCCCAGTCCTCCAGCAACATTTTGGTGGTGTAGTTCACGGAATTATAGTTCTTGTTTCTACAGTACTGCGTTTTTGCCATCGGTCCGCGATTGCTCGGCAGATCATAGGAATATCGGCAGTTGCTGCAGCTTTTTACAGTTTCCTTCAATCAATTTCCTCCCTGATATTCTTCTTGGCAATTTTGGCATCAAACGAGAATAAAAGCTCATAGCCATGCTCCGTTTTGTAGAAAAAGGCAGGCTTGATACCGTCGTCGATTTCCACAACATCGTAGTGCTGGACTGCTGCACCCAAAATCTCATCATCCGATTTTTCATTGCAGCACTCGAAAAACTCATACGGTGCCAGATCGGTATGTCCTTCATAGCGCACCGCATAGCGGAATGCAGATGGAGAAGTATCCTCGCCCAGATACGCGCGCATACTGCGGTGCATCCTCCATTCACGCTGATTCTTGAAGCCATAGATCCGCAGCTCACAGGGAGCCTTGAGCCTGGGACACCAGCTTGGCACATAGGTTTTGGGATCACTGCGTTTGAATTTCCTCGCGCGCTTTCCCGCAACACAGAAACGCTCCCCCAAGTGCATGGTGACGCCCTTTTTCTTGATCGGCAATCTTTCCATGTATTGGAGATTATGTGGGCAATCAGCGCAGGTCGGTTTTCGCAGCATCATCAGCCGCACCTCCTTTTTCTTCGATATTCTCTGCGTACAACGGACTTTCGATGATCTCATAGCGGGTAAACCATCCGGCGGCATAGCCGTCCCGGTAAGCCTCCCAGAAATCCTCGCCGTACTCCTCACAGTATTCTTCTGCCGGAAACGGGATCGTCCGATTTTCCTTTTCCTCCGCCACAAGGCGCGCAAGCTCCTTACGGGCCACCTCCTTCACAGTGAAGGCTGCCATACCTTCCGGAGCAGGAAAATTGCCCTGATCCGCGTCCGCCCAGGAGTGGACGATGGTATAGGCTCTCTTCGCATTTCCGCAGATCATGGTATGGATCGACTGGTTTTCCAGCCTGCTCAGCCAGTCCTCAACAGCGGCGCGGTCCTCCTTACGGAACATCTCTACAAACTTTGTGCGAAACGCCGCACGAGGCAAGTCCTGACCGATGGAGCGGTGAAAATGGTATAAATGCCGGTATACCGCAGCAAGGAAACCGTCAGTGCTATCCGCCTCAACGCGCCTTTGCTCCATGCACAGCCGCCCGCCGCAGATCCTGCATTTCCCGACCAGACACAACTGATAGGGCTTTATGTCCTTCAGGCTGTTGTAGTTCAGGCTCCATCGGACTTTCTCCATGTTCTCCGCCAAATGCGCGGCCATTCCAAGGGCGTCCCTGCAAGTGACCGGCGGACACGAGCAAAGTTTCTCATGCTCATGCCGGCAATATGTTCTCTCACACATTTATGCTGCCTCCTTCTTTTTCTCTTTGTTTCGTTCCTTTTCGCATAGCCGGATCAGCTTCTGGCACCGATCCATCTCAAAGCCTCCGATGTGGGCAAGCTCTTCAGAGAGTCTCAGCTTCTTTGCCATCCACTTATAACCCTGCGTTCTGCTCATGCCCCGCTCCTTCCAGAAGCTGTCAAAGACCTGATGGGTCTCCATCCGCTTCATGCGAAGGGCTTCGTTGGCAAGATTGCCCAGCGGCCGCGCGCTGCCCTTATGACAGCCCACACGGGCATTGCAGTTCTGACATTGATAAAATTTCTCACATTCCAAGCCCAGTCTTTTTGCCGCCGCGGGGCCATACACCTTTGCCGCGGGAACAAGATGGACTGCACCGCCGCAATAGCGGCAGATCGTCGGAATCTCTACCAAAGGCATCCCTCCTTACGCCGCTTTCGCAGCAGCCGGCTGCGCGGCTTTTTGAGTTTTCTTCTGTGCTTCCGGCCGCATGGCATTTTGCAGATAGTAGGCATCCTGCGTGGCAAGCGTCAGCATTCCGCCCTGCGCGATCCCCAGCGTGACCGTGCCGCTCAAGGCTTTCAGGCAGATGACAAGCTGCTTTGCGTTGAACCAGTAGTCCCCCGCAGGGGTGCCGGTCAATGCAATTACCTCAATGGGCGCCGATGCGCTGACGCAATCGCCTGCGCATTGGAATACAAGGCGCTGATCCTGAAAGCTGAGCTTCACCCGGTTTCCGGTGCCAATGCTTAGGACGGACGAGAGCGCCGCTCTCATGTCGTGAATATCCGTCAGCACGGTAAACGCATTCCGGATGCTGCCTACCAACTGATCCGTATCGATGTAGCCGCCCTCCATGAGCCGCGCGCTGAAAAGGAAGTTCTCGCGGAAAAAGACGATGCTCTTTCCCGTGGTGCCGACACGGAATTCATCCTTGTCCTGGCACATATTCGAGAGCTTTCCAAGCGAGGCGGCGGGGATGAGCAGGCTCACATCACCCGTGCTCTGATTGTCACCTCTGGCCGTCACGATACAGTTTCCGTTGCTGCCGGCCGCGCGCAGTCCCGTGCTGGTAAACATGAGATTGACGCACTTGAGAAGCGGCTTGCTGTTATCCTGTGCGGTTGCAAATACGGTGTGCTGCGCCATAGCGGGAATCCCGCTGAGTTTGACGGTATCCTCCGGAAAAGGAAGATCCGGCTTTGGAAAAGCGCCTCGCTCCCATACATCCACTTCATAGCAGGCGTCTCCGCTTCTGAGCGTCATGCGTCCCTGATTTTCTGCCCGGCAGAGCTGCACGGTATCCTGCGGCAGCCGTGAGAGCATTTCTGCAAGCATCTTCGCGCCAAATACCAGCGCCCCATCCTCCTGAACGGTACAGGGGAGCTTTTCCTCCAGCGCCGCCTCCAAGTTGGTCGAGGTGACGGTGAGCTTTCCGGCGGCGGCATCCGCCTCCAGCAAAGCGCCCCGGAGCACGTCCAACGGCGAATCCGCCGGTGCGATGGCTGATGCACGCTTGATGGCGCTCAGCATTTCCGCCCGATTGATCGTTACATTCAAATAATCTCCTCCTTTACGCAGCAAAGCCGAAGATCGACAGCTGGTTTTCATCCACCTCTGCCTTCTTCGACTTCCGTTTCTTCTGTTCTTCCGCAGTCCTGGCAAGCAGCCCTTCATAAAGTGCCTGACGCACTTGCGCCTGCGCCGTGCGCACGCCGAAGGAATCCTTGGCTGCGGGTGCTTTTTGTTCTTCTGCCGCAGTCTCTTTCAGCTGCGCAGCTGCGATGTTCTTTTTCCGCTCCGGGTTCATGACCGCCATTTTCCGAAAGGCCGCCGCAATATCCTCCACATTATCCCGGATCCCCAGCGCCAGCTCCTTTGCCATCTGTGAGGTCAGGTCCTTTACATCACTCATGGCCGCAAGGCCCTCTTCAGAAAATGTCCCCTCGATGATGCCTGCCACCGCCAACTTGGAGGCCATCAGCTTCATAGCCTTTGCCTGCATGGTATCGGCGTAGTAGAGCATATATACCTCCACTCTGGGGGCGGTCTGATTGATCCGCCACGACCGGCGGGATGCCTGCCGCAGCGTAAAGAGGTTATAGCCCATGGAGTAGAAGATAATGGTGGTAAAGGCATTGAGGTCAAGGCCGGTTTCCACGCAGCGCGGGTTGGTAATGAGCACCTGCAAACCGTTCTTGACACGCTTGTTGACCCAGTCCTCCCGCTTATCCGTAGCGATCTGCGGCGTCAGGATCTCTGTCCGATAACCTTCCGAGCAAAGAAGCTTCTGGAGCTTTTTCTGTGAATCCGTGCGCGTCCAACTGGTATAGATGAGCACGCGCTCTCCGTTTGCCGCTTTCTGCCGCACCAGTTCCAATACCCGTTCCTCCTTGGGAAGCAGACGGGAAAAATCGCCGCAGTTCTTTGGCGTTACAATGGGCATTCCGTTTATGGGATGCACTACCTCCGCTTGATCGTAGGGCTGATCCGGGTAAACCGTCAGCAAATTGAGATAGGTGGACAGGATCTTCTGCGCCGCCTTCCGGTCTGTGCGCAGGACTTTCTGCAATTCGTGTTCCGCCTCTTTATAGGCCGTGCGTACATCCTCCGGCATCTCCAGCGGTACGGGGATCTCTTCGTAGTCCGGCAGGTCTTTGCCCATGTCGGAGAGGGAGAGAAATGCCGTGTATTCCAGCAGGAAACGGGAAAATACCAGCGGCGATACGCCGGGCAGCTGCTTTGACTTTGTTCTGCGCTTACTGGTGCGCCTAATGGATCTATTTTTTACGAATTTTTTAGAAGCTTACCTCGTCTTTTTGTTGCACTTGACAAATTATATAACTACGGTATAATAGCACTCAGAAGGAGGTGTTAATATATTATAAAGATTACGCGGAAATTCGTTAAGACTGTTTATTGTGGAGGAAGTGTTATATGAAGAAATTTTTAAGTTTAATACTGTCGATCGTCATGATCTTATCCCTGTCGAGTACCGTATTTGCTGCTGAAAACACCGAGTATCAAGAGTATACTAATCTGGTAGATATAGGTGTTCTTGGGGATGATATCACATTTGAATATTGGCAGGCACTAAAAACAAGAGAGTCTCAGTTAGCGAAAATATTAGAGGACTGCGAAGAGTTCTCATTGGTATATGATAGTAGCAGGGCTGCGACGTCATATTCTATGCAAGCAGGAGACGTGCTTATCACGAATGGAACAATATCTTCTGGTTTAACAGGTCATTCAGGTATTGCTATTTCTTCTTACAGCATTCTGCATATTGCAGGACCAGGTAAAAATCCCGAAACAACTACTTTGTCTAAATGGATAACGCACTATAATGCCGAGGGATGGACGAAGATTTATAGGCACAGTGATTCCACTGTTGCTAAAAAAGCTGCTAACTGGGCTGAAGCCACCTATAAAGATTCGGATGCAGAATATGTAATTAACATGGATTTAACCTCCACTGATAAGACCTACTGCTCGAAGCTGGTTTGGCAAGCATATTATTACGGACCGGATACTCACTGCGCTAACGGCCCTACTGTCGGCGTAAGATTGCCATATGATTTACCCTCTACCATCCATGATTTGAGCTTAGTTCAGACATATGAGAAAACAAGCTAAAGCATATCGGCTTATCATGATAGTGGCAATCATTTTATTGATTGGTCTATCGGCTTGGCTTTATCATTTTCCTATTTATAGAATTTTCGCAGAAAATAAATATGACGTCTACTCGATGGAACAAGGGGCCTTCTCTTCTGATATCGAGACTAAAAAAGTATTTAAGGACTATAAACAGGGCGGGTATTTTATTTCTGTGACTTACAAGAGTGATCCAAACCACCGATATCAATATCAGTACTTTTTAGTTAATCATAGAAGAGAACAGGCTTTTAATGTAATGTATTGTTCGGTGTATGATAACCACAACAATGAACTAGATGATTTCTCTGATTGTGTCTACAAGCCGTTAGAATAGAAGCAGTAATCAAAAAGGGGTGTTCTGACGATTGTAAATGGTTCGTAGATGGTTGCATCAGGAAGCAGTGCCATCGGATAGGCAAACTTTGAACTGATCATTTGCATTGCATATCAAATATCGATTATGTCTCTCTTCTAAAACTATGCTCCCTCCACGTTTGACAGTGCTTTGGCACAAAGTCTCACGCGGAGGGAGCATTTTTATTTACCACTTACTCAGGATCTTCCCGAACATCTGGAGTTTTTCTTCGTTGTAACGCTGCACAACCAGCATTACGTTTTCTCCCACCATAAAGTCGGAGTCTTCGTACTGGAAGGAGTAATTGCACATACAGACTACTCCATCCGGCAGATTGCAAAAAACGCCTCCACCATACTTTCCCGAAATGACCGCGAGACGACGCGAGCCTACGGGATGACGCTGTTCTGCTCCAAGGATGGGATTCGTTTCCGTTTCCTTGATGGAGATAAGCAGTTCGTCTTTGGTGGAATCATAGACCTTGACAATGCTCTCTAATTCCATGCCGGGATGGTATTCATCCCGCAAATCAGGAATAGCGGCGTAGCGCATCTCGCGCTGAGTGAGGTCAAGATCATGTCCATAGCAGTCTACAAGGCAGCGTCGAGGGCCAACCGCCAGCATCCGACACTTTACGCGACTGCCGATACGGTGAATATCCTCGCGGTGAGCGAAGAAATATCGTTGACTGCGGCTTGCGAGGCGACGAGATCCAATAGCAAAGCCCGCTTCACGTTCGACCTTGATGATAATAAGATCGATACTCGCACCGACCATATTCTGCAGCACATAGTCAGGGCGCTCATTTCCTGCTTCCCACATTTCCGAGGCTGGAATTACAATGCGTACACGGTAGGGCACTACAATGGCGCAATACATGGTCTTCTTCTCTCGCCTCTCTGTCTCCGGGTTCCACACATAGATAGAATGCGGGTCTACGCCGATAATCGTACCGGTGATAGCGCTGCGTCCGCGGTAGGAGGCATAGATGGAGTTCCATTCCTGCCGCTCCTCCGGGGTCAGGCCACGATCGAGACTATTGAACTTCAGCTCGTAGAAAAGCTGACGATCACTCTTAGGTACAGCCTTCGGAGACTCAACGGACACGGGCGTCTCCAGCGGCGGCTCGAGCTCTTCCTCTTCGGTAATCTCTTTCTTCGGCTCTTGAAATCCCCAGTCACTCTCTTCGGTGCTGGAAATGGGTGTGCTCTCCGGAGACACCGTCTCCGGTTCTTCAGAGAAATCTACGCTGTACTCCGCCGCCTCCTCTGCCTCGTCGTGCAGTTCTGAAATTTCCTGGGGCACCATGTCCGAGACGCTATTGCCGTCTTCGTCTGCATCGCACAAAATTGCTGCTTCACTAAGGGCATCCGATGCACTTTCCGGCTCAGTAGTCACTTCCTCAATAGATGCATCTGCATGTTCACTTCCAGCGGGCAATTCCTCCTCAGAGACAGAAGCATCCTCTACTGACATTGCTTCCTCCGAGGCCTTCTCTGCAGAAATACTCTCAGACTTCTCCGCCTGCACTGAACCTTCGGCATCATTTCCGTTGATGCCCTCAAGCAAAGTCTCTGTGGGAACTGCTTCCGAAGTGGCGCTTTCTTCTGCATTGCTGTCAGGCATCAGATCAGCGGGTGCTTCATCGTCCACGTCGGTTGCTGTTGTTTCTTCTGCCATGGCAGGCTTGGAAACTTCCTCTTCGGGAACGATCTTTCTTCTTGCCATAATGTTATCCTCCTGTTGTTATATTTTTTCTGGCTCGTGTGAGCCAAAAAAGCGATGGGTACCATCCTCCTGACGGGCGGCAAAGATATGATGGCGTGGGAGCGCAATACCGCGGCTATCGCGGCGGTCAGAAATCCAGATGATCCGCTCTCCCTTCATGCGCGATGTCGCGTGGATACGCTCAGGCGTGTCCATCCATGCGACCGTAAAAAGATAGGACAGCTCATCGCCGCTGCCTGTAAACCGAAGCAGAAAAGGGCTTTCCAACCGCTCTGATGAAAAGAACGCCGGAGCACAGCCACTCAGTTCCAGCATGACGTCGATGGCCTCTAAGTACCGGGGATCTACCGTGCGCTTTCCGTAGCAAACTATGTCTTCCTGAAGCCGCACAAAATTTGTTCCAACTCGCAGTTGACGCAGCATAACGTCCATGCGGTGCTGAGAAATCTCGATCCCCTGCGGCCGGTAATGCTGCGCTGTAAGCGCGCAGAGCTGACACGATCGGATATATCTGATCTGCCGAAGTACGGAAATGATATATTTTTGCTGAGTGGACAGCAGCATGTTGTATACCTCCTCTCACGCCGTTGACGAAAGCGCATTGAGGTAATAGCATTGGACTCAGCAGCATACTTGGTAATCTGAATTTGACCAGTAACAGCAGTATTCTCCCACTCGATGGTGCTGGTTTTGCCAGCTTCCACATAAACGGTTTTATACTGCTTGTCAAGGATATAACCGTCCGCCGCTTCCAGTTCACGGATATAGTATTTTCCTGCGGCCAGTTCTTTATCAACATAGGCATATCCGTCCTGATCCGTTGTGACCTCCATGATGGGGTTCCTGCCGGAATCGTAGATAACGAAGGTAACGCCATAGATGCCATCGCCGGTGTTGGCGTCGACCTTGTGGATGAGGATGGAACAGGCCTTGCGATTGGTGATCTCCAACGTGGCCGTCTGACCGTCCTTGACTTCAATACGGTGCTGTGTAGTATCCAGCAGGTAGCCGGACGCAGCTTCCAATTCCGTCACGGTGTACCAGCCGCTTTCAGCTTCGGGGAGATAGATAACACCGTCGCTGTCCGTTGTGTAGGTGCCGATGATCTCACCGTTCATCTTACGGATCTCGAATTTGACCCCAGCGATACGCTTTCCACTGTCTTTGTCGCTCTTGATGATCTGCAACCCGCCCACAGGCGTGTTGTAAAAATAAAGCGTCTGCGTGTCGTTGGGATTGACCACGACGGTCTGCGTGCGGCTGTTCTCATCGATGGTGTAACCGGGGATCGATTTCACCTCCGTCGCTACTATGGTGCCGGAAATACCGGAAATGGTAATTTTACCCGCCTTATCCGTCCGGTACAGGCCGGTGGAGGACAGCGTGCCGCCCTTGGCATCTACATACGAGCCATCTGCGTAGGTGATCTTAAACTCGACACCTTCCAGCGGCTCCTTTGTAACGGAGTCCTGCTTTACGATGATGAGATTGCCCTTGGGGGCGTTGCGGAACTCCACCGTGACAACTTCATTGGACTTGACCTTAACCGTCTGCGGGGTATCATCGAGAATGTACCCCGCCTTCGCACGGGTTTCCTTGATGATAAGCGTCGTACCAGGTGCAACATCCGTAATCGTGAACGCACCTGCACTGTCCGTCACGAACTTGCCATTGGCGTTGCCGATGAGATTGCCGTCGGAATCCGTGACAAGGAACTCCACATCGGAGATGGGCGCATTTGTTACGGAGTCCACCTTTTTCACGAGCACGCCGCCCTTGGGCTGGTTGCGGAACTCCAGCGTCATCACGGAATTGCGTTTGATTTTGATGCTCTGCGGCGTATCGTCCAGGATGTAGCCGTCTTTTGCCCGCACCTCACGGGCGATAACTGTCATGCCGGGGGTCAGACCGTCAATGCGGATGGTGCCCGCGCTATCGGTCACATACTTTCCGTTGGCGTTGCCGATCACACTTCCGTCCGAATCGGTGATGAAGAACTCTACATCGGAGATGGGTGCGCCGGTCACGGCGTCCTTTTTCACAACAAGCAACGAGCCCATCCTATCGTTACCGAAGGTCACGGTAATGACGTCCTGATCCTTACCGGAGAGATAGACCGTTTCCGCGGCGTCGGTGATCACATACCCGTCCGGCGCGGAGATCTCCTCGCAGACGTAAGTGCCCGCCTTGAGGCCGGTCACAACGATGGTTCCATTGCTCGAAGTGTGGTACTCGCCGATGACCGTGCCGCCCGTACCGGAGGTACCGCCAAGGTAGCGGATGCGGAACCATGCGCCTTCCAGCGGCTGACCACTTTCGCTATCCACCTTGCGGATGATGATGGCGGAAAGAGGCGTGTTCTCAAAGGTCAGCACCTTGCTCTCGCCACCGGAGATGAAGCATTCCTGCGTGGCAGGCTCCTTGATGGCATACCCGGACGCCGGTTCCAGTTCCGTTACCTTGTACCAGCCATCCTTGATCTCGGGGAGAATGATTTTTCCGCTTGCGTCAGAAAAGTAAGTGCCGAGGTCGTTGAGCTCACCGGTGTCGGTATGGTTGCTGCCATACCAGATCTGGAACTTGGCACCCTTGACGGAATCACCGGTGACGCTATCTACCTTGCGGATCTCCAGACTGGGCTTGAGGGCGTTGAAGAAGGTGACGGTAGAGGTTTCACCGGGTTTCAGCGCCACTTCCTGCGGGATGGGGCAGAGAATGACATGGTTGGGAACATTGATCTCCGTTACTTTGAATGTGCCAACAGGAACAGAGTCGAGGAAAATCCGCCCATGGTTATCGGTCGTGGCGCTGGTAGAAAAGCTGCCGTCGATCTGCTCGATGCGGTAGGTCACACCCTCGATGGGCTCACCATTGGCAATGTTCTTCTTGACAATTTCAAGACCGGGCTTTTCATAGTCAACGAAAGTGACCTCGGAGGTTTTGCCGGGGCGCAGCGCCACGGTCTGCTCGGTATTGGTTACGATGTACGGCTCGGGAACGGATTCCTCACGCACAACATAGACACCGGCAGGAATGGCCGAGAGCGTTGCGGAACCGTCCGTCCCGGTCGTGACGGAGGTGGAATAGCTGCCGGTAACAGACTTAATGGAAAAGACCGTGCCAGCGATGGGCTTGCCGCTCATGGCGTCGCGCTTGATGATCTTCATATCGGGCTTTTCGTAGTTGACCGCCGCAACAGTGTATTCGCGGTCACCCTCAGTTACATCTACGTACACGCTCTTCGGCGTGGGATCGACACAGTAACCGTCCGGTGCGGAGGTCTCGACAAAGCTCCAAAGGCCGGTCGCGGCGTCCTCAACATAGATCTCACCCTGTGCATTGGTGATGTCGCTGCCGACGATCTGCCCGTTGAAATAGATGCTGAAACGTGCACCGGCGAGACCGGTTGTGGTTCCACCAGCAGTTTTTTTCAGCACGATCTTGCCAACGCCTGCAGGCGGTGCAGGTTCTTCTCCGCCGCCTCCGGGCTTATCCTGAGTGACCAGTTTGCGGGGACCATAATAATTGAAGAATGACTGATTTTTGCGGTTACTGGAAATTGCGTATACCGCCCATTTTGCACTCTGGTCCTCCACAATGGATGCAGACTTACCCTGTGCAGTGTACTCTTCAATCTGGCGCTGGAACTCGGCGTCCTCCTGTGCTTTCTTCTCCAGAAGCCAGTCGATGAGGCTCAGATACAGATCATAGGTGTCGGCGTTGGCATAGCCGCCCGCATCGCCGTCTCCACCGGGCTCGCCTTTATAGCTTTGGTGATCCCACACATACGTCTGCACGGCCATAAAAAGCTGGCCAACATTGGATGCCTTGCAGTCGTTGAGGTAGGTCATCATCCATTTGACGTTCTCGACGGTCGCGGCGTCCATCTCGCTGAGACCACTGTTTGTGAGCGCCGACTGCAATACGGCATCTGCGTCCGCGCCGGAGCCAGATGTCCATGTAAAGGAATTCAGGTACGACGCGGTGGCGTAGTGATAGCCAAGTCCGCTATCCATACAGTACACGAGCTTGCCGTCTGCCAGCGGCGGGCGGTAGCTGTACGGGGTACCGTTGGCGAGCAGGCGCGTGCTCCAATATGCCTGGTTGGTGGTAATTTTGAGGCCTGAACCGCTGTGCGATGCGGCGAAAGCCGCAGTCGGCAGCAGGCTCAAGACTGTCACCAGCGTCAAAAGCAGTGACAACAAGCGATGTTTAATTGACTTCATGTCTTTCTCCTTTCCAAAAAGCGCAATAAAAAGAGCAGATCTTGACGACCTGCTCTTGCGTGAGAGTTGATGATTTATTTGTTTGTGGGGGTATCCACCCGAGTGACGGAGCATCCATCGTAGAGGAAAAGCTGGACACAGTACCAGCACGGGTCACCAGTGTCATTGACACCTCTTGCCAGCCCAACGCCAATCTCAGATAGCTTTGGGTTGACCATGTTCTTGTTGTGGGTTGTCGAAGCGCTCCAATCTGCCACGGCCCGTTCGGCAAGTGTCTGGTCAGACAGCACCCAATCTGCGATGCGATGGATATTTTCGGCCATGTAGGGACAATCCGTGACGGTATTGAATTTTCCACCATTCGGTCTTGTGTGCGAATAGACGGTATGCGCAGCCATCTCATCGGCTCGTACCTGCGCCGCCTGCATGAGCCTGTCGTTGACGCGCAGCACAGCAACGCCATTTTCACACCGCAGCGCATTGGTGCAGTCGATGATGTCCTGCTTTGCAGCGGCAACATCTGTCTGCGCAGGCTGCTCCACGGGCTTTGCCTCCGCAGACGTTACCGGCGCTTCGCCGGTGTACGGCTTTTTCGATTCGACCTGTACACATTTGGCATCGCTGTTCCAGTAAACCTCGAATCCTACCGTCTTGCCGACGTCGCGAAGCCGCACATAGTTGCTGCCGTTGATGACATAGGCTTCCATCTGCGCTTCTTTTCCATCTACGACAATGCGATGGTGACTGCGCTCCGCCACGATTCCGGCAGCATACGCCGTGGTGGTGACGCCAGCCAACAGCAGGCAGGTAAGAAAACCGGCTGCAAAACTTCCTCGCTTCATGGTGTGTACCTCCAAATTCTTTGATGGGTTTATGGTATCGCGGATACCGCCGTGTGTCAAAAAATCCGCCCTGATTTTTCAGAGCGGATTTTTAGTTACACTTCGCTGAGCAGGAAGTCCAGCGCCTTTACGATTTTGATACCGTCCACGTCGCTGATAAGGTCGCAGTCCATGGCAATCACGATCTTTTCGTAATTGTCCTGCACAGCTTGCAGCGGTGCAAGCTCCCGTGCGCGGGTTTCGGGGGCGTTCATGTTGTCAGTGACTTGGATATACTTTTTCTCATTCATCTTTGTTGCGATGAAGTCGATCTCCTTTTCACCGACCTTGCCGATAGCCACCTCATAACCACGCCGCAGCAGTTCAAAATAAACGATATTTTCCAGAATGTGTCCCACATCGCCGCCCCGGTTTCCTAACAGATAGGTGCGGAGGCCGGGATCGACGATATAGTATTTGCCCAGCGTCCGCAGATAGTCCTTCCCCTTGATGTCAAAACGCTTGACCTCATAAAAGATATAGGACTCCAACAGTGCGTCGATATAGGCAGAGATGGTCTGCACCGCAGGCTTGGTCTTTCTGCCATCGTCCAGCAGGCCCTCGCTGACAAGGGTGCGCCCGATGGACGCCGCCGAGGTGTTGTTGCCGATGTTGTCAGCCAGAAACAGGATAATTTTGCGAAGCAGCAGCGCGTCGGTGACGGCCCGCTGTTCTTTCCGTTTGCCGCGTTCCAGAATATCCCGCACAACAACAGCGGAATAAATGCCGTCCAGCAGCATATTGGCGCGCTCCTGATCCAGCTCCGCCTCGGCCAGCGCCGGCATACCGCCAAACTGTGCGTAGGCTTCAAACAGGTCGCGCAGCTCATACGCTTCGCCGTCTTTTCCCTTGGCGCGCTGTTTCATAGTGCCGTTGGGGGCTTTGTACTCCTCCAGCAAATAGCCGTGGAAGTCCAAAAACTCACGGAAGGACAGCGGCAGCATCTTGATCTCCACATAGCGCCCGGACAAATACGTGGACAGTTCGGAGGACAGCAGGTAGGCGTTGGAGCCGGTCACATAAATGTCGCAATCCAGATCCACACGGAAGGAATTCACGGCATCCTGCCAGTTCCGAACCTTCTGCACCTCGTCCAAAAAGAGGTAGAGCCGCTTTTCCTTGGGTGCACGCTCCATCACATACTGATAAAGCTGCTTGCTGTCCATATCGGCAAACTGCATGGACTCAAAGTTCATCGAGAGGATCTGTTCCTCCATGACGCCTTGTTCCCGCAGATGTGCCATCATCAATTTCAGCAGGCTGGATTTGCCGCAGCGCCGGATTCCGGTCACGACCTTGATGACCTCCATATCCTGAACGGAAATGAGCTTATCGAGATACTGCGATCTGTTTTTTAATTCCATGATTCTGTCACCACCTTTGTCAGCCATTATATCACCCCCTTTGCGTCAAGTAAAGTTTTTAACATCAATGTGAATAACTTTTTTCCTGTCGAAATTATTCACATCAATACTACTTCTGTCGAGCCTGCACACACCAGCGGTAATCCGGCTGATTCATCACGCAGGTGACAAGGGTGATGATGTTCTCCGTGCTGTCGTTTAGGACGCTGGTATCGTCCACGCCGATCTTACTGACAGAGTACACTTCATAGCTGCGTGTGCCGAGCTGGGTGGTCAGCTTGATGGTGTCGCCAATGTCAAGGGTATGAATTTTGCCAAAGTGATTATTCACACCGCGATTGTGGCCCGCAATCGCCACATTGCCTTCCCAAATGGAGGTGCTGGCAAAATGTCCTGCGCCCTTGCGGAGCGCGTCCGCGTCCGTCCCCTGATACACCTTGACAGACAGGCCGAGGGTGGGGATTTTCAGTGTACCGAGGGAGCCGCCGCTGTAATAGAGGTCTTTCGTGACCGCCGTGTACTTAGTCTGCGTGTAGGAGCCGGTGTTTCCGCCGGTGCTGCCGGAAGTAGAGGGCGGCAGGACTGTCACACCGCCTGTGCCGCTGGTCGTTCCCGCGACTGAACCGCTCACAAGGTTTGGCGTCAGCAGTTCTCCGGCGTTCAGGGTGTAGGAGGTGGGAGAGCCGAAGGCAGGCGGGATGTAGGCGGCGTTTTTGCTCCGGTCGGTATTCACAGGCTTGTCCATCGTGACATAAATGGTATCGTCCGAGGTGGGGCGTCCGAACAGTCCTGCGTCCGGGCCGTCAAAGTGATACTCCAGTGCCGATGCAGGCATGGAAAAAGCCGCCAGCATACAGCAGGCGGCCAGCAGCGTGGTCAGATATTTTTTCATGCGGCGTACCCTCTTTTCTTATTGATGTAGTGGCGATAGCCCTTATAACCAGCGTAGCCGCAGCCGCCCAGCGCCGCAGCTCCCACGGGGAGCAGCAGCCACAGCCAGTTAAAATCACCGCCGCTCTTTGCCGATGCCGCAGCGCCGACGCTGGAAAAAACGGCGGTGTAGATCACCGTATCACAGCTTGAGCGGGTGACATCACCCTTATAGTCTGCCGTGACGGTGTAGCCGGTGGCGTATTTGCTGGTGGCGGTGCCGGTGTAGCTCGCCACAGCGGTATAGCGAATGGGAATGTCATAGCCGTCCGTGGGATCGACCGCCGCCTCCTGCCAGCTTACATCGGCAAGAGTCAGGGTGCGGCCATTTTCATTCACGGACTTGGGAACAAGGGACACATCCGCGTCTGAGAGGTTGGGATAGATGCGCTCTGCCGTCACCGTGCGGCTGCTGGTCCCGTACCCCGCAGCCTCCACCTGAATGGTGGTGTGGTCAAGGGACAGGACGCCCTCATAGCCGTCCTCGGTCTTGACCTCCAGCTTTGGCTCCAGCATTTTCAGAATTTCCGCCATGTCCTTGGTCTTGCTTTCCAGTGTGACCACCTCGATATGTTCCCGCGTGTCCGTTTCTGTCTGGTCATTTTTCAGCAAATCAAGGAGCGTATAGGTGCGGCCCTCGCGCTCAAAGTCAGCGGTGGGGATCGCAGCGGGATCGTCCTTTGCGGTCAGGTAGTAGACCTTTTCCAGACGGTAGACACCGTTTTCCTCGCTGGCTCTGACCTCGGCGGGATAGGCAGAAATGCCGGGGAGTGTATCTGCGGCAGAGATCATTGTGGATACCGTATCGGCTTCTGTCATGGGCTCTGCGGCCAGCGCCGCGACACTCATGCTGCACAGCATCAGCGCCGCGCAGAGTGCAAACGCAACTTTCTTTTTCACGCTTCGTCCTCCTTCCTCAGCGAGCGGGCCGGTTCTGCTCCGACTGCTTGCGCTCCTGCGGAGAGATCTCACGCTGGATATCATTTTGCAGCTTACGAAAATACTTTTGCAGGCTGTCTACCACGCCGCGGCGATCTTGCACCTCCATACCGTCAAACACCTGCCCCACGCGGCTCACATCGGGCTGCGGGGTCTCCACGCCGAAATTGCGACAGAGCATATAGCTGACGCTCTCGGCGTCCATGGCGCAGTCCTCACGGGTATAGTAGGGATAGCGCCCGTGGTCATGGATACCGGCGTGGACGATCTCGCGGGAGAGCGCCGCAAAGATTTTGCTGTCGATCAGGCGGCTGGATACCGTAATGCTCTGCGTCTTAGGATCATAAACGGCGTCCTGGTACATAGTGCTGCTGGTGACCACGGGAACGGGGGAGCTGTCCAGCAGTCGGCGCAGGGCGGCGTCCATTTCCGGTGTATTGTCTTTCAGGCTCAGCGCCGGAACACCGGCCTTGCCGTGGGTCTGGGAAATGTCGAACACGCGCCCGATCTTATAGCCGTGATACTCCCGCCCGTCCTTCACATAGGTATCCGACACGCGGATCTTCATGCCGTTCTCGTCGCGGTTAACACTGCGCCCCAGCCGGTTCCACACCTCCAGACTGTTGATGTAGGTGATGTCCGGGTTCTGCGCCATCGCCAGCATCACATTGGATGCGCTGTATCGCGGGTTGATGGCCTGCGTGTCCAGATAATGCAGATATGCGCCGGGTTCGCTGGTGACGCGCATGACCGCATCGTCGGATAGCTGTCCCAATTCCTCGCGCTCCGCTGTTTTCTTTGCCTTCCAGTCCTCGTCCCTCTGCTGCTTCTGCTGGATCAAATCGTCTAACTTTGCCATGTTCGTTTCTCCTTCTCAAAATCAAATTATTCCCGCGTGGGCATAGCCTTTTGAATGGCTTCCCGCACGGTGTCCTTGGTAGGGGCCGTGCCATCCCGTTCTGCCGCGGCTTGCAGTGCCATCAGACGGCTGCGGACAGAGGGGCGGGCATCAGCTTTCTCCGCAGCCGGTTCCGTAGACGCTCTCGCACCAATCCCGCGCTCGGTCAAGCTGTTCTCGGACGGAGCGCGGGCGTTCTCTTTTTTTGTGGCAGCGTCCTCCTTCACCGGGGCGGGATAGCCCATGCGTTCAAAAATGCGGTTGATCTGCTTGGCGTCTCTGGCCTTCGCCATGATTTCCACCGTGCCGGTCTTTTCTACCTTATTGACGATGGGGTAAAACAGGACGCCATAGCGTTTGGCCTCCATCTGAAAGCCCTTCAAGTCCTCCTGCTTGACGGAAAAGATCGTCAGCTCCTCGCCGTCGTGGATTAGGCGCTTGAGGTTGGTCTTACCGGCGAGCTTCTGATTGTCGTTGGCAAGGGCAATCAGAAGGGCGGCAAGATTTTTCGCCCCCAGCCCTGCCAGCTTAAGGGCGCTCTCGGTGATCTGGATGCCCTCACGCACCATCAGGTCAGCGGTTTCACCGTTGGTACTCATGCTCGTGTTCCTCCTTGTTCTTTAGATTTTTCTGCCGTTCAGCCTGCGCCTGCTGGCACTGCTGGGATACCCTCGGAATGTCCGATTGTATCCTGCGGCACAGCCGCACTTCCCGGCGTTTCTCCCGCAAGGCGGCAGTCTGCTGTTGGATCTCCGTGCTGTACTTGGCTTGTGCTTCTTCATCGCTGGTGTTCCTCCTTTCCTGATAAAGTGGTTTTCTCTGTTCCTCCAACAAGCGAATGTCCCACTCCAGCAAACGGATACGTTGCTCCAGTTCTGTGGCTGTGGTGATTTTGCTTGATAAAAGGTATTTGAATTGCTGCTCATACCGCTCCAAATGAATGACCTCCCGCTTGACGGAAAAGGGCAGCTTGGGCGGCAGCTTTTTCCGCCTGCCCCCACGCAGCAGGTAGAGGTAGCGGAGATAGAGCGCATGAAAGCCGGTGATCTTCTTTTTTCGGACGGTCGCCAGCCTGCCCTTCACGCGGTAACGCTTGACGGAATGGGCGATGATAGGCGGGGCTATGCCGCCGTGCCGTTGTTTGGAAAGCCGCAGCAGAATATCCGCTTCGGTGTAGCCCTCGCCCAAACTATCCAGGCGGATCGCCCGCTTTGCGCCGGGGGGCTTGACCGTGGTGTATTTCCGATTGGGGCTGCGGCGTACCTCGTAACCGTTCTTTCGCAGCAGCATGAGAAAGGTATCGTAGGTGTAGGCTTGGTGGATGATGGCGTCAATGTCGGCGCGGATCACGCCGCGCACGGTGGGCTTGCCGCCCTGCTCCGCCTTCCACTCAGCGTAATGCTTGCCCTTGCCCTGCGGGGTGATGACGGATAAATCATTCTCCCGGCACAACGCGTCCGACGTGCCGCGCACATCGTTGTAATAACTCTCCGGGCTGGAATGGTATTTCTGCCCGTCTATACAGGACACAGAATTGACCACCAGATGATTATGCAGGTGGTGCTTATTCAAATGGGTGCTGATAACGACCTCATACCGTTTTCCAAACAACCGCTTGGCAAATTCCAGCCCGACAGCGTGTGCCTGCTCTGGTGTGACCTCCCCCGGCTGAAAGGACTGGATAAAGTGATAGCCGAGGACGCCGCCCATTTTGCCAAACTGCTGTTTGGTTTCCATCATTTCAGAAAGAGCGGTGCCCACGCTGCTGCAATTTAACACAGACGTGAAAAAGAATTGCTCCGTCTTTTCGGGATTAGAGATATAGGTGATGCTGGACGCCAGCGAGGTCTTTTCTCCGTCTGTGATGTAACGCACACGCTTGTCCAACCTTGCGCGGATGGCAAATACTTTTGTGTATGCCACTATCCTCGCTTCACCGCCCTCCACAATGCCGCCTGCATTTCCATGATGCTTTGAATATCCTCCTTGCGGACATAACCGGAGGCATTGGCGACTTTAGCGATTTGGTTGATATTCGTGCCGATGCCGGAAAGCTGACGCAGCAGCTCCGGCAGTTCATCAGGCGGGCGGGGACGCAGGTTCACGCCCATGATAAGCCGCCGGATCGCAGGCTCCATTTTCAAGCCGCTGTCCTTGGAAAGCTGCTTGACATGGGCATATTCATCAGCGGTCAGGCGAATGGTGATCTGCTTGACATTGTTGCGTTTCATAGAGCTTCCTTTCCTGTTGGAGTGGGGATATTAAGGGGTTTACCCCTTAACAAGCGCATTTTGATGTCAAAATGCTATGCTTGCAAGGACAACGCAGCCGCAGGCCGCGCTGTCCTTCTGACCAGCCGAAAAAGAAAATCAGCGTGCGTCACCGCCACGGGTTCTTACCCTGCCGCTGATCCCTTTCACAAGCCGGAGCTGGTCGTTGTAGTCCTTTCCGCGGCGGGGCGGGTTGTCGATGACCTCATACTCGGAAAGTCTCTTTTGAATGGCTGCGGATGCCGCCCGTCCCGGCCCGTCGTTATCCAGACACAGCACGATCCGCGCCACGCCGGGGTTGTCCTTTAGGTATTGCTCCAACGCGGTGGGGAATCGAATCGTGCCGTCCTTCCGCGGCTGATAAATGCCGGAGAGGGACAGCGTATTGGCGGCGCGCCAATCCTGCCCGCGCAGCTTCAGCAGCGTCAGGTAAGAAAGGGCGTCTATGGCGGATTCAAACACGCAGAGGGTTTTGCCACCGGCGCAAAGGGGAACGGCAAAGGAAAAACGTTTGTCACTGCCGGGAACTTCACCGGTGAAGGTGGTTTCTGAAAGCGTCCCGCGCAGTGCGCCGTAGGCAGGGGTTCCATGTTCGTAGCCCACAAATACGCAGTTATGACGCTCGGCATCCTCGTAAAGCTGCCCGTGTTTGATGCAGTGGTTGATGATCTCCGCATCAATGCCCCGGCTCCGCAGATATGCAAAAACACGCCGGGTGTCGGCGTGTTTGGGTGGGAGGGTAAATTCAGTTTTCGGGAGCGGTGCGATTGGCTCTGATTTGGGCGGCACATGGAGCGGTTCTCCGAGAATACGCTGCACGGCGTCCAAAAAGGAACCCCCCTCCACCATTGTCAGATAGTCCAGCGCAGTTGTGCCGCCGATACCACGCGACCACCAGCACCATTTTCCATTGGAGATTTTCAGGCTGTCGTGGGTGCGGGTGGCATAGGTATCTCCACCGATATGTACCAGTTCCTCCGGCTCAAACCGCCGCAGATAGGTCAATAGGTCCATCTCGCGGGCGGCAGCGATTTGATCTTTCGATAGGTAGGGCGTGATGCTCACCTCCTTGGGGCATGAGAAAAGCGCAAGCATTTTGCTTGCGCTTTCCATAAAATTATTCAGTTACTTCGGAGCAGAGCCGGTGCGAATGACGGGAAACTGCTTGACTTTTTTGCCGACGGTTCGGCGTTCCAGCGCGAAAACCATATCAGGCGTTCGTTCAAAACAGCCGATGTCCTTTTTCCAGCTCATCCCACATCTGCAATGTTGCAGGCCCGGAAACTGCTGCTTCATTTTCCTGCCGCAGTTTGGGCAGGCTTTATTGCTGGCTCCCATCCGCATCCTCCTTAGACGCCTCTTTAGGAAGGACATCCTTAAGGTAGATCTTTACCTCACGATAGACTGCATCGAATGGCGGCTTGTTGACGCCGCCTGCAAAACGAAACTTATCGTAAGAATGCCGCAAATCTTCTTTCCTTTGCAGGAATCCTTGAAAATCTCCCATGGTCCTTTCGCTGCATTTTAAGGTGCTGTAGATCTTCTGAACATCAAATTCAAATACTTTTGAAATATAATAGAGATCCACCACATCCTTGATTCTTCGGAACACCTTATCTGTTGATACAACCGCGACCTTATCGGCTATCATCTGCAACGGTGAAACGCCGCGAAAACAGATCCCGTCAACCTCATAGATTTGCGTCGGTGTAATCGGTCTGTTTACATCCACATCCATTGTGAACAGGATTTCATCGGTGTTGCGGTCTACTAATTCAAAGCCAGCGGATCGCTTTTCACCATACATTCGATAAAGGCGAACTTCATAGTCCATGCCGCCTCTATTGATTGCTCGCTGTAAGGATTCCACCATTTGCTCTGCGGTGGGAGGTGTGTCTGTGTTCCAATTTGCATCAATATCTACTGTATGACGGGTCTCATCCAAAAACCCGGCCTCAAACAAACAGGCTTTCAACACCATGGAGCCCTTAAAGCTGATAGGGATGCCGCTATCATACACAGCCTTCATGACTGAGTACATAATTCTTTCTTCCGCTGTTACATTCAAAACAAGCACCTCAGTTTTCGTAATATTCGATTGCATCGCTGGCCAAACGCTCAAACCTATCCTGATATTCCGGCGCGACAAAGAGCCCGTCAAAGCTGTCTCCGTTGGAATAGAAGTATTTGCTGACTGCTTCGGTAATGCCCTGCATATCTAAAATATTTTCATTTGCAAGGGCATCATATACCGTTCTGTTAAAATCCGTATATAACAATCCGTTCCGATTCTTGATATTTTGTGCGCCGATACGGTTTCCAAGCACGACCACGCCGTTAAACTTCATAACGGAGTCATCCCCATAGACCCACACGATATATTCATCGCTGCGGCCTCCGAAGTTTCCTTGACACATAAGCGCATTGTCTAACGCAAAGACAACGGGTTCTCCAATGCAGTCACGGACAGCTTGCAGCCAGGAGAGCGCGCCCACATAGCTGCTCCGAGACGGAAGATCCTTCTTTTGCGGGTCATACTTCGGCAGGGACAAGGTCTTGCGGTTGGTCAGGTCCTCCTTGATACGCTGCTCCAACAGATCAGAGACATATTCGGGAGGCTTACGCATCCCTGTCTCCCAATTTTGCACAGTGCGAAAGGGGATATGATACCTCGCGGAAAATTCGCTTTGGGTATCTCCAAGCTGTGCTCTCATTTCACGAATGTTCATGTTCATCCTCCTTCCACCTGCATTATACACCCATTGAGTGTACCAGTCAACAGCGTTCCCAGATGTCCTACGGAATATTCATAAGCGCGATTACCGCTCCGGCGTGTTCTTTTTCACTGTCTTTTGCTCCACACTGCGCTCCGGCTTAGCCAGTTCTTCCATTGCCGCATTGATCACGCAGGAGTGATTGTCCACAGCGTAAATGTCCGTATGCCCGCCCATCTGCTTCTGGAGCGCCGCAAAGCGGCCTGCGGCCTGACGCGCCGGTGGGTAGAATCGCTCATCTCCCGTGCGCTGCCGCATGGTGCAGGCCAGCACGAACATACAGCGATCCTTGCCGTAGGTGTTTGTCCACTCCTTCAAAAAAGCAGACAGCTTTCCATCGTT
>ERZ857951.775-NODE-775-length-39083-cov-6.972379_pt1 | contig 39083 bp, 33 predicted proteins | sample MGYA00519759_ERZ857951 | MGnify/ENA primary metagenome ERZ857951 (study PRJEB31778, sample SAMEA3449377) | human gut metagenome | biome: human gut; feature: human-associated habitat; material: faeces | place: United Kingdom | collected 2010/2012 ...
TATAACCACGGCTTTCGATGTTGAGCGCAAGGTTGCGCCCCATCACTGCCATACCGACGACGCCGATCTGTTGCTTTGACATGTTTTACTCCTGTCAGAATACCGATTTACGCTACTTAACTTTTGACTTTATAACCAAAGGGAAAACTTTTTACTATTCAGGCGTCTAATGATATCATTAATACTAAATGATATCATTTACAATATTATTGTTTTAAAAATGAAGGGTAGAATTTATGAAAATTCATCCATTAAGTGATGTAAAAACTGTAAAAATCGGTCTAAATACAACCATTTGGCAATACAGCATTATTTTTGAAGGCGCTGTAATTGGTAATAACTGCAATATTTGCGCACATACTTTAATCGAAAATAAAGTTATTATTGGCGATAATGTCACTATAAAATCTGGAGTCTATATATGGGATGGAGTCATAATTGAAGATAATGTTTTTATAGGTCCAAATGTTACATTTACAAATGATATTTATCCAAGATCTAAAAAATACCCAGATTATTATCCAACGATACATATTAAAAAGAATGCTTCTATTGGTGCGAACGCAACAATTTTGCCGGGTATTATCATCGGTGAAAATTCAATTATTGGCGCAGGCTCCGTAGTTACGAAGGATATTCCGGATAATGTAATTGTTGCTGGCAATCCAGCTAAAATTATTCGTCCCGTTGATGATATTATCTCATAAAACTATGATTTAAATTTTAACCCTGCGGCAAACCCTTTGAGAAAATGGGTTCGCCGTAATTTAGAGTGATTATAAAAAAAACCAAAATAGAAATAGCGAATTGGAAGAAGTAAAAACTGTTTAAGTTTCCAATATATTGGTACATAATTTAGCCTTGATATCCATAAAAGATTTCTAGTTTGATAAAAATGTCGGATAGGAGAGGGGATCCCTAATCCAATTTTTGAGCGCCCCTGACCAAGTGAATGTTCAAATTCTACTGATGTATCAATTACGATTAAAAAATTTTTTTCCAGTGCTCTCCAGCCCCATTCATAATCCACATAGTCAATAAATAAATCTTCATCAAATAAACCTATCTTTTTAAATACATCAACCTTTGTTAAAGATCCTGAACTCATTAAATTCTTAGTTAACAATAATTGTCTACCAAGCGAAGTTTTTTTTGTCTTGTCAAAACCACCTCTTTCACTAGGGTAAGCGCAAAATGCTGCAATATTTTCACCAAGACTGCCTAATTTACATAAATTATTTGTTAACTGTGTAATTTTACCCCCGCTCAGATTACTATCATCATCAACAAAAGCTACAAACTCATAATTATACTGCATCGCATATTCAATACCTAAATTCTGAGCTTTTGCTATGCCTACATTACCATGATTATATCTGTATATAACATTTTCATAGTTTATCAATGATGAGGAATCAGAATCGCTATTATCAGAAACAAAAACTGTTCCTGCAACACAAAAAGACTTCACTTTATTAATTACCTTACTCCAATCAGGATTATAGGTAACCATTATAATAAGCACTTTTCTATTCATCATTTTTTAATTTTCCATAACACAAAAAACATATAAGCACTGGAAATAACATAAAGACTAAAAAACCAAAAATAAATCTACCATATAATAAGTCAGTCAAATTGTTTGCAAATGGTATAGTTTGAATCATAACGAATATTGCGGGATAAAAAATATTTTTTGATACTCTTACTAAAAGTGTTGATAGCACACATACAACAAACACATTAATAAATACTACTAAAGATGAGATAATGGAACTATAGTCACCGAAAATTGCCTTTGCCTCACCTAACAAAAATGTCGTTGTATTAACCCAACTATCCTTAGCTTGAGGAAAAACAACACCAATAATATCACTTAATGGGTCAATCTGCGGGATACCAAACTGTTGTGCAAGTGGGACCCCCCATAAAGAATACAGTTCTTTATTTGGTAATATATTATAATATTGATATACCCAATACATTCCATCATTCTGAGCAATGAAGGTCCTATTTAACACAGCGGTAATAAAATATTGGGTATCATCACCAAAATCGAAGGAGATATAAAATAGAACACCTACTAAAAATAAACTGAATATCCCACCTACTACTATCATTTTTGCTTTTCCGGTATAAGCCCAATAAAGCCAAAATGAGCCAATAATCATAATAACAACCGGACCTTTTTGTAAATCGTAAAGCATTGTCACAGACGTGACAAGAAAAGCCATTACAAAGTAAACTATAGTAACTTTGCGTTTAAACAAACCAATCAACGTACTGTAATAAAAATACAAAGGAAAATATTTTATTAGAAAATTTATTACCGGAAATGAAAACCCATCTTCCCCTCTAAGGATCTCAGCTTTTTGAATCTCTGCAGCATCTTTATGACCAAGTAATGTAAGAAATAGAGGAACTTGATTAACAGAAATAATTTTTACCAAAAAAATAAGTAGAGTTAATATAAAGCACGTATTTAGATATCGTCTATGGGCATTCGATGCTGGCCGAAAATCAGTTTTACCTTTTAACAAGAAAAATGAAGAAAGCACCCCCAAAAGGATAAAACAGAGCACAGTAAAATAATCCAACATCACGTTTATTTTGATGTTTTCAGCTATTATCTCACATGTTATAGATCCCGCGCACTCTTTAAAAAATGTTAAAATAAGAACACCTGGCAGCGTTAATATAAATATTTGCGTGAATAAAACAAAGTTAATTGGATGTGCATTTTTTCCACTAAAGGGCCACGTAACTTTAGATGTAAAATACAACAGAACAAAAAAAATAATAATAATAGTATATTCCATTATTTCCCCTTTAGTTTACTGACATAGAGCCTGATAAAATTTTTAATTAAAGAAATAATAGTTATAAATTTATATTGTGATATTATACATTTTAAGCTAGAATTTTCTTTCACACATTCCAGCAATAAATATAATGGAATTTCTCTTATTTTTTCGAGTTTAAAAAAGTTAATGTCACCAGTCCATTTGTAATAATAATCCCAGTTTATAGTAGTCATCACTTGTTTGTTGATGGCGCTTAAAAATCTATTTTTTACATTATCAAAAGAATGAACATATTTTATTTTCTCAATTATATCAACGTTATTTATTTTGTTTAACTCAGAACTTGTGATGTCGCATTTTATGTTTTCAAGTGGTGTATACCCTTGTTGCGGTGAAATATACCCGGCACATTTTTTACCCAGAAAGAACTGCTCAACAAATGCCGTCCCCCCGGGAATAGGATAACTATCCAAATAAATATCAGCATTTTGCATAAGTAAAAGATATTCAGAATGATTAAGTGCTTTATAGAATTTAATACGCTTTCTGAATTTTAAAAAAGTTCCCCACCACCAATAGCAAAATAGGATGTTAGTACCTACTACTATTATTGATGCTTCTGGAAATTGATATAATATTTCAGGAATTTTTTTTATGAGAGAATAGCCTTTATGCGGCTTGTATTTATTTGCAGAGCCAGCAGTAATAATACATTTCACTTCATCATTAGTGGAAATCATATTATTAGATAAATGATCATCATTTATCGCAATCGGTATCCCCAAGAATGTAGTTTTACCACTTAGCTCTCTTAATTGATCAAGTTTAGCCCCGAATTGGCTAATTTGATACCAGACATCAGCTACGGTCGGACCGAAGCTAAAAACATGATCTGCATGATTAACAAAGTGAACGTATGTGTTTATATTTTTTTTTGCAAGACCAGCTGCAATAACGCTCGCAATATCATCAGGGTGTATATTAAGTATTATATTTTCGTATCTCTCAAGATTAGCGCTTAACTTATAAAGTTCATTAATGTTAGTGTCATTGTAAACAGGAATTTCAAAAATTTCATTGAAATATTTTTCAAGCCTTTTTTTTAGCGTAACAGATGCGTTTCCAGTAATTATAAGGTCACATTTATTATCTAGCATATTTGCAAGATTTTCCATTAACCTTGTATGCCCACCAGACATGTAGCCTATAGTAATCACAAATACATTATTTTTTTTCTTTTTATATTGACTACCAATTTGTGGCGTATAATCTCTTGCTACATCTTCGATAACTGCCCTTTCAAGTGAATTTAAGTTGTATATGCCAACGTTATTGGCCCATAGCATTCCCCCCAACTCCTTGAGCAGTCTTATTTTCTTATTAAGATCAGAAGTTTTGATAATTTGGAGTTTAATAATTTCAATGAGGTTCATTCTTTTTCTTTATAATCTTATTTAGGTTGAGATAAATTATTAAAAAATACATAACATAGCTAATGCAATATGCTATATTAATTCCTTGCGCCTTATATATATTAACAAGAACAAAACTAATTAAACACCATGAAATACAAAAAAATAATTCAGATCCAACATACCACCTAGTTGCTTTTGAAGCCAACATAGTGAATGCATAAATCCAACTTATTATTTTAATTATATCACCTACAAGTTGAATAAAAAAAAGATCACGTGCAGGATAAAACTCATTCGTGAATAAGAGCGTTATTATCAGATCGCGAAAAGCGAAAATGAGAACCGCGGCAACACAAACAAATGGAATAGTATATTTAAGGACAATACCAATTTCATTTTTTATTTTAGCCGTATCATTTAGAGCAGACAACTTAGGCAAAAAATAAGTACTAAGTGCAATAGTCACGACTCCTATATATACTTCAGATATTTTCCATACCGCCTGCCATTGTCCAACGGTAGTTATATCCGTCATATTTAGGAGAATTTTTCTAATTACGATTAAAGTCAAGGGTAAGCTAATTGCACTTGTTATAGCCATCAATATATAAGCTAAAATATCCTTTGCTTCTGAATTAAAAATACTATCGTAGGGATAAAAATAATTATGTTTGAACCATTCCTGATTATAATTCAAACATATCAAAATTATACCAATAAGACCATATTGTATTGAAGTGGCTAATAATGCACCAACAATACCATATTTTATTAGCATAAGTAACATTATTATCGACGTTATAAGATTAGAAATAAACCCATATAATATATAAAGTCTATACTTCCCCATTCCATTGACAATAGACATTATCATAGTACCGAAAGCTGCAAAAGGTAAGTTACATACTGCTATAATAACCACATAATCATATTCATAAGAGCCAAATAAAATAAATGATATTTTATTTGCAAATGGTATAAAAACTATCGATAAAACCAAACAAAAAAGGAATGAAAAGCCGATTGCTGGTTTCCACCATCTAGAGCAACATTCTGCACCTTCTAGTTTAAACTCTGCAGTATATTTAACGATACCATTTCCTACAGGTGCATTTACGATCCCATTAATACCTGTGACTAAACTTTGAAGCTGACCAAGTAAGGCCATACCAGATGGCCCTGTATAAATAGCGATTACTTTAGCAATTAAAAAGCCCATTAACATCTTGAATAATGTCAAACAACCACTAAAGAATGATATCTTAAAAAATGAACTCATAGAGTAAAACCATTTACCGCATTGACAACCTTTTGTATCTCCTCTTCAGAAAGAGTTGGATCCATTGGCAAAGACAAAACCTCATTATGGATTTTTTCTGTCAATGGCAAAGAAATGGAATTAAACTGCTTATAAGCTATTTGTTTATGTGGAGGGTGTGGATAGTGAATTAATGTTTGAATACTCTGTTTACTCAGGAATTTTTGAAGATACTCTCTATATCGAGTTTTAACAACAAATAAATGCCAAACATTTTCATCATAATTACTGCATGATTTCGGCAATTGGACTAAAGGATTTATTATTGAATCAATGTAATATTGAGCAATTTCTTTCCTTCTTTTGTTATCACTATCCAGGTATTTTAATTTAACCCTTAGCATAGCTGCTTGAATTTCATCTAATCGACTATTCACACCAATATATTGATTTACATATTTTTGGTGTGACCCATAATTTCTTAAAGCTTGAATTACATTCAGAAAATCTAAATCATTGCTAGTAATAGCCCCAGAATCACCAAGGGCCCCCAAATTTTTACCTGGATAAAAACTAAAAGCCCCCGCATCTCCCCACCCCCCTGTTTTTCTGCCATTAAGAGATGCACCATGCGCCTGAGCACAATCCTCTAACACAAGAAGATTATATTTTTTCGCCAATGATAATATTTCTTCCATAGGACAAATTCGTCCATACAAATGAACAGGTAAAATCACTTTTGTTTTTTCAGTAATCGCAGATTCAATTTTATCTGGATCTAAATTATAAGTATTATAATCCGGCTCAACAAATACAGGCACCAGATTATTTTCTGTAATTGCAATAATTGAAGCTATATATGTATTAGCTGGAACAAGTACCTCATCACCCGGCTTAATTTTCCCCATTTCACGCCAAGCTCTTAATGAAAGAATCAAAGCATCTAGCCCATTCGCCACCCCCAGAGAACCTTTTACACCACAATATTTAGCGAACTCGTTTTCGAACTGGTGTAATTCCTCCCCCATTACATACCAGCCAGAGTCAATAACTCTTGCACATGCTTTTTTTAATTCCTCATTATAGCGTGAGTTTATATTTTTTAAACTTAAGAAATTAACCATTATTGTATCCTTATTATTATTAAGCCACCAGATTTAAGAAAGCATTGTAGTCTCTAACGTAATCGTTCTCATCGTAATGAGAGTCGGCTAAAACCATTAATACGCAGTCCTCGGAAAAGTCATACATTTCTCTCCAAATAAATGATTCTATCAATAGACCTTGCGCAGGATCATTCAGTAGAACCTCAACACTATCGGTACCATTGTCTAATTTAAACTTACAACTTCCTCTAACAGCTATTGCAACCTGTTTTAAGTTTTTATGTGCATGAAAACCTCTCATGACTCCTTTCTTTGTGTTAAAAATATAATAAACGCGTTTAATTTGAAATGGTATATTATACCCCTCTTCTAAAGCAACAAGCGAACCTCTATCGTCACCATGCGTTTGAAGTGGAATTAATTTCACCTTAATCACCTAAGCTCTCCCATTCAGCGAAGGAAATTCCATTCTTATCTTTATCGGAAATTATATAGCTATATTCTGGCCAACTTATTCCTAAGTCAGGATCATTCCAAATGATGCAGCGTTCATGGTCAGGAGAATAAAATTCAGTAGTCTTATATAATAATTCCGTATTGTCCTCTAATGAGATAAAACCATGAGCACATCCCTCTGGAATCCATAACTGTTTTTTATTATCAGACGATAATAAAATTCCGAACCAACACTTATAAGAAGGGGAGTTTTTGCGCAAGTCTACAATCACATCATACACCGAACCATTTATACATCTTACCAATTTTGCCTGTTCCTTTGGATTTACTTGAAAATGTAGTCCCCTGACAACTCCCTTATGCGATAATGATTGGTTATCTTGACAAAAAACTATCTCTCGATTAATAATCCTTTGAAAATCCCGATAATTAAAGCTTTCAAAAAAATACCCCCTAGAATCAGCAAATACTTCAGGTGTAATCACTATAGCATCTTGTATTGTTGTTCTTGAATATTTCATAAGCCCCCTCTAAATAATATAATGCATTTTTATACTGTTATTTCTTTCGCAAGAATCTATAAATTGCTTTTAAAATGTAAGGAGGAAAAACCCTTGGTACACTCCTTAAAAAAAACACCAATGAGGATATAATATAATTTTGATATCCTAATCTTTGTTTTAACTTATACAATTTATATTCACTTTTAATATAACGTAAACCGGACCTCCTATAAATCATGCCATCCCCACCTCTGGCATAAACTAATGTTAAAGGCAAATTGGCTGCCTGAATATTATTTTTTAAAAGCCGCAACCATAAATTATAATCTTCCATTAAATAATGATGTTCATATCCACCCACCTTTATTATTTCACTCTTATTGAACACAACTGTCATGTGGTTAAATGGATTTCGTTTTCCTATATTTTTCATTATCTCATTGTGCGTTGTCGGTACAATTTTTTGCGACAACCTGTTTTCTATAGTTTCTGAAAACTCCTCTATATATGAACCAACAACACTTATATTCTTGTTTTTATTTAAAAAATCAATTTGAATTTCAAATCTCTTGGGATGGCATATATCATCCGTATCCATTCTAGCGACATAATCATTTTCACATTGAGCTAACCCCTTATTCAGGGCCTGACCCAAACCGACATTTTTGCTTAATTTTATTATCTTTATTGGCAAACTATTTAACCAATAATTAACTACTTTATCTAATTCGTTTGTAATTGGTCCATCATAGACAAGCACTATCTCATCAGCTTGCTTTGTTTGTTCATATAGACTTTTTAAGCATTCATGTAGATATTCGGGCTTCTCTTTAATATAAAGAGACATCAATACACTGAAATTCATTTCATTTCCTGAAAAAGTATTATTATTTACCCGATCATTTTAAGAAGATATTTTCCATATTGATTTTTCATAAGCGACTTAGCTAATAGCTCTAGTTGCTCTTTTCCAATAAACCCTTTACGGTAAGCAATCTCTTCTGGACAGGAAACTTTCAGCCCCTGGCGTTCTTCTATTGTTGCAATGAAGTTACTTGCCTCAATAAGACTTTGATGTGTACCCGTGTCCAACCAAGCATAACCACGCCCCATCATGGCTACAGACAAACGCCCCTGTTCCATATAAATACGGTTAATATCTGTGATTTCGACTTCGCCACGGGCAGATGGTTTCAGTTTTTTTGCCATTTCCACGACATCATTATCATAGAAATAAAGTCCTGTAACTGCATAATTGCTTTTCGGTTGAAGCGGTTTTTCTTCCAAGCTTATTGCCGTGCCGTTTTTATCAAACTCCACCACACCATAACGTTCTGGATCATTAACGTGATAGGCAAATACCGTTGCGCCACTCTCTCTATTAACAGCTGTATCCATTAATTTTGGTAGGTCATGACCGTAAAAGATATTATCACCCAAGACCAACGCACAATCATCACCACCAATAAAATCTTCTCCAATAATGAAAGCTTGTGCCAGACCATCTGGACTAGGTTGCACTTTGTACTGAAGATTAAGCCCCCACTGGCTACCGTCGCCCAGTAATTGCTCAAAACGTGGTGTGTCTTGTGGCGTACTAATAATCAAAATATCACGAATACCCGCCAGCATCAGGGTTGAGAGCGGGTAATAAATCATAGGCTTATCATAAATAGGCAGAAGTTGTTTACTCACGGCCATAGTCACAGGATAAAGACGAGTACCAGAACCACCCGCTAAAATAATACCTTTACGCGTTTTCATTTCATCATTCCTTTTAATTCATCTTGCACCATCATCACGAACAAGATGCAAAAACAATTAAATTGCTGTAGTCGTAAATAATTCGTTGAGCATTCGTTTCACGCCAACCTGCCAGTCAGGCAAGACAAGCGCAAAGTTCTGCTGAAATTTTTCTGTATTAAGGCGAGAGTTATGTGGGCGACGAGCTGGTGTAGGATAGGCTGTTGTTGATATTGCGTTGAGCTTGTTGAGTGCAAGGGGAATGCCTGCTTTGCGCGCCTCTTCAAAAACCAGCGCAGCATAATCGTGCCAAGTTGTGGTACCACTGGCTACCAGATGATACAAGCCTGCGACTTCTGGTTTATTCAGTGCCACACGAATAGCATGTGCCGTACAATCTGCCAGCAGCTCAGCACCTGTTGGCGCACCAAATTGATCATTAATCACAGCCAGTTCTTCGCGCTCTTTTGCCAGACGCAACATCGTTTTGGCGAAGTTATTTCCTTTACCTGCGTATACCCAGCTGGTACGGAAAATAAGATGCTTCGCGCAATTTTCCTGTAACGCTTTTTCTCCGGCTAACTTGGTTTCACCGTAAACATTTAGCGGTGCGGTTGCATCCGTCTCCAGCCATGGTATTTCACCGGTTCCCGGAAATACGTAGTCAGTTGAGTAATGAATTACCCAAGCCCCAACTTCATTAGCCGCTTTTGCAATTGATTCAACGCTGGTCGCATTGAGTAATTGTGCAAATTCGGGTTCTGACTCAGCCTTATCTACTGCAGTATGAGCCGCAGCATTAACAATAACATCAGGGCGAATTTTTTTGACGGTTTCAGCCACACCTTCAGGATTACTAAAATCACCACAATAATCAGTGGAGTGAACATCAAGAGCAATCAAATTACCCAAAGGTGCCAGAGCACGCTGTAGTTCCCAACCTACCTGCCCTGTTTTGCCGAAAAGGAGAATATTCATTACTGGCGGCCCTCATAGTTCTGTTCAATCCACGATTGATAGGCACCACTTTTCACATTAACAACCCATTTTGTATTGGACAGGTACCATTCCACTGTCTTCCGAATCCCGCTCTCAAACGTTTCCTGTGGTTTCCATCCCAATTCGCGACCAATCTTCTCAGCATCAATGGCATAACGGCGATCGTGTCCCGGACGATCGGCAACATAAGTAATTTGCTCGCGGTAAGATTTCTCTTTCGGTACAATCTCATCCAACAAATCACAAATAGTGAGCACTACATCGATGTTTTTCTTTTCGTTGTGTCCACCAATGTTATAAGTTTCACCCGCTTTACCTTCGGTTACGACGGTATATAACGCACGCGCATGATCTTCAACATACAGCCAGTCACGAATTTGATCCCCTTTGCCATAAATAGGTAATGCCTTACCTTCCAGAGCATTAAGAATTACCAACGGAATCAATTTTTCCGGAAAGTGATAAGGACCGTAGTTATTCGAACAGTTAGTCACAATGGTCGGTAAACCATAGGTACGTTTCCACGCACGGACTAAATGATCGCTGGATGCTTTTGATGCGGAATAAGGGCTGCTTGGCGCGTAAGCTGTCCTCTCAGTAAATAAGGGTAATTCTTCGTTATTATTTACTTCATCTGGATGAGGCAAATCACCATATACTTCGTCAGTAGAAATATGATGAAAACGGAAGCTATTTTTCTTGTCGCTATCAAGAGCAGACCAGTAATTGCGAGCGGCTTCCAAAAGGACATAAGTACCAACAATATTGGTTTCAATAAATGCCGCAGGACCTGTAATTGAACGGTCAACATGGCTTTCAGCAGCCAGGTGCATCACTGCATCCGGCTGATGCTGAGCAAAAATCCGCGCCATTGCAGCAGCATCGCAAATATCCGCATGTTCAAAAACATAGCGTTCAGAATCAGAAACATCAGCAAGTGATTCCAGGTTTCCGGCGTACGTTAATTTATCGACATTAACAACACTATCCTGCGTATTTTTTATAATGTGACGAACTACAGCAGAACCAATAAATCCTGCGCCACCAGTAACAAGTATTTTCATAATTTATGAAGATATCAATTTAGAGATGATTATTTTAGATGATGTACCATTGCCATATGGGTTATGTGCAAAACTCATTGCATTATAAGCTTCTTTGCAATCCAACAGCTCATTTACTTCGCGAACGATGTTTTCTTTATTCGCACCGACCAGTTTAACTGTGCCCGCCTTAATAGCTTCGGGACGTTCTGTGGTTTCCCGCATAACCAAAACAGGTTTACCTAAAGATGGAGCTTCTTCCTGAATACCTCCCGAATCAGTTATAATCAGATAAGAACGGTCCATTAAATATATAAACTGCAGGTACTGCTGCGGTTCAATCAAGTGAATATTTTCAATTCCCGAAAGAATTCTATTCACAGGTTCTTGTACATTAGGATTCATATGTACAGGATAAACTATCTGTACATCGTCATGATTTTTTGCAATTAATGCTAATGCTTCACAAATGTTTTCAAATCCTCTGCCAAAACTTTCACGACGATGACCTGTGACAAGAATTATTTTTTTATCGTTCTTTAGAAAAGAAAATTGATTATCTAATTTTGCTCTAAGACTTAAATTTTTATCTATTTTGTCTTTTACCATATGTAGGGCATCAATAACAGTATTTCCAGTAACAGTAATTTTATACTCAGGACACCCTTCTCTTAATAAATTTATTTTTGCTGTTTCCGTTGGAGCGAAATGATATTCTGCTAACACTGATGTTAACTTACGATTCGCTTCCTCTGGCCAAGGTGAATAGATATTTCCTGTCCGCAACCCAGCCTCTATATGCCCAATGACTATTTGTTCATAATATGCAGCCAAGCTAACTGCAAATGTAGTTGCTGTATCACCGTGAACAAGCACAATATCAGGATTATAGTTCTTTAGAATTGATTTGATGTGAATTAAAATAGAGGAAGTAATATCATTTAATGTTTGACCCGTCTTCATAAGATTCAGATCGTAATCTGGTTTAATATTAAACAAATCAAGAACTTGATCCAACATTTCACGATGCTGCGCTGTTACACATACTTTCAGTTCTAATTCGGGATTCTTTTTTATTTCATGCACAAGAGGAGCCATTTTGATTGCTTCTGGTCTTGTACCAAAAACAACCATTATCTTTTTAATCACTTTTGTTATCTCTTTAATTATAGTTGAATACGATTAAAGGATTACAACAGAACCTAATAATCTCGCATTCAACGGATTGTCTCAATCTAATTACCCACGCTACCGCCCCTGGCTTTACAGCTACCAGAGCACTGCATGCATGTCTACGATGTGACGAGCGTTGCCCACTCGCGCTAAACCCGAAAAATTCAAACGCTAATTGTCTTACCAATCCGCTCTGGAAACAAGGAAAATCCTGGAAAACTTTGACTAAAATCCTATTGCTAACTCGTTGTTATTCTGATTGTTTATATAAAACAACGGCAGGAATATTCGCAACAAATTACTTTCGCCACGAATCTTCACTGCCGTTATAATTTTCTTATCAACCGTTACATCCGGTCAGATTTTCATTATTCGCTTAACAGCTTCTCAATCCCTTTACGGAACTTCGCCCCTTCTTTGAGGTTGCGCAGTCCATACTTCACAAATGCCTGCATATAACCCATTTTTTTACCACAGTCGTAACTGTCGCCGGTCATCAGCATGGCATCAACAGACTGTTTTTTCGCCAGTTCGGCAATAGCATCAGTCAGTTGGATACGTCCCCATGCACCTGGCTGAGTGCGTTCCAGTTCCGGCCAAATATCGGCAGAAAGCACATAACGGCCCACGGCCATGATGTCTGAGTCCAGCGTCTGCGGCTGATCCGGTTTTTCGATGAATTCAACAATGCGGCTGACTTTACCTTCGCGGTCCAGCGGCTCTTTGGTCTGGATGACAGAGTATTCAGAGAGGTCACCCGGCATACGTTTTGCCAGCACCTGGCTGCGGCCCGTTTCGTTGAAGCGCGCAATCATGGCAGCAAGGTTGTAGCGCAGCGGGTCGGCGCTGGCATCGTCGATCACAACGTCCGGCAGTACCACGACAAACGGATTGTCACCAATGGCAGGTCGTGCACATAAAATGGAGTGGCCTAAACCTAAAGGTTCACCCTGACGCACGTTCATAATAGTCACACCCGGCGGGCAAATGGACTGTACTTCCGCCAGTAGTTGACGCTTCACGCGCAGTTCAAGGAGAGATTCTAATTCATAAGAGGTGTCGAAGTGGTTTTCGACCGCGTTCTTGGACGCGTGAGTTACCAGGAGGATTTCTTTGATCCCTGCAGCCACAATCTCGTCAACAATGTACTGAATCATTGGCTTGTCGACGATCGGTAGCATCTCTTTGGGAATCGCCTTAGTGGCAGGCAACATATGCATCCCAAGACCTGCTACCGGTATAACTGCTTTTAAATTCGTCATTCTTTTCCTACCTCTAAGTGGCTGATAGTGCGTAAATTATTGCCATAGGTTAGCCAAACGTTATGGCTATATACCAAAGCTTAGTTCCGCATAACTTTACTTAAACCTTAGGATAACACTACACACCATCAGCATCTGGGTTACTCGGATTACTCGGAATTCCGCATACTGATAATTTAATCAGTACCTCTTTCCGAATAATCGTAGTCCAACCTGGTCCTTTTTTCTCTGACTCGTCTGCATTACTCAGAAACAAACGTTATGTCGTCTTTTTTGGCATGAACGAATTCATACTGCAGAGTTCGATCCAGACCTTGCGACAGCGTATACGGTGCCACAAAACCTGAAGAATGCACTTTCGTTGCGTCAAACTGTGTTGTTGCGCAGAATTTTTTCACGCGCACAGAGCTGACAGCGTATTTTTTGCCCGTAATTTTGCTCAGGATATCAAAGCAATATCCACCCAACATTCCTAGTGGGTAAGGCAAGTGCATAGAAGGGATCTTTTTGTTCAGACTTTGTTCAACTTCAGCAACCAACTGGTTCATGTTCAGATCTGGCTTATCAACGTAATTATAAACCTCATAACCTGCGGCAACATTCTTCAGTTTGTACTTGATAAACTCAACAATGTTTCCAACATAAGCCATGGACTTATAGTTAGTCCCTGCGCCCACCATCATAAACTTGCCGCCAGCGATCTGTTTCAGCAAGTTATAGACGTTACCGCGGTTGCGTTCACCGAAGATAACGGTAGGACGGATGATGGTTAATGAACGTTCTGTTGGTGCTTTGTTATACCATTCACGCAGCACTTCCTCTGCCTGCCACTTACTTTTGCCGTAGTGGTTGAAAGGGTCGTGTGGATGGTTTTCGTCAGGGTTGTGTTTGTTCAAACCATAAACAGCAACGGAACTGGTAAAGATGATATTTTTAACGCCATTTTTTTCCATGGCCGCCAGTACATTGCGGGTACCCTGAACGTTGACATCATAATAGAGAGAAGTAGGGCTGACGTCATCGCGGTGTTCCGCTGCCAGTAGTACAACAGTGTCAAAACCGGCTAACGCCTGGTCGAGTGCCTGTTGATCACGAACATCGCCAATCTGTGTGATTTCTGGATAAAAGTGGCTCTGCTGTTTGTCCAGGTTCTTGATATTAAAGTCAGCAATTGCCGTTTCAAGTAGTCGGGTTCCTACGAATCCGGAAGCTCCTATGAGCAAAACGTTATCGTTCATAAATCACTTTAGTCTGGTTGTTACGTAAGAAACACAAGATAAAGATGAGTACCTTCCCTGAGTAGTCAATGCTGCCCAGCCCCAGCTTTAACAGTTAGTGTGAGGATTATAATCTTTTAGAACATTATATCCAGTAAGTTTATGAATGGTCGCAAATCTACTCCCTCCGTTCCGGCAATCTAAAGTTAATCTTTTCCACATTAACAATATGGTGATTTATCCTGTCGATATCGACGGAGCTTTGCCCTTTTTCATTCACCGCATGAACATATGCAAGTGACAGCAGTGTTTCTTTTTTCGCCATAAAGACGCCGCGAACGTCTTTGCGCATGTCGAAGTTCATGCTCAATGCTGGTCCAACAGAGGATTCCTGCATCACTTTGATATTACGCATAAAAAGGTGTTGCGGTTTGTTGTGTAACTCCAACGAGGCACGCTTCATCTCAATGTTAGTCAGTGCCACAAAGGAGACAGCATTCCCGGCAGAGATTTGGATGCCGCGCAATTTATAAGCAAGGTGGGTATTATCCAGTTGAATATTATTCACTCGGAAATTTTGCGGTATCGAGAGATATTTGCCTTTAATTACCCCATAGCCGATTAACATCCCGGCGCTATTAATCATTTCAATATTATCAATCACGAAATTGTCACAACCGTAAATAGCGACTGTGGCGTTATCAATACCTGCTTTCTTACTGAAATCCGGCGTGATATTGCGGGCTTTGATATTACGAATAACAAAATGTTTACCATTTTCAACATGGATCAACTGCCGACAATCCGATCCCGTGATATTCGCCACGACAAAGTTTTTCACTGCCTGGTCTTCCGGGTAGTTGTTATCGTAGGTACTACCCGAAAGACCTATGCCGATGCCCCAGTTGATTTTGTCGTTAGTACAGTTGATGCGCTCGATGATGTGGTCGGAGATCAAAATATCACTGTCGTTAATCGCCACGTTCCATTCAATAGCGTCCCCCTGTAAGTCGCTGAACTTACAATTGGTGATGTTGGCACCGATAATCTGGTTATGAAATCCCTGGCGTAAGATGGCGTAATTAGCGTGGCTGACAGTGAGGTTATCGATGGTCAGGTTGCGCATGACCCGTTTGTTTTTACCGCCGATATAAATCTGCGTTACCGGGCCAAAGCCGCTCATCGCCAGCCCTTTGATGGTGCAGTCAGAGCCGCGCACATCCAGGGTGATGTTATGCATACTGCCGCCCCCCTCCCCTGTCACCTGGCTGCCATCCTGTAAGACAAATCGCCCTCTGCCGTTGCCGCGCAGGCTTCCAAGGATGTGTAACGTTTTGCCAGAAGGAATGAAGATGCAGGTGTTGATATTGTCACAAACCAATCCGGCAGGCACGACGACCGTTTGCCCTTCGCTGAAGGCTTGTTTAAATGAGGCGATCCAGTCGTGAGGGTTGTAGTCGTTAATGTTAACGCTTTGTCGGGCGGGAAGTGCGCGAGCGAAAGGGGTATGGAGGAAGGCAAGGGCCGAGCTTGCCGTCAGGAAGGTGCGTCGGGAGAGTTTTTTAAATGGCATACGTTCTCCTCTATAAAGCCTGCAGCAAGCTGGCGAGTTCTCGATTAATCACCTGCTGGTTAAAATCGTGTTCAACTTTTTCGCGCGCGCGTTTGACGACCGGAGCCAATTCGTCGGTGTCCAGTTGGCTAAACGCCGCCAGTCGTTGCGCCAGTGCGCGAGCATCGTTCTCAGGCACCAGCCAGCCGGATTTGTCAGCCTCCACCAGTTCCGGTATTCCGCTATGCAGAGTAGAAACCACCGGAATGCCGACCGCCATCGCTTCCATTAGCGCCACTGGAATGCCTTCCATATCGCCATCCGCACCTGTAACCGATGGCAACAGGAAGACATCCGCGTCGTCGAGCATCGCTTTCACTTCATGGCTCGGTTTAAAGCCAGGCATCTCTACCACATCTTCCAGTTGATATTGTTCGATGAGCGTGCGCAGGCGTCGTTCCCACGGGCCAATGCCGAGGATGCGATAGCGAAATGCCACGCCCAGCTCTTTCAACTGACGGCAGGCTTCGATCGCCACATGCAGGCCTTTTTTCTCGGTTAAGCGTGCGACAGATATGATTTCCAGCGGCGTTGCGGGCGCTTTCACCGGACGCGGGCTAAAGCGCGTCATGTCCACGCCCATGCGCGATACGGCGATTTTTTCCCTCGGGCAGCCCATTTTTTGCAGCCTTCCGGCCCACAGATCGCTTATCGGTAACATCAGGTCGCCACGTCGAAACAGTTGTTGATATTCGGGAGTGTAATGGTTGAGCACTTCCCGACTGGAGATATCAATACCGTGGAAGATGGTGGCAATTTTGCCGCGAATGACACCCAGTTCGCGTAGTTTTGCTGCGGTTACCCCCGCCGGGCCAAAATGAGCGATGAACACATCGGCGCGAAACGGTGTTGCGACCTGACCGCAAATGGCAGACAAAATCAGGTTCCGCGACTCGGCACCATAGCGTTTGAGGTTGAGCGCCTGCCAGGTATTTTTACGATGAATGCCGCGTAACGTCTGGCTGGCGCGGTGGCGCAGCTTCGCCACTTTGCCCGTAGGTTCGTCCTGTAACCAGCGGGTTCTGGCGGCAAGGTTGTATTTCGTCCATGCCGCGTGGGTGTTTTGTGTGTCGCCTTTTTGCAGCGCGACAATCTCCACTTCAAAGCCCATATCAATAAACGCAGTGATTTGGTTAAGAACGAAGGTTTCTGACGACAGCGGAAATTTCAATAAGAAGAAGCCGACCTTCATTTCACCTCCCCGATGCGTTCCAGTACGGACTGCACCATCTGCATTCCCGTCTGACGCTCACGACTGACGGCTTCGCTAAGTCGTGCGTTCAGCGCCGGAAGCTGGCCTAAGGTATCCGCAACCATCGCTTGCAAGCTGCCGTCCAGTAAATGACGGATATCAATTGCCATCTCTGGTAGCCCCAGTTGTTGCATAATCCCGGCGGATTTATGTTCATAGTTGATGGCAATCGCCGGAGTAGCAAAGTTCATTGAGATAATGGCGGAGTGCAGGCGCGTACCGACGGTGAGTTCACAGGCTCCGAGAATTTTGCCCATTTCCAGATCGTTGAGTTCATCCATCAACACGTGGTAACGGGCAGGATCGCTGATGTGCTGGCGCAGGTTGAGCGCCACCATGCGGTCGTCTTTGTTATAGCTGTCGATGCCCGTACAGGTGGAGAGCGCAATGACCTGATAGCCTTCGTCGAGAATGCGATTGACCACCCCGGCAAAGGCTTTTTCATACGCTTGCTGAGTGGTGCCGAGACGTTTGTCGAACGGTGCCAGTTCGCGCAGGGTAATTGCCACCGTTTTCTGTTGTGCGGCAACGTCCAGCCAGTGTTGAACGGCATAGCTGGCAGTGAAGTCTTCGGTGTGGTGATCGACCAGCCACGCGGTATCGACGCCATGTTCCACTTTTGCGGTAGTGATATTGCTGCGTTTCATCAAATCAAGGCTGACCGATTCGCGCAGGATCAGCGCGTCACAGTGACCAAAGACATAGTTCGCCAGTTGGTTAAATTGCTCATCCTGGAACGGGCCAACACTGTGACCAATCATAAACAGCGGCTTTTTCGCCATAAATGTGCAAAGTGCATGTTCAAACTGCGGCACGCCGTAGAGATCGACAAAAAACGATCCGCCGACCTGGATAATGGCATCGTAACCTGACAGCAGGCGCACGAAGTCGGTGAATCCCTGGGCGATGGCGATATTACGCAGCTTGCCAGTGTCGGTGACGCGCGAGAGCAGTACCTGGTGCTGATAGCGGCGACGGAGGACTTTTTTAACGCGCCCGACAACGCCCGCCGCGCTGTTGTGTTGTTTCATTTGAAGGAACAGCGGATCGCCCATTACCGGGCGGTTGAGCAGCCAGGAAGAACTGACCGGATAGCGGCTCATGACGTCCACTTCGGCATGTGGATTGAGGATGTTGATGGCATCAAGTAAGCCGCGCAGGATGGCGCTGTCGCCGCGGTTGCCGCAAGTGTGGTTGCCCAGAATAAGTAATTTCATTTTTTCCTCATAAATTTGATGCCAGGTGAGGCTGTGTTTGTTGTGTTCGTTGCCGTTTTTTGCCTGATGCGACGCTGGCGCGTCTTATCAGGCCTACAAGACCCGAGCACAGAACCGTAGGCCGGATAAGGCGTTCACGCCGCATCCGGCATTCAGTGCCTGATGCGACGCTGACGCGTCTTATCAGGCCTACAGGTCCCGAGCACAGAACCGTAGGATGGATAAGGCGTTTTACGCTGCACCCGGCAACCGTTGTCGGAACCGAAAACAACAACTCACCCCGCCCGTAAAAGCATTTTCATTTTTTCGCTGCGACAAAACTGACGCTTCACTTCCACCACCAGCGGATGGCGCGACAGCACAATCATCACCACAAACGCCAGCACGCCCGCGGCTATTTGCACCGCCAGCAGCATCCCCAGCGCCAGTTGCCCTTTCAGCACAATGCCCAGCACATAACTGACCACCAGCGTCGGCAGCGAGAGATAAAACGGCAGCCACAAACTCAGGATGTACTGGCGATAACTGGAACCAAGAACCGGTTTAATCATCACGAAGTAACTCAGAATGGTGTTGATAATCTGCACCAGCAGGAAACCGAGCGTGACGCCGATTGCGCCCGCCATCTGCCCACCAATAACAATCGCCGGAATAAACAGAAATGTTTTGAATACGTTGAATTTAAAGCTGATATCGACCCGCGCTTTCGCCATCAGCAGCGAACCAATCGGGTTACCCACGGAGCGCAGCAGACCCACAATACACAGCAATTGCAGCACCGGAATAATGCTGTTCCACTTTTCGCCGAATACCAGCGGTACGAAGTTATTCGACACCACCATCAGCCCCAGCAGCGCTGGAAAGTTAATAATCCCCACCACCGACAGCAGCTTGTAGAAGTTGACGCGCAGCTTTTCGGTGTCGTCCTGAATTTTGGCGAATGCCGGAAACAACACACGGGTGATGATCGGGTTCAGCTTCATCGGCGGCACAACGGCCACGTTGTACGCCAGGTTGTATCCCCCTGCCACGCCCGCGCCGAGAATACGCGCCAGCACCAGCGTTGAAAGGTTGGTGTTGAGATAGTTGATGATGCTGTCCGCCGTCAGCCAGGCACCAAAGCGTAAGTTCGGTGCCACCGACGCCAGCGAGAAATGCAGACCGGGGCGATAAATTTTGCGGCCAAAGTAGCCAAACAGCAGCGTTCTTACCGCACTATTGACCAGATAACCGAGGATCGCGGTCATCGCCAGCGGCCAGAAATGGGCGCTAACCACCGTAAAAGTAAAGCCCGCCAGCACCGCGCTGGTTTCGATCATGCCGATTTTGTTGAACTCCAGCTCCTTCTGCATCAACGCGCGGAACTGTTGCCCGTGGGGGATCACCACAAACGCCAGCGACAATGTTTTAATCAACGGTGCCAGGTCCGGGTTATTCAGCACGTCACCAATGAGATCACTCAACAAAAACACCGCCACGCACACCACAAGCCCCAGCCCGACGTTCAGCCAGTACAACGTGGTGAGTTCAAGGTGACTGATTTCTTTTCGCTGAATAATCGAGTTAGCGATACCGAAGTCAGAAAGCGTATCTGCCAGCGCGATAATCACCAGCGACACGGTAAGCAGGCCGAACTGGTGGTTGTCGATAATCCGCGCCAGCACGGTCATCTGCACCAGCCCGAGGCCGATGATGATCACCGTGGCAATCGCCGACCACTTCGCGCCGCTGATGGTCTTTTCACGTAAGCTCATATCAATATGCCGCTTTGTTAACGAAGCCCTTGAATACCGTCAGGAAAACGATTTTGATATCGAACCAGACGCTCCATTCGCGGATGTACTCAAGGTCGAACTCGACGCGTTTTTCCATTTTCTCCAGCGTGTCGGTTTCGCCGCGCCAGCCATTAATCTGCGCCCAGCCGGTAATGCCCGGTTTCACTTTGTGGCGCAGCATGTAGCCTTCAATGAGCTGGCGATACTGTTCGTTATGCGCTACCGCGTGCGGACGCGGACCGACAATCGACATCCCGCCGGTCAGCACATTGATAAACTGCGGCAGTTCATCCAGCGAGGTGCGGCGCAGAAAGTTCCCCACTTTAGTGACGCGCGGATCGTTCTGCGTCGCCTGGGTCACCACTTTGTCGTTCTCCATCACTTTCATGGAACGGAACTTCCACACTTTGATCGGCTTGCCATCCATGCCGTAGCGAGTCTGGCGGAAAATAACCGGCCCTGGTGAACTGAGTTTCACCGCCAGCGCAATACAGCACAGCACCGGGGAGATCAGCAGCAAGATCAGCGTCGCCAGCACAATGTCTTCCGCACGTTTTAGCAGGCGGTTAACCCCGGAAAGCGGCGTGTCATACAGCGGCACCACCGGAACGCCGTTCATCTCTTCGAGACGTGAATGGAGAATGTTGAAGGTAAAGACGTCGGGGATCAGCAGCACCGAACAGGTGGTGTCCGCCAGTTGATGGACCAGTTTTTTCACTCGCGCGCCGTCGCACATTTGCATCGCGATATAGACGTTATGAATCTTGCCCGCTTTCGCATCCTCGACCAGCTGTTGCAGATTGCCCGCCCAGTCGTTAGAAACGCCGCCCGGTTTCGGGTCGTGGTAAACGCCCACCACTTCAAACCCTAACCACGGCTGATTACGGAAGCTCTCCATCAGCATTTGTCCGGCGGCTAAATCCCCCGCCACCGCGACCATGCGCTTGTTATAGCCATGATTACGCAGCCAGCCCGCCCCAATGCGAATACATGAACGGCAAACCACCAGTCCGATGCTGGTCAGCCCATACCACGCCAGCCAGATTTTCAGTTGCGTGTCGAAATCATTATTGAACGCCACCAGTCCGGCGCTGAAAATCACGCTTAAGGTCCAGTTTTGTAGCAACAGGGCAAATTCTGTCGCTGCCCGAACACCGCGCCATGAGCGATAAAAATCGGTGATGCCGCCCAGCATCTGGAACACCACCAGCGTAATCAGCGCCACCAACAGGTGCATGTAGAGGAATGACAGTCCGCTCACTTCGCAAACCAGCCATAGTCCGGCAAACATGATGGTGATATCTGAAAAGCGTTGCACCATAGAGATTAACGATGCATTGGTTTTCGCTCGCTCGCGCTTTTTTAGATTTGTCATCGTTGTTCCTGTTATTAGCCCCTTACCCGCAGTGGGGTAAGGGAAGATCCGACATTACTCGTTCAGCAACGTCAGCAGAGTTCGCGTTCGCGCTTCCATCAGCGGCACATCACCGCGCGATTCCACATTCAACCGCACCACCGGTTCGGTGTTGGAGGAGCGCAGGTTAAAGCGCCAGTCGGCAAAGGTCATGCTGATGCCATCGGTACGATCCACCGCCAGCGCCTCACGGCTAAAATGCTGTTCGACGCGATTAATCGCCTCAACGGGTTGCGCCAGTTTGCTGTTGATCTCACCGCTTGCCGGAAACGCCGCCATCCGGTCGCGTACCAGTTCGCCCAGCGTTTTCTCTTTCAGGCACACCAGTTCGGCGACCAGCAGCCACGGGATCATGCCGCTGTCGCAGTAAGCGAAATCACGGAAATAGTGGTGGGCGCTCATTTCGCCACCGTAGATGGCGTCTTCCTTGCGCATACGTTCTTTAATAAAGGCGTGTCCGGTTTTCGACATTACCGGCGTACCACCTGCGGCAGTCACCACATCAACGGTGTTCCAGGAGAGACGCGGATCGTGGATGATCTTCGCGCCAGGATTTTTTTCGAGGAACGCTTCTGCCAGCAGGCCGACAATGTAGTAGCCCTCAATAAACTGCCCTTTTTCGTCAAACAGGAAGCAGCGGTCAAAATCGCCATCAAAAGCAATGCCCATATCTGCGCCGTGTTTGATGACCGCATTGCGGGTGTCGTCGCGACATTCCGGCAGCAGCGGGTTAGGAATACCGTTGGGGAAATTGCCGTCCGGTGTGTTGTGTACTTTGATTAATTCCACGGGCGCGCCGAGGGCTTTAAAGCGGGCTTCAATGGCGTCCACCACCGGACCCGCTGCGCCGTTCCCGGAGTTAATCACCAGCTTGAGCGGCGTGAGGTTTTTGACATTGATATAACCGAACAGGTGATCAACGTAAGCGTCACGCAGGTTGATTTGCTGATAGCGACCGCGTTTGGTTTCATCGACGGGAGGAAAGTCGTTGGCTTCAGCCAGACGCTGGACATCGCGCAGTCCGGTATCGCCGCTGATCGGGCGAGCCCCCTCGCGAACCAGCTTCATGCCGTTATAATCCATCGGATTATGGCTGGCGGTAACTTCAATGCCGCCATCCACGCCGAGATGGAACGTGGCGAAATAGATCTCTTCAGTGCCGGACATGCCAATATCCAGCACATCGACGCCCGCATCCTGTAAACCTTTCGCCAGCGCCAGTTTTAAGGTTTCGCTGGTGAGGCGGACATCACCGCCTAACACAATGGTTTTCGGTTTGAGAAATTCGCCATAAGCGCGACCAATGCGCCAGGCAATATCTTCATTCAGTTCTTCGCCTAATTTCCCGCGAATATCATAGGCTTTAAAGCAGGTTAATTTTTTCATATCGTTACCCTTTTTCAGGCAATAGTTGGCCCTGACCGAAGCGGCCAATTTTGTTTTTGTCGTTATTTACACCGCGGTTTCGCATTCATTGCCTGATGCGACGCTGCCGCGTCTTATCAGGCCTACAAACCCGAACCGTAGGTCGGATAAGGCGTTCACGCCGCATCCGACAGCCAGCGCCTGATGCGACGCTGCCGCGTCTTATCAGGCCTACAAATCCGAACCGTAGGTCGGATAAGGCGTTCACGCCGCATCCGACAAACAGCGCCTGATGCGACGTTTACACCCGTCCGTAGCGATCCGCGAAGCGCACCACATCATCCTCTTCGAGATAAGAGCCGGAGCGCACTTCAATTAAATCGAGCGGAATTTTCCCCGGGTTTTCCAGGCAATGCGTCGCCCCCAGCGGAATATAAATGGACTCGTTTTCACCAAGCAGTTTGATATCACCATCAATGGTGACTTTTGCCGTTCCCGCGACCACCACCCAGTGTTCCGCGCGGTGATGGTGCATCTGTACCGACAAGCCTTCGCCCGGTTTCACGGTGATGCGTTTCACCTGGTAGCGGTCGCCCGCGTCGATAGAGTCATATTTGCCCCACGGGCGATACACTTCGCGATGCACCCGATGCTCATGGCGACCATCGGCTTTGATCTGCTCGACCACTTTTTTCACATCCTGCACCGCGTTACGGTCGGCAATCAGCACTGCATCTTTGGTCTGCACTACCACCAGATCTTTCACCCCGACGGTGGTGACCAGGCCAGATTCGGCGTACACATAGCTGTTTTCGGTTTTGTGATTAATCACATCGCCGTGGCAAACGTTGCCTTCCGCGGTGTGGGTGCTGATCTCCCATAATGAAGACCAGGAACCGACATCGCTCCAGCCCGCATCCATCGGTACCACAACGGCATCTGCCGTACGTTCCATGACCGCGTAATCCACCGACTCTTCCGGGCAGGCCAGAAACGCTTCTTCATCCACGCGAATAAAATCGAGATCCGGATCGACGGCGCTCATCGCTTTTTCACAGGCATCGAGAATATCCGGGCGATATTTTTTCAGTTCTTCGAGATAGCGTCCGGCGCGGAACAGGAACATACCGCTGTTCCAGTAATATTCGCCGCTTGCCACATAGGCCTGGGCGGTTTCCAGATTCGGTTTTTCGACAAACTGCGCCACTTCAAAGGCCACCGTATCCTGCTCACCCGCAGACACTTCACCGCGACGAATATAGCCATAACCGGTTTCAGGTAGATCCGGCACAATGCCGAAGGTCACCAGCTTGCCCGCTTCGGCATATGGCATGGCATTACGCACGGCGGCACGGAACGCGTCTTCATCGGCAATCACATGATCCGCCGCCAGCACCAGCATTAACGGGTCGCTCTCCGGGCTATGACGTTTTGCCGCCAGCGCCGCCAGCGCAATGGCAGGTGCAGTGTTACGCCCTGCCGGTTCGAGAATAATGTTCTCGGTGAGTTTGTTCAGTTGACGCAGCTGTTCCGCGACAATAAAGCGGTGCTGCTCATTGCAAATCACCACCGGGCTTTCGCACTCCACGCCGTTCAGGCGGCAGATGGTGGTTTGCAGCATGGTGAGATCGCCTTTCAGGCATAAAAACTGCTTGGGGTAAAGTACGCGGGAAAGCGGCCATAAGCGGCTACCGGAGCCACCTGCCATCACGACTGGATAGAGTTTCGACTGCGCCATAATTATCCCCGAATATCATTTATAAATTGACGTAACACGTTCTCTTTATCGAGCGTGCGTTCGGCATATTCACGTGCCACCGTGTTGTGTTTGGGCAGCAGGAGCGCCTGACGAATCCCCGCCACCAGCGCCTCGACCGATTCCGGTTCTACGCAAACCGCAATGCCCGGAAAGGTTTCGCAAAGCTGCCCCAGTTCTGTGTGGGCTTCTGCGGTAATCACCGCGTTACCGCCTACCGCCAGAATATTGGTCAGTTTCGACGGCAATACGGCATCTGCCGCGCCGCGTTTTTGCACCACCAGATGGCAATCGCCCATCTTCAGCAGTGCGGGTAAAGCGTCATACGATTGCAGCGGGAAAAATTGCATGTTGCGCAGTCCACGCTGCTGCGCCATTTTTTCCAGCCGCGCTTTGCCGCCGCCCTGCCCGACAATGGCAAAAATCAGCGGTTCATCGCGCAGGAGATCGGCAGCTTCAATAACGTTTTCCAGCCCCTGCTTTTCACCAATATTGCCGGAGTAAAGAATGATTTTTTTGTTATCCGGCAGGCCAAGCTGGTTACGAAGGGCATCAACATCGGCATCTGCAACATGCTGAAAACGGGCAATTTCCGACCAGTTGGGGAAGAAGATGACGTTTTCCGCCGCCACGCCTTTTTCGATGGCTTTATTCATCATCGAACGCGAAATCGTGGAGACGTTATCGACGTTATGCAGTCCGCTACGTTCGAACGCCGTTGCCAGCTGTGCCACTTTGCCGCCTTTGCCTTTTCCGGCAAGGCCCAGCCCCAGCATGGCGTCCACTTCGTAATCCTGAATATGCAGCACGGTACGCGCACCAGAGAGTTTCGCCAGCAGGCGCATTCCCGGCGTGCAAAACAGCGTTGGCACCACGCCGATAATGCGATCCGGCTTCCAGCGACGTTGCGCCATCAGAGGAAAGAAACTGCTGACGGCAAAACTGCCGAGATGTAACAGGCGTTTCAGGGTGCTCGGCTGTTTTGGCACGTACAGCGGGCAGCGCCACACCGTGGCGGCCCCCTCTTCTCGTTTGTAGCGCCAGGCGGAATAGTTCTCGCCCACCTGCCACTGCGGGTAGTAAGGCGGTGCGGTAATGACCCGCACCTCATGACCTTGTGCTACCAGCCATTCCACCATCTCGCCAGTGTATTTGCCGATGCCGGTTAACTCCGGCGAGTAGTTAATGCCGTAGACCAGTATTTTCATAATCCGGGTACTCCGGCACGCTTCTCAGCGAGAAAATAGGCGCGGCTGTTAGCGTGAACATTGTCACTGGCGAGCAGTGCATCCGGCGTCAGCCAGCGGTAATCGTCATGCTGCTCATCCGGCAGTAACAGCTCTTCTTCCGATACTCTGAAGCGAAAACCGAGCACCACATAGTGAGTGGTGAAATCCGTGCCAGAGAAGTTATCGTCATAAAAGTGCTGCCAGACACCGTAAAACTGGCCTGCTGTTATCGGCAAACGCAGCCCCAGTTCCGCCATCGTCAGCCGCTCAAATGCGGCTTCCAGCGTTTCGTCTTTCTGCACGCGCCCTCCCGGCACAAACCAGTAACCCTGCGCCGGGCGGTTGGTTCTTTTGCCAAGCAGAAACTCGCCGCGACTGTTCTCGACAATAAAGTCGAGAGAGACAAGCGGAGTGGAGCGCACTACCGTGGCAAAGTCTTCCTGACGTAAAAACATCATTACCCCCGAAAGCGGTCTTGATTCTCAAGGAACCACTGGTAAGTGCTGGCAAGCCCCGCTTCCAGTGAGATTTCGTGATACCAGCCAAGCTGATGCAGGCGCGTCACATCCAGCAGTTTGCGCGGCGTGCCATCCGGTTTGCTGGCATCAAAAACCACCCGGCCTTTGTAACCCACCACTTTGGCGATGGTTTGCGCCAGCTCGCGGATAGTGCAGTCAACGCCCGTGCCGACGTTAATGTGCGACAACATCGGCTGGGTGTTCTCCAGCCAGACTTCATGCGCCAGCTCCATGACATGAATGCTCGCCGCCGCCATATCATCGACGTGCAGAAATTCGCGCATCGGTGTACCGCTGCCCCATACCACCACGTCCGGCGCATTCTGTGCCGTCGCCTCGTGGAAGCGACGCAGCAATGCTGGGATCACATGCGAATTACTCGGGTGGAAGTTGTCGTGTGGCCCGTACAGGTTGGTCGGCATGACTGAGCGGTAATCGCGTCCGTACTGGCGGTTGTATGATTCGCACAGTTTGATCCCGGCGATTTTGGCAATAGCATAAGGCTCGTTAGTCGGCTCCAGCGTGCCCTGCAACAACTCGCTTTCTGCCATCGGCTGTTTTGCCAGTTTCGGGTAGATGCAGGACGATCCGAGAAACAGCAGTTTGTTCACGTCGTTCTGATGCGCGGCGTGAATGATGTTGCTCTCAATCATCATGTTCTGGTAGATGAAATCCGCCGGATAGGTGTTGTTGGCAACAATGCCGCCCACTTTCGCCGCCGCCAGATAGACCTGGTCAATACGTTCGCTGGCAAAGAAATCATGCACGGCGCGGCTGTCCAGCAGGTTCAGCTCGTCGCGGGTGCGTAATACCAGTTCCACATCACCGCGCTGTTCGAGCTGCCGCCTGATGGCGGAACCGACCATCCCGCGATGACCAGCAATAAAAACTCGTTGTTTACTCATGCTTATGACTCCAGCGCGATCGCCACGTCGTAGCCGTGAGATTTCAGCAGAGAGTGTTTTTTCGCCGCTTCGAGGTCATTAGCCACCATTTCAGACACCATCTCTCTGAGGGTGATTTCCGGTTTCCAGCCCAGTTTTTCGTGCGCTTTGGTCGGGTCGCCGAGCAGCGTTTCAACTTCAGCCGGACGGAAGTAACGCGGGTCAACAGCGATAATCACATCACCCGGTTTAACGCCCGGCGCGTCATGCCCGGTGACGGAAACCACAATGCCCTTCTCTTCAACGCCCGTGCCTTCAAAGCGCAGTTTGATGCCCAGCTGTGCTGCCGCCATTTCCACGAACTGACGCACGGAGTACTGAACGCCGGTCGCGATAACGAAATCTTCCGGCTGTTCCTGCTGCAGCATCATCCACTGCATTTTTACGTAGTCTTTGGCGTGGCCCCAGTCACGCAGGGAATCCATATTGCCGAGGTACAGGCACGACTCCAGCCCCTGGGCGATGTTGGCGATTGCGCGGGTGATTTTGCGGGTAACGAAGGTTTCGCCGCGGCGCGGGGATTCATGGTTGAAGAGAATTCCGTTACAGGCGTACATGCCGTAGGATTCACGGTAGTTAACGGTGATCCAGTAGGCGTACAGTTTGGCGACCGCATACGGAGATCGCGGGTAGAACGGCGTGGTCTCTTTCTGCGGAATTTCCTGCACCAGACCATACAGTTCAGAGGTGGAAGCCTGATAGAAACGAGTTTTCTTTTCCAGACCGAGGAAGCGGATCGCCTCCAGCAGGCGCAGCGTACCCATCGCGTCGACGTCAGCGGTATATTCTGGTGACTCAAAAGAGACCGCAACGTGGCTCATTGCGCCCAGGTTGTACACTTCATCCGGCTGTACTTCACGCAAAATGCGCGTCAGGTTAGAGGTATCACTCAGGTCGCCATAATGCAGATGGAATTTCGGGTTGCAGGTGTGCGGATCCTGATAAATGTGATCCACGCGCTCGGTGTTGAATGACGATGCGCGACGCTTAATACCATGCACCTCGTAACCTTTTTCCAGCAGAAACTCTGCCAGGTAAGAACCGTCTTGTCCGGTTACACCGGTGATGAGAGCGACTTTTGACATGTATTATTCCTCTGTATTTTTGAATTTATTCAGTTTCAACGCGTTCGCGTATCACCACTGCGGGATTCCCCCGGCAAACCACATTTGCCGGAAGCGATTTAAAAACACTGCTTCGTGCACCCACGACGGTGCCGTCGCCGATTGTGACGCCTGGGGCAACAAAGACATCGGTTGCCAGCCAGCATTTCTCGCCAATCACAATAGGCGTGGCGTTAATGGTGAAATGTTGACTTGCATGGTCGTGGCTACCGGTGCATAAATAACTTTTTTGCGATATCACCGAATGTGCGCCAATGGTTATTTCACCGAGGGTATATAAATTGACGTCATCGCCGACCCACGCGTAATCACCTAAGGTTAATTTCCACGGATAGGTAATTTTTACTGACGGACGAATAACTACGTTTTTTCCTATTTTTGCTCCGAATAAACGTAATAAAAAAGCCCGCCAGCGATACAATACTTGTGGCGACCAGGCAAATATTGTTGCCTGTACTGCCCACCATAATTGCACTTTAATAGCGTTGCCGCCCCGGAACCCTTTCGGCACCGAGAAACCGCTTAAATCTTGCATTGGTTTTCCTTATATTCAGACTTTGTTATATAAGGCTTTCGTCTTTGAGGTAGTACGTTGGCGTAAATTCCAGGATAATTCAGCCCAAAAGCCAGGCACATGTAATATTTGTCGTTGGACTTTTTTCGCGTCAGCACACAATTCCATATTATTGGTGGTAGATACCCCACCCATGGAAAATTCAGACACCAGGCCATTGAGTTTTTTAAATGCATAACCGGCTTTATACATTTTGGCTGCCAGCGCGTAGTCGGAAGAAACTTTATATTCCAGGTCATAACGCCATTTTTTCAAGCCGGATACAGGGAAAAATATCGCCTGATGACTGGCGGGCAGGCTGTGATAAATATACCAGCCCGGTTTGGCGCTACGTTTAATTTTATGCCCGTCGCCAAAATCCAGCAGCGCATCGCCGGTGATCATCACGTTATCTTTTTGCATTTTTAACTTACGGACAAAATTTGCGGCATTCTGATGAAAAATATCGCCCGAATTGAGAAACAACGCGAACTTGCCTTGTGCCATCGCAATGCCTTTGTTCATGGCGTCGTAGATACCGTTATCTGGCTCGCTGACAAAGCGTAGGTTAAAGATACCATTGAGATTTTCCAGATACTCACGGGTGCCGTCGTTGGAACCGCCATCGACAACAATCCATTCGAAGCTGATATCTTCCACCTGCGCCAGATGCGCCAGCGAGGCATGTGTTTTGACTATCCCTTCGAGGTTACGAAACGCGACAGTGATTATGCTAAGCAACATGTTCTTATTCTTACCTCGTAATATTTAACGCTTTTCGCAAAATAAACGGACAGACGATTAAAAATGCATATTCCGGGCTAAATATCGAACCGGTAAAAAACAGCGATACCGGAGTAAAAAGATATAATTGCACGCGAAAATTGCGGTTATCACCAAAAGCGTTGATCATCATTTTTATCACTTTCCCCATGTACCACAGCGATAAAAACACCGCGAACCAGGAAAAATAAATAATCAGCAGATACAAACCATTGTCTATGGTTTTTCCGACATCCGCACCGTTAAATATTCCGAATGATGCGACATATTCATAAAGTGAGCCAAATCTGACTACACCGTCAATATGGGTCAAAGAATAACCGACCATCACCAGCGGACCGACAATACGATAATACGATGACGATCCTTCCGTACCTAAATCGCCCAGACGGGTGGAAATATAAGGAAACGCGATTACCACACCAACCAGGAATACAGCCAGAGAAATCAATGCTAACGGTAACTTTTTCTTAATCGCCTCTTTATTCAGATATTGAAATGCCCACTCCAGCAAATAAAACAGGATAAAGGTCATAACCCCTGAAAACGATCCGGATAATATTATCCCTGCGAGAATCATAGCATCGGTTTTAGGCGTTTTGATACCAAACTGTTTGATGCTGAGCCAAATTGAGATTAATGCCAGAGCGAAAAATGCCGGTTCGAAATAAAGTGCTGTCGTGCGCTTGCCGCCGAATTTAATGAAATTCAGCACATAGCTGTTGCTGTAAATCAGATATTTCGAAATCGACTCCATAATACTGCTGCCACCGGTGAGGATAATTTGTGCCATCTCCACCGCCGCCAGCGCCACCACCAGCCCGACCACCAGATAAAAGAAACGTAATATCTTGCGATGGTTGTGTGGCGAAATCGTTTTAAAACGAATACTCCACACCATGCCAATAATGATCACAATATAGACAAACAGCATGGTTGAAGTGACGTATTTACTGGCATCCAGCGACTGACCAAACAGATAGTTAAACGCCGTGAGTCCCGCGCCAATCCCTAAGGCAATCATCAATTTTTTAACGCTGATGCGTTCTAAAAACAGCAGTAACAAGACAGGTAAAAAAGTGACGATGGTGATGGGGAAACTTTCGCCAAGCTGGGCGATTTTGACGTTAACCAGCAGGTAGATCAGCGGCAGCAGCAGGTAGCTACAGATTCTGATAGAAGTTGACATACTCCTCCAGCATCTGTTGTCCACTGTAGGCGGCGCGGCTGCGTTGGCTGAACTCAGCCAGCGTGGTACCAAATATCGCCTGCGCGATTTCCGGTTTGCTTAACTGCACCAGTTGCAGCACCTCTTCTTCGCTGACGGTTTTACCGCCGGATTTTTGCAACACTTCCCGCGCCGCATCGCTATGGGTGGCAATCACCGGCACGCCAATCGATAGCGCCTCACACAAAATCAGCGGGTAGTTATCGACGCGAGAACTGAACACCAGCGCATCCATCTGATTGAGCGCGCTCATCAACTTGCGCTTGTCAGTTTCAAAGCCGTGATTAACCACGTTGCCAGCGGTGAACGGCGAGAACTTACCAAAGGTATGCAGTTCAATTTTGTCGCCCAGCGCCATCATCTCGCGTACCAGTTGCTGGTTAGTTTTGCCGTCGTAACGCAGGTCATGCGCCACCACCGCGATTTTCGGCTTACCCTGGGTTTCGCGCACCGGAGGCAAGTCCGCCAGAATCGCTTCGGTTGCCATATCAATGCCATTATTGATAATCCGGCAACGCCCTGGACCGTACAGGCTATTGAAAGCGTCAGCCACATGCTGGCTGGGGGAAATAAACTGACAGCCCAGCGCCAGCATCTCACGGAATAACTGGCGTTTGCCCGCCACCAGCTGGTGTGCGCGATCAATCTTCACCGGCGGATAATTAATTAAGGTCGGGCATTTCTGGCAGCCCGTTTTCCAGCCTTCACAACCGTCGGTAAAGGCGCAGCGCCCGGTAACGCTCCAGTGGTCGTGCAGCGTCCAGACCAGAGTGACATCCGGTTTGTGGTTTTTCACCTTTTCGCAAAAGCGCACCACGCTCTTAAGATTTAGCCAGTAGCTGTGCAGCACATGAAAATGCAGGACCACCGGACCCGGTGTACGAGTAATGGTGCGATATAACTCATTGAAATTGCCAAACAGATCGCGATTAAACAGACGAAACAGGGCAATGTTCGCCATCGCGGTCATCCGCGGCGTATGTTTGATGACCTGCGGATAGTTCTGATGGCTGACGCTCTCTTTGCCGCCTTTGCCGTAGCCGTAGACAAAATGTGACGCCAGCCCCTGTTGCAGCGCACGCTGGTGGAGATCTAACGCCACACCTGCTGCCCCGCCTTCCGCCAGTCGCACATTAAATTGCAGAATATTCATTTGATTACCTTCACTCGCGCTTTTTCTCCCACCACCAGCGCGTTGTCCGGGACAGAGTCGAGCACCACGCTGCCCGCGCCCACGGTGACGTTGTTACCAAGCGTGATATCACCAAGAATAATGACGTTGGCACCGAGTTCGACGCCGTTGCCAATGTGTGGACATGCCATGTTATCGGCACCACGATTGCCGATAGTGACGCCGTGGCGAATGGTAAAATCATCCCCCGCTACTACGTTTTTATTGATCACTACGGCGTAACCGTGATGGATAGTAAAGCGGCGGCCAATGGTCGCGGCGGCCTGGATTTCATAACCGAAAAAGCATTCGGTGATAATGCGATACAGCACCAGCAGCGGGGCCGCCCACAGATTGTTGAGGACGTTCTTTTTGCGCCACACCGAACAAAAATGAGCAACACGATAGGCAAGAACCATGCAGCACGGGCGTAAACTCCAGCTGTTGGCGCGCAGATCTTCCAGCATCTTTAGCGCCCCCGAATACCATCAGCCAGACGTTTGCCGTTACGCACCGACAGCAGCGTCAGCAAAGTGCGCCAGGTCATGCGTTTATTGCGGATCTGGTAGAGGGTAAACAGCTGATATTTTTTGCTGGCGCGGTCAAATTTATCTTTGTGCTTTCGGTAAAAGTGGAAGTACCCGGAGAATTTTTTCGGTGACGAGGTGATCTGCATTTCACCGTGATTGATATGCAGGATCTGCGTCGCCTCTTCCACTTTCCACGGTTCGCCATACTCCACCACCATCCGCAGGAAGATGTCGTAATCCTGTGCTGCTTTCAGTTCGGTATCGAACAAGCACTCTTTGAAACGCCACGCCCAGGTAAAAACCTGATTGCCAATGATATTGCGTTTATAGAACAGGCGGCGTGAATACGGCGATTTGGGATACAGCGGCAAACTTGCTGGTTGGGAATAGACTTCGCCCTGGCAAACGTAGTCGTTAGCGTACAAAAAGGCGTGAGTGACCAGTTGCTGTTTATGGGCGAGGAAGACGCTCAGGCGGTTGGGCGTCCATTCATCATCGTCATCGATCCCGGTAATGTATTCCCCTTGCGCCAGCATAATCGCCTGGTTACGTACCGCGCACGCCCCGCTGTTAATGTCGTTGTGAATGTAGGTAATACGCGGATCGTTGAGGGCAGTGACGTACTGTTGCAGTTGTTCCCAGGAGGTGGAGCAATCATCCACGATGATCATCTCCCAGTTGCTGTAGTCCTGGCGCAGGACCGATTTTATCGCCCGAATCGCCAGTTGTTGGCGGTTCCAGGTCGGCATATAGATTGAAATCAGCGGATTGTCTTTCATAGGTTGTTCTCCCGGAGTATCGAGATGTTCTGCCGGTTTATAAGCTTGTTTACGGGTTCTGTTGCCGGATGCGGCGTGAGCGCCTTATCCGGCCTACGGAGCTGGTTTGCTTGCCGGATGCGGCGTGAAGGTAGGTCGGATAAGATGCGTCAGCATCGCATCCGACAGCGGATGTCGTTATTTCGCATCCGACTTATATTCGTATTCGTAATAGCCATAATCCTGATACGCGCTGGCGCGGCGGAAGATGGAGTTCAGAATCACCCCTTTCACCGGAATACCGTTTTGCTCAAAGCGGCTCAGACTGGTTTCCACTTCTTTCAATGTGTTGACCGCATAACGCGCCACCATTAATGTGGTTCCGACATGACGACCAACAATTGCCGCATCGGTCACTGCCAGAATCGGCGGCGTATCAATCAACACCAGGTCATAGTTTTTACTCGCCCAGTTCACCAGTTCGGCAAAGCGTTCGCTCATCAACAGTTCAGAAGGATTTGGCGGCACCTGACCGCGCGGGATCAGGTCAAATTTGGCAATAGAGGTCGGTTTAGCTGCGGTAGTAATATCGCCCTGACCAATCAGAATTTCCGACAGGCCATTGACGTTATTGGTGCCCAACAGCTCGTGGGTGTAGCCTTTGCGCATATCGCAGTCGATCAACAACACGCGTTTATTGGTCTGGCTGATCACCGCCGCCAGGTTGGCGCAGACAAAGGTTTTACCGATTGACGGGCTAACCCCGGTCATCATCAACACATTGTTCTGCGCCTGCATCATCGCGAAGTGCAGACTGGTACGCAGACTGCGGATGGCTTCAATCGCCAGATCGGTTGGATTCCCCACCGCCAGTAGCTGGCTCTGTTTATAGCGTTTAATCCCTTTGATGGTTTTGACGCTATCGCGCGCTTTCTGCCATTCCGACAACGGGATGCTGGCATAGACGCTGATACCGTGTTCTTCCAGCACCTGCGGGCTTTCGATGCCGCGATTAAACAACGAGCGCAGCAGCACACCCACGATAGAGAGCATCAGGCCAAGAATAATCGCCCCAAGGATAATCAGCCCTTTCTTCGGTTTTAGCACACCAGGCTGAGTGATTGCCGGGTCAACAATGCGCACATCGCCGACGGTGCTGGCTTCGGTGATTTTCAGCTCCTGCTCTTTATTCAGCAGTTGCATATAGACCTGCTGACCAGACTCGACATCGCGGGTCAGACGGACAATCTCCTGCTGGGTTTTCGGCATCGCCGTTACGCGACCGTTAAGTTTGGCTTTTTCGTCTTCCAGCGCCTGACGTTTCTCCAGCAGCGTGCGGTACGCCGGGTGAACTTTGGTGTACAGCTTGGAGATTTCCGCCTCTTTAAAGGTCAGTTCGTTCAACTGGGCGTCGATGTTCACCATCGAATCGAGCACCGCTTTCGCTTCCAGCGGCAGATCAACAGAATCTTTATCCTGACGGAAGGCATTCAGTTTGTTTTCGGCAACATCAAGGCGGCTACGTACTTCCGGTAACTGTTGCGCGAGGAAAGCGAGGCTTTTCGACGCTTCCGCCGATTTGCGCTCAATATTTTGTTCCTGATAGTTACGGGCGATGCTGTTAAGAATGTCGCGGATCTGTTCGCGATCTTCACCGGTATAAGTCAGGCTCAGTACGCCTGCGTCTTTGCCGTTCTCCGTTACCGTCAGGCTGTTTTGCAGTTGATTGATCATCCCCAGCGTGGAGTATTTGGTGACGGTAAACTCACTGCCCGGGCGGGCGTGAATGGCTTCAACCATCAGCGTGACGCCTTCTTTTTTCAGCATCTGGCCCGCTTGCCCACGGGCGCTAAAGCCGCCATCACTGCTCAGGGTGTAGTTTTTATCGTCCAGCACATTAAGCGTAAACACCTGATCCGCCATCTCTTTCGGGCGGTTAAAGGTGGTCACTTTCACCGTCTCGTTCTGACGTCCCATCAAACGATCCCAGCCCGCACCGAAAATCGGGAACGTGTTTTTGCTCACCGCAATATCGAGGTCTAGATCGTCCACCGTTTTACCAAGCACCAGACGCGAACGAATCAACTGGATCTCGGCGTCCGATGCAGGCGGTTTGTTGGCTAATGCCGAGCCAATGTCCTGCACTAACGAATTGCCGCTGTTTTGCTCGATTTGTACCAGTGCGTCGGCACTATAAATCGGCGTGGCGAAGAAAGTGTAAACCACAGCACAGAGGGCAAATACAGCGGTGATGCCAATCACCCACCAGCGCGCTTCAATGACGGTGCCGACCAGGCGACCAATATCGATTTCATCACTGCCCGTTACCGGAGCGGCATGTTGTTTTACTTTTTCTGTCATTCTTATACCTGCTCTGCGTTCAATGCCTGCGCCCACTGGCGGGCAGACCGTTCAAGTAATGTGTACACCGCTGCAAACGTTTCCCGGCTTTTGCGATACGGATCGGGGATTTCACATTCGTTATCCCAGTGACCAAACAGCATCACTTTGCCGCGCATCTCGGGTGCCATCTCGCATAAGCGTTCGATATGGCGCTTTTCCATGGTCAAAATCAGGTCGTAGTTGCGACACAGACGGCGGCTGATTTGTCGTGCACAGTGGCCTTCCAGAGACAGTTGATGTTCTGCGGCGACGCTGATAGCAGTAGGGTCAGCGCCCTTACCGACCAGCGCGCCGAGTCCAGCGGACTCCACTTTCAGCTCCGGGTGATAACGTTGCAGTAAGCGTTCCGCCGTCGGGGAGCGGCAAATATTGCCGACACAGACAACTAAGATGTTGTTAAACATGACGATTACCAGTTATGAATGTCGCTGGCTGTATCCGTCATGTAACGGACACCGCTAATAGTTGGCAGCAACTGATTGATCAGACGGTTCCAGCGGGAAACCGGGGCGGTGGTGACATACACCACGTCATAAGGTTGCAGGCGGAATTCTGTCGCCATCACCAGCGACGTGGCATCGGACATATCCAGCTGGTAGATATTGGCAATCTTGCCGTTACGCCCGCCCTCGCCTTTCAGCGGACGAATGACAAAGATGCCGCTGGCGTTGGAGGTGGTCATGTCGATGCCTTCAGCATTACCCAGGGCTTCAGTCAGGGTCATGCCGCTAAAGTCCATTTTCAGGGTGCTCTGTTTCTTCACTTCACCCATCACAAACACTTTCAGATCATCATTACGCGGCACGTAGAGAATATCGCCGGGGTAAAGCAGTCGATTCTGGTTGAGGTCGCCGTTTTGCATCAGCGCCTGCAAAGAAATGCGTTCTTCACGACCATTGTGTGTTAGCACCACGTTGCGCCAGTCAGCGGTGTCGGTCAGGCCACCTGCGGCGTTGATGGCGTCGAGAATAGTCAGTGGCACGTTGGTGATCGCCTGTTGACCGGATTTATTCACCTGACCGGAGATATAGGCCTTTTGTGAGCGGAAGGCGGCGATATTAACGTCCACCTGCGGGTCAGCGATGTACGTCGCTAAGCGCCCGGTAATATCACTGCGGATTTCAGCGAGCGTTTTCCCGACTACGTGGACCTTGCCGATATACGGGTAAAACATAGTGCCGTCAGGCTGTACCCAGTTGCCGGTGTCGCTGGAGCTGCGGTACTGACCGGCTGGCGTGGTGAGTTCCGGGTGATCCCAGACGGTGACATTAAGAACGTCCCCCGGCCCGACGCGATACTGGTAATTCGCGATCTCGCTTTCCAGCGTCATATTGGGGCGCGCTACATTCGGGCGTGGGCGTAATTGGTCAATCAGGCGCGGGGTCAGCGGATAAACATTCACCATTTTGTCGAGATCGAAATCAGCGTCCTGCTGTTTGATGACGTCTTTGCCCATCGTCGACATATTGCTGCCCGGAAGTACTGTGCAACCGCTTATCAAGGTTACTGACACCAATAATGGCATCAATTTCATTTTGGATTTCATCATTGTTTATTTATCACTTTGGCAGAGTAATTATCCTGTGCACTATTAATAGCAATGTCGCCATGCACATTTACCTTGCAGTTAATTGAATAAAAATTTAACTGGCATCAGTCCTAAAAAAATTGATTTCATCCGCAGGCTATTGACAGAATAATTCAGACTGGTCTTTCAGGCATCCAGACACGCTACCGCCCCTGGCTTTTTAGCTACCAATACACTGATTTAGCTTAATTTTTAAAACCCTCTCAACATACAGTCGTTGATGAGAAAGGGTTATTGCGGAAATTAACTTCCGAATATAAGGTGACATTATGGTAATTGAATATTGGCTCTCCAATAATGCAGGAGGAAGTGTTACAGCTAACGGAATAGCAGGCAAGGTAACAATTCGGCAATTGGCTATTTTTAAGAATTATATTAAGTGTCATTCAATATGGTTTTTAGGAGTTTCTTTAGGTTGACAATATTTAATATAGTGTCTCCACATGCGATATTTCTTAAATAATGTTTTATTATTACCACTTTTAATTCAGGGATAATGTGAGGTTATTACCCTCAAATAATATGAGATAAATAGTGCTGCAACATTGCATTTTTGCCCCGATTTATCCATGATCGAATTGTGACATTTGTCATACAACGAATAGGTTTTGTACTTACTATGGAATGGATTGCCGATCCGTCTATCTGGGCCGGGTTAATCACGCTGATTGTGATCGAACTGGTCCTCGGCATTGATAACCTGGTCTTTATTGCCATCCTCGCCGAAAAACTACCGCCGAAGCAGCGTGACCGCGCACGTGTTACCGGGCTGCTGCTGGCAATGTTAATGCGCCTGTTACTGCTGGCGTCAATCTCCTGGCTGGTCACCCTGACTCAACCGCTGTTCAGCTTCCGCTCGTTTACCTTTAGCGCCCGCGACTTAA
>ERZ857951.776-NODE-776-length-39075-cov-3.389621_pt1 | contig 39075 bp, 48 predicted proteins | sample MGYA00519759_ERZ857951 | MGnify/ENA primary metagenome ERZ857951 (study PRJEB31778, sample SAMEA3449377) | human gut metagenome | biome: human gut; feature: human-associated habitat; material: faeces | place: United Kingdom | collected 2010/2012 ...
TTGATGCGAATTTCCGGGGTTTTGCGTTTATGACAAAATTATGCGTGACTGACGTTTGACTGACACTTTTGATTTTGCTATATTCACCCAAAGGTACAAGAATCCCTACCTTTTGCGGTACAGAATAGATCTTGTGTTTAGTAGGTGAAGGATGTATAATAGAGAAAATAATGATTCTAATTTGTTGATGGAGGTTTCTTATGGATTTTGTACAGGAAGTAGAATATTACTGCAAACAGGAAAATACCTCTGGAGCTCTTTTAGTAAACGGCAACTGGGGAAGCGGAAAAACATACTTTTTCGAAAATATTCTACCTCAGCTTCCTTGGTTTTACAGTAATACCTCTATTATCAGTATTTCTCTATTTGGAATCACAAGTAGAGAGATACTAGACAAAAAACTCAAAGAAAAATATATTTTAAAAAATATATCTATTCCAGAAGTATCACAAGGGAAAAAAGGAATTTTATTAAACACTAAATATGCTTTAACAAAATTTCTTACCGAAACAGATATTAAGTTGACCGAAAAAGATGTTTCGTTAAAATCTCTCTTTGGGGCAGCTCAAGTCTTTGCTGGTGCTTGGGATAATTTGGTTCAAATTCCTCCTCGCGATAAATTGGGCAAAGTTATCCTTATTTTTGATGATCTAGAACGTTGTCCAATGAATATGGAGGAATTGCTGGGTGCAATTAACGCTTATGTAGAAGGTAGTGAGATTAAAACTATCCTGATAGCAAATGAAGATTACATCAAAGAAAAAGAAACAACAAACCAAATATATACAATCATGAAAGAAAAACTGGTTTGCCGTACAATAAGGTACAGTCCTGATTTTATGGATGTAGTTAAAAAAGTTATTGAGGACTACAAAACAATTGACCATAACTATATTTCGTTTTTAAAAACTCAAGAAGTTTATTTGATCCAGTTCTTACAAAATCACAAAAATATCCGTGTTTTGAAATCAACGATACAAGATTTTGAGCGATTTTACAGAGTGATAAATTCTGAAAATATCCCCTCAGAATATTACACACAAATTCTTGAAAAATTTTGTTTTATTATGAGCAAGCATGTTGAATCAGTTTCCGATTCAAAAAGTAATGATGCTATGTCACTTTGGATCGAACAGGGAATATGGAGCGAAGAAACATTTCGAAAAGAATTACAACTCTATAAATCTAATACCCCCGGAAGAATCATTTTAAGAGAGAACAACATTTTAAACATCAATGATGACATATGGGAAAAAGGTATTTTAGAATTGACAAATAGTATATATCAAAATCACTTTGACTTATCTGACTATTCTAAATTTTTTCAAATTCTCTTGGAGGCTTCTAAGTACAATATTCCAGTAATTCCGCTAAATATATCCATGCTGGTTTCTGCTATACAAATACGAATTGATGATATTTCCTCAGGAAAAGCTACAGATCTTTTTAAATATCACTATGAACTTTCTCCGGAGGATAGGGAAAATCTATATAGTACTTATCCAGGTATTGACTTAGCAGTAACCTTACTGGAAAAAAGCAGCAATGACATAAATTTACTTAATAAAAGAACTGTTTTGATCCAAGCCTTAAACAACAATAATAGCAAAATCGTAAATGAAGATTTACAAAAATATCTTGGAGGCATTAATATTGATTTTGCAAATGCAATTTATACATATTGGTCCAATTTAAAAAGTTCAAGATATGATTTTATAAAAGATTTTATGATAAGTTTTTTACCTATTGATAATTTTACCAATACATATGCAGAGACCATCAAGGGAATCGAGCATTTGATTTCCTTATTATCAAGTAGTTCTGACTCTGACGGACCAATTTCAAAAGCACAAAATAAGGAATTTGAGAAAAGACTTTTGGAAAAAAGAAATTCGCTGGAAGAAAAATTTATCGTTAATCCAAAAGAACAAGCCAATGATTAATATATTCTGACACAAAAAATCGCCCTCCCCGGATACTTCCGCGGAGGGCTCTTTTTATTTCTGCACCAGATTTTGAATCAACAGCGCCAGCATCCCACCGCCTGCACGCCTGCGACGGCAAACTCCTTGATCAGCTCCCACTGCGCTGCGCTCACCTTGGAGCGAATCAGCGGAAACAAAATGCCGGTCATCACCGCCGAAACCAGTGTCACAAGGATCACCATAATCTGTGTTAAATCCACTTCCATCGTCCTACACCCCTTGGTTCAGTCCTGCCCGCTGGATGATGGCAGGATAGTCCTTATAGGCAATATCTCTGTCTACGTCTCCAACAATGCCGTTGACCCTTCCGGTACCGGTGTGCTGCCAGATGCCGTATGGATGCTTGCAGGTGCATTTGCCTGCGTACTGTGCAATCCATTTGTCATAGGCGGTCAGCTGTGCAGGGTAGAGGTAGCTATCCAAAAAGTCCTTGGAACAGTACAGCATGGCATAGTAGCCCGCCTGCTCCACTTCCTCCAGAAACGCTTTGCAAATCTCGGTGTTGGTCTGCTTGCTGCCGCCGGTGTAGATGCTCTCATACTCGATGTCAAAGGCGATTGGGTAGGTCAGCTTGTACGGCTTGACCGCTTTGATGACCTCTTGCGCCGCCCTGCGTGCTGCCTGTACGGTGGCGGCATAGCTGTACAGATAAATGCCAACATCCAGTCCTGCCGCCAGCGCACCCTTGATGTGCTGGGTAAAAGCACTGTCGAGCTTCAATGCACCATTATTGTAGCAGAAGCCGACGCGGATGATAGCAAAGTCGATGCCGTCCGCCTTGACCTTCTGCCAGTCCACCTTGGGCTGCCATTTGGATACATCAATTCCCTGTTTCATCTTCCTCTTCCTTTCCGTCAAATCCTTTTTTCAGCGCTCCTGCCCTGCCGTGCTGTTTAATCAGCTGATTGAGGCAGATGGCAGCAGCAGCCAGCACATAGCCCTGTCCGATGCTCACCGCCGCCAGAATCACCCACTGCATCCAGCCCACCGGCTCGCAGGCAGCCACACTTACCAGTGCCGAAAGCAGTACCCCGACCAGACACAGGATGCCCGGTATCAGGGTGTCGTCGATGCGGATGGAGCGCTTGATGATGCTCCCCAGCGCATACAGGCAAGGTACCAGCCATACCGTTTCCGGCGATATGTACTCCTTCACCAGCGCCGAGATTTCGCTTAACTCGTTCATCTTTTAAATCACCTCCTTTCATATAAAACTCCAAAACAAAAGGGAAATTGCCCTAAAAAGAGCAACTTCCCTTCGTTTTATAAAATTTTATCTATTCACCACTTTTTGTTGACAATATATGTTTTATCGTATATAATGAATATATGATAAAACATATATAAGAGGTGTTGTCATGCAGCGTTTTGAGGTTGAATACTTTGAAAAGGAGGATGGTACCTATCCTGCTGAGGAATTCATTCTTTCACAGGATGTCAAGATGCGAGCAAAACTCTTTCGCCTGCTCGAGTTGCTCGAAGAAAAAGGAAATACCCTCCGGGAACCTTATTCCAAATCCCTGGATGATGGAATTTTTGAAATCAGGGCAAAACAGGGCAGCAATATCACCCGTGTTTTGTATTTCTTCTACATCGGCAACAAAATCATCCTGACAAACGGTTTTATAAAGAAAAGTCAAAAAACTCCTCCGTCCGAAATTGATTTAGCTAAAAAATATCGGGCAGAATATGAAAAAAGGTTGGTGTAATGATGGGAAAGAACTTCCGAGAAACTTTAAATGAACAGCTCAAAGACCCTGCTTTCAAAAGAGAGTACGATGAACTGGAGCCGGAGTTTGCAATTATCAATGCTATCATTGATGCTCGCAAAGAAATGGGACTCACGCAAAAACAGCTTTCCGAGTTGACCGGTATTACACAAGCCGACATCAGCAAGCTGGAAAACGGAAATGCAAACCCATCCCTCAAAACGCTTCAGCGCCTCGCTGCCGCCATGGGGAAAAGTGTTAAAATTTCATTTGTTTAAAAAAGAGAAGGGCTTTCCCTTCTCTTTTTATTTTCCACGGTATCTCTATCTCCTATGCCGCTGCGCTGTCCCCAATCATCTCTTTCAGCTCAGTGTACTGCTCGGTTGTGATGCGGTCAAACATCAGGAATACATCCAATTTTGCCTGCCACTGCTCTTTGTCGAGCTTGCCTGCTTTCTTCTGGCGGTTGATGGTGTTTTTTGTCATTGTGTAAATGTTCATACTTTTTTCTTCCTTTCTGTTTAAACAATGGGTTCCTGTGCCGCTTCCAGCATCAAAAGCCGGTATTCGGCATCAACTACGCTTTCTTCAAAGGTTGCCTTCAAAAGCTCGTGTTCTTCCTGCAACTTACGGTGATTTTCCTGTAGCTGCTCGTACTCCTCGCGCTTTACGATTCCCCCTTTCTGCTGCCGCTCTATTTTCAGGCTTTCGGCTTCCTCCACGGTGAGCAGCCCTCTGGCTACTGCCGTATCAAGGTGCTCATCGGTGGCATAGCCTCTGCGATAGCGCTCGATAATCTGTTCTTTTGTCATGGTGATTCATCCTTTCTTGTAGTCACTTTTGTGGTGTATGGTTTTTTGTTTGGAGTAATGGGCAGACTGTAAATTTGGTACCAAATGTGTTTCCAGCAGAACCTACCGGGTGGAGCGAAATGCAAAAATATACCACCTCAACCACCTTTACTGCACCAGAAGATGGATGGTTTAAATTTATCGGTGTGGCAAAGTCCGGCGAAGGTGGAAACAGCAACACCTGGACTGACCCAAGCGGAAAACGTTGGCGAAGAGGCGGTGGTGGCGGTGGTGCCGGAGGAATTGTTGTAAGTGTATTTGCACTTACGCAAGGGCAAACCGTAACTTTGACAGTAGGCAGCTATGCCACAATCCAAGCGCAAGGGCAGACAGCAACCGCTGGCGCTGGAAGCGATGGATACGATGCAGCTACAGGAGATAGCGGTGGAAGAGGCGGAAGAGGTGGAAGTGCCAGTGGAGGAAACCTTGTCAATAAAGCGGGAGCGAGCGGCGGTACAGGTGGCTTTGAGATTGGATTGGAAGAAGGCGGATGGGCAGGTACAAACTCATACGAGGGATATAGTACTGATGCAGGCATGGGTCTTCCATCAAAAAACTACAAGCCGAATCCCGCTTATGGCTACATCGTTGCTCTACGAGGCAACACCAACCTTACCCAAGCCCAGCTCAACGCAATGGATATTACCACCCTCATGCTGGATAACAGCCGACTTGAGCAGGAAGTCACCGGCATCATGCTAAGCCAGAGTGCCCAGTAAGATGCCGGTCTGTTCCTGCGCCAGAGCAGTAATCGCCAACGCATTGGCGGTAATATCCCTAGCATTCTGCATATCCAATGGGATGTTCGTGTTGCCGCGGAGGATGATGCAGATGGGTGCGCTGCCTCCGCTTGGCGATACTTCTCTATTCCACACGCGAACGCCGTTAGAGTTACCTTCAACTGCCACAAGCGTGCCGCCGCCACCGGTTCCTCCATAAAAAGAATACCCATCTACATTTAACTGTCCTCCTTTTCGACCGTATACTGTGGAGGTGTAACTGTAATCCATCGATTGCTCTTGAGCGCCTGATTTTACCCCTCTGATACCTTCATAGTTGTGCTTGTTGCCTCCAGAGGATTTTCCTCCATCGCCTCCGTTTTCTGCAGTTGTGCTGGCTGTTTTACCATCACCGCCTTTCGTAGCCTGCATGGATATGTCTTTGATAACGCAAGAGCAATTATATCCATCTATAGTAATTCTTACTGATTCGCCTTGCTGTAATGCGATTTCACTAACAGCGCATCCTGGGGAGCCGCCGCCCGCTCCCATATTGATTGCTGTGCTTTTCCCCCATCGCGAATCTGAACGCCCACCATTTCCGCCACGCCCGGCAATGATAATTTTGAACCATCCGTCTTCTGGCGCTATCCATTCACTTGAGTTATACAGTTTTGTGATTTCGCTCCACGAGGTCGGCTTCGGTGGAAGGACTTTCGGCACGATGTTTACCACCTGCCCGGAACTCCAAAAATATGAGCCTGCCGCATTTTTCAGAAAAACTGTGATGTACAAATTGGCACCATTCTTCTGACCTACCTTTGTAAATTGCACGGTTTTCCCCGTCACTTTCGGGTCGATTTCGGCGGATGCAATCACCTCACCATCTGCCTCGGTGGTCGGCGTGCCGCCCTCTTTTTGGATTACTACATAGCCGGTGACAAAGCGGTTGACCGCCTCTCTGCCCTCTACCATCACAACAGGCAAATCAAAGCTGCCGGTGGTCGTTCCCTTTTCGTCCGTTGCCGCCAGATTGGTGACGGCTCCCGGCTCTTTGGCAGTGAGGGTAACGCTTGCGGTTGCTCCCTCCTGCTTGTCGTTAAGCTGTCCTGCTTGGTTTACGGTAAACACCCGGTAGTGATAAGCCTGCGTGGAAAACGGCGGCAGGTCATAAAAGGTGTCATTGCTGCCCTCATAAGCCAAATCGCCATCGATGCTGGTCGCTGGCATTTCGCCGGCTTTTCGCCGCACCATGATTTTGTAGGCGTTCACATCTGCCGGGATTTTGGTTTTTACCAGTACCCGATAGCCGTACTCCGGCGCGGATGCGTCCGTTGCACTCGTCTGCGTTACCTGCTCCGGCACGATTGGCTTCAGGCTCAGGTTTGCCCTTGCCGGAGTGTCGCAGGCAGTACCCTCGGCATTTACGGTGTACACCGCCCAGTGATAATCAATGCCGTAGTTGGTGCTGGTGGTATCTCGCACAGTGGTGTCCTTGCCGGTGTATACTACCGTACCATCGCTCATGCTCGCCGGTGCGCTGCCCTCTTTGCGTACTACTACAATATGGTCGCGGTACACGTCAACCGGCAGCTGGATAGTAAGCGTTGCCGCAAAGGCGTTTTTGTCGGTGGTGTCCTTTGCACTCACGCTTGTGGGGGCGAGCGGCTTTTGTGCCGGGATAGTGATTTCTGCGGTGGTCGCCGACATCTGATAGTTTCCGGCGGCATTGCGTGGGAAGTAGGCAAAAGTGTATTTAACTCCCGCTTTTAGTCCGTTTGTATCATCAAATGATGTAATTTTGCCGTCTGCCACCAGCACACCGTCCGTTGGTCCCACCGGCGCCACATTTTCGCCTCTCACAATTCGGGTGGCATCCCAGTCCAACGATGGGTTGATGTGGGTACCATGGATTTTGAGCTGGGTGTTGGTGCTCTGGTTGCTCAACTTAATGCTGCTCGGCTCAATCGGCAAAGGCAGCGGTGTACCGATGGTGCCCGGATTGCCCAGCAGATTGGAGTAGTAGGTTTTTGCCTCGCCCGATTTGGAGCGGTACAAGGATACCTGTGCATACATACTGATGCCCGGAATCTCTCGTAAAGCGTGGAAAATGATTTTTCCTTTGCTCTGCTCCGCTACCAGTCCGATATTTCCGTCCACCATCTGTGCAATGAGGTTCGGGTCTGCTTTGATAGCCAAATCCATGTTTGCAAGCACCGTCTCAGGCGGCAGCTGTGCCGTTACATCCTGGATGTAGGTCACCCCATCCGGGTCCCTCTTCCAGCCGGTTTTGCTCAAGTTTACCGTTGCCACCAGCAGCGGATTGTCCCAGTTCTCCCGGTCGTCCTCAGAAACATGGAGTTTCATGTCCTGAAAATGCCCCATATGAGCGGTCTGGTCCTTGTTGTGGTCGGCAAGGTCTTTAAACGTCAAATTTACCCCATCGTAGGAAATGCTTAGATGAATGGCATCTGCATCCACTATAGAAAGCCTCATAGCGATTTCCATCGGATTGGACATACCGTTTACAACTGCCAGTTTAATCCACCCAGGAGCGTTGGCATGGATGATAATGTTGCCATCCTTGTCGATGACACCAATCTCGTATACCATCCAGCCGCCGACTGTAATCGGCACATTGGTTTTTGCCAAAACGGTGCTGGGATTCGACGGGTCGAGCATGGTAACACATTCCCCTCTCCAAACCTCATGCACCAGCTTTGTAGCGGTTCGGTCCGGGAGAAGCGAAGAACCGTTTGCATCACCCAGGGCAATCTCTTTAATTTCCAGCGGATTACCTGTTTTCAGCGCCTGCGCAATCTTTTCTCGACCGATATTCGTAACAACCGAGTAATAAGGGCTGTCGTCCTCGGTCACAATCACGCCTTGCTGAGCACGCGGTACGATTTTATCCATACTTTTCCATCCTTTCTGCAGTTATCTTGTATCAAGGTGATATTGCGTAAAAACCGTTCCGCTCGGCACAACCTTTGTGCTGATTGGATAGGTTGCCGATTTCATTTTTCTTTCCGATATTGTACAGGTGACGAGATTCTGCGTAAATGCGGCTGATTTTAACGTAGCCGGGTCCGGCTGAAGCTCTGTTTCTGCCCGGACATGGATTCCAACACCAGCAGCAGTCAGAGGAGGCAAAATAAACACATCCCCTGCCGTGTAGTGGTAAGGGAAAGAAACGGTCAGGCTGGCAGGTCCTTCCTCATTTTCCAGATATTTTATCTTGTCCGCTCCCCAAATCATTTTGATTGCGGAGATAATATCTTTGTAGGTTGCATTGGAGGTATTTTCCAGAATTTTGTATTTAAGGTATTTGCGATAGCGCACATCGTCAATCACATCGAAATCCAGATTGCCTGCCTGAGCCGCTAAAAGTCCTGCATCCGCTCGGGAAAGCACCACAATATCGCCGATGTGGTCTAACTGTGCTCCTTGCGCCCGATCTACATCCAAAATCAGTTTCATCTGCTCCAAACAGGAAAAAATTTGCTCAAACTGCCTGTCCCAGCATTGGCACAAGGCTTCTATTTTGGGCTTTCCCCTGAACTGCCAAGGAAAATCTTCTATCATCGGCTTCATCTAAGTTCCACCTCAATCCGTTTTTCCTCCACCAGAATCCTCTGTCGCACATCAGCAGCAATGTTTTTGTTTTCCCCATACTCTCCACTTTCCGGCGTTTTTCCTGTATCGGTAGTCGCAAAGGTTTTCACATCGATATACCCAATGCCGGTTACACTACGGTACACATCACCCAGCAGCTCCTGAATAAACAAGGTCTTTCCCGGAAGGATTTCCTCGCATTGAGAAACAAGGCTTTCCTTCACAAGGTCGGCGTAGTTTGGCGGCAAGGCTTCTTTCCGGCTCGGCGTCAGCAATACTTTGAGCCAAGCATATACCGGCTGCGGACGGTTGAAACAAACCTCCACCGGCTGGCTGTCGTCGCTTGGCACCTCCACCTTTGTTGAGCCGTATGTCTGGATTCCTCCTGCCTTTTGCTCCAAAATCGCCCTTGCAATCTCCATATCAGAGCCGCCGGAAACTACAACCTCGATGCTGTGCGGCGGTCTGCCATACTCATCGGTCAGGTTTGTCTTGTTGTCGTAGCACCGCACTGATGTTACGCCCTGCACGCTATCGAGGATGGAGGATTCGATGGAGTTTGTCATCCTTGCGGCATGGGCGGAAATACGCTTAATGTACGATTGTCTCAGCTCTGTATCCGTTTCCCTCATCCTACCAAGCACCGGTTCAATCAGATTGGTGCAGGATAAGAACCCCGGACGGTTTGTCACAATCTGCGTGATAGAGCTGCTTGGCAACTGGTATTTACCAAACTCCTGAGATTCAAACGTAATCAGGCTGGAAACGCTTGCTGTCGTCATGTTTTCACTCAGTAGAAGAACATTGCTCTTCTGGATGTTTTTATCCTCAATCAGCAATTTCCCTTCCTGTATGGTAGCGGTATAGTTTTCCTTTGGGAGTTTATCCGCGAGCCCTTGCAGGATGTTCTGCTCCCTTGGGTCCTCGCCGCTGCTGACGCTGTACAGTTCCCCGTTGATTCCGATGGTGTAAATATCGTTCCTGCCAACGGAAATGATTTTGATGGCTGCCTTGTTGAAGGATTGACGGGTAATCGCCTTATCCTCCGAACACAAAAACAGGGTCGGTGGCTGGGTAATAGAGGAAATCAGCGTGCCGGCTGGAATGGCAGAACCATCGTCCCCGGTGCAAAGGATGCTGTAAAAAGTCTTTTGGTTGGCAATTCGCCGCAATCCAGCAAACTGCACCGCATTATCAAGGCTGATTCCCTGTGCGCTGGATGGGTAGAATGAGTGGTACCCCTCCTGCATCACTTCCCACAATTCCGCCAGCCGGTCCGCCTGCACTGTAAGCAGGACGTTCAAAAAGGATTCTGGATTTTCCATCGTATTGAATCCCCATGCCTTGGATAGCTCCTGATGCTCCTCTTTGTAGATAACATCCATCCTTTTGGGGATAAATCCTGTTGGTGTTACCCCGTAATTAGAGCCCATCAATCATAACCTCCTCTTCGATTGCCCCTTGCGTTGTCTGTACCCTGAAAGTAACCGTGCAGATTCGCAGACGTTTGTTAATTTGAATCCTAATATCTTCCACCCCAACCACCTCCTCCACGCTCAAAATCTGCTCGCGGAACAACTGCTCAATCACAGCCATGTTGGGGTTTTTTACAAAAACCTCGCTGACGTACGGAAGCCCTAAAAGGGAACCAAACTTCCACTCCCCCAAAAACCAGCGCAGACGTATTAAAATAGCCTGTCGGACAGAATCCGTCAGGCTAATATCTCCGCTGAGGGTAAGGTATAAATCCCCGTTTTTATCCAAAAGAAGGTCCTTCAATTGCCAGTCCTCCTTTCCTGTTATGCGCTTGGCGGACCAGATGTTCCGTCTCCGTTCGTAACATTGGTGTGTGTGTGGTTCTGCAGGCTGATTCCGGCACCAATCACATCCCCCTGTGCCGTGATTTTTCCGCTTACGGTGAGGTTTCCTATCAAATCTGCGCCACTTCCAGTGATAGTCAGGGTAGTTCCTGCATTTTTCAGTATGATTGTTCCACCCTTCATCTGCATAAGCTGGCTGTCGTTGCGCTTTATCAGCACTTCGTTGTTGGAAAACATGGCACGAGAATCCTTTTGCCGAATGATGATGGCATCCTTGCTCTGAGCCTCCTGCATCAGGGCGTTAGGTTTTCGGCATACACCCATGATAGCAATGGCATTGGTCAGGTCATGCTTTAAGTCCGGCAAATCCTCGCCCCCACTCCTCCACGCATCCAGCGCCTGCTCGGAAAAGAGGAGCAAGCACCCGTCCCCCGGTTTTACCGGGAAACAGATGCAGCTTTCCTGCGTGCTGCTTTGCTGGAAGTGTAGCGGAACTTTTGCGATTTGTGGGTAATCTACCTTCTGCCCGTCTGGGCGCTTGATTTTGCCTATCGGCTTTACAATGGCAGTACATTTGTCTGCATCGAAAGAAACAATCTCCCCGGGAATACAGGTATGTACGCCGTCCAGTGATTCGCTGATGGTTTCTTTTACCTGTTGGACAAACTCCTGCATCATGACGCTTCCACCACCTTTGCAATACAAATCCAATCCCCTGCCATGTTATCCCCTTGCATTTTCACCGATTTCACTCGGAAAATTCCACTGGCGGCTTTGCTTTGCAACTGCACCAAATCATTCACCCCAATAGCGGCATTAAGAAAATACCGTATTTCCCATCCTGCCTGCGCCTTGTTTTTGGAGCTGTTCTCCTCTGCGCTGCCAGAGTTTTTTTCTGATTGCGTCAGCTTTTTAGGGCTTCCAATCAACCCGGTTTGTGGACTGATGAGGTGAGCAACGGTCGAAATCGGCTCGTTTGGCTTCGTCACCTGAATTACTCCGTTTTGGATAGTCCATGTCAGATTGTTTGAGGCACAAACTTTGTCCAGTACATTTTTTGCAAGCCCCACATAGCTGTAGCTTTCCAGCGGTTTAAAGCTGGCACCCGGAGAAAAGGTGATAGGCAATCCCATCTGTCCGGCTGCATCCTGCAAAATCAGTTTGGAGTCGGTCGATTGCAGATAGCCTAATGTCACATAGCTGTCCCGAAGCTCTTTTCTCCCGTCCAGCACATCAATGGTTGTCTTTTGGTCCGCTCCATCATCCTCTGTCACGACATTGGTGACAGTTCCAGTGAGGACCATCGGGGTATTCCCTTTGTATCCTGCATTAAGGGTAACAATACAATCCTTCTCCTCCAGCGCCGCTTTATGAGCCGGGTTCAGGTTCCAGATTGAGATTTTCGCAGTATTCGGGCTTGCAACATCCGATTTTTCCACAGAAAACTGAATGCGCAGTTCGTTGGTTCCAAATCCGATTCCTCCTGCCTGTCCTGCCGAGAGCTGATAAGCTCGAATCCAGTTATTCAAGCAACTTCCCTCCCAGCGTCAAAAAATCTTCCTTTGGGAAAAAGATAAACTGAGCACGATTCTCCTTGAAATCATCTCGTCCAATGTTTTGCTTTGTGGATAACGCGCCAAACAGCCCTTCTGGCAGTCCATGGCAGAGGGAAAAGAAATTAAGCGGCGAATTTGGAACAATTTTGATTCCCTGCACATACGGATTCCGATTGTGGTCGAAGATTCCGAATGTCCAGTAATCCCCCGAGAAATTGTAGCTGAAGCGGATGAGGTATTCCTTCCCAGCCAGAACAACACGAGAAAAGCTGTCGTTATAATCTGGAACGGTAATTACAGTAATCATTTAACCCCTCCTGTTAAATCAGCAATGTTGCTGAGTATATTCTTTAACCCTTCTTCGTCCCCCGCCAACGCTGTACCCACCTTATAAATTATTGATGCATCCTTTTCGGACGAATTACTGGACGTGTTATTTCCAACTATGTTACTGCTTCCTGACTGAGAACCGTAAGGTGTTGTGCTTGCAGTGCCGGCGGTTGTTCCGGTGTCTCCCCCTCGCCCGTACTCTGATGGGATTGTCACGGTTTTGGAGGAGGTTGTCAACACCTCTTTAAGAGTAATTGGGATTTCCAAGGATGTTTTTGTGGATACGTCATACGGCAAAGAAAGGCTTGTTATACCCATGTTTTTGAAAACGCCTTTTGAGGATGTAACGGTAATCAACTCTCGCCTTGTGTATAGCTCCTGGAATCGAGCCGCTACCTGTTGCACCCTTGTCGGTGAAGCGCCGGAACGGAAGGTGATGGGAGTATTACTGACAATCACCGTCAGCGTCAGTGTTTTTGGCTTGAAAATCATCGTGTCCTGCACAGAAAATCCTTCCTCCACCGGGTAATCTGGAATATCAGTTTCCATTCCCAGTTCGTGATGAATCAGCGCATCACACGCAATTCCTCCTATGTTTACTGGCTGTAATCTCATGCTATCCCTCCCATCATCGTCCTGTTGCCATGGCTTTGGTTAATTCTTCGGAACTGTCACTAACAGCCTGTCCGGTCATTTCGGCACCTTTCTGCTGCATTTCCCGGTCGGAGCCGTTGAAGGTGTTGTTGATGTGGTTTTGAATTGTTATGTTGTTGGTTTTGTTGCCTGCTCCGGCAGATGCACTAGCGGTAGCGGCTTGCACCGTTCCATCCTTTGTCAGCCAGTCTGCTCCCTTCTGGAGCCATTCAAAACCACTCCCTACCATGTCGCCGACCTTGCCAACAAACTTTCCGACAGCACTGCCTTTCAGCCATTCCCACTTCTCTTTGAACCACTCAATCAAATCCCCCAGCGCACCAATCGCCGCAGAGATTCCATCTACAAATGCCCGAACCCACTCGCCAAGCCATCCAATCACCTTTTTGATAACACTTCCGGCTTTTTGGACAAAGTTCAAAACAGAGTCAATACCTTTTTGGATTTTCTCCCGGGCATCGTCTGCATCAATCCCCATCTCCTCCAAAAACTCACCGATAACGCTGGCATCGCCTCGCATAAAGTGAATCAAATCGTCGATGGCAAGGGCAATCAGCATGATAACTGCTACCAGTGCAAGCGTTTTGAGGTTTGCCATGGTAAGCAATCCGCCGAGGCTCTTGAAGAAGCCGAGAATTTTGCTGGCGTTGAGTGCAAGCCAGATGGAGCCGGCAGCCATAGCCACCAGTTTGAGCAGATTTTCCATTCCGCCTACCTTATCGGCAAGCCGGTTGAGCATCTGCACCCCTTTATCAAGCCAGCCCAGAAGTTTCGAGAAGAAGTTCATCAGGAAGTAGGATAGCTTCTTTGTCGCTCCGTACTGACTGTTTACCTTATCCACCCACAATCCCCACTGGTTTCGGATGTTGAGGAGAGCGTCCGAGAGGTTTAAATCCAGTTCATTGAAGGAGGCGTTGATGGTATCAGCGTTGTTTACTACCGCATTTTTCAGGGCAGCGAGGCTGATTTGCCCGTTTGTTGCCATGTCTTCAAACTGGTCTTTGGTCGCTCCAAGCTCTTTTTCCAACAGTTTTACATACTCTGGAGCATTTTCTAAAAGCTGGCTGATGGTTTCTCCATCCAGTTTACCCCGCCCGAAGGAGTTGTTGATTGCCTCCTGAAGGGATGCAACCTGCTCATTGGATTTTCCGGCAGCCTTGAACAACTTTGAGGTCAGCTCAGCATAGCCGGCAGCTTCTTCTACCGTGCCAAACAACTCTTTGTTTTCCTGCACCAGATTGCCGACAAACTTTGCCGTCTCCCCGTAGGATGTACGGCTGTCATTGGCTGCTTTCAAAATCCTTTGCTGGATTTCGCTCTGCTCCCCCATTCCTCGGGTAGCATCCCGAATCTGGTCGTTGATGCCGTTGAATTCCTCAGAAATCTGTTTAAGCTGGACCAGGGAAAAACCTAGTCCAAGAGCACCAGCAAGCTTCCTCGCTGTCCCCACGATTTCTTGATAGGTCGTTTTCACTTTTTCGGCAGCGTTCCGATGCTCTTTTGCCGACTTTACAATGTCCTTGCATTTCCCCCAAATCTTGTTGAGGATGTTGAAAAGAGATTTGTTTTCCTTTTCTCCTTTCTCTGTTTCGTTCGTATTATCCTTGTTGATTTTGAAGATTTTTACTAAAACATCCCAGAGTTTTAAATGTGCCTGAACATTTTGCTGTGTGTTCTTGTCTTCCTCTTTTTGGGTATCCGAAATTTGCTTCTGCTTTTGTTCCTGTTCTGTAAGCGTTTCACCAATCTGCTGTTGGTTTTCCAGAATTTCCGCACTTGTCTCCTGCTGATTTTTAAGCTCCTCTGAAATCTGCTGCTCAGTATCCAATACCGGTTGATTGTTCGGCTGTTCCTGCTGTTGGGGCATTGGAACTGTTCCTGATTGTGTGAGATTTTTGGGAACTTTAAGCTTTATTTCGACAACCAAGCTTTGCAAAGCTTTTTCCCATCGCTTTTTGGCTTTTTCGACAGTCTTCTCTGCTTTTTTCAAAGACTTCTCATCGAGGTCAAAACCAATTGCAATGGCAATATCCCGTATCGTCAAATTCTCACCCCCTCCTGATTTCCTCTGCCTGCATCTGCTGGATATCCATATCGCGGATATACAGCGCATAGAGTTTTAGCGCCTCATCCAGCGAGTAGCAGGTTTCCAGCTCCCATTTGGATGCAAGCCCTGCTTTAATGAGGGTGTACATCCGCAGCTCTAATTCCCCGAACCTGCTTGTGTCAAGGTGACCGTATTGTTCTGGGTTCCCAGTCCCCCCTCCTCCTTCACGAGGTTGCCAAAGAGGGCACTGATTTTCCCGAAAAAACCTCCGAAATTCTCCCTTAAAACATAAAACGCCAGCAAAAACATATCCTGAATCTCCGCACAGAAAATTTCATCTGCCGTTTCTTCAGTCAGATATTCACCCTTGTCCCTGAGCACGATGTTTTTCGAACAAAGCAGCTTTTTGAGTAGCCCCTCAATCTTATCACCGCTCACCATCGAAAACGCCTGTGCAATCTGCGGAGCCGCTTCCAGCACATCATCATCTAAGCTCAGCTTTTTATCTCCTCCCAGCAGGGGCGCAAGCGCACCCGCCGCCGGCAGAAGCATTCCAGTAAGCTCACCAGAAAGATTTGCTGCGGTGAAAGCTCCGAAAGGATAAATCAGGAAGTTGATTCCTCCTAGATTTACCTCTTTCCCTTCCATCCTTCTGCTGTAATTGCTCTGCATTATACGTTGCTCCTTTCAGAATCAGCCGTGTAAATCACCCACTGGCGGCTTCCGGCTTTTCTGCCAAAATCGCTGTTTGGTGTTTTTGCTACCCATGCTTCCTCGGCGGAAAAGATAACTTCTCCGCTTTTCTTTTTGATTAACAACGGGAACATCTGTAAATCCCCGTCTCTCAATCTCTGCGCAAGGTTGTTCAGGATGTGGTTTGCCTGCACGCCATACAGGTTTGTGATTGTTACCTTCGAGCATGGGTTCGGGTCGAGGGAAACAACAACCGCGCCATCACAGCCGGCGGTTGGAGCTGCCTCTTCTGCCATGTCCTCAATGCTCAAAAAGGCATCATCGGCATATCCGGTAAGGCGGTATGGTCCAAGCCCGATCAGGATGTCCTTGCAATTATAAATTACTCTCTCGCTCATGCTTGCCTCCTTAATACTCTAAGGTGCCGCGCACCTCTACAAAGTGGATTGCACCAGCCAGACGAGCTGTAAACTCGCAACCTTTCAGCTGTCTGCTCGCCCGTTCCGCCTGCGTCAGCTCTCTTGCCAACGGTACCGTTACGGTATATCCGGGCACCGCATTACCGCTATCATCGTACTCTGTTGGATTGATACCGCCCATTCTCTGTCCGCGCTTGATTGCATAAATCATCTGGTTTTCCACCAGTGCAATGCCCCCATCCGTGTATGGGATTTTGGGATTGGTAACAAACAGATTGTAGATGCGGTTCTGCATGAAGGCTTTCAGCCACCACATAAACCGAACTGTATCAATCCATTCTCCGTTTACTGTTTTTCCTCCCTGCGTGATTGCCTTGCCGCCGTACTCGGTAAAGTAGGAGATATTCTTTTCTTGCAAAGTGCTCATCTGTGTAGCGGTAAGTTCTGCCACAGATACACCATGCAGGGATTTGAATGCCCATGTTTCACTACCCGGCTCAAAGGAAAGGCAGGCGGCACTGAATGCCACGTTCATGTACTTGTCTGCTTCAGTTTTGTTTGGACTGTAAATCTCGAAACTATTTTGATAGGTGCTTGTTTTCAGGCTGCTCGCCTGCTCAACTGTGGTGAAGCAAGCCATCTTCTCGTGAGCTTCCGCCCACTTTGCAATATCCTCATGCTTTGCTTTCTCAATCCCTGCCGGGCAAATTGCAAACCACTCGGTGTTTGCCGATGCTCGCTCCAATGTATCGCTCAGTGCCTCTGGGGTTTCCAGATTCTTTACATTAGCCGCTACAAAAATCTTGGACGGGTGAGGCTGCTGGGAAAATGCAACTGCCGCCGCATCGTAAACAGCTTCGCCCTCTACCCATCCTGCTGTTTTTACCCCTTCCAGAGAGGTGTAGACTCCGATTGCCTTGTAATCATCCAGCTTTTTGGATGCCGGTTCCGGTCCGACAATCAGGATGCTTCCGAAGCCGGCGATTCCGGTTGCCGGAGCTGCAATCCGAATCTGAATATCAACAATATCGTTTAGATTATTGCTCATTAAGCCTGTGCCTCCTTGCTATAGTTTACTTCTGCACTTTCAAACCAACCGCTTGTGTCAGCAGCTTGCTCGCTGGTGCCTCCCCCGCTCGGTGTCGGTACAGTGCTGTCCTGTCCTGCCGGTGGTGTTGTACTGGAATGTCCATACGCATCTTCCACAAAACTGATGGAAAACTCCTGCATTGCCCGATACTCATATTTTGCATCGTTGAGCAAAGCGCTGACATCCACCGTGCTTCCCTCCTCCTGCAAACAAATATCGTGCTCCTCTAAAAAATCCTGCCCGGCATCTGAGCCAAGGTAGCGGATAAACCTCTGGAGGTCGCTAACAGCTGTATTTCTGGGAGGAGGTGCGCTCATTCCGGGCTTTCCGACACCTTTTCTGCCGCTAGTATACAGGTTCAGGACAACCCGCCCTGTGCAGTAATACCGCTGGGAGATTTCTGTCTCTCCCGATTCGTCTGGATGGAGAAAATGCGAAACGTCTGTTAATTTGAGGGCAACAAAAGGATAAGGAGGTTTGACTTGGTTGGTCTCACACCATCGGACGGTTGCCCCTGCAAAATATCGCCGCACCAGCTCCTCCACCTTCAGCTGTGCTTCTTCTGTTGTCACATCCTCACTCCTTCCTGCTCTCCTGCCGGCAAGACTACCCACTGGCACTCCCAGTGCCCGATTGGAGTATGTTCCCACCGGGAAGCCTGCTCACATTCGTACCATTCCCCCTGATAATACAGACGGTCCGCCGGGGTGCCTACTTGCTGGTTTACGGTATGTATCTCTGATTTTCCAAAACTTTTCACCCTGCGGAGGGAGCGTTCCCCCTCCGGCAAAGCTTCCAGTTCCCGAGTATTCAGGGATTGGATGTTGAGCCGTACTGTAATATCCCGATACGGGTGGCATCCATCCCGATCTGCCTTTCCGTAGCGGCGAATGGTGTACTGAGAAGAAAACATCAATCATACTCCCCTTTCTCGCAAACGGTATATGAGATACTGTCCCTCATCGTTCCGGTATCAATCAGCGGATGGTCGTGACCTTTGCGCTTGATGGTAGAGGGTGCATTCGGGACAAACTGTCCTTCGTCAATGCGTTTTTGTACCTTTTTTTGCACATCGGTTCCTATCTCCCGAAAAGCCTGCTGCGCCTTTTCGTTTCCGCGCAGCACCTTCGCCGCTTCGGATACAGCCGCTTCCCTGATTTCTTCCTCATGTACCTGTACCGTCTGCGCAAAAAATGGGCGGGCGGGTATAGTGCTTGTGCCAAGCTCATTGTATAAAGCAATATCCACAAGGTCGGTTTGAGAGGAGGTCCCGTTATGCCGTTTTCCTTTCTTCCCCCGCTTTAATCCGACACGCACCTGTTTTTCGGACAGCTTTTGCAGCTCTTTCAAAAATCGCTTTCCCTGCGCAGTCACTTTGTCATGCCCTGCCATCTCAATCCCTCCGAACCATAATGGGGATAATTGTCTGTTTTAATCGCAGGTATTCCATCCCATAGGTTGTAAGGGAGAGGGAGGATTCTGCGCCAGCAACACCTGTGTTATTGCCAAAAGAAACAGAGGTCGCACCCTCCGTATAGGACACAACCCCTGTTCTATCAGCAATATTTCCAAATGCTCCCTCCGCACCCAATCCTGCCATCTTCATGCGGTGTGCAGTGAGATAGACAAGTGCCTGCGGGTACTGAGTGCCAAACGCTGTTTTGCTCAGTATCTCTGCGGTAAGCTCAATCCATGTCTGAACAATCTCATCAGACACTCCGTTAAATTCCGGCGCAACGGTTCGCAGTACAGTCAACACTTCCATTACTGCTTGCCTGCGCCGCGTTTGCTGCCTTTGGATTTATCCGCTTCTTCCTCCGGCTCCGATTCCGGTTCTGCGTTCGGTTCTTTCGGGTTTTCTTCCTCAACCGATTCCGAGATTTTTACCACCCCGCGTTCTTGGAAGAAATCAAGCGTTTCGCTTTTTTCATATTCTTCCGGCAGCGGCTTTGTCTCCCCCGGGAGGAGGAGAACAGTACCGATGCTGATAATCTTAGTCCCTTTGTTGGTGATATTTTTCATTTTCTCAATCTCCTTTTACACGCCGACTGCGATAATAGCAGACAGCGGATAGTAAATCATAGCGCCGACAACTCTGGCTTCGCATGGTACTACGATTTCCAGATTCTTGTTCTGGGCTGGATGCTGATAAAATGGCATCGGGATTTCGATAGAGAGCTTTTCCACATTGTTGGTGTACAGCAGCGCAACACCCTTGCCGCCGCTCGATTTTGCATAGGGGTTGCTCTCTACTGCGGTCGCGTTTAACTCCGCGCAGGATACAATCGTAATATCCGGCATATTGTCCTGAAGATATTTTAGCGCGGAAATACCGGTGTCCGGGATTCGTTTGAGCGACAGATCCAGATAGACGTCGGAAGGAATTGCCAAAGTGTCGGGGTGTTCGGTGTTCTGGGTAACTGCGTTTACCTGCGCAATCATGCCGGCAACATCCTTGATAATCTCGTCCACCGTCTTATTTTTCCAGTCCGCTTTGCTCGATGCGCCGTTTGGCAGGGAATACAGCGGAATATCGTTGTTTTCGGACAGAATACCCACCAGATTGTTTTCCTTGTCGCCCTTCCATGCAATCGAGTTGGTTAAGCGTTCCACCGCATATCTTGCCGCAGAACCCTTTCTTGCGTCCAGCCCTTTGCCTGCCAGTTTGGAAGCTCTCATATCCTGCACGCTGTAACCGTAGCTTGCGCCCAAACCCTTTACCAGCGCGGTTTTTGGCTGTCCTTTTACATCTGCGCGCGGCAGGTCGGTTGCATAGTTGCCGATGATTTTGGCAAGTCCCGTCGGCTCGTATCCGTAGTAGGTTACACTCTCTGCACCCTCTGGCACCTCATGGGTAACAGGGAACATTTTGAGAGCAGTGAGTTCCGGGAAAACTTTGTCATAGGTTTTGACCTTTACAAAATCAAGTTCCCTTGCAAAGTAGACGCTGGCATCCTCGGCAGCATCAAAATTCATCTGAGGGTTGCTGGCAAGGCTGGCGGAAATGCCAGAGTTTTCAATCGCCTTGCGGTCCTCTGCGCTGAATGCGGTGTGCTGTGTTTTGTTCATCGTGTTTCCTCCCTATTTCTGTGCATAAAGCTCGATTGGAGCGATATTGGATAAATCCTTCTCGCCCAAAAAGCGTGCGTTAAGCTGCAAAGTGTTTGCGCTGTCTGCTGCGGTTTTGAAGCAGCCAAGACCGGCGCCGTTGATTACCAGATATACAGGGTCGCCATATTTGGGTTTTACGCCATCTACGATGCGCACCCAGATTCTGCCGGAGTGCATCACGCTGACGGTGCTCTTTGCCGCTACGGAAACATCGCCCTGTGCGTCCATTTCCCGTACATCTGCCATGATGATACCCTCGAACTTGTCGATAGTAGCACCGGTAGCGGGAAGTTTCACTGTTTTGCCGGCTGTTTTGCCCTGAACAACGCCCATACCAAATTTAAGCCCGGCAGCCTCGTTCATGCGGCTGTCCACAACATGGTCAGTCAGGTCGTACAGTCCACCCGCTACACCAGCAGGGGTAGACTGGGTGTAATTGGTCCACATGCTCATTACTTGTTACCTCCATCCATTTTTTCAATCATTCTTCTTCTGGCTTCATTCTGCCCGTCAACCGGCTTGTTGTGGGCGGAATCACCGCGGAACATCTGCTGGCGCTGATAGTCTACGCCTTTTCTTTTCCCAACGCTTTCTTTGGCAATATCAAACATTGCATTGATGTAGGCGGTATCTTTGCCATCCAAGCGGATGTTCGGGTGCACCTTTTTGATGATGGCTTTCTTGGCATCCATCGGTTTCATTGTCTCGATACCATCCAGATTGAGCTTGTCCCCCAAACGAATCAATTCGATTTTCTGATTGACATAAGCGTCGATGCTGTCCATGTTGAGAGGATTCTCCTGGGGTTCCTCTTCATCGGCATTTGCTTCGGCGGTTTCACCCTCGTTGTCAGTTTTTGCTTCTTCCTCAGCGGATGCCTCGTCAAAGTCAATCTTTGCCTGAAGCTGTGCAATAAAGTCCAGCAGTTTCTGAATATCTTCATCCTGCTGTGCAATCACACCGGATGCCTCATCCATTGTCTCGCAGTCGCCCGAAGCGTCCCTGCGGTCGCGGCGGTCTTTTACCTCCTGAACAGGGTCCTTTTCGCCCTCGTCTGTGGTCTGCTCATCTGGATTGGTGCCCTCATCAGCGGTTGGATTGGTGTTTTCCATCCGCTGTGCCTGTCTCTGTTTGTACTCTTCCACCAGTCTTGCGATTTCTTCTGGTGTGAGTCCGTCTTTTCTTGCTTTCGACATTTGGTTTCCTCCTTGTTCTTCCCCGTCAATGTTCAAACGGGCTTGCTCTCCCGCCCTTGCCTTTTCAACAAGAGCAAGGTGGTTGATTTGGATATTTCTTTGGATTGCGTCATAAGGCTGTCCGTTCCATACTCCGGGCGTTTCATCCGGCGTTTGGGTGTATCCCAGCGACAGTTCACGCAATCCATAGTCCAACGATTCTGCATCATGTATCACAATCTGGGCGCGGACATTGTCTCCATCCTGAATCCCCTCGCTCAAAATGGTGCCAATGTGCTCCTGCTGTACATTGTCCACATCAACAAGCCCCGCCTCGTGAGTGAGGATGACGGGCTTGCCTTTGTAACTCGCAAGGCTTTCGGCAGCAAAAACTTCCTCCGGCAGCCGCAGTTCCCTGCGGATAGTGCCATCTGGATTGTGATACTCAAAAATTCCCACCCTTGTCAGGATGGGATTATCAATCAAATACCCCTCTGGTGTGAAATAGGTATCACTCAGAGGGATGCTATCAAATCTTTGTTCCATCGCTACTCCTTTTTCTCATACGGCACAACAACATTTCGAGGAAATACCGGGATTGCAGTGCACCGGCACCCATAGTCCTCCCCCGGATGGCAATGCCGCCCAGTTCTCGGGTCCGAGAGCGGCGGGGAATCCCACGAGAATTTATTCCCGTTGAGCTTCCTGTGCTGATGGCGCACCTTGGAATCCCTTTTGGAAGACCAAATGTACTCCCGGACACCTGCATCTGTCTGTTGTTGCCTTGTAAGCTGTGCCTGCAGTTTGCCAACCTGGTCTCGGGCAATAAACTTCGCGCGATTCTCGCTGACTTGGCAGGTATGCTGGATGTGCTTCACCATCTGGTCTGTAGCGGTATTTTGGGTAATATCCTCCCAAAGGGTATCCCGAATCTGCTGGACAAGCTCCTGCGGGATAGAGGAAATCATCTGCATATTCTCCCGAAACCACTGTTCCAGCAGTTCCTTGTAGAATGTTTCGTCATAATATCCCGAAAGGATTTTCACTCCCAGCGTGCGTTCCACCGCCTTGCTCCATCCGCGGTTTACTGCGCTGCGAACCAGGTATGCCGCTGTTTTCAGCTGCTCTTCCAAATCAGAACCGTCCTTTTCCTGTTCTTCCTCGGTTTTCAGGTCGTTCATCATCTTGGTAAGGTACAGGTCAATCAGCTGCATCAATCCAACCGCGTCATCGGTGCGCAAATTTTGATTTTGTTCTTTTTCAATGGCTTTCAGAATTTTGGGAAGCCAACGAAGAACAATCTTATCAAATCGCCGGTATAAATTCGCAAACGTCTGTGAATACTGCCGCTCTGCCGACATAGCGTACTGCGGGGTATGCTTTGACTTTAAGGTATCGTGCCCGTAAAACTTGCGTCGGATTTCCTCCTGTAAGGCAGTTCGGTACGCAAGGTCATTCACAAGTTTCACCTCTTTTTTGACATGAAAAAAGGACGGCACAAAACTGTGTCGTCCTGTCAGTTTCTTATAAGATTTCGGCGATGCCCTTTGCAAGCTGAGCCGCCTTTTTCATCAAAGAGTTTTCCTGCAAATACTCCAGCCCACGCAGCGTGATTCGGGGATTGCAGAAGGAAATGCTACAGTCTCCGTCGGTGGAATATTTCACCTGAACGCCGTCTACATATCCTTCCTTTGCCAACATTTCCCACAGTGCCAGCCAGCGCCGCTCGGTAACGCCGAGCGCCTCCGGTGTCAGCCGGCTACGGTCAAGCTCGTCCAGATCCATCGCCTTTTCCAGGTAGTGCAGGATGCGGTAGATGACCTTGAAGTTATCCATTGCTGTTTCCTTCCTAATCAGGCTTTCTTTAGTGTCCAAACAAGCTGTTGGGGCCGCACCACTTGGAAACAATGGAGGTCGGTTTGCCTTCTCTCAGGCATTTTTCCAGCTCTTCCTTGTATACCTGCGCAGCACATTTATCTCCAATCCGGTCAAAGTCGGCATAATTGAAAGGTATCATATATTCTCCAAATTGCTTTTTATACTCTTCCTGCAATTCCCACATTTCATCTGTCCTTAAAATATCGGCATCAATACGAGCTACATACATACTTAATCATTCTCCCCATGTAACTGTTTTTTTACTTTTTCACATTCCGCATAAATATCTGGCAAATTTTCTTGTAAAAAATTCAACTTTTGTTTATCCTGAAAAGCAAGTAAAGAATAATAATTTGCAAAGATTTCGCTTTCTTTGATTCCTTTCTTTTGCCAATATTGTTTTGAGTGCCCATATGCGAACCAATAGTTTCCCTCACATACAGCACTACAAATATCAGAAGCAAAACCTTCTGTATCTGTCTGACAAAATCTCTGGAATTTCTCAGGGTCGTTGTCAATTAACTGCTTAGAGGAACTGACTTTCTGACGGAAATTCTCATTCTCAGCCACATTAACAAACTGGTTGTCAATCCGATGTGCTAACTCGTGCGTGATAACAATCGACAAATCAATATCATGGAAAGATTTCCTTGATGTATCGTAATAGAAAGCATCCTTTGACGGAGAATAGCCAAACGGAGCGTCCTCAGATAATTTCGCCGACTTAAACTCCACTGCCTGCATCATGGTCTGCAAGTATGCCTGACACGGCGCGTCCATTTGTTGGGTAAACGTTTGGTAATCGTCTTGAAGCTTTTGAACGTCCAATCTTCCGTCTGAGGTAATATAGTTTTTGGTCGGCATACTGTCGGAGGGCAGTTTCCTGCTCTCTGCCGGCTGCGGTGCGCTTTCTCTTTGTCCGCGTTCAGAACTTTCCTCGGCTTGTTTGGGCTGATTGTTCTCCGAAGTTCCCTGTTGCTGTGACGGTTGTTCGCCTTGTTTGTTTTGTTCTTCTTTTTTTCTGTTTGAGGACCTTTCCCGTTGAGATTCTTTCGGCTTTTCCTTTGATTCCGATTTGGAAGAAGAGCCTCCGCCCTCTCCCGAACCGCCGACCTTTCCCGGGCGACCCTCATGGTTAAAATTTCCGCTGCCCTCCCCGCCATCTTTGGCGATGACGTCCTCGGCGATGACATCCTTGGCGATGACATCCTTGGCGATGACATCCTCGGCGATGACATCCTCGGCAGCTTCTGATTTCATTATACCACCTTGCCGCCCTGGTTGTCCAGTGGGTTCCAAAGCTGGATTATCATTTGCTCGCAGTCCTTCCAGCAGCGCCGCCCAGCCTTCCTCCTGCGGGTTTTCCGTCTGATTATCGAGAATACTTTCAACGTCCACCTGCTCGTCTTTGGCAAGCGCCTGACGCACTTCCTCGGGCTGTATCGCCTGCATATCTATGTAGAGCTGTGCCGTTTGTGCCGCTACCTGTGCCCGCTGGGCTTTGGTAAGCTCTACGGTCGCCTGCTCTGCTTCGCTCAGGCTCCACAGCGGCTTAAAGGTTGGTTTGATATTTCCCGGGTTCTCGATGCTTCCATCATAAACCCCTGCCTGCACAATCGCTTTTATCAGGGTGCGGATATTTTTCTTGAGCATCCGCTTTTGGATACCCTCCACAAAATTGTAGTAGTTTTCCAAATCGCTCTCACCGGTTGCGTTTTCGCCGGCGGGGGAACGCCCAAACAGGATGGTTTGTGGGATGCAGGTAACTGCCGATAAGAGGTTGCAAGTACTTTCCAAAATTTCCTTCGTTCCTGTCATCTGGAAGGTTTTGAAATCGTAGTCCTCACCTTCCATATCAACAGCAATCGTGTTCATCATTCCTCGGGAAGCGTCAAGAACCTGCAAACGTTTGAGTTCCATCTCATCTCCGTTCGGACCTGCCAGCATACTTTGCAGACCTCGCTGTTTGTATACCGGCTGCACGCTCTTTTCAATCATGTTGGCGGCATTGGTGTGTGTTTTGAGCGCCCGGGACAAATCCTTGTGGATGCGAATATACTCCGGCAATCCCCAGTAATAATACTGCTGTGCTGCCCCGTACTCCGGCAAACTGCCGTTTTTAAAAACTAAGCACCTGCTGCGATGCACTCGGAAAGTGCCGCCGTAGGTGCTGGATACATCGAAATATTCTGCTTTCCCAGTCCGGTAGGTATCTGGGTCCGGCTGAACGATTGCCCGCTCATATACTCGCAGCTCCTCCACTGATCGGACGTCCTGCCAGTTCACCGGCTCTTCCAGTCCGCCGCCATCGTCCAGAAGCATAACGATGATGGAGCCGCCAAACAGCCTCGCCCAGCGGATTGCCGTTACAGCCTTTTCCTCCCAGTCCAGCCGGTCAAGCGCGTCGTCTAAAAATTCCCTCAAGTCCGCATCCGAAACATTATATTCCATACCATGTTTCAGTGCTTCTTCTGCCGGTCGGTCAATAATCTTGCTGAACAGTCCATTGTTTTGGTACTTCTCAGCAAGGTCATAGTCGGGTATCCACATTTCCCCCGTCTGCGCTGTCTGCGACTGATACAGCCGCATAACATCAGAAAACCCGTCTGCTCTGTATTCCAATTATTTCCCTCCCTTTTAAATCAATCCTTCCAGACTAAAGGAGGAAGAATTGTAATAGGTGTTCGCCTGCGTCTGTGCGTCCACCTGGTCGTCATTTGCACCGTTCGGGAATACTGCGTGTTCCTCAACGAAATCATGCACCCACGGGGCAATAGACGGGTCTGGCAGGTAAATGTTTCCTGCCTCCGCTACTGCCGTTACAGCATTGGCGCGGACAATCTTGCCGCCCTCCGGTTCCACCGGAATCAGACCCGGAATTTCTTTGCGCAGCACATCAATCACTGCTGTGCCGTTTGCCTTATCCTCCACGAGCTTGCGGATTGCCTGCGGCCACTTGGCAGAGAGGGAGCGGATAGCACGCAAAGTCTCGGTAAAACTCATGCGTCCACGCACCTGGTCGAGCAAGTAGCGGCTGCTTCCCTTTCTCGCCCAAACCTGCCCTACCACATAGTCTGAGGATTGGGCATCCTTGAAGGTGCAGTCCCATGATTGAACAAAATCATACAGCCCATCCGGTAGAACTTTGTAGTAGTTCCACCACTCGCGCTTAAAGGTTCCACCTTCGCCCGGTGTGGGGTGCTGCTGATACAGTGCCGCCCAATCGCGGCTGCCGACTGTCACCTTCATCTTTTCGAGGGCTTCCTCATCGTATTTCCACTTCCAAAGTGCCTCTCCTTCCTGCCGCACATCGTAAGGTTTGGGCGGATATTCGCATACGGCTGGCAATTCCAGTATTGTCCACTGGTCTGCGCCTTCCTGCGCTGCCTTAAGCAATTTCCCTGCCAAATCGTCCTCGTGCCATCTTGTTAAGGTCAACAAAATACACCCATCCTTTTCCAGACGGGTGTAGAGGGTTGAGGTGTACCAATCATATACTTTTTCTCGCATGGTGGCGCTGTCTGCGTCCTCGCGGTTTTTCACCGGGTCATCGATGATGATGTACTCACCGCCCATACCGGTAATACCACCACCGACACCAGAGGAGCGGTAGGTTCCTCGATGATTCACAATTTCAAAAATATCACTGTTCCTCAAAAAGCTTCCCTTTGCCGTACTACGGATATTTTTTCCAAACAAATGACTTTGAGGAAAAAGCTCCGCATACTTTTCGCTGTCAATCAGCCGCTGCACATCTCGGTTCATGCGGCTTGCAAGGTCGGCAGAATAAGAACAGGAGATAATCGAGGTGTCCGGGTTGCGCCCCAGCAAAAAGGCGGGGAACTTGCGCGATACCAACTCGCTTTTGCCATGCCGGGGAGGCATAAACACCATAAGGCGGCGGATCTCTTTGCACGCCAGCTTATCCAGATAATCGCATAGGAGACGATGGTGCCAATTCATCTGGTAGTTATCATCGACATACAGCACAAAATCCCGCATTGTTCTTCTGGCAAGTTCTCGCCGAGCTTCTTCTATTAGCACTTGTCTTTGCTCTTTTGTCACCACTACCGTTCCCCTTCTATAAACTGCCGCAGCTCCTCACTGCTGATTTCCTGCAATATCCGTTCATGGGTATTTTCTTCCTTCGGCATCTGCGCTTTTTGCGCTCTCAGGATTCGCAGTTCACTCAAATATTGCCGTTTTTCCTTCTGTACTTTGGTAAGCTCCGCCTGAAGCTTCTGAATGACGTCAAAGACATCTCGCGTTCTTGTCGTTGTTTCCACTTGTTTGGAGCGGCTATCCCTTGCCCCTTCGTTTTCCACTACTCGGCGCGTTACACCGTCCAGCGACAGCCCGTTTTTCTGGTCCTGATATTTTTGAATGGATTCCAGCAACTGTCGTTCCCGACTGGTCAGGAGGATGATTTCATCAATGATGATAGATTCCTCATCCTCAAAATCCATCCTCTGCAATCGTTCCAGTTCTTGCCGGGGTATCATATCCATCGTAGGATTTGCATACAGCCCGTGAACATAGCGGTTTTGGTTTCCTTTCTGCCCTCCCCGTTTTCGTTTCGGCGTTTTTTCCTCAATGGTAACGTTACCTTTCGATTCTGCCGCGTTACCGATTGATTTGGTAACGTTTGGTAACGCCTGCGCTTCGTCCCATTTATCCAGATTTTTCCACTTTCTGACCTGGCTTTCCGATACGCCCAATTCCTGCGCAATCTCTTTGAGCGTGCGACTTTTTCCAGATTCCAGCCACAACTCAAACGCCTTGTCTCTGTTCGGACTTCTTGCCCTCGGCACCCCTCACCACCTCTCTATCCGGTCGATTTGAACCTTTATTTTAAAATTAGCGCATAAAAAATGGACTACCGTTTTGAAGTAGTCCATTTCAAAAATTATTCTGCTATCTCGGTTTGTTTGCATTGTCTTTTCAAAATCTTGTTAAGCAGGTACACCTGCCCTTTTCCGGTCACCTTTGGAGTGCGGTTGATGCTGGTGTGTCCGTCGCTGTGGGTCACACAGGTTTCCTTGATTTTAAACAGTCCCAGTTCCATCGACTTCTGGGTCGGCATATTGTAGCTGCTGCCTTTCTGCTTGATCAGGTATCCGTTTTCCCGCAGCCACTGGAACAATCTATTCGGTCCCATCTCCACGCCGTTCTGCCGCAGAATCTTTGCCAAATCTCCAATCAGAATCGTGTTTTGAGATGTACTCACCGCATCGGCAAACAGCACTTTCGGCTTGTCCTTCTCAATCTTCTGTTCCAGATGGACGGTTCTCTCCTCCAAACTGCCGATTCGACTGTTTGCCATCTTCAGCGCCCTTGCCATCACCAGTTCTGGGCTGTTCCAGTCCTTTTCCAGCTGAATGAAATACTGCCGCGCCTGTTTGCCGCGCTCGTTGCGTTGCAGCATACAGATTTCTTTTGCCATCTCAATGGTGAGCTGGGCGTCGTGCTGTATTTGCGGCATTTTCGTCCCATCGGAACGAAGGACATTTTTGTCCATCATCATATAGTCGATATTTTCCGAAAAACCGTATTCACACATTCTCGGAAACCATTTGTGGTAAGGGGTTTGAACCTCCAAAAATTCATGTAAATCTCTTGCTAATACGGTCGGTCTGTCGTTGTCATAATTGACTTGAATCAGCTCATTCATCTATTTTACCCCACTTTCTCTGTGACCTCAAACATTCCCTTTGCATACGCCAAAACCTCATCAACCTCGTCATCTGTTAATACAGACGCTTCTCTTATCAACATGGCAATCAGTTCTTCTCGGCTTTTTCCCTCGAAATCCGAACGATGTTCCCTCTGATATTCCTCAAATGTCTTTTCTCTCATAAATAAAAAGACCTCCTGTCAATTTTTCGTTTGACAAAGAAGCCTTACCTGATGTAAAATAGATTTCAGATAAGGGTTTCCTTGTCGGGGATAACGATTGTGCTTTTCTTTCCACGGAGCGGCGCAATCGTTATTTTTTTATTTTGGCATACTGCTCTTTGATTCCTTTTCTGACTATTTCAGAGCGAGAAAGATTTTCCTTTTCACAGCAAGCATCTAACTCTTTCAATGTTTCTGCGTCCATTCTAACTCGTAACATATAATCTTTTGGATTATCTGTGAGCTTTGTGCCTTTTTTTAGTGCAGCCACTTTTACACCTCTCTTTCTTTGTTGCTACATTCTTATTATAGATTGTAGCAACAAGTTTGTCAAGAGGTTTTTCTATTTTACATCTTTTACAACAAAAGGGTCACTCCTTCCGGCGCGAACCCTTCGATTTTTTGTGCTGCGGACAGAAAAAAGCCGCACCTTTTACAGCGCAGCTTTTTCCTCTGGGTTTAATATTAAGTTTGGCAGTATAGTTATTATACCATATCTCTTTCCTGTTTTGTTCCCAACTTTTTCCCATCGCCGGCACCATCCATGTCATAAAAAATGTCGGCTCCAAAAAGCATCACAGACAACTCCTCTGTTGCAAGGTCAATATCCCGGAAAACTGTGCTTTTGGAAATCGATTCCTTTTCTGCAATCAGCTGATAGTCCTCCCCTTCCAGGGCGTAGGCTTTCAGCACCCGGAATCTTCGTTGTTTTTCTGCGTTCCCTTTTTCGCACTGTATTCTGTACAGTTCCAGCATTGATTCTGTTTGTTGGACAAGCGCCTCAGTCCTTCCCGCGGAGATAGCCAGCCCTTCTAAGTAAACATCTTGTCTGCCGGAAAGCTGCTGTGAATAGACTCCCTGCGGGTCGTTCTGTGCGGATTCCAAAACCTTTCGCACATCAAATACCGACTGAGTTGCATGGTCTCGAAAGCGCTGGAGGTGGTCCAGGAGCAATCTTGTATTTCTCAACCGCCAATCCCTCCTTTCTTTCTTCGCTTTTTTTCTCTGCCCCTCTAGGGTTTCCATTGTCACTTTCGCTGCCTGTTCTGCTGCAAGTCTGATAATTTCCTGTTCTGTCAATCCCATAGCCTTTTGCCTCCCCCTTGATGCAAAGATAATTTTCTGGTAAACTAATATTGTCATATATTTCTTTGCAGAGGGGGAGGGCTTCGGCTCTCCCTTTTTTGCTGCTATTTTTTGCGTTTGTACGGCTTCGATTCTATGATTTCCACAGCAACAACCATGTTGTCAATCCTGGCATCCATGCATGGGATCTCATAATGTTGCGTGCTGTTAAGCTCCTCTGATTTTAAATCAAAGTGCAAAATTCTCCTCGTTGGGTCAACCTTCATGTTGCACTCGTTTTCCACAAACGCATCAATATCCCTCGGAGTCAGCTGATCTGGGTAAAACGCCAAAACATTCTTCCCAAACTGATTTCCAACTACCACAAAGGAAATATGCCCTTTATACGGTCCACATTGTAGCGTCACCCGGACGGTCTGCTCCCAGTCCTGGAGGTTGGATATGTTGTTGTAAAATTTCATAGCGTTTTATTTCCTCCTATTCATCCATCAATCCCGATTCCTTTCTGCTGCCCATCGCCGCCCGAAAGAGTGCATCGTTTTCGGTTTGCAGCTGTTCCAGCCTGTCCGCTGCCTCTCTGAGCACTCTGCACCCATGCACACCGCAGTTGTGCTCAAATCCGCACCCAAGGCAATTCAGGGTGCCCGTGTTCACCGCCATCCTGCGCAGGGCTTTGATGATTTCTTGGGTTTTCATCGTGATTCCTCCCTCGGTTTAAAGTTGCTACAAAAATCATCTTCCAGCATAAAAGCCTGTACTTTATCTTCTGTGTACCATTTAGAGCAACTTCCCCAATCTGAGCCATTTCTCCGTCAACACTTGCACTCCCTACACCTGCCAACTGGAGGTGCAGGACGGGTGTTCCATTCTTCAAGGGCAAACATCGCCTCTCCATACTCGGGGTGAATGTCGCTCCCAATACATGGTCCATACTTACAAACGATTGTGTATAGCCCCTCCTCTGAAATCAACTGTGCCTCCTCTCCACAAAACGGACACGGTAGCACAATCCCTTTTGCTGTGCATTCCTCCTGAGCCTGTTTGTCGCCAAGCAGAGCGCGGCGGATGAGTTCTTTGTTGTTCATGGCTACTCCTTTCTACAAAAACGGTTCATGATTTGCTTTTGATATGGCGCGTACTCTACTTCTTCGCTGTCGAAGTCCTCCAGTTTTTGAAATCCGATAGAGTCCACATAGTAAAATGCTTTTTCGCCATTTAAATCGAGCTCCACCACATCACTGACTGATAGGTTGCGCCCTTCAAAATCGGCAGGTTTGCTGAAATTGAATTTTTTAAACAGTTTTTCTAACAGCGTATCTGTATCTTCGTCGTTTTCCTCTGTATCTCGATAAACCTCTTGGTAGCGATTGATTTTAGGGATTATACCTTCTCTCTGGAGATACCTGTATCTCCTGTATTGGATTGGATTGTTGTTTGCATTCTCTGATTGCTCTCGGCGTAGTCCACCGCCCATGCACCACCGGCGCAACATCCTCCGCAGGCAACGCTTGAATTTCATCATACAGCGTGTTCATGCTCCATCCCCACGCCTGTGCACTTTCCAGCAGTTTAAGCACCTGTTCGCGTTTGATGTATTCGCTCATTATTTTTCCCTCCTTTTACTACTCATTAAATGCCGGGCGCTTTAGTGTATTAAGGATTGCGTCAAGAAGCTCAGGGTAGTGCTTTTCTATGTCTTGAAGTTTTGTAGTTTTGAGCGGTCTCCTGCTATCTGCGACTCCCTGCGCCTTTTGCAAGCAATCTATCATCCGGTACCTGTGATCATATATCGTGTATGGGCAATTATTTGTTCCGGCTCTTTCAACCTCGCAGATAAGGAAGGGCAAGTCGTCTCGCAACTCGTAAAGAGCTGTCGCTATAACCCATGGCAATCCATCCAAAATCATAGATAGCCGAAATATCGTCGGGTCTGTGATTTTGTTTTCTGGGTTTTTACCGCATCTCTTCTCGTGCTCTATAGCTTCTTCCTTTGTCGGAAACGTCTTATTGCAGTAATCACACTGCCATGTTTGTCGCATTGCTTTTCCCTCTTTTCATCTTTTTCTAAAACTGTTTGCCTGCGGACAAGTGCTCCAATGAGAAATGTATCCTATGCCCGTCATTTTCTCCGGTTTTGCATCAAATGTGCAGCTAATTACCTCCCCGTTTGGGGTGACAATTTTCTCTTTCCCTTTTGGGGTCTCCATGTATGGTATTGGCTCAGCATCACAAGGCATGGCTTTTCCTTTTATAGTACGAATCCAAACAATAGGTCTTCCACAAGCTTTACAAACGGCTGTTCTCATTTTGCTTCTCCTTTCATGCTTTCTAGTACGTTATATTTTTCAGTGCAGCTTCGGCTTCTTCCCATGTGCGCTTGCTCGTGATTCTTTCCATGCTTATTTTCCCTCCTCGCAAACCTCATAGCACCGGCACACTTCTTTTTTGGCATAGCTTTTGATGTCCACTTCCAGCTTTTGGGATTCTCTTTTTGGAAACTCCGTTTGGTATCTGAGGTTGGTATGTACGATTGCCCTTGTAAGCTCCGGGAAAACCAGAATCAACACATCCAGATTGCAGCCTTTCCAGATTACCTTGTCGATGATTGCATTGATTACGATTTTGAGCTCTCGCTTGATTTTGCGCTCCAACCAAAGTCGCTTCTGCTCGATGTCCTCTTTGTATGTGCGCAGATTTTTACCCTCCATAGCGTCTGCCTCCTGTGCTTTTATTTCCACTTTTCCCACACCCCTTTTTCGTTGTGGTATCCCAACATCCCAAGCTTCTGAAATTCTTTCAGTTTCATGTTCACTTCGTCCGCCGGGCAATTTTTTATTTCTGCAAGCAGTTTTACGAGTTTGTGCCAGCTCTGTTTTGGGTTTTCCCGGATACACAAAGATACCAAAGCGCGTGTAGAACCCCCAAAATCCATGTTCCAGTATCCGATTTCTTGCCCTGACTCCGTCTGTTCGTCGTACCCTTTTTTTGTGATTCGTATGTTTTCTTTTCTAAAGTCCAGTAAACTGCCTTTATGCTCAACGTACCTCGTTTGGACTTTGGTTAGATAATACTCCAACGTTGGCGTATTCCCGTCCTTTCTTCTGGCAAGCACTTCTCCATTGACATTGATTAAGACCTCCTGCAACTGTTGTATTTTTTCCATGTCCTCCTCTGACACTAATACTTCGCTGATTTCGAAGTTTTCCATCGGATTTACTGTAAAAACAGTCCTGTACGGTGGTTCCCCTCTTACTTCTGAAACGGGGTTTATCAACTCACCGTAACAGGCGCCTTTTCCTGCCGCCACAAACTGTCCGTACATTCGTCGAGCAACTCTAATCCTCACTTGTACTCCCTCCCCGATTTGTCATGCCGAATTTCAATCCGGCGAATCAACGAAAAACCTGCGGCGGAAAGCATAAGCTTTACCGCCTTGATGAGTTTTTCTGCCTGTCTGTCACAGCGTTCCTTCTCGCTGTCCGCATCTTTAATGGCAAGGAACGCTGTAGTGTCTTTATATCCGCTTGCATTGTAGAGCGGATTTTTCCTACTGTTCATCTCATCACCCCAGTTTCTGTTCCATTACACTCAAGAGCTTTCTGACGGCTCCTCTGACTTTATCCGCAGTTGGAGTTTCCATCTTTGCAATCAGCTGGTTGATCTGGTTGTAGCTATCCTGGAAGGACTTGAACTTTTCATCAAAAACAATCAGTTCCTTGCTTTGCTCACTGTTTGCCTTGCTCTGGAGCTGTTTGTTTCTTTCCTCGGCTTCTGCTGCCCTCTGCTCGGCTTTTTCTTTTTCAGCTCTTAGTTTCTCGATTTCCTGTGCAAAACGTCTCTCTGCTTCTTTTTCGGCTTCTGCCTGCAATTCTCCAATGACCTGCTGGTCCACTTCTGGCTTTTGGTTTTCCAGCTCCTCCATTTTCCGCTGAAGCTCCTGAGCCTTTTTCTCACTTTCCTTCTGCTTTTCTTCCGCAGCCTTCTTTTCCGCTTCCAATCTCTTTGCTGCATCAATTTTAAGTTGCAGCGATTTTTCGTATCCGGCATTTCGGTTTACGCTTTCATTAAGCTTATCCTGCATCCTCTGCCGCTCGCTGATGGCAATATCAAGCTGGGAGGCACTTTCGGCGGCTTGCCGTTCCCTTTCTTCCAGCAGATGTTTCAGCTGCTGTTGCTGCCGCTTTAACTCCTTGTTTTCCTGCAAGGCTTCTTTCAGGTCCCGGGTGGACATACTCTCTACATCGTGCTCTGATACAAACTCCTCTCGCTCTTCTGGCGGGAGTACAGTGAGGGCAAGGGCTTTGGAAACATCCAGATTCATAATCGCTTGCGAATTTGTCACGGTTGTAAAGAGGCTGCCCTGGTCGTTCCCATACTCCTTGTAAAGCCGCATGAAGTTGTTTGCAGTGGACTGGCTGTAGTTCACATTCACCTTCAGCCAGTTTCCCCACTCTCCATGTGGAACAAGGTCTTTTGCCTCCAGCAGGCGCTCCCCGATTTCGATAGCGCAGCTTACTGCTGTGATTTTTGCCTGTCGGTCAAAGGTTACAATCTCCACCGCAAGCTGTTCCAAGCGTCCTTTTGCTTCGATTTCTTCAAAGCTCATATTTTCGATTTCGTACATTTTCATATCCTCCTATGCTGCATTTACTTTGATGCGCTCTTTTTTCTTCTTATTGACTACTTTACTCATCCATCGGTCTACAAATTTTCGGACGTCCTCCTGCATCTTGTACCCGTTCTCCACATCGTTTCGGTACCCTCGACACTGGATGAGCTTACCATTCCTTCCAAGCTCCAAGGTGTAATACGGAGTATCCGGTGCTGATTTCTTTCGGATGCAAAACAGTTTGCATCTTCCTTCGGCATAAGACGAGGCGTACCCTGCCACACAATGCTTCAATTTTGTCCCCTCTGCTACCAGTTCTTTTAGCGTTGCAATCGGGCGGATAAGTAACTCGTCTTGCTCCCATGCGTATTTCTGGGCTTCTTTTGCCCTTTTTTGGATTCCCTCCCGAGTGATTTCCTGCTCCTTTTCTTTCGCTAAAACGGCGGTTTCTTCATGAGCAGTCCCTAAATCCTTGGGTCTTAGGATTCTGTCTTCTTTCATGTCATACCCAAGTTTTTTGCAAGTTTTCAGATAGTCCAGCCAGTCGCCTAAAATCATATCAGCCCGTCTATCCTCTGGAACCTCTGGTCGCAGCTTCTCCTGCTTTTCCAGATAGTTTTCAATCTTTTGGAGTGAAAGGTATCTCGCAAGCTCTGGGAGCCGCATATGATAGCCAGATTTTTGATAGAGCCGGCAGAAAACATCGACATCTGCATTTTTTTGATTTTCTGTGATTTTTCGATATGTCTCAACCTCTCCCCAGCTTGGGTTGGTTTTGAGGATTGCCTTTAGCGGCTGCCCTGATAGCCCAAACATCTCCGCAGGTGTTTTTCCTTCCGGAATTTTGTGTCCGTACCGGCTCACGCTTTCCTCCAGCATCCGGTATAATCCCATCTTTGCCATATACTCCACCTGCAGTGGTGTCCGCCAGCAAGCGTCAATCAGCAGGCAGGCATCCTCTTTTATGTGCGCCGCTATGTCTTCCAGTGGGATGTACCTCAATCTGGAATCCTTTTGTCGAACTGTGTTAAGACTTTTCGGGTAAATCTTGCAAGGCATCGAAAACCTTTCATCCACCTTGCAAAATCGCATCTCACCAGTCTGGAAGAAATTCTTCCACTCATAGAAGCCGGTGTAGCAGCTCTTCTGTGTACTGTAAAAATACCGCCCGATTTCCTTGTGATAATACTGACTGCTGTCCTTGCCTCCGCGCCCGTCCATCACTGAAACAACATCAAAATACCGGGCACACCAACCATCCTTTGTGGGCTGGATATAAACAAAGTGACTTTGGTCCTGCATTCGCGCCACCTTGTCCCTGTATTTTCCGTTTGCAATGAGGGTGACTTCGCTGTGACAATGAGGGCAGATTGCCGTTCCTTTATGCTTGGTTCCCTTGATGTCCACCGTCCGATTACAATAGGAGCAAAATCCTTTCTGGATTTTCTTTCCTTTCTGGTAGTTATAAAAGATATAGCGATACGGCTTCATCACCTCATCCTTTACCCAGTCCAGCACCTCCTGCGGGAGGGGGTGTATCTCCTTCATCACCTCGTCCACCATCTTTCTGGTTCTGTCTCGGCGGCGGTCCAGTTCGGTCTTTCTTACTTCTTTCTGATAATTCATTAGAATTTCTACTCCATTATTCCCTAAACCTGCAAAAGGGAACGGGGCATTATTTTTGCACCATGCTCTTACCAAATTTGTATCTTCCGGCATCATGTGATACCATCCAGACCAGTCCAGCGCATTTGTTATTGTTGCATCACTCGGTTTTTCCCTACCTGGGAACTGAGAAAATAGCTCATCCGGTTTTTGAAATGTCCGATAAATCGGAATTCCTGAGCTGCTGTATGCAGTAAAAATCAGTGTATCCCCCTCTGTTCTTGCTCCTGCTATGTAGTTTCTACCTTTGCGGTGATAGCCACAAAACGTTTTTTCGCTATACTCTGGTACTTCTATTGCCGGCGCCGGATCGTAAGGGAGCGCCATCCATTCCCGCTTTTCTGCCAAACGCATACTGCCTGCCTCCTACAACAAATCTTCCAAGGAAAAACTAAGCTCTGTTGCTTCTTCTCGCTGTTCCTCCTGCGGCTCTTCCAGAACAGCCTCAGAAGCACCAGTTTCAGCTTTGCTGATTCCGTAAAACTCGCAAACCAGTTTTTCAGAGAGCGCATCGTCCATCTCAAAAAATCCGCCCTTCTGGTGGTTTCTGGCGTAATCTCGAATCTTCTTCGCACAATCTGAAAGTGTCATGCCTTTTTTAGCAAGGTCCTGCTCTACAATCTCAGCTGCTCCTTCGTTTCCTTTGCACAGTTCCATCAGCTCCATGCCGATGCAGTGTTCCAAAGTGCCTTTTTGATACTGTTCCATCTGCTTGTTTAACTGCTCCATTGTCATTGTGATTCCTCCAATATTCTGAAACGTCTGTGATTTTGAATGATATTTTATCAGGATAGCCGGCTCCATTTCCTGATTTTGTTTCTCTTGCGGTGGACAAAGGGATTTCATCCACTCCATCCAGCGCCTTGTCTGCCATACCTGAGAGAAGTACATCGGTGTGCACCAAACACATTCCTTTGCTTCATCTCCCTGCACAAGCGGCTCTGACAGCGCGTTTCCTATTTTCACATACCCTGGGCAACCTAATAAAGATAACTGGATATAGCACATATAAGCCGCTATCGGGTCGATGTCCTGCGCTACAAACATCACGCGCTGCTGGTAGTTGATTTTCTTTTTCCGGCACACATTGGCAAATGCAACCAGCATTGCCCCGGCACCACAACAGCAGTCCCCGACGGATATCCAGCCTTTTTCCTCGATGTTCTTTACCTGCGCGTCCATGTTCATTTCTGCCATGAGGTGGCAAACATTATAGGGCGTGAAGAACTGTCCTTTCCAGTGATTTCCAAGTTCCAGCTGCATGAACATCTTCCCGAGGAAATCCTGATCTGGGTTGCGCTCTAACTCCATCACTGTTTCAGCAAACAAAATCGGGAAGACCTGTTGCTCTTCTTTGGTATATCGTTTGATGGTGTCCAGATAGAGCTTCTCTCTCGCTTCAAAGTGCCGCTTGTCCACCGCGTTGGCTATGGAGATGGCTGCCATCGTGCAGAAATCGCTCCATACTTCCCATGCCTGGTGTCGGTAGAGGAGCTTTTTAAACTCCCCCATAAAGCCCGCTGACCTCTTTTCCAGCTGTTGCTGCTGTCGCTTAGACATTTTTATCATCCTTTTCCAAAACAGCTCCGCACAGTTTCGGGTCATTTAGGCATGGCTTTTTGCATCGTGCGCTGTTCGTGCAGTCTTTGTACCCGCAGTCCGCACAGCAAAATCTTCCTCTTCTACGGTCACAATAAAAAATTTTACATTGTCTTTTTTTCGCTTTCATAGTGCCCTCCATAGGTGACATACTGCTGCAATGCCTCAAAGTCGATTGACGATGAATGTGGCTCTTCTTTTTTTCTTGTACGTTGTCCGTTGGATTCCGAGCGTATGTTTTGTCGGAACTGTTCCGGTGTCGCAATACCTTCCCGGAGACAATTATCTAATACCGTCTGCACATAACGCCAGCTTTTCGCGCCCGACAATGCTGAATACTCAATAACTGCCCTCATCAGCTCGGGAGTTACTTGTTTTTCTTCCAAATAACCACCAACTTCTCTCTTCACTGCTGCTGTTGCCGGAGTTATGTTTTGCTCAAAACAGCGTATCATTTCTTCACGCGCGCGCGTAACAACAACAACAACATTTTCTTTACTTTTCTTTATGTCATAATTCTCGGAATCCTCGGGGGTTTTCTCGGAATAACGGGGGTCTTTCTCGGAATT
>ERZ857951.811-NODE-811-length-38003-cov-6.433224_pt1 | contig 38003 bp, 32 predicted proteins | sample MGYA00519759_ERZ857951 | MGnify/ENA primary metagenome ERZ857951 (study PRJEB31778, sample SAMEA3449377) | human gut metagenome | biome: human gut; feature: human-associated habitat; material: faeces | place: United Kingdom | collected 2010/2012 ...
ACCTGCCAAAAAGGGACAGGTTTATTTTGGTCGATTTTATCTGGGGAAACGTCGCACTCCAGCGATGATCTGCTCTCATCTGTCGCGTGGAAATCGGCGGCGTTTCCATTTAACGCAAAAGAGGCCGCTTCCCCTAGTAGGAAGCGGCCCCAAATCTTACGAATAGATGATAGTAAAGGGTAGTTCTGTTTCGGTCTCTCCTGTTGACGTGCACCTCGTGCCCTCAAGCGTTACTGAGACCACTTGGTCGACATCGATCAACTTCGTTGGCACCCAGATGTTCTCTCCGCTATTGCGCGCATAAGAAAAATATAAGTTGAACACCCCTGCGTCGTCATCTTCGATAATCTGCTCCGATCCATCCTTGTAGCTGACGGTCAGCTTATTATCAACCGCTTCATAGCCCAAATCATCGATGTGCGTCTGGATGGAAAACGGGCTAATCTCAAGAGGCGAGTCACCGGAGCGGAGTTCCTTTGTATCGACGTACGCTCCAACGCTAAACTCGGGCGTCGATGCCTCGAACGGCTTCGCATCCTCGCCTTCGCCCTCGGTCCACGAGATATTCCAGGTGACCGCATGTTGAAAACCTCGCTCGCGATCCATAGAAGCAAAGTACATCGTGCCATTAATGACCGTGTCGCTTGATGTGTCCTTATCAATTGTGCAGCGTGTGTCAGCCCATTCCTCGCCGAAGTTCATGCTGGGCGTGCCGATGCCTTGTTCTTCTTCACCATAGAGAACAAGTTCGCCAGTCTCTGCTGCCGGCTTGTAGTAGTTAACACCATTTGGATTGGACAACGTAAACGTCACGGCACCGCAACCGTTTTTATCGATAGCCATATCATGAATGTCGAGTGTATAGCCGTTGCCCTCGACGGACAGATTAACCTCCTGGACTGCACCCTCCAGGCTTTGGGGCGCGATGCCATCACCAAACTCTCTGGTGTAGGTGTATTTAGTCCCCGATGAGCCGCCGTTGGTCCAGGTGATGGAATCCCCGTTGCCGTGGTTTCCCCAGGCTGAGGCAAAATATCTGGAATTGACAACGGCGTAGGCGACTCCTCCAGTCACCAAAACTCCGGCAAGACATCCGATTACGGCAACATACAGTGGCTTCGCGTGACCCTTTCGGCGAAGCGGCTCACCAGCAGCGGCATAAAGAACACGGTCAGCAAGATCGCTATCGGCTTGGACGGACTCGAAGGCCTGCTTGATTTGATTGGATTTCACGGTCGCCCTCCTCTAGGATGAATTTGAGCTTCGATCGACCGCGAGCTAAACGCGTTCGAACGGTAGCGGCTGGCACATGCAGTAACTCGGCAATCTCTGAGGTCGAAAAGCCCAGATAGTAATAGAGCACGATGGGAACACGGAATCGCTCCGGAAGTCGCATAACGTCTGACAGGACCGCCTTGGTCTCATCCTGCGCCGCCGAAAGCGAATCGGCCAGGTTCTCAATATCCTCCACACGCCTCCATGGCTTTCGAAATAGCGATTTACATTCATTGATCGTGACCCGGATAAGCCATCGGCGAAGATGTTCCCGACTTTCAAAATGTCCATCGCTTTTAAGCAGCTTAAGAAAGACATCCTGGGCAACATCGTCGGCATCGGCACGATCGCGCAGGTACGTCAATGCGATTCGAAACACGACATCCCGGTGATCTTCGACCGCCTGTCTAAATGCTTGTTCTTCCATAATCACCTCCCGGTGACGTTAATGATTCTTGATGAGGCCCTCACCATAGATACGCTTTGACCGAACGGAATGTTTCAAATTCAAGCAGGAAAAACCTACCAAAATAAACCTGTCCCTTTTTGGCAGGGGACCAATGGAACGCAACAGGTTGAGCATACGCAAGCGAGCGGCCCCCAGAGCGTACAAGGTGGCATAAAAAAGGCAGGGCATTGACCTTTTGGTCATGCCCTGCCTTTTGAATGACAGATTGTAGCTCTGGGGGCCGCGCAGCGACGGAGGTCGCCGCCGTTCGTTAGAACGGCGGAACTAGTTACTCCTCGTCGTTGTCCTTTGCCTCTTCGGCGTCGTCGGTGTCCACGAGCTGGTTGAGCAGCTCGTCGAGGGAAGCCATGTCCTCATTGATGGCACCGTTGGCGGGAGCCTTCTTGTCGTCGATCGGGGCGCCCAGGAGCTCCTCGTCGGCGTCGGCGTGATGCGTCGGCGCGGCGGAGGTGCCCAGCAGGATGTCGTCCGGACCGTCGGGGCTAAAGACCATCTGCAGCAGCTGCGAGAGGTCTTCCTCGTCGGCAACATCGTCGTTGTTCTCGAGGATGTAGAGCAGGTCGTGGGCCTCCAGGCCGTCACGGAGCTCCTCGATCGCCTTGGCACCGATGCCATCGATGCGCAGCAGATCCTCCTCGGACTTACCGACCAGGTCGCCGACCGTCTCGATGCCGACCTCGCTGAACTTGTTGGTCCAGCGCTGCGACACGCCCAGGTCGTCGAACAGGTACAGGCGAGCCTTCTCGGCGGAGATGGTGTGGCCGTTGCGGGTGAACGAACCGTCAGCACCGCCGAACTCGTCGTAGCCGGCCCAGTCGAGCTGCTGCGGGAGCTGCTCGTCCAGGTCCTTGAGCTCCACAGGAGCCCACTCGGGCAGCGACTTGGCGTTGGGCGAAGCCGGGCCGTCGATGTCCACGTAGCCGTCGGCCGTGCGATACGTCAGCTTGGCGTTGGCGTACGGCTTGAGGCCAGTACCAGCCGGGATCTTCTTACCGACGATGACGTTGGACTTAAGGTCGAGCAGGTGGTCGACCTTGCCCTCGATGGCAGCCTCGGTAAGGACGCCGGCGGTACGGATGAACGAAGCGCTCGACAGCCAGGAGTCGATGTTGGACGCGACCTTGAGCGTACCCAGGATGACGGGCTCGGCCACGGGAGCCTGACCGCCCAGACGGGCAACGCGCTCGACCTCATCGGCGAACTCGTAGCGGTCAACGTACTGACCAAGCAGGTACTTGGAGTCGCCGGGGTTGGTGATCTGAACGCGACGCAGCATCTGACGTGCGAGCACCTCGATGTGCTTGTCGTTCAGGTCGACGCCCTGGCTGGTGTAGACGTCCTTGACGCTCTCGACGAAGGTGTGCATCGTCGACTCGATGTCGGTCAGCTTGCGCAGATTGCGGAAGTTGACGAAGCCCTTGGTGATCTGATCGCCGGCGCGAACCTCGCAGCCGTCCTCGATCTCGGGCATAAAGCGCACCGAAGCGGGGACGCGACGCTCGTCGAGAACACGCGTGTGATCCTCGGAGTCGGTGAGCGTCAGCACGTACTCGGACTTCTCGGGCTTAATCGAGAGGTGACCGGAGTACGGAGCCAGCTCGGCCTCGCGACCCAGAATCTTCTCGTTGACGTTGCCGACGATATCGAACATACGGCTGACCGTAGGCAGACCCTGCGTAATATCGTCGACGCCAGCGACGCCGCCGGAGTGAATGGTACGCATCGTAAGCTGCGTACCGGGCTCGCCGATGGACTGGGCGGCAATAATGCCGACGGCAGTACCGATGGCGACCGGACGACGGGTGGAAAGATCCCAGCCGTAGCACTTCTGGCACACGCCGTACTTGGAGCGGCAGGTGAGCAGCGCGCGGAGCTTGACCTTCTTGAGGCCTGCATCGACCATCTTCTGGATGTCGGCGACCTTCTCGATGTAGCCATCCTGCTCAAAGAGCACGGTGCCATCGGGAGCCACGACGTCCTCGATGAAGCAACGGCCGACGAGGTCGGTGTTGAGGTCGGTGGTGCCGGGGATGATGAGGTTGTAGGTGACGCCCTCGTGCGTACCGCAGTCCTCCTCGCGGACAATGACGTCCTGGGCCACGTCGACCAGGCGACGGGTCAGGTAACCAGAGTCCGAGGTGTGGGATGCGGTATCGACCAGGCCCTTACGGGCGCCGTAGGTCGAAATGAAGTACTCGAGCGGCAGCAGGCCCTCGCGGAAGTTCGCCTTAATGGGAAGGTCGATCGTCTCGCCGGACATGTCTGCCATCAGGCCACGCATGCCACCGAGCTGACGCAGCTGGGTCTTAGAACCACGGGCGCCGGAGTCGGCCATCATGTACAGCGGGTTCTCCTCGTCGAACATGTCGAGCATGAGCGCTGCAACCTTATCGGTACAAGCGGTCCACTCGTTAACGACTTCGATGTGGCGCTCCGTCTCGTTGATGAAGCCCTCCTCGAAGTACTCGTTGATCTGGTCGACGTTGGCCTGGGCGCGGTCGAGCAGCTCCTGCTTCTCGGCAGGGATGAGAGCGTCCCACACCGAGATGGTGAGGCCGGCGCGGGTAGCGTAGTGGAAGCCGGAGTACTTGATGGCGTCGAGGATCGGGCCGACCTTGGCCTCGGGGTAACGATCGCAGCAGTCTGCAACCAGCTTGGCCACGTCGCCCTTGACCATCTTGTAGTTCATGAACTCATAGTCTTCGGGCAGGCACTGGCGGTTGAAGATGATGCGGCCGATAGACGTCTCGAAGCGAGCGGTCTTGTTGCCGGTGACGTCGTAGTCGACAAACTCGTTCTTGCCGTTCTTGACGCGGAAGATACGGGTGCCGTCCTCGTTGATGACGTTGGCGTTCTCGGCAGACACGCGGACCTGGATCTTGGCCTGCATGTCGACCTCGGAGCGGCAGTCATAGGCGTGCAGCGCGTCGTCGAAGCTCGAGAACACGTGGTTCTCGCCCGGCAGACCGTCGCGGACCTGGGTCAGGTAGTACACACCGATGATCATGTCCTGCGAAGGGATGTTGACCGGCTTGCCGGATGCCGGCGAGCGCAGGTTGTTCGCAGAGAGCATGAGCACGCGAGCCTCGGCCTGAGCCTGGCTGGACAGCGGCACGTGGACCGACATCTGGTCGCCGTCGAAGTCGGCGTTGAAGGGCGAGCAGACCAGCGGATGCAGGTGGATAGCCTTGCCCTCGACCAGCACCGGCTCAAAGGCCTGGATGGACAGACGGTGCAGGGTCGGTGCACGGTTGAGCAGCACGACGCGGCCGTCGATGACCTCTTCGAGGATATCCCACACAAAGGTGGCACCGCGGTCGATAGCGCGTTTGGCGCCCTTGATGTTCTCAACCTTGCCAAGCTCGACCAGGCGCTTCATGACGAAGGGCTTGAAGAGCTCCAGCGCCATGGTCTTGGGCAGACCGCACTGGTGCAGCAGCAGCTTGGGGTCGGTAACGATTACCGAACGGCCGGAGTAGTCGACACGCTTACCCAGCAGGTTCTGACGGAAACGACCCTGCTTGCCCTTGAGGGCCTCGGCGAGCGACTTGAGCGGGCGACCGCCACGGCCAGAGACCGGGCGACCACGACGGCCGTTGTCGAACAGGGCGTCCACGGACTCCTGGAGCATGCGCTTCTCGTTGTTCACGATGATCGCGGGGGCGTCCAGGTCGAGCAGGCGCTTGAGTCGGTTGTTACGGTTGATCACGCGACGATACAGGTCGTTGAGGTCGGACGCGGCGAAGCGGCCGCCGTCGAGCTGGACCATCGGGCGCAGATCGGGCGGAATGACCGGGATGACATCCAGGATCATGTTCGCGGGGCTGTTGCCGCCCTTCAGGAAGGCGTCAACGACCTCGAGGCGCTTGACGGCCTTCTCGCGCTTCTGCTTCTGGGAGTCCTCGTCGGCGATGATGGCCTTGAGCTTCTCGGCCTCGGAGGGGAGGTCGATGGCAGCGAGCAGGTCGCGGACGGCCTCGGCACCCATACCACCCTTGAAGTACATGGAGTAGTAACGGGTCATCTCGCGGAACAGCGGCTCATCGGAGATGAGGTCGCGCTCGGTGAGCTTCATGAAGGCGTTGAAGGCGTCCGTGCGGAGCTGCTTCTCGTCCTTGCACTCTTCCTCGATGTCGACGATGCCAGAGGCGATCTCCTCGGGGGTCAGCGGCTCCTCGTCGGAGAACTCGTCAAAGTTCTCGGGGTTGCCCTGCTCCTTGAGGGACTCGATCTGGCGGGCGCACTCGGCATCGAACTCTTCCAGATCGGCGGCGAGCTCCTCTCGCAGGTCGTCAGCGTCGGCCTCGCGAGCCTCGTAGTCGACCTCGGTGATGATGTAGCTGGCAAAGTACAGAACCTTCTCGAGGTCCTTGGACTTGATGTCGAGCATACGGCTCATCGGGAAGCTCGTGGGGCTCTTGAAGTACCAGATGTGGGACACGGGAGCGGCGAGCTCGATGTGGCCCATGCGGTCGCGACGCACCTTGGCCGAGGTGACCTCGACGCCGCAGCGCTCGCAGACGATGCCCTTAAAGCGGATGCCCTTGTACTTGCCGCAGGAGCACTCCCAGTCCTTGGCGGGACCGAAGATCTTCTCGCAGAACAGGCCGTCCTTCTCGGGCTTGAGGGTACGGTAATTGATGGTCTCCGGCTTCTTGACCTCACCGTGCGACCAGGAACGGATCTGGTCGGCGGAGGCAAGGGAGATCTTTACCGAGTCAAAATCAGTAGCTTCGAAATCTGCCACAGTCAACTACTCCTTATCAGTGGTCGTGGCGGCGACAGCCTCGGGTGCCTCGGCGGTCTCGGCATCCTGGGCCTCGACGTCGGCATCAACGCCGGCGAGCGCAGCCAGGTCATCGAGGGCAGAGGTCTCCTCGGCGGTCACAGGGGCGGAGGCGTCCTCGTCGGCATCGTGCATGGGCTCGATGTCCAGCGCGAGGGAACGAATCTCCTTGACGAGAACCTTGAAGGACTCGGGGATACCCGGGACAGGAACGTTCTCGCCCTTGACGATGGACTCGTAGGTCTTGACGCGGCCCACGGTATCGTCGGACTTGACGGTCAGGATCTCCTGCAGGACGTTGGAAGCACCGTATGCGTACAGTGCCCAAACTTCCATCTCGCCGAAGCGCTGGCCGCCGAACTGAGCCTTGCCGCCCAGCGGCTGTTGGGTAACCAGGCTGTAAGGACCGGTCGAACGGGCATGGATCTTGTCGTCGACCATGTGGCCGAGCTTGAGGATGTAGGACGTACCCACGGTAATGGGCTCGCGGAACTCCTCGCCGGTGCGGCCGTCGAACAGGCGGGTCTTGCCGCGCTCGTCAAGCTGGGTGACAAACTCGGGGCGCATGTGATCGCCAAAGGCAGCGGTGGCCTTGTTGAGCATGTTCTTGTTGGCGCGACGGATGACCTCGGCGATCTCGTCCTCCTTGGCGCCGTCGAAGACGGGCGTCGCGGTGAAGAACGGACCGGGGACATACTTGTCGGAGTCGGCATTCTCGGTATCCCAACCGCAGGCAGCAGCCCAGCCAAGGTGGCACTCGAGCAGCTGGCCGACGTTCATACGCGAAGGAACGCCCAGCGGGTTGAGGATAACGTCGATCGGGGTACCGTCAGCCATGTAGGGCATGTCCTCGACCGGCAGAACGTTACAGATAACACCCTTGTTGCCGTGGCGACCGGCGATCTTATCGCCCTGCTGGATCTTACGACGCTGGGCGACGTAGACGCGCACCTGCTCGTTGACGCCGGGGGCCAGGTCGTCGCCGTTCTCGCGGCTAAAGCGGACGACGTCGATAACGCGGCCGTAAGCGCCGTGAGGCATCTTAAGGGAGGTGTCGCGAACGTCGTGAGCCTTGGCACCGAAGATGGCGCGCAGCAGGCGCTCCTCGGCGGTCAGAGCGCTCTCGCCCTTGGGGGTAACCTTGCCAACCAGGATGTCGCCAGGGCCGACCTCGGCGCCGATGCGGATGATGCCGTCCTCGTCGAGGTTGGCAAGCATGTCCTCGGAGAGGTTCGGGATCTCGCGAGTGATCTCCTCGGGGCCGAGCTTAGTGTCGCGGGCGTCGATCTCGTGACGGGTGATATTGATGGTCGTCAGCAGGTCCTCGGCCACCAGGCGCTCGGACACGACGATACCGTCCTCGTAGTTAAAGCCTTCCCACGGCATGTATGCCACGGTGAGGTTCTGGCCCAGTGCGAGCTCGCCGTGATCGGTCGAAGGACCGTCGGCCAGAGGCTCGCCCTGCTCAACGGTGTCACCGACGCGCACGAGCGGACGGTGGTTGATGCAGGTGGACTGGTTGGAGCGCTGGTACTTGGCCAGGTGATACTCGTCCATGCCGCCGGCATGCTTGACGATAATCTTGGAAGCGTCGGCAAAGATGACCTCGCCGGCGTTCTTGGCCAGGGTGACCTCGCCAGAGTCCAGGGCGGCGCGACGCTCCATGCCGGTACCGACATAGGGAGCGGCGGGGTGAACCAGCGGCACGGCCTGACGCTGCATGTTAGCGCCCATGAGCGTACGCTTGGCGTCGTCGTGCTCAAGGAACGGGATCAGCGTGGCTGCGACGGAGAGCATCTGACGCGGCGAGACGTCCATGTAGTCGACGTCCTCGACAGGCACGTCGGCGGGAGCGCCGAAGGAGCCGTCGAAGTCGCGGGTACGGGCGATCACGGTGTGCGGACGGACGATCTTGCCCTCGGCATCGGTCGTGATGAACTCGTTGGTCTTGGGATCGAGCGGCGTGTTGGCCGGCGCGATGACGTGCTTCTCTTCCTCGTCAGCGGTCATCCAGTCGATCTGGTCGGTGGCAACGCCGTTCTCGACGCGACGGAACGGAGCCTCGATGAAGCCGTACTCGTTGACGCGGGCGTAGAGGGCGAGCGAGCCGATCAGGCCGATGTTGGGGCCTTCGGGGGTCTCGATCGGGCACATGCGGCTGTAGTGCGAATTGTGAACGTCGCGGACGGCCGTCGGCACGTTGGTGCGGCGGCTGGAGCCGGACTTGTGGCCGGCAAGACCACCAGGGCCGAGTGCGGACAGACGGCGCTTGTGGGTCAGACCGGTCAGGGGGTTCGCCTGGTCCATGAACTGCGAGAGCTGCGAGGAACCGAAGAACTCCTTGATGGAGGCCACGATCGGGCGGATGTTGATGAGCGACTGCGGGGTGATCTCGTCGATGTCCTGGGAGCTCATGCGCTCACGGACGACGCGCTCCATACGGCTCATGCCGATACGGAACTGGTTGGCGACGAGCTCGCCGACGGTACGGATGCGGCGGTTGCCGAAGTGGTCGATGTCGTCGACCTTGAAGCCCTGCTCGCCGGCAGCGAGGGACAGGAGGTAGCGCAGCGTCGCGACGATATCCTCGTCGGTGAGCACCGTGACCTCTTCCTCGGTAGTGAGGTTGAGCTTCTTGTTGACCTTGTAACGACCGACGCGGGCCAGATCGTAGCGCTGCGGGTTAAAGAGCAGGCCCTCGAGCAGGCTGCGGGAAGCGTCCACGGTGGGAGGCTCGCCCGGGCGCAGACGACGGTAGATCTCGATGAGGGCGTCCTCGCGAGTGAGGGCGGTGTCGCGCTCCAGGGTGCGCTTGATCACATCGGAGTTGCCGAGCAACTCGATGATGTCGTCGTTGGTGACGGCGATGCCAAGGGCGCGCAGGAACATCGTGGCGCTCTGCTTGCGCTTACGGTCGATGGAGACCATGAGCTGGTCGCGCTTGTCGACCTCAAACTCAAGCCAGGCACCGCGGGACGGGATGATCTGGGCCTTGTAGATCTGCTTGCCCGAATCCATCTCGGAGCTGTAGTACACGCCCGGGGAGCGGACGAGCTGCGAGACGACGATACGCTCGGTACCGTTGATGATGAAGGTGCCCTGATCGGTCATCATGGGGAAGTCGCCCATGAAGACGAGCTGCTCCTTGATCTCGCCGGTCTCCTTGTTGGTGAGACGGACGTCGGTCAGAAGCGGAGCCTGATAGGTCATATCCTTCTCGCGGCACTCCTCGACGGTGTGCGCGGGGTCGCCGAACTGATGCTCGCCGAAGGTAACCTCGAGAACATGGTTCTGGCTCTGGATGGGGCTGGATTCCTTGAACGCCTCACGAAGGCCCTCGTCCTTAAAACGCTCAAAGGATTCCCTTTGAACAGAGATAAGGTTGGGGAGCTCCATGGCCTCCGGGATTTTCCCGAAGCTGACGCGCTTGCGCTCAGTGGCAGTGTATGCGTAGGTCACCAGGTTTTTCCTCCTTCACGGAAATGCTCGGTGGGTTGGCGAGGCATAGCTTCGCCAGTTATCGCAACCTAATAGTTTATCAGGTACCGACCGTTGGGCAAGAAAAGCCTTGACGCGATTGAGTTTTTGGAGTAGCAAAGTTTTTCGACAGAAAATGCGCAGGTAGATGGGTGTGCATCGAACATCTGTTCATATATTTTCTGTGAACGAGACTGCTGACACGGACAGCTGAATGGCGGAATGGCGGTGAGGGTTAATCGGACGGAAACTACGTCCCGTTTTGAGGCCTCAAACTGGGATGCGCTTTCCGGTTGAGCCCTGTTCGGGAAAGCGTGTCCCGTTCTGAGCCGATATTCCGGGTCGCACTTTCCGCTAGGGGCTCCAACCGGAAAGCGCGACCCGGAATTCGGCCAAATTGTGGGTCGCACTTTCCGGCAGGTTATGGCAAAGGGGCCGCCGCCTTGTTGCACCCGTTTGGCAATGTTGCGCAACAGATTCTTCGAATCCGGCATGAAGATACTAGATAGTTACTTATAGCCTAAAGAAAGGATTGCCATGTTTAAGAGCATCCGAAAAGGCGGGAGGATCGCCGCAGCCACAATCGGCATCGTAGCGGCGCTGACCCCGCTGGCCACCCCCCCCCGCGGCATTCGCTGACGGCGTACCGACGCCGGAGCTGGAGAAGTCGTACACCTTTAAGAACACGACCATCGAGACTCTTACGGACGATGAAGATCACGCAATCTTGAGGACCTATCAACGCAGCGACGATGAGGATGATGACTATTCCACCCTCGGCTATTCCGTTCTCGATCTCTCGGATGGATCGACCAAGGACATCAAGATACCGAAAGCCAGTCTTGAATCCGTACAGACGCAAGCGGGATGTGTCACTTGGCTTGACGGCAACAACCTCGCCATCTATTCGGTTGATGACCAGAAGACAAGCACCCACCCCATCGAACTTAAAAAATATGCAGAAACAGATGTTTGGCTTTCAACGAACAGCAAAGTTGCCGCCATTGCATACGAAAATGAGGATTCTGATTTAAAGCGGATTGACGTTTACGATCTTGAAGCCAACAAGATGATCGAATCATATAAATGCGGCAAAAACGACGAGCGTTACCTGTTGTCGAACGACGGGAAGCGGCTTTATGTAACCTCTTTAGGCGATAACGGATCGTCCAAGCTGACAACTATAGATACGTCGAGTGGCTCGAGGAAGACTCAAACAATTCCCTTTACGGGCGGCAAATTCATGGTAAGAAAAGCAGGGTCAGACACTGTATATGTCGGCGGTAGCATTTGCGATACTCTGGCGAAATTCGACTACGATGGAAATGTTGAATTCCTCGCTGATGGCCAGTTGTTTAACTTCGTGAGCCCTTATGACAACTTCCTTTTTGCCGCCAAGATTAGCCGGAAAAATAATGAGGCCGATTATGATTCCATCCAGTACGCACTGATCAATGACAACGGCAAGGAAATCGAAGCGATCAGTCCCGCGTTTAAGGATACAGACGACTCTCATTACGGTTTCCGGGACTTTTCCGAGCATGGTGACATGACGCTTGTCAGTCTCGAAAAAAGAGTCGCCTCAAATTCAGAATCTAATTCCGACTCCGGTGCAGATGCCGAGGATAGCAAAACAACCACTTCTATATACCTCGCAGAGACAAGCACCGGGCAGAAAACCAAATTGCCGATCAAGACCGTGCCAAACATGACCGAAAATGTAAACGAACTTCAGTTCATAGATGGAGACCAGAAGATACTCGTCGCCTACGACGACAAGAATGATTCCGACAAGCTGCATATCGACATTCTCAGGTCGAATATCCCGCATAGCGTAATCGACGATGCGCTGTTCTTTACCAAGAACAACCTGCCGGTTGTGATTGGTGGTGGCATTGTTCTTGTACTGGTTATCGGCGGTACGCTGATCGTTTGCGTCCGCCGTCGCAAGAAGCGTTCCGGCGTCAAGGTCGACGCTTCCAACTCGGCGACCGAAACAAAGAAGCAAAAGCATGGCCGACGCGGGAAAAAGGCCCAACAGGCGACCCCATCCACCAGCGCCACTTCCCAACCAGCAATTTCTTCTTCCGCGCCACGATTCTGCAATCATTGCGGCAACCCGCTTGTTCCGGGGTCTAAGTTCTGCCCCAAGTGCGGTCATCCAGTCGAATAGCGTCTGACAAGCGAACCCACAGCCAAATCGGGTCGCCCCTCACAGGGCGGCCCTTTTGCTTGGAAGGAAATCAGGTGAAGCGGCAGGACGTGACAAAGGGACTGCCCCTTTTTCACATTGGCTGAAAAAACGGGTGCAGACCGAAGTCCGCACCCGTAAATGTTGATGCCCGAAGGCCTACTTGCGCATCAAGCCGCCGCGCTCATCGATGGCGTCCCAGAAGGCGCCGGCAAAGCGAGGATCGTTTGCAGCCATGAGGGCGTTGGTGGCCATCCAGCCAGACGGGGTGCCGGTGTCGTAGCCCGAGAGCGGGTCGATGACGACAGCGTACATGGCCTCGCGGTCGAGCGAGCGGGCCATGGCGTCGGTAAGCTGGATCTCGCCGCCCTTGCCGGCCTGCTGATCGGCGAGCAGGTCCATGACCAGCGGGCTCAGCAGGTAACGGCCGACGATGTACAGGTTGGACGGAGCCGCCTCGGGAGCAGGCTTCTCGACCAGACCGCCGATGCGCCAGACAGCGCCCGGCTCAGCATCGGCAACGCCCTCGGCGCCCTCGAGCGAACCGACGCGCTCGCCGGCGATAACGCCGTAGCGGCTAACTTCCTCGGGCGAGCAAGCAGCGACGGCGATAACCGAAGCGCCACCGTGCTCCTTGGAAACGGCGAGCATCTTGTCGCAGATGTCGCGGTTAGGCACAACGTAGTCGCCCAGAAGAACCAGGAAGTTCTCCCCTGCCACGGCGTCGGCAGCAGAGCGGATAGCATGGCCGAGGCCCTTGGGCTCGTACTGATAACGGAAGTCGACCGGCATACCGCCCGCGTGGGCGACGGCATCGGCATAGGCGTTCTTGCCACGCTCGCGCAGCAGATTCTCGAGCGAGCGATCGGGCTGGAAGTAGCTCAACAGCTCAGGCTTACCGGGAGAGGTAACGATGATAGCGTCGTCGACCTCCTCGGGGTCGAGTGCCTCCTCAACGACATACTGAATGACCGGCTTGTCGAGCACCGGCAGCATCTCTTTGGGCGTGCACTTAGTGCCAGGCAGAAAACGCGTGCCAAGACCGGCGGCGGGGATGATTGCCTTCATGTTATTCAAGGATCCTTTCGCAGGCGCAGAATGCGCCCTATGCGTGCGGCACGGCGGCCGCAGACCAAATTGCGATACCGAAGTATCTTACCGCCGGAGACATACGTCGCCGTAAGGCAAACGCAATTCTTCAGCAGGTCAACGCAAATTATTGCTCGAATGGTGCAATTTTACGCCCCAGCGGTAACGGGATTGGCACGGCGAAGACAACGGTGTTCTGCGTGCCGAGTAATGAGAATGAGGGGCCAATACAAAAAAGACGGGGCTCGCAATGCGAACCCCGTCTGCAAAGAAATCTGGCGAGAAAGCCTGATTACTTGAGGGTGACAGCAGCGCCAGCAGCCTCGAGCTTCTCCTTGGCAGCCTCGGCGTCCTCCTTCTTGGCACCCTCGAGAACAGCCTTGGGAGCGCCCTCGACGACCTCCTTGGCCTCCTTCAGGCCAAGGTTGGTGAGCTCACGGACGGCCTTGATGACCTGGATCTTGTTGTCGCCGAAGCCCTCGAGCACGACGTCAAACTCGGTCTTCTCCTCGGCCTCAGCAGCGCCAGCAGCGGGAGCGGCGACAACAGCGGCAGGAGCAGCGGCGGAAACGCCGAAGGTGTCCTCGATAGCCTTGACGAGCTCGGAAGCCTCGAGAAGGGTCATTTCCTTAAGAGCATCGATGATCTCATCGGTGGTAAGCTTAGCCATTTCTAAGTCCTTTCGGTTTCCGTGCGGATGCACGGAGATCAGTTAAAACACGGCGCGAATGCGCCAGGGGTGCGGCGTTGCCGCCGCGGGCGAAAACAGCAACTAGGCTGCCTTCTGCTCGGAGACCTGCTGGATCGAACGAGCGAGACCAGAGGAAACGCCGTTGACGCAGACAGCGATGTCGCGAGCGAAACCGGAGATGAGACCGGCGATCTGGCCGAGAAGCTGATCCTTGGTGGGCAGCTCGGCGATAGCCTTAACATCATCAGCGGAAACGGCCTTGCCGTCGGAGATACCGCCCTTGATCTCAAGGACGCCCTTGGACTTAGCGGAGAAGTCCTTAAGGGCCTTAGCGGCCTCGACCGGCTCGGACTCGTAGAACACATAAGCGACGGGGCCGGCGAGAATCTCGTCGAGCTCGGGCTGCTCCTGGTTCTTGAGAGCGATCTTGACCAGGTTGTTCTTGTAGACCTTCATCTCGGCGCCGCACTCGCGAAGCTGATGACGCAGCTCCTGAGCCTGCTTAACCGTCAGACCGTTGTAGTTGACGACGAACAGACCGGCGTTCTCGGCGATACGGGACTCGATCTCTGCAACCTTGTCGATTTTGTACTGCTGGGGCATGAATTACACCTCCTCGAATTCTTTCCGGGCACGGTCCGCCACAAGGACGTGACGGGGGCATGTCCAAAAAGAAAGCCCCCGCGCTGCATGAGCGACGGGGGCGAGAAGACATATCTACTCGACCACCTCGGCTGGCGGGAAGTCCCATTAAGCTCGCGGGTAAGACCCGTTTGCGCCGGCTGTCTCTGGCAGCGGATTCGTGCGTGAACCGAAAGTATTATGGCGGGGACCCCGGCGTCGGTCAACGGAAAACCGGGCTGCACACAATTCCACCATCCTGCACGCGTCGCCAAAGGCCAGGCGCAAGGTTTTCGCTCGGTCAAGTCCTGACTCGCACGAAGAGCACATTAAGTGCTCTTCGGCTCGTGCGGAATCTACGAAAACCTTGCGCCTGGCCTTCGGCGGTGCGTGCCTGCGTTGACTTTGGGCAGCCCGGGTTTTCGTTGGCTGACGCCCCCACTCATAATGCTTGGGTCGGTGGGCTGATGTGTTGCGTCCCGTTGGGCTATAAGGTTGAAATGAAGGTGGACAGGCGATTTAGGCCTTCGTCCAAATCTTGGTCGGAAACGCAGTAGCTGAGGCGGATGTGGCCTTCGGTTCCGAAGCAGTCGCCTGGGACTAGGGCTACGTTTGCTTCTTTGATGGCTTTGATGCAGAAGGCTTCGCTTGTTAGGCCGAATTGTTTGATGCTCGGGAAAGCGTAGAAGGCTCCTGCGGGCTCTACTGCGTCGAGGCCCATAGCGTTTAAGGCTGCGAGCACGCGTTTGCGGCGGGCTCGGTAGACTTCGAGCATGGGGGTGGGGTCAACGGTGAGGGCTCGGGCCGCCGCGTCCATTTCGAAGGAAACGGCGCTCGATACTAAGTATTGGTGGGCCTTTGCGATCTCGGCGATGACGGGGGCTGCGGCTGCGAGCCAGCCCAAGCGCCAGCCGGTCATGGCCCAGGGTTTGGAGAAGCTCTCGATAACTACTGTCTGATCGCGAAGCTCTGGGTGACGCTGGGCAAAGCGCTCGTAGCCATCCACATAGACTAGGCGGTTGTATACGTCGTCGCAAACCACGTAGATGCCCGCCAGCTCCGCTACGCGCGCCACGGCGTCGAGCGATGCCGCGTCGAGGATGCAACCCGTAGGATTGTTGGGCGAGCAGATGACGATGGCCTTGGTCGCCGGCGTTACGCAAGCACGAAGTGCGCCCTCGTCAATCTGGAATTGCGCAGGCTCCGTATCCAAAAAGACCGCTTTGGCGTGATTGGCCACGACGATGCTCTCGTACAGGCCAAAGGCCGGCGTGGGAATGATGACCTCGTCGCCGGGGTTGAGCATGGCCATAAACGTAGCCGACAGGGCCTCGGTCGCGCCGTCGGTCAGGATGACCTCGTCGGCCGAAAACGTAAGGCCCGCGTCCCCCATGTAGGCAGACAGCGCCTCGCGCAGGGCGGGGCGGCCGTTGTTGGGCGGATAGTGCGTGTCGCCGCGATTGAGCGATGCAGTCACCTCGGCGCTAATCACATCGGGCGTGGGAAAATCGGGCTCGCCGAGCGCAAGCGCAATGCATCCCGGATGCTGAGCGGCGAGCGCGTTGATTCGGCGGATGCCGGAGGGCTTGAGCGTGGCAAGCGAGGTATTCATGGGCAGACGCATGGCGTTCCTTTCGTAAGGGTTGCACTAGGATAGCGCGGTGGAGCGCCGCCAGACGGTGTAACCTAAACGGAAACCAACCGGAAAGGAGGCGGCATGGAGACGACCGCGCGCGGCGATGTACCAAAAGCACTGCATAACATCGCGTTTGTCAGTATTCCCGAGAGCGCCGATCTTGAGTTTTTGCTCTGGGACCTGCAGGATGCCATCGCCGCCTATGCTCAACTTTCTGGCACCGCGCTCCCCCGTCCGGTTGACTTGGGGGCGGATGATGCCGACGGCGTTGCCGATGGCATCGTACTGGCCATTGAAGATGTGGCTGACGATGAGACGTTGACAGCTATCGAGCAGGCTCTTGAGCGCTTTGGCGGTACGGGAACGCGTGTCTATGCCGCGATTCGAGCCGCGCAAGAGGGCGCTGAGCAGGCGCGTGGGACCACCGTTCGTCTGCGCAAGGCATGCGAACGCCATGACCAATTGTGGTGCGGCGGAGTTGTCATCTGTGCCGGCGGCGGCATCGCAGCGCTTCGCCGCTCCCCGCGCATGGGCCTCTTGCGTCGGCCATTTTCGGAAGCGATGGATAAGCTTGTGGGCGCCGTGCGCATGGGCTGCTCCATTGAGCATGCGCAGCTGCTTGGCGGTGGCAATGCCGGTAGCGTCGATGCCGACGGCATGGTGCGCGTCAAGCCCGCACTGCCCGCACCGATCTGGCATGCCATCATGAAACACCTCGGCGCCCGCGCCCAGTCAGATATCTAAATTACAGAGCGCCCCAATCAACGGCCTCGCGCCAGCGCTCGATAAGGCGTTCCAGGCGCCATGCCGCATTGGCGGGACTTGTCGACGGCAGAACGATGGCCGGCAGCCCGGTGCGTTCTTGTAGATAGCGCTTGTAGAGCCGCCCTGCCGTGCCGCCGTTACAGACAACGACCTCGATAGGAGCTGCGCCGGTAATGCGCTCGGCATGCACCGGAACGACGTTTTTGATGCTCGCGTCGCTTGAGCCCTTGATGTCGCAGCTCTCGACCACATCCCACAGGGCCACGCCGCCGTTCAGCAGCATGGCCCGCTTGGCGGCAATCGAGGCATCGAGCGTCGCGGGCTCACCGCTTGCCAAAGGATCGCCCTCTTTGGGCGGCACGGGCACACCGAGGCACGCGGCCATCACGCGCCAAAAGCGGTTCTGCGGATTGCCGTAATAGAAGGCATTGGCACGCGAGAGCACCGAGGGAAACGACCCCAACACCAAAACGCGCGAGCGCTCGTCAAACACGGGCTCAAACCCATGCTCAATATGTTGATAGCCTTCGTCGGACGCCGCCATGGCCTAGGCCCTCAACAGATAGCGCACCTCGTAGGGCGCAAGTTCAAGGGAGCCTGTCAGCTCGACCGTGGGCGCATCGTCGGCAAGCAGGTCGACGAAGGAGCCGTTGAGTTCGCCGGCTCCAAAGGTATAGGGCTCGTTCACGGCATTGACCGCCACGAGCACCGTCGCGTCGTCGCAGGCGCGCTCGAACAGCAGCTGCTTGTTCTGGATCACCACGTTGCGATAGGCGCCGTAGTTGAGGGCACGGGCCGCCGCGTCGTTTGCCGAGCGTAGGTGCGCAAGCTGCTCGATGAAGGCCGTCAGCTCGTTGGGCGCAGGCTCATCGAGCGCAGGTCGCAGCGCCCAGTCGCCATCGGGGCCGCCCTTTTCGCCGGCAATCCCCCACTCGCTGCCGTAGTAGACGCACGGAATGCCCGGCATACCAAAGAGCATGCCGTAGGCGGGGCGCAGGCAGGACTTGTCGGTAAGGATGCTCGCCAGGCGCGGCACATCGTGGTTATCGACAAATGACAGCAGATGCTTGCCGCGGTAGATGCACCACGGGTCACCGCCAAACTGACGGTGCAACGAATGGGCGATCTCGAACATGTTGACCGAGTTAAAGCTGGAGTACAGGCCCTTGTAGCACTCGTAGTTGGTGCAGGAGTCGAGCATCTCGTCGTTGACGATCTGGTTGTAGTCGCCGTGGAGCGTCTCGCCGATCAGCACAAAGTCGGGCTTGAGCTCACGGGTAAAAGTATGCAGGCGACGCATGAAGTCACGGTCGAGCATATAGGCGACGTCCAGACGCAGGCCGTCGATGCCAAAGACCTCGGCCCAGCGACGCACGGACTCAAGCAGGTAGTCGACCACGGCGGGATTTTGCAGGTTGAGCTTCACAAGCTCAAAATGGCCCTCCCAGCCCTCGTACCAAAAGCCGTCGCCGTAGCACGAGTCGCCGTCAAAGCTGATGTGGAACCAATCCTTGTAGGGCGAGTCCCACTTGCGCTCCTGCACATCGCGGAAGGCCCAAAAGCCGCGACCGACGTGGTTGAAGACGGCATCGAGCACCACACGGATGCCGTGGGCATGCAGTGTGTCGCACACGGCGGCAAAGTCGGCATCCCCACCCAGGCGGCGGTCGATATGGCGCAGGCTGCGCGTATCGTAGCCGTGGCTATCGGACTCGAGCGGCGGGTTGATGAGCACAGCGCCAACGCCGAGTTCCTGCAGGTAGTCGGCCCATTGGGCAATCTTCATGATGGGGGCATCGGAATTGGCAGCGGCATCGGCGGCAGGGGCGAGCTCATCCTCGGCAACGGGGGCGGCGTTTTCGCGCGGAGCTCCACAAAAGCCCAGCGGATAGATCTGATAGAACGTCGTCTCGTATGCCCACATAGCAACCTCCCGGTAAGCGCAACACAACGACATCCATTGTATGCCCGGCAGGGTAGCTAATTTGCGGTGAGAGACGTGGCTAGGCGACGGGCTTTGCGCGGCGTATGGCTGGGAATAGCACCGTGATGGCGAGGATGACGCCCACGACGGCGATTGCGCCACCTGCGCAGCCGATCCAGGCGATACCGGGACCCGAAACCACGGCTCCGCCGATCGCGGTACCCGTGCCGATACCGAGGTTGAACAGGCCCGAGAAGATCGACATGGCGACGGCCGACGAGTCCGCCGGCGTGTACTTGATGAGCTCGGCCTGAAACGCCACGTTAAAGGCCGTGGCGCAGCAACCCCACAGTGCGCAGACGGCAAGCACTGCCACGAGCGACGATGCGGCCGGACCCATAAGCAGCAGAGCCACCGGCACGCCGGAGAGCGTGATAGCCAAGAACGGGAAGCGATGCCCATCGAACAGGCGGCCAAACAGCCAGCTTCCGAGCAGACCAGAGCAGCCAAACGCCGTCAGCGTCATAGTGATAGCGCTTGCGTCGACATGCGCGACCTGAGCCAGGAAAGGCTCGATATAGCTATAGCTCGCGTAATAGCCAGTTGCCATGAACACCGTGACCGCATAGAGCGCGATGAGGAACGGGTTCTTGAGCAGCTCGGGCAGCTGCTTGAGTGTAAAACGCTCGCCCGCTGGCATGGCAGGGAACACCGTGGCCTGGTAGACGACCGCGACAGCAGACAGCGCTCCGACCACAGCAAACGTCATGCGCCAGCCCACGGCCAGGCCAATGGCGCGGCCGAGCGGCAGGCCGAAGATCTGTGCGATGGAAGAGCCCGTGGCGATCATGCTGATGGCGAGCGCCCCATGACGCGTATCGACCAGGCGCGAGGCTATGATCGAAGCGACCGACCAGAACACGGCGTGCGAGCAGGCGACCACCAGGCGCGCGCAGACCAAAATAGGATAGGTCGGCGCCACGGCCGACAGAAACTGCCCGAGCGAGAACACGGCGAGCACGCCGAGCAGCATACGCTTGAACTCGAAGCGCGAGGCAAACACCATAAGCGGCAACGACAGCAACATGACGCCCCAGGCGTAGACCGAAATCATGATGCCTGCCTGGGCCTCGGTGAGCGAGAACGACGCGGCGATATCGGTCAGAAGGCCGATGGGCATGAACTCCGACGTGTTGAACACGAATGCGCAGCAGGCGAGCCCGATAAGCGGGAGCCACTGCCTGAGTGAGATGCCATCTTGTCTTGCCTGACTCATATATAACGTCTCCAATCATTTTGAGCGGAGGCGATTATATAGCAACGGTCCCGCATCCGTCAGCAACAGATGCGGGACCGCAATCAACTCAATACACAGGGGTTGCGCCGTCAATAAATAGCTAAGCCAACCCCAGCAATATGCCCGCCGAATGCACGACAAACGCCACGATCCAGGCGACCGTCACCTGAAACGCGAACACGGCAACGGCATAGCGCGCGCCCAGCTCGCTCTTGACGGCGCCAATGGACGCCACGCAGGGCGGGTACAGCAGCGTAAAGACCAGGAACACGTAAGCGGTAAACGGCGAAAACATGGTTGACAGCACCGCGGGCGACGTTGCGCCCAAAAGCACCGTGAGGGTCGAAATGACGCTCTCCTTGGCGATAAGTCCGGTGACGAGCGCCGTCGAGGCGCGCCAGTCGCCGAAGCCGAGCGGCGCCAGCAGCGGAGCGATAATGCTGCCCAGACCGGCAAGCAGACTCTGCGACTGATCGGCGACCACATTAAAGCGGATGTCGAACGTCTGAAGGAACCAAATGACCACCGTAGCGGCAAAGATAATGGTGAAGGCCTTGGTGATGAAGTCCTTGGCCTTATCCCATGCCAGCATCACCGTCGTCTTGACGCTCGGCAGGCGGTAATTGGGGAGCTCCATGATAAACGGCACCGGGTCGCCCTTAAATGCCGTGCGGTTGAGCACCAAAGCCGCGATGCAACCGACCGCAATGCCAATCAGATAGAGCGAGACCATGGCGGGAACCGTCGCCTGTGGGAAAAACGCCCCGCACAGCAGTCCGTAGACCGGCAACTTGGCCGAGCAGCTCATAAACGGCGTGAGCATGACCGTCATCTTGCGGTCGTGCTCGGATGGGAGCGTACGGGTCGACATGATAGCCGGCACGGTACAGCCAAAACCGACGAGCATGGGCACGAAGCTGCGGCCCGACAGGCCAAAGCGACGCAGCACTTTATCCATGACAAAGGCCACGCGCGCCATGTAGCCCGAGTCTTCCAGAATGGAAAGGAACAAAAAGAGCACGACGATAATCGGCAGGAAGGTCAGCACGCTGCCCACGCCCGTCAGCACGCCGTCGACAGCCAGCGAGCGCACTACGTCGTTGGTGCCGAACGCCTTGAGGCCCGCATCGGCCGAGGCGATGATGGCAGCGATGCCGTCCTCCATGAGTCCCTGCAACGCCGCGCCGATCACGCCAAACGTCAGCCAAAAGACGAGGCCCATGATCACCAGAAACGCCGGAATGGCTGTGTAGCGACCCGTCAGGATGCGGTCGATCTTGACGGAGCGCACGTGCTCGCGGCTCTCGTGCGGCTTGACGACGCAACGCCCGCACACGTCGCCGATAAAGCTAAAGCGCATATCGGCCAGCGCGGACAGACGGTCGGTGCCGGCTTCGCCCTCCATCTGGGTAATGATGTGCTCGATAGCGTCGAGCTCATTGCGATCCAAGTGAAGCGCCTCGGTCACCAGCTCGTCGCCTTCAACCAGCTTGGTCGCCGCAAAACGCACCGGAATGTGCGCCGTCACGGCATGGTCCTCGATCAGGTTGGCAATACCGTGGATGCAGCGATGCAGTGCACCGCCGTCCGAGCCATCGGGCGCACAGAAGTCCAGGCGACCGGGGCGCTCGCGGAACCGTGCCATGTGCAGGGCGTGGTCCACCAACTCGCCGACGCCCTCGTTGCGGGCAGCGCTAATGGGGACAACGGGCACGCCCAACAGGCTCTCGAGCAGGTTGACGTCCACGGCGCCGCCGTTGGCGGTCACCTCGTCCATCATGTTGAGCGCGATGACCATAGGACGGTCAAGCTCCATGAGCTGCAGTGTCAGGTACAGGTTACGCTCGATGTTGGTGGCGTCAATGATGTCGATGATGGCGTCGGGGTTTTCGTCCAAGATGAATTGGCGGCTGACGATCTCTTCGCCCGTGTACGGCGACAGCGAATAGATGCCGGGCAGGTCGGTAACGCTTGCCTCGGGATGGTTACGGATAGTGCCGTCCTTGCGGTCGACCGTCACGCCGGGAAAGTTACCGACGTGCTGGTTGGAACCTGTCAGTTGGTTGAACAACGTGGTCTTGCCGCAGTTTTGGTTGCCAGCGAGGGCGAAATGTAGCGGTGCGCCCTCGGGCACGGCCGTCTTTGCCGCACGGGGCGAATACGTTCCCTCACCCAGGGCCGGATGCTCCGTCGTGCCGATTGCGGCGTTAGCGCGCGGACCCGTATCGGTGTCGTGAATACCCACGAGCTCGATGCGAGCGGCATCGTCCTTGCGCAGTGTCAACTCGTAGCCACGCAGGCGGATCTCGAGCGGGTCGCCCATGGGGGCGTACTTCATCATGGTGACTTCGGTGCCCGGCGTTAGGCCCATGTCCAAAATATGCTGTCGGAGTGCCTGATCGTCCGATGCCACCGATGCGACAACGGCGTCCTTTCCAATCTCGAGTGTATCGAGCTTCACGCGCTCATCCTTTCGTTAGACGCGGTTAACCGTTTACCGGGGCTAACCAACTCGTAACGACAAATGATAGCGCTCTGAACTATTTTATAAAGTCAAATACCGATGTTTACCTGCGCAAACTTTATGCGATGCGCCCCGAAAGCTCTTTGCGCATACCGCTCAGCGAGATCGAAACGGAACCCGACCGCGCGGTGGCAGTGAGTCGATCACCCTCGACTGACCCCGTGCATGTAAAGGGTGCCTTGCCCATCAAGACGTGGGAGATAGTACCCGAGAGTTCAAAGAAATCGCCCTCAGCGCGGGCACTCGAGAGAGCGATATTGAGACCCCTGACGTTTAGTACTGCCCTGAGCGCGCCGTTCACCCCATGTGAAAACGTCACCTCGCCGCGCTTGCTCCCCACCGGCGTCTGGGCCAAAACCACATACGTACCCTCAAGCATGGCTCCTCCTCTAAGCAGACTTTTTGAAACGGGCAAGTAGTCTACTTTTACATATGGCGTTCCAGGAAGCGGAAGGCCAGGCGGATCCAGGGACGGACGGAAACCTGCTTGTCCTCGTTGTCGACCGCGGTATTGGCGTTGCCGAGCGAAAGGCCGTGGCCACCCTGGTCAAAGACGTGCATCTCGCATGCAACACCCTCCTCGGCCATGCGCTGCGCAAACGGGTAGACCTGCGCGACCGGCGCCGTCTTGTCGTCCGAAACGCCCCACACAAAGGTCGGGGGCATCTGGCGCGAAACGTGCGTGGTAGGGCAAATGTCGGCCAGGTGCTCATCGGTCGCCTCGCCGCCCGTCACCATCGACAGATAGTCGTTGAGCAAATCGCGCCCCGTCTTGCCACCCGTCTTGGGCACGCGCAGGTCGATGCGCGGGTCGCGCGTCTGCATATCGCGCACATAGGCAAGGTCGAGCAACGGATAGCCCAGCACCACGGCGTCGGGACGAATATCCTCCGGACGAGCCCCGGCAAGGCCCGCGAAAGGTCCGGTCTTCCACTGCGTTGCCAACGAGGCGCAGATCATGCCGCCCGCCGAGAAACCCACGATGCACACGCGCTTGGGATCGACATGCCACTCGTCGGCGTTGGCGCGCACGGTAGCGACCATCTTGGCGAGGTCCGCCTGCGGGTGCGGAAAGCTCACGTCGCCCGTGGCGCTCGTCACATAGTTGAGCACAAAGGCCTGGTAGCCGCGGTCCAAAAACGCAAACGCCACCGGGTCCTGCTCGTGCGGAGCGATATGCGTAAACCCGCCTCCGCCGCAGATGATCACCGCGGGGCGGCGGCCATTGGGCTTGTCGGGCAGCGGCTCGGCACCCAGATACGTAAACGTCGCCGGATAATCCTCGGTCGGCTCCTCGCCCCACAGCGCATGGTTCTCGACAATCATATGTGCTCCCTTCGCGCAAATTATGCGCCCTTGTTTTTCGCCTTCAAGCGTACCCCACTTGAACCCGTGGCGCAGAAACACTCCGGCAATAAGTTTCCCTTCAACTGATATATCACATAATCCCAGTTCAGAGGTATCGTTGAGCAGCGTAGAATAGGGGCGTTGACCAAGCCGCGAAACACATGTGAAACGTTTCCGGCAAACCAAACGCGCGATATGCGCCTATTTAAGTTGGAGGCAACTATGGGTCTGCTCGATTCGCTTAAGTCCACCTTCACCTCGACCGGCGAGGCGTCCGTTCCGCCCGCAGCAAGCTTCGCTACCCGCGAAGGCGTCATCTATGCCCCCGTCAACGGCGTGCTCGTCAACCTGAACGAGGTTCCCGACGAGACGATCGCCTCGGGCATGCTTGGCCAGGGCTATGGCATCGAGCCCATTACCGGCACCATCTATGCGCCCGCCAACGGCCGCATCGGTGCCACCACTGTCACCAACCACTCCATCGGCATGATTACCGAGGACGGCCTGCGCGTGTTCATCCATGTTGGCCTGGGCACCGTGGAAATGAACGGCAAGGGTTTTGCCCGCTTTGTCGAGATGGGCGATGTGGTCAAGGCAGGCCAGCCGCTCATCAGCTTCGACCGCGAGGCCATTAAGGCCGCTGGTCACGAGGACATCGTGACCGTCATCGTCTCCGAGCTCGATCGTCTTAAGAGCATCGACCATGTCGGCGAGTCTGGAACGCTTATCGGCGGCAACCCGCTCGTCAAGCTTGGCGACCCGCTGCTGGTTGCCAAGACCAAGTAGCCAGGCCCCGCGCCACACAGCCAAAAGGCACCTCGTCAAGCGCCCACGACCATTAGGCCGCGGGCGCTTTTCGTTTGAAAAACCATCCCGCCAATGCCTTATCTGTATAGCCCAAATGAGCCGAGCTGCTAGAATATCGAACTGTATGGATAACTATCATTCAACCGTTATGGGAGGATACGTGAACCGCACCAAAATCGCGCAGCTCTATGCCGATGCCGAGTCGCTCGGCGGCCAGACCGTCACCGTCGCCGGCTGGGTCAAGTCCGTCCGCGACATGAAGAACTTTGGCTTTGTTACGCTCAACGACGGCAGCTGCTTCCGCGACCTGCAGGTCGTCATGAACCGCGAGGCACTCGACAACTACGACGAGATCGCCCATCAAAACGTCTCGGCCGCACTCATTTGCACCGGCACCGTCAAGCTGACCCCCGATGCGCCCCAGCCTTTCGAGCTTTCTGCCACCTCCATCGAGGTCGAGGGCGTCAGCGCCCCGGATTACCCACTGCAGAAGAAGCGCGCAACCGTCGAGTTCCTGCGCACCCAGCAGCACCTGCGTCCGCGCACCAACCTGTTCCGCGCCGTGTTCCGCATCCGCTCTGTCGCGGCTGCCGCCATCCACCGCTTCTTCCAGGAGCAGGGCTTTGTCTACGTCAACACCCCCATCATCACCACGAGTGACTGCGAGGGCGCCGGCGAGATGTTCCGCGTGACCACGCTCGACCCCAAAAATCCGCCCCTCACCGAGTCCGGCGAGGTCGACTGGAGCCAGGACTTCTTTGGCAAGCATGCAAGCCTCACCGTGTCCGGCCAGCTCAATGCCGAGAACTTTGCCATGGCCTTTGGCGACGTGTACACCTTTGGCCCCACCTTCCGTGCCGAGAACTCCAACACCACGCGCCACGCCGCCGAGTTTTGGATGATCGAGCCCGAGATGGCCTTTGCCGACCTTAACGACTACATGGATAACGCCGAGGCCATGCTCAAGTACGTCCTTAAGGACGTCATGGCAACCTGCCCCGACGAGCTCAATATGCTCAACAAGTTTGTGGACAAGGGTCTGCTCGAGCGCCTGGACCATGTCGCCAACTCCGACTTTGCCCGCGTTACCTACACCGAGGCCGTCGAGATCCTGGAGCAGGCAGTCGCTGCTGGCCACCAGTTTGATTACCCCGTCAGCTGGGGCATCGACTTGCAGACCGAGCACGAGCGCTTCCTGACCGAGGAGCACTTTAAGCGCCCGACCTTCGTGACCGACTACCCGGCCGAGATCAAGGCGTTCTACATGCGCATGAACGAGGACGGCAAGACCGTCGCCGCCGCCGACTGCCTGGTTCCCGGCATCGGCGAGATCATCGGCGGCTCCCAGCGCGAGGAGCGCCTGGATCTGCTCGAGGCCCGCATCAAGGATCTGGGCATGAATCCCGAGCAGTACAAGTACTACCTTGACCTGCGCCGCTACGGTTCCTGCAAGCACGCCGGCTACGGTCTGGGCTTCGAGCGCTTGGTCATGTATCTGACCGGCGTGGGCAACATCCGCGACGTCCTGCCGCACCCGCGCACCGTGGGCAACGCCGACTTCTAATCGTCGGACGCTAGCTCGCGTCGCCACACGCCAACGCTCATCGCATAAGCGTCTCTCGACATCGGTCGAGAGACGCTTTTTTTCAACAGCATCCGTCAAGCTTTTGGCAAGTTTTTGGTCAGTTGAGCAGGGCTGTTGAAAACTCGACCCGCCGTTTGCCGACGACTACCGACCGCCCAGAGCGCCCTGCGCCCCTGGGAAAGCCCCACGTCCTAGGCTCCATACCGTCGCCACCCAAAACGGAAAGGACGTGGACACCATGACCGAAGCCGCTGTTGAAACCTACGACACCACGACGAGGGGCGCCGCCTCGATGGCAGCCTATCGCGCCGTTCGCATCCTGCAGCTCTTGAGCGAAAACACCGGCGAGGACAAGGCCATACTTTCCGATGAGCTGATCCGGCGCCTCTCCCATCCCGACGACCCCGCCCGCATGCCCATCTCGGCGGCGCGGCGCAGCATCTACACCGCCATCTCCGCGCTTCGCCATGCCGGATACGAAATTGAGTACAAACGCGGCGTGGGCTACAAACTTCTTACCCGCCCGCTCACCGATGAAGAGATCATCCGGCTCCACGGTATGGTCATGCGCAACCGCTCCACGCCTATCGCTATCCGCAAGAGCATGGCGCAGCACTTAGTTGCCATGGCGAGTGCCGACGTTCGCGGCTACCTCGATACACCCGAACCCGTTCCGAGCGCAGGCAGCAAGGCTACCAAGGCAACACGCACGCCCATCAAGCGCATCGATGCCTGCGAGCTCATCGAGCAGGCCATCGACCACGGAACCACGGTGAGTTTTGATATTTCGAGTGTCACGGCACGCGGAGAGGTCGAAGTGGCGCGGATGACACTCCGGCCCTTTGCCATCAAGCAACGAGACGGCATCTCGTATTTGCTGGGAACGGTCTATGACGCGCGAGGCGCCGACGACACGCTGCGTACCGTTGAGATCGGCCGCATGAGAAACGTCACCACACGTCTCCTCGACGGCAAGAAGCTCTTCGCCGTCCTGGACGAGGACGATGCCTCCTCCGCCGCATAAGACCCTCCGCCGCCCATTCGACTACCCGTACCGCCCATCCGATTCTGTATTAAAAAACCCGCCAGGCTGTTGTAAAAATGGACATCAGCGCTACTATAGTTCCACTTGCACTTTGTCCCAGTGCAGTGTTTCCAGCCATTTTTATACTGGGGGTAATGATATGAAGGACATCACCATCAGCCGCAGGAGCCTTCTGGTCTCCGCCGGTCTGCTCGCGCTCGCCCCGCTCGCCGGATGCGGCGGCAACTCTGGTTCCGGCTCTGCTGCCGCCGGTTCCGACTACACCATCGGCGTTCTGCAACTCACCGAGCACTCCGCACTCGATGCCGCCAACGACGGCTTTGTCAAGGCCATCAAGGAGAGCGGCCTTAAGGTCAAGATCGACCAGAAGAACGCCCAGAACGACCAGTCCACGTGTAAGTCCATTGCCGACAAGTTTGTGGGCGACAACGTCAACCTGATTTATGCCATCGCCACGCCCGCCGCGCAGGCTGCCGCCGGCGCCACGGCCGATATCCCCATCGTGGGCTGTGCCATCACCGACTACGCCGCCTCCGGCCTGGTCCAGGACAACGACAAGCCCAGCACCAACGTCACGGGCGCTTCCGACCTCACCCCAGTCGCCGAGCAGCTCGAGATGATGCAGAAGGTCCTGCCCGACGTTAAAAAGGTCGGCCTGCTCTACTGCACCGCCGAGTCCAACTCCGACGTCCAGATCAAAGCCGCCAAGAAGGAGCTCAACAAGCTGGGCCTCGAGTACACCGATTTCACCGTCTCGAGCTCCAACGAGATTCAGTCCGTCGTCGAGTCTGCCGTGGGCAAGGTCGACGCGCTGTACTCCCCCACTGACAACACCATCGCCGCGGGCGCTTCGCAGGTCGGCCAGATCTGCAAGGAGAATAAGCTCCCCTTCGTGACCGGCGAGGAGGGTATGTGCATGGCCGGCGGCCTGTTCACCCTCTCCATCAACTATAAGGACCTGGGCTACGCCGCGGGCGAGATGGCCGTTAAGATCCTGAAGGGCGAGGCCAAGCCCGAGGATATGCCGATCAAGCACCTCTCGAGCAAGGACCTGGTCGTCGTCAAGAACGACGAGATGGCCGAGGCTCTGGGTATCGACCTTTCCGCTCTGGACGAGTAGCGCCGTGCGCGGTAACGCGTCTAGGGCCCGCACGCGCGCCACAGCCGCGTTATTCAATATCTGAGTCCTTGGGGCGAACGCTAAAGACCGGCGTTCGCCCTGCTTGTTTCGGATGAGACAAAACATCCGTCCGCAGCTCTTTTATGCATTGGTACCGCTATTATGGAAAATCACGTGTCCACCCTATCCTAGGAGGTATGAAGCATGCTCATTGCATTGCAGGGCGCCGTTTCGCAGGGCGTCCTCTGGGGCATTATGGTGCTTGGCGTGTTTATCACGTTCCGCCTGCTCGGCATCCCCGATATGACCTGCGACGGCAGCTTTGCCCTCGGCGGCTGTGTCTGCGCCGTACTCATCGTCAACAATAACGTCGACCCCTTGCTCGCCGTGCTGGCCGGCATGTGCGCCGGCGCCATCGCGGGCGCCGTCACGGGCATCTTGACCACCGTCTTTGAGATTCCCGCAATCCTCGCCGGAATCCTTACGCAGATCAGTCTGTGGTCCATCAACCTGCGCATCATGGGCAAGTCCAACACGCCCATCCTTGCCAAGGGCACTATCTTCTCATCCGTCAGCAACATGACGGGCCTGCCGCAGTCCACTGTTGCCATTATCCTAGGCATTGTGCTGGCCGTGGCCATCGTCGCCATCCTGTACTGGTTCTTTGGCACCGAGATCGGCTCGGCGCTGCGTGCCACCGGCAACAACGAGTACATGATCCGCGCCCTAGGCGTCAACACCAACTCCACCAAAATGATCGCCCTCGTGCTCTCCAACGCCCTCATTGGCCTTTCGGGTGCGCTCATCTGCCAGAGCCAGAAGTATGCCGACATTGGCATGGGTACCGGCGCCATCGTTATCGGTCTTGCCGCCATCGTCATCGGCGAGGTGCTCGGCCGCCTGCTGCCCGGCGGTCTCACGCAGTTCTCCGTCCGTCTGGCCTCCGCCGTCTTTGGCTCCGTGGTGTACTTCCTCATCCGCGCCATCGTGCTGCAACTGGGCATGGACGCCAACGACATGAAGCTGCTCTCCGCCGTGATCGTCGCCGTGGCCCTGTGCGTGCCCGTGGTTTGGGAGCGCTATAAGCTCCGCAGCTCCTACACGAAGGGAGATGAGGCAGATGCTTAAGCTCTCGCACGTCAAGAAGACCTTTAACAAGGGCACCGTCACCGAGAAGCGCGCGCTCACCGACGTCGACCTCACCCTCAACGATGGCGACTTTGTAACCGTGATTGGCGGCAACGGCGCCGGCAAGTCCACGCTGCTCAATATGATCGCCGGCGTGTATCCGCTTGATTCGGGTGTTATTGAGCTCGACGGCACCGACATCTCGCGCCTGAGCGAGTCGCAGCGCGCCAAGTACCTGGGCCGTGTGTTCCAGGACCCCATGCGCGGCACCGCAGCCGACATGCAAATTGCCGAAAACCTGGCCCTCGCCAAGCGCCGCGGCCAGCGTCGCGGTCTTTCGTGGGGCGTCACCAAGGCCGAGAAGGACGAGTACGTTGAGCTGCTCAAGCGCCTGGACCTCGGTCTGGACACGCGCCTCAACGCCAAGGTCGGCCTGCTCTCGGGCGGCCAGCGCCAGGCACTCACCCTGCTGATGGCCACGCTCACCAAGCCGCGCCTGTTGCTGCTCGACGAGCACACGGCGGCCCTCGACCCCAAGACGGCTTCTAAGGTGCTCAATCTGACCGAGGAGATTGTCGACGAGAACCACCTGACCACGCTCATGGTCACGCACAACATGAACGACGCCATCCGTCTGGGCAATCGCCTGATCATGATGCACGAAGGCCACGTGATCTACGACGTGGCCGGCGATGAGAAGAAGTCGCTCACCGTCGCCGACCTGCTCCAGAAGTTCGAGGAGGTCTCGGGCGGCGAGCTCGCCAACGACCGCATGCTGCTGAGCTAACGACCTAGAAAACCACCACAAAGGGGACAGGCACCTTTGTGGTGGTTTTCGTTAACCCTTATATCGAGCGCAGAAGCCCGTCCAATGTGATCGGACGGGCTTTTTGGTGGGTATCATGGTTGGACGATCATTAGGAGGTTTCCCTACATGGAATTGTTTGAGCCAATTCTTCATTTCTTTGCACAACGATGGGTCCACAACATCATCTGGGCAGGTATCTTGGCTATCGGAACCGCCGTTGCCGCCAAGGTCGCGTCCAAGACCCTGCGCCACCTGCTTAACCGCGACGATAACCCACTCCCTTCATCCAGCATCTTCATCAACATCGCGCGCGCCGTCATATGGACGATCGGCGGCAGCTTTATCCTCGACAACTGCTTTGGCATTAACGCAAACGCCCTCGTCGCCGCTCTTGGCGTCGGCGGCATCGCCATCTCGCTCGGCTTTCAGGACACGCTGTCAAACCTCATCGGCGGCATGCAGGTGACGTTTATGGGCATTATCAAACCCGGCGACAATATCGAGGTCGGCGGCGTGTCGGGCGTGGTCCAAGATATCACCTGGCGCCATACGACCATCGAGGACGCCTGCGGGCAGACCATCATCGTCCCCAATTCAAACATCTCCAAGAACACGCTCGTGCACTTGATGCCCTTTGGGCGCGTTACCGTGCCCGTTGCCGTAAAGGACACGTCCAAGTGGGCCTCGCTGGATGCGCTGGCAGATGAGCTTACCGACGCCACCAAGGCCGCGGTGCTTCCCATCTCTGGCTTTGACAAGGAGCCGTACGTGCTCTTTAGCGAGATCGGCGACTTTGGCGTCAAGGGCAAAATCATCTTTATCGTCAGCGACGATAGCACCACCTTCACGGCAGCCGACGCCTGCATCCGCGCCATCGCCCCCATCATCGCCTAAAACCACCACAAAGGGGACAGGCACCTTTGTGGTGATTTCGCATCGTGGTACCATGGTTCATATCGTTGTTTAAACGACTAAGGGAGTAGACACCATGGAAGAGGCCTATCGTCAAGCACGCAAGCGCGGCGAGCAGGGACGCCGTCACGCCATCAGCCAAAGCGAGCACCCGTACCTTACGGACCTCGATAGCCTCGTTGCCCAGCTCCCCTTAGGTCAGCGAGAGAGCGTCGGCCTAAGGGACATTCCGCTCGAAATGGTCGTCGGCACGGTTACCAAGGGCCGTCAGTCAGCCTTTTCGTGCAACTTTATGCCCCTGTTGCCATTTAGCACCGAGTTCGCCCGCAAGTGGTCCAACCTCTATGACATCCAGGTGACCGAGGGCTATCGCGACCCCATCATCGTCACCGAGTTCATGCATCGGTTCTACGTCCAGGAGGGCAACAAGCGCGTCAGCGTCCTCAAATTCCTGGACGCCCCGACGGTTTCGGCCAAGGTCACCCGCCTCTACCCCGGCACATGGGATTCCGTCGAAAGTCGCCTGTACGGCGAGTTCTGCGCGTTTTGGCGCGTCTGCCCCCTATACGAGATTGAGTTCTCGCGCGAGGGAAGCTATGAGACGCTCGCCAAGATGCTCGGCCAGGACCTTGTCGAAAAGTGGCCACAGAAAAAGGTCGACTACCTGCGCCATACCTTCCTACTCTTTAAACGAGCCTACCTGCGCGCCGGCGGCGACCATCTGGACATTACGCCCGCCGACGCTATGCTCGTCTACCTCAACGTGTACAACCAAGACCGCCTGCTGGATACGCCGACTGATATCGTCGTAAACCGCCTGTGCAAGATTTGGCGCGAGCTGGTCATTGCCGGCAAAAATGACGAGGACAAGGTCGATCTTGTCGAAGCGCCGAGCGTCGATGAGGAAGAGGCACCCGCCAAGCCCACCTCCGGCGTGCTCAACTTCTTTATGGGCAAGACCGTCTATTCAGCAGCCAATCCCCTGCGTATCGCCTTTATTCACGAATACCCGTGTGCCACGTCGAGCTGGGATAGTCTGCACGACCAAGGGCGCCAATATCTCGACGAGCACTTTGGCGGCATCGTGCGTACCGAGGCGTTCGAGGACTGTCACGATCCGGACGTGTTCTACGCCGCCGTGGAAACGGCTGTCAAACATGGAGCAAACGTCATCTTCTCGACCTCGCACCGCCTGATGGAATACACGCTCAGGGCTGCCGTCGAGTATCCTCAGGTGCGATTCCTCAACTGCTCCATCGGCCTTCCCCACCAAAGCGTCCGTTCGTACTTTGGCAAGATGTACGAGGCCAAATTTCTCTTGGGCGCCCTTGCCGCCAGCATGGCGGACAACCACCGCATCGGTTACCACGCGTCGGTCTTCGCCTCGGGCGCGCTCAGCGAGATCAACGCCTTTGCGATTGGCGCCTCGCTGCTCGACCCCCGTGCGCAAATTATCCTGACCTGGGGCGATGTGCCCGCTGGAGGCCTTGCCGAGGCCATGTGCCGCGAAGGCGCGAGCGTCATGACCGGCGCCGACATGTCAAAGTCACTCGAAGACCCCACGGCCTACGGACTCCACCGTCTGGTCGATGGCAAGGTTGTCGGCATTGCCATGCCGGTATGGAACTGGGGCCGATACTACGAGCTTATCGTGCGAAGTCTGCTGCACGGCACCTGGGATGAGACCAGTGACGACAGCCAGGTTCATGCCGTCAACTACTGGTATGGTATGAGCTCGGGCGTCATCGACATTCGCTACGCTCCGGGCCTGCCCTATCAGACGCGTAAGCTTGTTCAGCTGCTCCGCAATGGCATCGTCGAGGGCTCCATCAATCCATTTGGCGGCGAGCTCCATAGCCAAGACGGCGTGGTGCAGATCGAGGGCTTTCCCCCGCTGCCGAGCACGCAAATCGTCGAGATGGACTGGCTGGCCGACAACGTGGTGGGCACCATTCCGCAACTCGACGATGAGCCGAAGGTCCGCGCCCTATGAAAATCCTTGCCATAGCCGATACCGAAGAACGATGCCTATGGGAGTGCTTTCGCAAGGAGCGCTTTGAGGGTATCGATTTGATTTTATCCGCAGGAGATCTGGACCCGGATTATCTTGAGTTTTTGGTCACGGTCATCAACAGACCGCTCATCTACGTGCGAGGCAATCACGACGACCGCTACGCACGTCATGCACCGGGCGGATGTATCTGCGTGGAAGACAGCGTGTACACGTACCGAGGGATTCGCATTGCGGGCCTTGGCGGGTCCATGCGTTATCGTGACGGCGCCAACATGTACACCGAACGCGAGATGTCCAAGCGCATGCGCAAGCTGTCGCGTAAGGTTAGGATGGTCGGCGGGTGCGACATTCTGCTTACCCATGCACCCGCCGCCGGTATGGGTGATCTGGACGATCTGCCGCATCGAGGATTCGAATGCTTTAAAACAGCGCTCGAGTCCTGGAATCCTGACTACATGGTGCACGGGCATGTGCACCAAAGCTACGGTCCCAACTTTCAACGCGAACGTCAGCACGCATGCGGGGTAACGATCATCAACGCCTGCGGCTATACGCAGTTTGAGCTGGACGAAGCGCGCTACCCCATCCGTGGCCGGCAGGCAGCCTGGCTCAACTCGCAAACCATGCGCCGCGAGCTCAAGCGTCACGAGGCCATCGAGTCCTCTACCGCCAGAACACCCTGGTAACCACCACAAAGGGGACGGGCACATTTGTGGTGGTTTTGCCCCGGGATAGCAAGAAACCCGGTCCTGCACGAGGCAGAACCGGGTTTCTTTAGCAATGCTTGCTTTGCTCAGGCAGTAACTGTTAGTTACTCAGCCAGGAAGTCGCGCTGGATAGCGGGATCGACCTTGACGCCAGGGCCCATGGTGGAAGACACGGAGATGGACTTGACGTACTTGCCCTTAGCAGAAGAGGGCTTGACGCGCAGGATCTCGGTGTACAGGGCAGCGTAGTTCTCGACGAGCTGCTGCTCGGTGAAGGACTTCTTGCCCAGGGGCACGTGGCAGATGCCGTAGCGGTCGGCGCGGTACTCAACGCGGCCAGCCTTGAGCTCGGAGACCATCTTGGCGACGTCCATGGTCACGGTGCCGAGCTTGGGGTTCGGCATGAGGCCACGGGGACCAAGGATCTTACCGATGCGGCCAACCTTGGCCATCATATTCGGCGTAGCGATAGCAGCGTCGAAGTTGATCTCGCCCTTCTGGATCTGGGCGACGAGCTCGTCGGAACCGATGATGTCGGCGCCGGCAGCCTCGGCCTCGCGGGCCTTCTCGCCCTCGGCGAAGACGGCAACACGAACGGTCTTGCCGGTGCCGTGGGGCAGGGAGATGGAACCACGGATGTTCTGGTCAGCCTTACGAGTATCGATGCCCAGACGGAAGTGGGCCTCGACGGTCTCGTCGAACTTGGCGGTGTCGAGCTCCTTGATGAGCTTGGCAGCCTGAAGGGGGGTGTAGAGCGTGGCGCGGTCGATCTTCTCGGCAGCGGCGTTATAGCTCTTACCATGCTTAGCCATGTGCATTACCTCCTGTGGTTAAACGGGCGTGAGCCCTCCCACATCGTATCGTGTGCCCTATTGCACACATATAACGGGCGCCCCGGTCGGAGCACCCGCCATTACCTAAAGAAATCGCTACTCAGCGATGGTGACGCCCATGGAGCGGGCGGTACCGGCGATGATCTTCTTGGCAGCGTCAATGTCGTTGGCATTGAGGTCCGGCATCTTGATCTCGGCGATCTTGGTGAGCTGCTCCTGGGAGAGCTGACCGACCTTGTCGGCCTGGGGCTTAGCGGAACCAGACTTGAGGTTCAGCTCCTTCTTAATGAGGTGAGCCGCCGGCGGGGTCTTGGTGATGAAGGAGAAGGACTTATCCTCGTAGACAGAGATCTCAACGGGGATGATGTCGCCCTTCTTGTCCTGCGTCTCGGCGTTAAAGGCCTGGCAGAACTGCATGATGTTCACGCCAGCAGCGCCCAGGGCGGGGCCGACGGGAGGAGCGGGGTTAGCTGCACCAGCAGGAATCTGGAGCTTAATGACGTTGGCAACCTTCTTCTCAGCCATGGTCATTCCTTTCGAATCACGAGTGTGAAGTACTTGCTATATCGTAAGCACGCACGTGTTAGAAGCACTCCTGAGATGAGCAGTCACAGAAGAAGCACGCTCGCGCGAACGGACGAAAACTTAAGCGATGACAGCGACCTGGTTAAAGTCGAGCTCAACCGGCGTCTCGCGGCCAAAGATCATCAGCGTGACCTTGAGCTTGCCAGCCTCGGTGTTAACCTCGGAGACCTTGCCATCAAAGTCGGTAAGCGGGCCATCGGTGACGCGGACGGACGTACCGACCTGAATATCGACCGAGGTGCGCTTGGGCGAATCGCCCTTACCGGGACGACGAGTCATCTTGTTGTACTCGTCGCGGGAAAGCGGAGCGGGCTTGCCGTTGCCGCCCAGGAAACCGGTGACGCCAGGCGTGTTACGAACGCACGTCCAAGCATCGTCATCCATCTCCATGCGGACCAGGACATAACCCGGGAAGATCTTGGAATCCTTGGTCTCACGCTTGCCACCCTCTTTAATCTCGGTGACACGCTCCATAGGAATCTCGATATCAAAGATACGGTCCTGCATGCCCATAGTCTCGATGCGATGCTCGAGATCGGACTTAACGCGGTTCTCGTATCCAGAGTAAGTGTGAACGACGTACCAACGCTTAGACATGGTTTAGCCCCTCAATCCAGAGAACAGAGCAAGAGCCTCGCCAAAGCCGGCATCGAGCAGAGCGATGACGACGCCGACGACGATCAGAGAAGCGCAAACGACGACCGAGTAGTTCACGAGCTCCTTCTTATCGGGCCACGTGACACGCTTCATCTCGGACTTGACCGAAGCGAAATACTTCTTGGTGCGGGCGAAGAAACCAGGCTTCTCGTTCTTCTTGGACTTCGCAGCCTTCTCGTTCTTCTTGGCAACGGCCTTCTTGGCCTCAACCTTGGAGTTGGCGGCAGCTTTGTTGGCAGGTGCCGGCTGCTGAGCCTTCTTCTTGTTCTTCTTGTTGGCCATTTGGGTTACCTCCGCGCAATGCGCTTATACATGAGTAAACCGTAAGCCCCCAAGTGGGAGCTTACGGAATAATGACTGGCACGCCAGGAAGGACTCGAACCCTCAACACTCGGTTTTGGAGACCGATGCTCTACCAATTGAACTACTGGCGTATGTGACTAGAGACTAGCGAGTCTCTTTGTGCAGCGTGTGGTGACGGCACCAGGGGCAATACTTCTTGATCTCCATACGATCAGGCATGGTCGACTTGTTCTTGGTGGTCGTATAGTTGCGGCGCTTGCACTCAGTGCACGCAAGAGTAACTAGAGTACGCATGTATCCTGAACCTTTCATTTCCGCCCCGTACGGGCACGAGTTGTTACTTTATCAGCTCCACGTAAGTGCTGTCAATGAAAACCTCGAGTCAATTGGTTCTCGGTGGATCCATTCATATTTGGAACACATCAATGAAGCCATCGAGAGCTAATCGACGGTGCATCCAGGACCATTATCGATCCTCTCGACACCAGCAACGGCTCAATATCCATTGCAGAAAAGAACCCGGCACCCATATAAGTGCCGGGTTCTCTAAGTCAGCTATATCAAAGAGCTAATTTACTCAATGATCGTGGAGACGATGCCCGAACCGACGGTGTGGCCACCCTCGCGGATAGCGAAGCGCAGGCCCTCCTCCATGGCGATCGGGTGGATGAGGTCGCCCTCGATGGTGATGTGGTCACCAGGCATAGCCATCTCGGTGCCCTCGGGGAGCTTGACCGTACCGGTAACGTCGGTGGTACGGAAGTAGAACTGAGGACGATAACCATCGAAGAACGGGGTGTGACGGCCGCCCTCCTCCTTGGTCAGAACGTAGATCTCGCCGGTGAACTTGGTGTGCGGGGTAACCGAACCGGGCTTGCAGAGAACCTGGCCGCGCTCGATGTCCTCACGCTTGATGCCGCGGAGCAGCAGACCGACGTTGTCGCCAGCCTCGCAGAAGTCCATGGACTTACGGAACATCTCGATACCGGTAACGACGGTGTTCTGGGTATCCTTGATGCCGACGATCTCGACGGGTTCGTTGAGCTTGAGCTCACCGCGCTCGACACGGCCAGTAGCAACGGTACCACGGCCGGAGATGGTCATAACGTCCTCAACGGCCATCAGGAACGGGAGGTCGTTGTTACGAGCAGGCGTCGGGATGTACTCGTCGACGGCCTTCATGAGCTCGCGAATGGCGTCCATCCACTTGGCGTCGCCCTCGAGAGCGCCCAGAGCGGAGCCACGGATGACGGGGATGTCGTCGCCGGGGAAATCGTACTCGGAGAGGAGCTCACGGGTCTCCATCTCGACGAGGTCGATGAGCTCGTCATCGTCGACCATGTCGCACTTGTTCAGGAAGACGACGATGTAGGGAACGCCGACCTGACGGGCGAGCAGGATGTGCTC
>ERZ857951.818-NODE-818-length-37858-cov-4.046637_pt1 | contig 37858 bp, 32 predicted proteins | sample MGYA00519759_ERZ857951 | MGnify/ENA primary metagenome ERZ857951 (study PRJEB31778, sample SAMEA3449377) | human gut metagenome | biome: human gut; feature: human-associated habitat; material: faeces | place: United Kingdom | collected 2010/2012 ...
GTCCAGCGCGCCCGAAGGGCAGACCGGCGGGCATTTCATGCACAGCCGGCACGGTGCGCGACGCGGCGTCACGCGCGGGGTGCGCCGTTCACGCCCGAAGCCGCCCATCAGTTCAAGACACTGGTGCGGGCAGACTTCGACGCACTGGCCGCAGCGCACGCACAGCCGTGTGAAATCCTTTTCCGCCGCCGCGCCCGGCGGACGCAGCGGCGCGCCGCCTGCAGCACGCCCGGCGTCACGGCAAAGGTGGTGTAGGACAGGCCGAACCCAAAGGGATAATTCACCCGGTCCCGCGCCATCGTCTCGAAATAGCGATAGCCCACGTAAATGTCTTCCTCATAGTTCACATAGGCCACGTCCAGTTGCCGCACATGGTCAAGGCCGTTCAGGCTTTCCAGATCGGCCTGCAGGCGCCGGGACGGGCTTTCCAGCACCGCCGCCAGCCTGGAATCGTCCTCCAGCTCCTGAACGTCCACAATGCCGGGAAAGGCCCGCAAGGCCTCGCGTGTTTCCGACAGACGCCCTTCCGTCACGCTGAGCACTATACCCGCGATAGCCATCGAATACCTCCTGGAGCAGATTAACTTTGAAATTTTACAAAGTTCAAAGTCGGCATTCCGGCGAAAAAAGCGGTTATCATTGCTGTCGATCCCCGTATGGCTCCGTTGTCGCCAACGGGAACAGCCCTTCGGGTGCCTTCGGTCGCTTCGCCGGAATCCACGCCTTGTCGCGGCGCGCCGCACCGTGTGCGGCGTTAGAGCAATTTCACTATGAAATTGCTCCGGGAATAGTTACCCTCAGGCTTTGCGAATCCGCGCCGCGCAGATCTTGTACTCCGGTTCCTGTGAAGCCGGATCAAAGGCGTCCAGGAAGAACTTGTTGACCAGCTTCTTGGGATCAAAGAACGGCACGGCGATCAGGCCGGGACGGCAGACGTCGCTGACTCTGGCCGGCAGTTCCATGGCGGCGCGCCGGGTTTCCACGATGACCGTGTCGTCCTGCCTGATGCCCGCCTTTTCCGCGTCCTGGGGATTGATTTCCACATAGGCCGCCGGATTGGCTTTCTGCAGTTCCGGCACCTTGCCGGTCATGGTGGCGGTGTGCCAGTGGTCGATGACCCGCATGGAGGTCAGGTAGAGCGGGTATTCCGCATCCGGCTCCTCGGCCGCGCCCTTGTAGGGCCGCATCCAGATCACGGCCTTGCCGTCCGGTTTGCCGTAGAAGAAGAAACGGTCGGGATGGTCGGCGGGCACATTGGGGTCCTGACCGCGCACGTAGCGCAGATTGGTGCCCGGATGGTCTTCGCCGGGGCAGGGCCAGATCAGGCCCGATTCCTTGCGCAGACGGTCGCGGGTCATGCCCGAGAAGTCATAGGTGGTGCCCTTGGAAACCATGCGCCATTCGTTCCAGACGTCCTCGGCGTTCCTGAAGTTTACCAGCTTGGGGTCCACTCCCGCGCGTTTAGCGAATTCCACCAGGGTGTTCACGGTCGGACGGCACTGGGCCGGCGGCTCCACGGCCTTTTCGGTCAGGGCGTAGCGTCGTTCGCCGCAGCCGTAGACGCCGTCGCGCTCGCACCAGAAGGCCGGGGCCAGAACCAGATCCGCGAATTGCAGGGTCACGGCGTCCGGGAAGGCCTCGATGCAGACAATGAAGGATTCCGGATTGGACATGGCCTTGTGGAACTTGTTCAGGTTCGGCAGGGTCTGGGCCGGATTGGTCTCACAGATGAGCATGCACTTCACGTCGCCCCTGCCCAGGGCTTCGAACAGGGCCACGGTGTGGTAGCCGGGCTTGGGCGCGATGCGCCCTTCCGGCAGGCCCCAGAGCTGTTCCATTTCGGCCCGGTGCTTGGGATTGGCCACCATCCGCCCGGCGGGCAGCAGATGGGACAATGCGCCGCCGTCGCGCACGCCGCCGCAGGCATTGGGCTGTCCCGTGAGCGAGAAAGGCGTGGCGCCGGGGCGGCAGATCTGGCCCGTGAGCAGATGCAGATTGTGGATCAGGTTGTTGGCGAAAACCCCCTGCACCCGCTGGTTGATGCCCATGCACCAGAGACTCATGGTCGCCGGGGATTCGGCAAAGGCGCGGGCCGCCGCGTAGATCTGCTCCACCGGGATGCGGCAGATTTCCGCGGCCTTTTCCGGCCGGAAGTTCTCCAGAAAGGCCTTGTAGCCCTCAAAATCCGAGGGTTTGCCGTCCACGCCCATGAAGTTGACGTAGCGCTGCCAGAAGCGGGGATTGTCCAGCTCCTCATTGATGATCACCCAGGCCATGCTGTGCATGAGCGCCAGGTCCGTTCCCGGCCGGAAGGCAATGTGCAGGTCCGCGATGCGCGAGGTATTGGTGCGGCGCGGGTCGGCCACGATGATTTTGACCCCCGGCTCCATCTGCTTGCGGCGGGCAATGCGCCGGAAGAGCACGGGATGGGCTTCCGAGGTGTTGGAACCGATGATGAAGAAACAGGAGGCATGGTCGATGTCGGCATAGGTGCCCATGGGCTCGTCCTTGCCGAAACTGGTCAGATAGCCGCCCACGGCCGAGGCCATGCACAGGCGCGGGTTGCCGTCCACATTGTTGGTGCCGAAGCCGCCCTTGAAAATCTTGTTGGCCACATAGGTTTCTTCGGTCAGACACTGGCCCGATCCGTACCAGGCCACGGAATTGGGGCCGTAAGTGTCGATGCTGGCGCGGAACTTCTTGGCCATCAGATCCAGGGCCTCGTCCCAGCTGACGGGCTCCAGCTTGCCGCCTTTCTGGCGGCGCAGCATGGGCTGGGTCACGCGCTCCCTGGAATTGAGCACCGGAATAAGCATGGAGCCCTTGAGACAGAGCAATCCGGCGTTGTGGTTGTTGGGATCGCCCTGGATGGCGACGGCTTTGCCGTTTTTGACGCCGACCATGACGCCGCAGCCCGTGCCGCAATAGCGACAGACGCCCTTGACCCATTTATCCGGCCGGTTGTCGTCCGCAGCCTGGGCCAGGCCCGCGAGCCCCGTGCCCGAAGCCGCGGCCACGGCGGCAGACATGGCAAAACAGCGTAAAAATTCACGACGGGAAGCATTCATATGTTCAACCTCGTTGTTGCTGGCGTGTCCGGTATGCCGATCCTTATATGGTCCGCGGGCATTACAAATCCGTCTTGGCGCTGGGCAGGCGGTACTGGTAGGCGCCGCCGTGCATGGCGCTCTGATGGTGCGGGTGACAGGTGCTGCAATCATTGCGCTTGCCGAATTTGGCTTCCATGCGTCCGATGGACAGGGAATGGCAGCGGGCGCAGACTTCCACGCCGGGCACGCGGGTAAACGGCAGCGAGCCCTTGCCGTCGGGCATGCCGTGGCAGGTCTGACAGCGCACCAGGGTGACGCCGTGCTTGCTCTCATACCATTCCTGGGCCACGCGCGGGGTGGCCTTGGCATGGCAGGCGTAACAGTCGCCCGCCATCTGCGGCGCATCCAGATGCTTGGCCGCCTCGCAGCGCACAGCGGGGAAAGCCCAGGCCATGTACAGAAAATAGCCGCCCACCAGCACAATCACTGCGAGCAGGGAAAAGAGCAGTATTTTACAGTAGTTCATGACCGGCTCTCCTTGAGTTTCTGTGCGAACTTCTGGTTATGGGGAATGCGCTCGTCAAAAACGGGCAGATGGGCGAGATTCTGATGGCAGCCCACGCAGCCGCTGCGCGCCCGGCCGTTTTTGCCCAGGTAATTGTCATGAGCCAGCTGGCCTTCCTTAGAAACAGGGCCGTCGTTCTTGGCGTTTTTGCTCAGATCCTGATGACAGGCGCGGCAATTGGCGTCGTCCGTAAAGCGCCGGGCCACGGGCTGCATTCCGGCCCGGTCCAGATCCTCGCCGCCGTCCAGGTTGTGCACCCAGAGGTCCTTGAGTCCCAGCCAGGCCTTGGCGCCCAGCATGCGCGCCAGATTGCCCGAGGGGATATGGCACTGCGAACAGGAAATGTCTTTGCCCTGGGCGTCCTTGGCGTGGGACGAGAGCTTGAGCTCATCCTGGTAAACGCGCATCTCGTGACATGACAGGCAGAATTCCGTGCCGGAAGTGTAGGCCACCCCCGCGCCCGCCAGAACAACGCACGCCGCAAGGATTATGCCGCCCACAATCCAGACGCGTTTTCGAGGATACGGCATGGGCTTTTCTCCATGGCTGATGGTGCGGCCGCCTGTGCGGCCGGAAAAAAACGCTCTCTCAACCCGGATACGCCGCAGACCGCCGATTTGCGTCTTTGCCCCAAAGACATCCGTCCGGTCCGTTGCGCCCATGCCGCCCGCCTCCCCACAGAGTCACGCGGCCAAGGCTGAGAACTTCTTCCAATGAAACGGGATTGCTGGGAATTCAAAAGCAATCGGCATGCCAACAGCACGCTTTTAAAAATAATTGTGATTTCAACGGATAAGAGAAAAAGCTCACAAGCGGCAAATCAGAATTTTCAGAAAAATCTGACAATTGTCATAAGATCATGACAAAATGCCAAGAAAAGCAGAACCATAAACGCGTAACGCGCCGCGCAGGCACGGCGCGTTACGCGCAAAACGGGAAAAAACGCATCAATCCGAACATCAAGTCGAAGAAGGTGGGGATAAAGACGACGCATCGCCTGCCGCTCCGGGAGTTCGCCGCTTATTTCATGAACGGCAACGCAGCGAGCATTTTTTCAGACTGAGGGTGCCCCAGGGCGTGTACTCCGTGAAACATATCCCGGCGCCATCAACTGCGCGGCAACAGCCATGAGAGTTCCGACAAGGTCCTGAATCCCGGCCTTGCCCCGCTCCGATTCGATATGTTCTCCACCAGGAGGAAGCGGAATATGGCGGGATCAGGCCCGTCAAGGTCCGGATGGACGCGGCGGCACATAGCTCCTTGCGGCTTTGCGACATGCGTCGCCTGGCCCTAGTCTTCCAGATCGGGATGATAGATGACAAAACGGTCGCGGCCGCGCCGCTTGGCCTCATAGAGGGCCAGGTCCGCTTTTCTGTAGAGTTCGTCGAAGGTTATGCCGTCCTGGGGATAGCGGGCGAGCCCCAGGCTGCCGGTGATGCTCAGGCCCTCGCCGTAGTCCCTGGCCGCCGCCCCGCGCAGCACTTCCAGGCGTTTTTCCAGTTCCGGGCCGCCGGGGATATGCGGCAGAAAGACCACGAATTCGTCGCCGCCGAGCCTGCCGCAGAGGTCTTGGCGGCGCAGCACGGCCCGCAGGGAATTCGCCACTTCCTTGAGAACCTCGTCCCCGAACTGATGGCCCCGGCTGTCGTTGAGCAGCTTGAAATTGTCCAAGTCCAGCATGATCAGACCATGTTCGGCTCCGGGCAGGCTCTGGTGCAGCAATTCCGTCACCCGGCTGACCACTGTGCCCCGGTTCAGCAGCCCGGTCAGCGCATCCAGTTCAATAAGGCTGCGCAACTCCATGTCTTTTTTCTTCTGCGCATCAATGTCCTTGATCAGGATAAAAGCCTTGACGTCCTTGGTGAAGGGGTCCGGAACGAGCTGAATGCTGGCCACCACCCAGAAGAGACGGCCGTCGGCATTGAAACGCCGGTGTTCGAAATGTATTTCACGCCGGCCGCTGTAGTATTTTCCGAGCAGCTTTTCCCGGTCAAAGATGCTCAGATACTCCGGCAGATCTCCCTCGTAGACATAATGGCTTGAAATATACTCCACCGTACCGGAAAAGGACTTCACCTCTTCCGGAAGCGCGCCGGAGTTGCGGCGCTCGTTGCCTTCGTAAATATTCTTGGTCAGATTGAATTCATAATAGCCGATGCTGTTTTCCTGCTGATCCTTGAAGGTCTGAATCCATTTCTGGTAGGCCAACTCTTTTTCGCGCTGTTCGGTGACGTTCTCATAAGAAATGATCGAACGCTGGGGCTTGCCTTCGACATCGAATATCAGCGTGTACCTGCCCGTGAACCATTCAAAGCCGCTCCCGGTCTTCAGCTTCACGCTGGTGCTGCCGCTGGGGATGCCCTGCTGCATGGAATGATAAAAGCGCAGCAGACTTTCAATGCTTTCCTCGGCCACAAGGCCGTTGGCCACGAAACTTTCGGGCACATCGGGCATTTCCGTGGGCACGCCCAGAACGGCGGCGGCGTCCCCGGTCTGGAACAGGGTATGGCCGACCGGGTCGTACACGGCCATGATCTTGTCCGTATGCTGAAAGGCAATACGGCTTTTTTCCTCGCTGAGGCGCAGCTCCTCTTCCATCCGCTTGCGCAGGGTAATGTCGAAGAGCACGCAGGTCAGGTAGCCGGGTTCCGCCGGATCATGGTGACAGCGGACCAGAACCCAGGCCAGTTTTCCGGCCCTGTTGACAAAACGGTGTTCCAGTTCAAAGGCCGCGCGGCCGCGCGCGATGCTTTCCCGCACCGTGCTCCGGATCATCTCCAAGTCCTGCGGATAGCTGTACTTTTCCACGCTGGTCAGGCCCAGTTCAACGGCCTCGGCGGGCGAGCAGCCCATGATGGAATAAAAATAGGTGTTGGCGTAGACAAAGGACATTTCTTCGTCAGCGGTCACCCGGCAGATGCCGCAGGGCAGGGAATTCATCAGGCTCTGCAACTCCCGGCCGCGCCGCTTGACCTGCTCCCGCAGCGCCACTTCCCCGGTCATGTCCAGGCAGACGCTGACGGTGATGGCCTGTCCGTCCCCGGAGACGGTTTCCCTGCCCATCTCGCGCAGCCAGACCGTGCCGCCGTCTTTTTTCAGAACCCTGTATTCCGCGCTGAACTCCCGCCGCTCGCGCGCGGCCTCGTCCACGCTCTTTTGCACCAGTTCCCGATCTTCGGGATGGATGATTTCGGCATAACGGCCGCCGGTTTTTTCAAAAAATTCCGCGTGGCCATAGCCCACATAGGCCAGAAAGGCCCTGTTGACGTAGACCAGCGGATACTCCGGCTCCGCGCGGCAGATCACCAGGGCGCTGCTGAGCCCGTCGCCGCTGATCCGGAAAGGGGTGCCGGACTCGGCCCGGCCGGAGGTAAAATCAATGTCCAGTTCAGCAGTCATGATCCTTCCGTTGCCGGGCCTCGTCCCCGGCAAGCCAGTGGTTCAGCTTTTCCCGCAATTCCGCGGGGTCCAGCGGTTTGCTGATATGATCATTCAGGCCCCCGGCCAGGCTGCGCCGCACGTCCTCCGGCGCGGCACCGGCCGTCATGGCGATGACGGGAATGCGGCTCACGGCTCCAGACATGGCCCGGATGCGGCGGGTGGCCTCCAGGCCGTCCATTTCCGGCATCTGGATATCCATCAGCACGCAATCGTAACGCTCCCGGCTGATCAGGTCCAGCGCCCGGCGGCCGTTTTCGGCCACAGCGCAGTCCACGCCCAGACGGCGCAGCAATTCCCGCACGATTTCCTGATTGATGGCATTGTCCTCGGCCAGCAGCACGCGCTTGCCGGGCGGCAGCGCCTCCAGGGGCCGGCTTTCGGCGTCCGTGCCGGGTCGGGCCCGCGCGGCCCGGGCCAGGGGCAGCAGAAAATGAAAAACACTGCCTTTGCCCGGCTCGCTCTCGCACCACAGCTCCCCGCCCATCAGCCGGGCCAGTTGCCTGCTGATGGCCAGACCCAGGCCCGTGCCGCCGAAGCGGCGGGAAATGCTGCTGTCGGCCTGGGTAAAGGGCTGGAAAAGATTCTCAAGCTCGCCGGCGCTGATGCCGATGCCCGTGTCCCTGACCATGAAGTGCAGAAACGCGGCGCCGTCCCTGCAATCCGTATCCACATCCAGGCTGATGCCGCCTTGGCTGGTGAACTTGAGGGCATTGCCCAGCAGGTTGATCAGCACTTCGGTGATGCGCAGGGCGTCGCCCCTGAGCCAGAGCGGCACGCCCGGGGCCAGGTTGACCGAAAAGGAAAGCTGTTTTTCATGCACCTGGGCGCTGAGCATGGCCCGCAGATTCTGCACCAGTTCATCCAGGGCAAAATCTTCCGCGCAAATATCGAGCTTGCCCGCCTCGATTTTGGAAAAATCCAGGATATCGTTGATAATGCCCAGCAGGCTTTTGGCCGAGAGCCTGATTTTGCGCAGATACTCGCGCTGGCGCGGCGCGGGATTGTCGTCCAGGGCCAGATAGGTCATGCCCAGAATGCCGTTCATGGGCGTGCGGATCTCGTGGCTCATACGGGCCAGAAATTCGCTCTTGGCCCTGGTGGCGGCCTCGGCCAGCTCCTTTTCGCGCTGGGCCTCCAGCACATCCGTGACGTCCATGGCAATGGAAAGACGCACCCTGCGGCCGTCCTCCCAGCGGATGAGCCGGTCCACAATGGTGTAAGTATGGTTGGACAGGGGGTTGACATGGACCCAGTGGTGCGGGCTGTCCGGATTGTCCCGGCCGCGCAGGAAGGCGTTGGTGCAAAACGGACACGGCGCGTCCAGGCCCTGGAAACGGGCGAAGCAGCGTGCGTCCCCGCCCGGCCGCTGCGGAAAATGTTCGTTCAGGGCCTTGTTGCTGAAAAGCACCTCGTAAGTATCCATGTCGGAGATATAGACGGGTTCCACAAAGGCATCCAGAATATCGGCCAGCTGACGGCTTTTGCGGGCCAGACCGGCACGCTGCCTGAAATTCAGGTCCGCGCCGCACAACACATTGGCTACGGCCACGGCCATGTTGATCATGCTCTCGGTCCAGCGCACATGGCGGTTGCAGATATCCACGCCGAAGAAACCGTCCAGCGCGCCGTCATGGCGCAGGGGCACGGCCAGAAGCGAGCGGATGCCCTGAAGCAAAAGCAGCTCGCGGGTCCGGTCATGGGGGACGCGGCGCACGTCCTCGATACACAGGGGCCGCCCCTGTTCGAGAGCGCTCACGAACCAGCCGACCTCTTCGGGCGGGATATTCTGAAGCGCGGATGACTGCGGCGCGACGCCCTCGGCGCACCATTCGTAGGTATTGTGCCAGAGGCCGTTGCTTTTCCGGAAAAGATAGACCCGGCCCGCCTCCAGACACTGCCCCAGTTCCCGCAGGGCGTTGTTGAAAAAAACATCCCGGTTCTGGCTGACCAGGGCCTCGCTGGAGACTTTGGCCAGCAGCAGGGAAAGCTTCTCGGACGCGGCGGCTTGCGCAAAAGCCGCGCTTGTGGTGTCGGACATGTTTTCTCGCTCTCGTGAGTTCAAGCCGAATGCCCGCTTGCGGGCATCGTGCGGCAAGGCTACGTGGACAGATCTTGCCGGGACTTCAGCATGCCAAGTTCAAAATGCCGTCGGCTCCGGAGCGTGTGGACAGCACGTTTCCGCAGCCGCGCCTTCAACGCGCCTCGCGGCGCAACACCTCCAGACCGGCCTGGGCAGCACCCCACAATCCACTGTTTTTATTCTCAATCAGATAGATGGGCACGGAGCGGATCAGGGAGGCGAACTGCGGGGTGGTGTACAGCTCCCGCAAAAAATAGTCGCTGGTGACGCTGAGGGGATTACGGCTGGCAATGCCGCCCGCGATCCACAGGCCGCCACGGCACAGGGTAGTCAGAATCCAGTTGCGGCAGGCCCGGGCATAGAAGCGCGAATACCAGCGCAGGGTGGGGGTATCCCGGCTGAGGGCGCGCTCGCCCACTTCGCGGGCTTCCAGAGTTTCGCCGCTGAGATAGCGGTGCAGCAGGCCAAGCCCTCTGCCGGTGAGAATGTCGTCGCCGCGCGCGAAAGGATAGCCCAGTTCCCGGCAGACGAATTTGTGAAAATCATTTTCCTCGTCGCCCACAAAGGGAAAGGAGGCGTGCCCGCCTTCGGCGGCCACCGGCAGCCAGCCGCCGCGCCCGTCATGCACCAGGGAGGCGGTGCCCAGACCCGTGCCCGCGCCCAGCACGCCCCGGCTGGCCGTGGGCGGCACCTCGGCCTGCTCCGTGGGCCTGACCACGCAACGCGCCTGCTCCCCGATTTCCGTCAGGCAGCCGTAGGCTTCGGCGGTAAAGTCATTGATGACCAGAGCGCGGGGAATGCCGTAGCGCTGTTCCAGGCCCGTGAGATCCACGCGCAGGGCGCCGTTGGTCAGGCCGCCGCGCAGGCCGTCGCTCACCGGCCCGGCCAGGCCCAGAACAAGCATGTCCGCCGTGCGCAGGGGCGTTTCCAGCTCGCGCTCCAGGGCGACAAGCACCATGTCCGTATCCAGCAGGCCTGCGGACCTGATCCAGACCACCCGCTCCTGGCGGAGACGGCCCTGATCAAGGCTGAAGGATGCGAAACGGCAATTGGTGCCGCCGATATCGGCTGCGAGAATGCGCTGCATGGGGTCTCCCGGCTGCAATGCGGTCAAAGCGGGCGGAACAGGGTTCAGGCCGGATTTCGTCAGGCTCAGCTCCTGTCCGAGCCCATCCGGCGTACCAGATGGGTGGTGCTGTACCCGTCCACCAGCCCGGCCAGATGCACGCGGCCGCCATATTCGCGCACCAGCTCCGCGCCCACCACTGTTTCCACGGTATAGTCGCTGCCCTTGACCAGCACGTCGGGCCGCACCCGACGGATCAGCTCCAGGGGCGTGTCCTCGTCAAAAAGAACCACCGCGTCCACGCCCTGCAACGCGGCCAGAAGCAGCGCGCGGCTCTGCTCGTTCTGGATGGGACGGCCGGAGCCCTTGAGACGGCGCACCGAGGCGTCGCTGTTCAGGCCCACCACCAGGCGCTCGCCCAAGGCCGCGCACTGACGAATCAGGGAAATGTGGCCGGGATGGAGCAGGTCAAAGCAGCCGTTGGTGAACACGATGCTCGCGTTTCCGCGCCGCCACTCCTCCAGTTTTTCCAGCAGATCGGGCAGGCTGTACAGTTTGGGATTGTCGGCGTTCTCGCGCAGGGCCAGGTTGAGTTCGCGCAGGGCCACCGGCGCGGTGCCCGGCTTGCCCACAACCACACCGGCCGCCGTATTGGCCACGAGCGCGCTTTCCTCCCAGTCCAGGCCCTTGGCCACGCAGGCCGCCAGGGTCGCGATGACTGTGTCGCCCGCGCCGGACACATCGGCCACCTCGCGCACGGCGGCCCGGATGTACTGCGGCGGTCTGTCCGGGCTGAACAGGGCCATGCCCTTGGGGCCGCGCGTAAGCAACAGGCGCTCCAGGCCGTGGCGTTCGCGCAACGCGGCGGCCAGGCTTTCCCGCTCCCGCTGATCCGGGCTATCGCCCGCTTCCAGGCCGCAGGCCAGGGCGAACTCCGCGCTGTTGGGCGTCACGCACTGCGCCCCGGCATAGCGCCGCCACTGCCCGCCCTTGGGGTCCACCAGCACGGGAATGCCCCGCTCGCGGGCCGCCGCGATGACCGGCGCGCACAGGCTGTGGCCGTCCGCGCCGTCCAGCAGCACGCCCTTGCCGTAATCGGAGAGCACCAGCGCGCCGCAGCCCGGCAGGCGTTCCAGAACTTTTTCTCGCAGCAGCACGCTTTCCTCCGGCCGCGGCGGGACGATCTCTTCTTCATCCAGGCGCAGCAATTGCTGCCCCTGGGCAATGATCCGGGTTTTGCGCGTGGTGCCGCGCGCGGCGGAATACACAAGGCCGTCGCCGATGCCTTCGGCGGCCAGTTCGCGGCGCAGGGCCTCTCCGGCCTCGTCGCGGCCCGCCAGGCCGACCAGTTCAACCCCGACGCCCAGCCGGGCGAGATTACGGGCCGCGTTGGCCGCGCCGCCCGGCACGGTCCAGCGTTTCCGCACGCAGGCCACGGGCACCGGCGCTTCCGGCGAAATGCGCCGCACCCGGCCGGAAATGTAGTGGTCGAGCATCACATCGCCCAGCACCAACACGCGTACTCCGCTAAATTCCATAGCTCATTCCTGTTCCCGTGGATTGCCGACATGCGGGCGGAGCCGGTTCAGGCCCCGCGGATGGCCCGGCTGAAGAGCGCGCCCAGGGGGCTTTCATCTTCCCGCGCATCCAGCAGGGCATGGATGCGCGTCCGGGCCGCGCCGCCCAGGCGGCGGCGTTCCTCGGGGTCCCCGGCCAGGCGTTCCAAAGCCCGGGCCAGGGCCGCCGCGTCATTCCGGGGCACCACCAGACCGCTCTTCCCGTCTTCCACGGCTTCGGTCAGGCCCGGCAGATCGCTGACCACCACGGCCAGGCCAAAGGCCATGGCTTCCGCCAGGGCCGAGGGCAGGCCGTCCACACCGCCCTGGCTGGTTTTGCGCCCCGGCGAGACGAAGATGTCGGCCTTTTTATAGAAATCGGCCATGTTTTCATGCGGCATCTGCCCCGTAAACTCCACCAGCCTGCGCAGGCCCAGACGCCAGGCAAGCCAGCGCAGCCGCAGGCGCTCCGGTCCCTGGCCCACGATCTTGAGACGGAAATCCAGCCCCTGGGCGCGCAATTGGGCACAGGCCCGCAGCAGGAGGTCATAGCCCTTGCGCTTGCTGATGGTGCCCACGGCCAGGATTTGCAGGGGCTGGGCCTCCTGGGCGCCGGAAGGCAGGGGAATGTCCGCGTCGTCCTCGGGCGGGGTCAGGGTCAGGGGATCGCGCAGCAGAATCAGCTTCTCGGCGGGCAGTTCCGGCAGCATCTCGCGCAGGGTCCGCAGGGTGGCCTGGGTGTCGCAACGCACAAAGACCGCCTGCGCCGCCTTGACGGCCCAGTCCTTGCCGGGCCGGGCCAGATCCTGGGCGCGCACGGAAAAGGCGAAAGGCACGCCCAGCAAACGCGCGGCCACCCAACTGGCCGTGGCTTCGCTGTGCGCGCCCGTGGCATATAGAAACTCGATTTTTTCCTCCAGGCCCCAGCGGGCCAGCAGGGCCCCGCAGCCGAAGGCCCAGAGATGGCTCAGCAGGCCCCGGCCCCAGCGGGAACGGGTGGGCAGATCGCGCCAGAGATCCCATAAGGAATGGGACGAGCCCCGCAACTGCCGGAACAGGGACGCGCAGACGGAGAAAAAATGCCACGCGCCGATGCGGCGCACGGCCAGCGGCAGGGCGTAGCCCTCGGGATTGCCCAGCAGGCCGCTGCCCCGGATGGCGTAAATGCGCGAGAGCAGGCCCGCGGCGTGCAGGCGGTGGGCCTCTTCCATCAGGTTTTGGCCCGAGGCCTCGGGAAAACGCTCGGCCACCAGCGCGCCGCGCACCACCGGCGGCGGGGGCGAGAGCAGGCTTTGCGCGTCATGCTCCGGAAGCGGCGGCAGCTCATGGCGGCGGCAGTGCAGGATGCCGTCCTCAAGCGTATAGATGCTGTCGCAGTATTCGGCCATCTTGGGGTCATGGGTAACCATGACCATGGACACCCCGCCGGTGTGGCAGAGCGTGCGGAAATTCTCCATGATCAGGCGGCTGGTGCGAGCGTCCAGCGCGCCCGTGGGCTCGTCGGCCAGCAGAATGCGCGGATTGTTGACCATGGCGCGGGCAATGGCCACGCGCTGCTGCTCGCCGCCGGACAGACGGTTGCTGCGGTAATGCACCCTGGCCGAAAGGCGCACCAGTTCCAAGGCGCGGATCACCCTCTCCCAGCGTTCCTGCGGCGGTATGCCTTCATAAATCAGGGGAAATTCAACATTCTCAAACACCGTGGAGTGCTCGAAAAGGTTGCTGGACTGCATCACAAAGCCCATGTTCCCACGCCGGAAGGCGGCGGTCTGCTCGCGGGTGAAGGTGAGCACATCCGTGCCCAGAATGTTCAGTGAACCGGCGTCGGGCGCGTGCAGCATACCCAGAATGTGCAGCATGGTGGACTTGCCGCAGCCCGAGGGGCCCATGATGGCCACCAGTTCACCGGCTTGCACTTCAATGTTCACGCCGCGCAGGACCGGCGAGAACCCGGCGTAACACTTATATAAATCCTTGGCGACGATAACCGGAGCCATGTTTCACCTTTTATTCAAAACGCAGTGCGGTAACCACGTCCATGCGGCTGGCCTGAAGGGCCGGATACAAGCCGCCGGCCACGCCGATGAGCGCGGAGAATACGATGCTGCCCAGACTGCTGGCGACCAGCAGGGGGTAGGAAATGCCCGTGCCCAGCGACCACGAACCGATTTCGACCAGGGTGACGCCCACCACAATGCCCAGAATGCCGCCGGCCACGGATTTGCACAGGGCCTCGGCCAGGAATTGGGCCAGGATGTCCGTATCGGAACCGCCCATGGCTTTTTTGAGGCCCACTTCGCGGGTGCGCGCGCGCACTGCGGCGAAGGTGCCGTACCAGATGCCGAAGCCGCCCAGCATCAGCGACGCGGCGATGCCCAGCCAGAGCAGGGCCTCCACCCACATGAAGGTGGTCTTGATGCGTTCAAGCTGTTCTTCCTGGGTGCGGATGACCAGATAGGGCGCGGCCTGATGCTCGCGCACCACTTCCGGGATCAGGCGGATCAGGGGCGGCACGTCTTCCCAGCCGACGGCGCGCACAAACAGGCGCGTCACCTTGCCGTCGCCCCAGTTGCGGTCGATCATGGTGGTATAGGGCAGAAAGCCGCCCTGGCTCCAGCTGCCCAGCATCACGCCGCTGACCACGCCCACAACTTCAAAAACGTCCTTTTCCAGAAACAGCAGTTTGCCCACGGCCTTGTCCGGGTCGCCGTAGAGATTGCGGGCGGCTTCGCGGCCCAGCATGCAGACCCGGCTGTGACGCTCCATATCCGCGTCGCTGAACAGCCGTCCGGCCGTGAGGGACAGGGAATAGACCTCGGCGAAATACTGGTCGATGCCGATGAAATAGACGCTCAACGAGCGTTCGCCCTCGCCGCGCAGGAGGAAGCCCTTGCCGTCGCGCACGTTGCGGCTGACCATGCCCACGCCCGGCAGGGCGCGCAGGGCGTCCACGGTGGCGGGAAAGAATTCGCGCACGGGCTGACCGGGGTACTGCTTGTCATCCATATAGACCTGGATGACGTTGACCCCGCCCATGAGCACCATATCCTGGCCCACTTTATACCGGATTTCGCGGCCCAGCACGGAAAGGGCAATAAAGGCGGTGATGCCCAGAGCAATGGACAAAATCACCCCGAAGCCGCGTTGGCGCACAACCTGCCTGAGGCTGACGCGAAAAAGGTCGGACATGGCGATCATAGAGCAACTACCACATATCCATAAGAAGACGATAAAAAACCGCGCCGCGCGGCCGCAATACCGAAAATCGGCCGACAAGCGTCAGTACAACACATCCATTATTACGCCGGGCCGGGGCAAGTGTCAAAACGGCCGCCCGGAGCCCGGACCAATCCGTTCTCCGCACGTTGTTTTATTCCGCCCTGCGGGCACGGAGACTTTACGCCTCCCGGCGCGGGGCAGGCCCCCTTGCCCCCGGAACACCCCTGCAAGGCTTTCCAATGCTCCTGGCTTTCGAGGGCGGCGCGTCTTTTGCTGCGGGAGCTTCCTTCGCTGCGCTCAGGCGATTTCCCTCCGCGCCGCGCAATTGCCATTGACGGCTGGGCTCCGCGTTGAAACTTCGTCTTTTACCGGAAATTGGCTCATTGACGCGCGGCGATTTCGGGGCGTAGCTCGCCCCGCGAGCAAGACCCGTGGGACGCCGCGCCGATGCGTTATACTGTTCAGGCAAAGCCCGACTTACAGAGCACCAGAACCGCGCGGCATGAACGGCTATGCCATTGAAAAAAATTGAAACGCGGCGCTCAGGAGCTTGCCCGCACGCGGGCAGGCTCCGCTTTACGCCGCGCCATTACGTTAAGGCTCACAGTGGGGGCAGGGGGTTGTAGGGGGCCTGGGGGCTGCGCCCCCGGCCCCCTGCCGCGCGCCGCGCAGGCGGCCCAAACGGCGGCACGCCGTAAGCCCCGTGCCCGGAGGGCGGAATAAAACAACAGGCGGAGAGCGAGCTGAAAACGGATTGGGCCTGTCCCGTTGTCCCGCGCGGTCAACGCCGCCGCACGCCGAGCACCGTGCCGCCCTGCCCCACCGTATAGGCCGTATCCCGCCAGACAATCTCCCTGGCGGGAATGGTGCGCAGATAGACCAGAACAAACATGCCCACCGCGCAGACAAAAGCCCAGAGCCAGTGCCCCAGGGGCACGGACCGGGGCAAAAAGGCCCGCCAGGGCCCCAGCGCAGCCGCCAGCGCGGCCAGCCAGAGCAGGGCCAGCAGCACGGCCGCCCCGCTGCCCAGGCCCAGCAGGCCGCCGAGCAGGGCCAGAGCCGCGCCCAGCGGGGGCACGGCCATCAGGACGGCCAGCACCCCGAGCAGCAGCCATTGGCCGGGTATGCAGAACTTGAGAAACAGCACCTGGCGTTCCATCCAGGCCCGCCAGACCGGCAGGGCGTGGTCCGCGGCCTCGGTGCGCAGCAAGGCCCCGGCGCACAGACGCACATGCACGCCCCGGCCCTGCAGCAGCGCGCCCAGGGAACAATCGTCCACCACATTATGGGCCCAGAGTTCGGCCACGCCGTAGCGTTCAAAAGCGGCCCGGCTCATGGCCATGGCCCCGCCCCAGGGCTGAGTGAAGGCCGAGAGGGCCTGCAAAAAGCGCATCAGCAGCACGCTGAGCGCATAGGCCAGGGTCACCGGGCGCTGGTCGCGCGGCTCCACCGTATGGTAGCCGGTGCTGAACGCCGCCTCTCCCCTGGCCACGGGTCCCACAAGGCAGCGCACGAAATCCTCTGCGGCCAGATGGGTGCTGTCGCAGAACACATAGACGTCCGCCGCGTCGCCCACGGCGGCCACGCCCTGCAAACTGTTGTGGTTTTTCTGGCCGCAACCGGCGGCCGGACCGGCCACCACATGCCGCAGGGCCGGGAAATCCTCCCTCAGCGTGCGGATCAGCCCGGCCGCCGGTTCCTCGGCCGTGGCCGTCACCAGCACCGGCAGCAGATCCGGATAATCCTGACGCAGCAGGCTGCTCAGGGCCTCGACCATGCGCGGATGCGCGCCCGCCACCGGAATGATCATCGCCGCCCTGGGCCAACCGCCCGGAGGCGTGAAACGGTTCGCCTCGCGCTCCTCTCCGGCCTTCCGGACCAGGGAACGCCCGCAGCGGGCCAGAAGCCAGAGCAGGCCGCACTGAGCCAGGGCCACGCAGAACCAGAACATCAGCATGGAATTACTCCTGAAATAACCTAGTCCGGCAGAGGCGCGCAGTCCCCGGACGCCAGCGGCACGTCCTGGACGCGCTTGCCTTCGAGCTTGATCTTCATGCCGTTTTTAAGGCTGATTGTGCCTTCCACCTTGTCCGGCGCGCTCAGACGGCCCTTGAACCTGTGGCCCGAGGAATGGGAGGCTTCAATGGCGTTGTCTTTCACGCTGCCCTCAAAGTGGTAAACATCCACCTGGCCGTTAGCAAGACGCAGATGCAGCACGCCCCGCACCTTGCCCTGGGCCGAAAAACACAGGCCCACCCGGAAGGTGGAGGTATACAGCGAACCGGTCCAGAGTTCCGTCACTTCTGCGGGCGTGGGCGCGTCCGCCGATGCCGCCGGAAGCGACGGGGACGACGACGCGGGGACGGCCTTTTCCCCGGCGGCCGGAGCCGCGGCGCCGGACGGGGATTCGTCGGCCAGGGCCGGGGCGGCCCCTGTCGGGGACATGGCCAGCAGCACGATCAGAATGCCTGTTGCCCATGACCTGGAAAAAGAAAAAAAGTTGTTCATAGCGTGTCTATGTTCCAGCTTGGGCTTCTCGCTGGCCGGCTGACGGCGTTTTCCGGCTGTGCTCCCGCCAGAGGCGCTCGAAAAGCTCCTGATGCGCGTCCACCATGGCCGTAAAGGAGAAATCGCGCTCCACGCGCAGGCGTCCGGCCCGGCCCAGAGCGTCGCCGGACTGCGGATCGTCCAGCAGGCGCAGGCAGTTGCGGGCCAGGGCCCGGTCATCGCCCGCCGCGGACAAGAAGCCGTTGCCGTTTTCCTCCACCAGACGGGGAATGCCGCCCACCGCCGTGGCGCAGACCGGCAGGCCGCAGCTCATGGCCTCCAGAATGACATTGGGCTGGCCCTCGCGCACGGAGGCCAGGACAAACAGCCGGGCCGCCGCGTAGTGTTCGCGCATGTCCATGCCGCCGGGGAAAAAGTCCACCCGCGCGCCCGCCGGATGCTCACGCGCCCATTGCTTCAGGGCCCCCTCTTCCGGGCCGTCTCCCACAATGCGCAGGCGGGCCTCCGGACGGCTTTGCAGAATCAGTTCAAAGGCCCGCAGCAGGGCCAAATGATCCTTGTCGCGCGCCAGGCGCGCCACGCACAAGACCACCGGCTCCCGCGCCGAAGGGGGATTTTCGCCGGGCCGGAAAAAGTCCACGTCCACCCCGTTGGGAATGTAGCTCAGATGTCCGGCGGGCACGCCCAGGCCCTGGAGCGTCTGGAACAGGGCTTCGGAATTGCAGACCATATGCCGGGTCAGACGCCAGAGCCAGCGCTCGTGCTGGCGTTTGGGGCCGCCGCCGCCCCGGCAGGTGCCCACGACCACGGGCACGTCCAGCGCCCGCCCCCAGATCCGGCCCCAGATGTTGGGCAGGGCCGTACAGGGCACCAGAATGTCCGGGGCGGCCCGCCGCAGGGCCGGGGCCAGGCGCAGAAAAAAGAAGGGGGCCGCGCTGCGGGACGCGCCCAGATGCGTCAGGCCGATGCCCGCGTCACGGGCCGCGCTGTCCAGATCCGTCGCGCCGGTGAGGGTGAGCATGGCCGGGGAAAAACGCTTCCGGTCCAGGCGGCGGGCCAGCTCCAGCGTCTGGCGCTGGGTGCCGCCGAAACAGAGATCTTCCATAAGAAAAAGCACGTTCAACGGTCGCGTCATAGGGCTCCTGTGGAAAACGCGCGCCGTAACAGGTTACGGCTTGCGGTTGCCAGCATACTATGCATTCCGCGCGCTTTTGCAAGTCCCGGAGCAAGCGCATGAACAGGATGGCATTTTTTGTGTCCAGGACGAAAAAAAAACATGCTCTTGCGTCAGGCTTCCTGTACCTTTGCGGTTATTTTGCAAAATCCGCCCCCCGCTCACTTGCCGCCCGTGTCGGCTGCGTTCACGGGTGTAAGGAAGGAAGAAAGACATACTTATGGACACAGATGAATATCCGGAGATTGAGGCATGCAGTCGATTGCCCTGTTACAAGCCCCGCCCGGCATTGCCTTGCCGGGCATCCCGGCTTATTATGCGCCGATGAGCACTATCGCCTCCGAAGCGCGCGCGGACGCGCCCGCCCTGCGCGTCGTCGTCAGTCTGGATGTGGAAGAGGAAGGGCTGTTCTCCGGCCGCTACGCCGCCTCGGATTGCGGCGTGCGCAATGTGGCCCTGCTGCCCCGCCTGGCCCCGCTGAGCCGGGAGCTGGGCTTTCCGCTGACCCTGTTCTGCGCCCACACGGTCTTTGCCAGCGCCGAAGCCCGGCCCGTGCTGGCCTGGATGCGCGACCACTGCGGCGCGGAAATCGGCGCGCATCTGCACCACTGGAGCACCCCGCCCCTGGTTGAAAACCGGGCCGGAACCGGGACTGCCGCCCATAAGGCCGACGGTCCGCCCACGCGCACCGACCGCCTGCCGCGCGACCTGCTGCGCCGGCGGCTGCGCACCCTGCTGGACGCCGGGCGGGACTTCCAGTCCGCGCCCCTGACCAGTTTCCGCATGGGCCGCTGGGATCTGAAAGCCGTAGTGCGGCCGCTGCTGGCCGAGGCGGGCATCAGCGTGGACAGCTCCGTCTGCCCGCTGCGCGCTTTCAGGGACGGGCCGGACCATTTTCTGGCCCCGGCCGATCCCTACTGGGCCGAGGATCTGTCGGGCCGCCGTCTGCTGGAAGCGCCCATCACCCAGATCCCGCTCTCGCCCGCCCTGGTACGGCCTGGCCCGCCGCAAGGCCGGTCTGCTGGATTCCTTTCATTTCTGGGGCGCGCTGAGCCCCAATCCGGTCTGGCACAGTCCGCGCGTCATGCGTCTGGCCAGCCGCCTGCACGCGCGACGCGGCGGCAAGGTGCTCAGTCTGTTCTGGCATTCCTCGGAAATGCTGCCCGGCGCGTCGCCCAACGTGCCGGATCAGGCCGCGGCCGACGCGCTGCTGCAAAAAATTTACGACTATCTGCGCTGGCTGAAGGAAAACTTCAAGGTCCGGGGCGTCACCGCCGCCCAACTCCATGCGGAAGCCGGGGCCCTGGATTTTCCCCAACGCCCGGCGGGCCGGGGGGACTGGTAATGTCCCGTCTGGTCTTTGTGCTGCTGGACGGCCTGGGCGCGGCCACGGCCCGGCGCTGCATGAGCTGCCTGCGCGCCCTCACCGAAGCGGGGCAGGCCCGCTTTACCGAGCTTGAAGCCGAGCTGCCCCCGCTGTCCCGCCCGCTCTACGCCACCCTGCTCAGCGGCCTGAGCCCGGCGCGGAGCGGCATTCTGCGCAACGACGACGCCCGCCTCTGCCCGGCGCCGACCATTTTTCAGCGCGCGCGGGACGCGGGCCTGAGCACGGCGGCGGCCGCCTATTCCTGGATGAGCGAACTCTGCAACCGCGCGCCCTTTGAACCGGAACGGGACCGCCTGACCGACGACCCCGCCCTGCCCATCGGACACGGCCTGTTTTACAGCCAGGACGCCTATCCCGACGACGAACTGTTCCGCGACGCCGAGGTCCTGCGGCTGCGCTACGGGCCCGATCTGCTGCTGGCGCATTCCATGGGCATTGATTTCGCCGGGCACGCGGTCGGAGCGGACGCGCCCGCCTACCGCGAAGCCGCGCGCGCGGCCGACGGCCTGCTGGCCCGTTATCTGCCGCGCTGGCTGGACGCGGGCTATGCCGTGCTGATCACCAGCGACCACGGCATGGATGCGGATTGCGGCCATTACGACAATACGGAGCCGGTCCGCCGGGTGCCGCTCTGGCTGGCGGGGCGGGCCTGGAATGGTCTGCCCCTGCCCGCGCGCCAGACCCAGGTGGCGGATCTGATGCTGGCGGTTCTGGGCCTGGCGGAATGAACGAATCCCCCCAAGCCTCACGGAGTCTTCCCATGCAGCGCAACGACCGTCTGAGCGGCTATGTCTGGATTCTGCTGGCGGCTTTTTTCTGGTCGCTGATCGGGGTGATTTCCAAAATCTGCATGAGCGCCGGGGTCAGCCCGCTGGAAACCGCCTTCTGGCGCGCGGCCTTTGGCGGCGCGTTGTTCCTGGTCCACGCCGCGCTGCACAAGGGCCTGTTCATCCGGCCCCGCGACGCGGGTATTTTTCTGCTCTTCGGGGTCTGGGGCGTGGGCGTCTTTTTCGGGGCCACCCAGTACGCCATCCAGCTCAGCGGCGCGGCCATGGCCGTGGTGCTGCTGTATACCGCGCCGGTCTGGGTGGCCGTGTTTTCCCGCCTGCTCTTCAGGGAAAGGATCTCGCCGCGCAAGATCGGGGCCATCAGCGTGGCCCTGACCGGCACCACCCTGGTCTGCTTTTCCGGCGGCAGCCTGCCGGGGCGGACCTCGCTTTTGGGCATCGGCTGCGGGCTGCTGACCGGGCTCTGTTACGCCTCGCACTATCCCTTTTACCGCTGGTGGCAGAACCGTTACGCCACGGCCACCATTTACGGCTTCATGCTTGCCGGGGGCGTGCTCGCGCTCTGGTTCTGCGTGCCCGTGAGTCTCAACCATGAGCCGCGCGTCTGGTTCTGGCTCGCCGTGCTGGGCGTGACCAGCACCTTTTTCGCCTATACCTGCTACGGCCAGGGCCTCAAACACATCAGCCTGGTGCGCGCGGCGGTCACCTGCCATCTGGAGCCGGTGCTGAGCACCCTCTGGGTCTGGCTGTTCTGGCAGGAAAATTTCAGCCTCGGCGGCTGGCTCGGCAGCGGACTGGTGCTGGCCGCCGTCCTGCTGCTGACCACGGACAAAAGCCGTGATTGAGGAAGCGCCCATGTCTCCGCCCCCCCGCACAAGCGAATCCCTGGCCCGGCGCATCCGCATGGCCCGAGGCCTGGAACCGGCCGATCTCTGCGTGGAACACGTGAATGTGGTGGATGTGTTCAGCCGCACCCTGCTGCGCGACATTTCCGTAACCGCGGGCGACGGGGTTTTTCTGGGCTTCGGCCCAAGCGGGCTTCCGGCCCGCCGCCGCATGGACGCGCGCGGGCGTTTCATGCTGCCCGGCCTGATGGACGCCCATCTGCACCTGGAATCCACCATGCTGACCCCGGCGGAATTCGCCCGTCTGGTCGTGCCGCACGGCACGGCCGCAGTGGTGGCCGATCCACATGAAATCGCCAATGTTCTGGGTCTGACCGGCCTGCGTTATCTGTTGGAAAGCTCGCGGGACCTGCCCCTGGATCTGCGCCTGGCGCTGCCCTCCTGCGTGCCCTGCACGCCCTTTGAGGATTCCGGCGCGGTCCTGGCCGCCGCGGATCTGGCTCCGCTCATGGGGCACGAACGGGTCTGCGCCCTGGGGGAAATGATGAACTATCCCGGCCTGCTGGCCGGAGATCCCGCCGTGCTGGACAAAATCGTCCTGGCCCGCACCTCGGGCAAGCGCCTGGACGGCCATGCCCCCGGCCTGCTCCAGGCGCGGCTGGACGCCTACTGCGGCACGGGCGTGGCCAGCGACCACGAATGCGAAAGCCCGGAGGAGGTCGTCCAGCGCCTGGCGCGCGGCATGTACGTTTTTGTGCGGCACGGCTCGGCGGCGCGCAATCTGCCCGCCCTGCTGCGCGCGGTGCATGTCAACAACGCCCACCGCTGCTGCTTCTGCACGGACGACAGCAGCCCGGCGGACCTGCTGGAACGCGGGCATATGGACGAAATCCTGCGCCTGGCCGTGGCCGAGGGCCTGGACCCGCTGCTGGCCGTGGGCATGGCCGCGCTGAACGGCTGTGTGTTTTACGGCATGCGGGGCCGGGGCGGCATTGCGCCGGGCTGGGCGGCGGACTTCTGTCTGGTGGACGATCTGCGTGGATTCCGGGTCCGCGAAGTGTTCAGGGCCGGACGTCAGGTGGCCCAGGAAGGACGTCTCTGCGTGGAACTTCCCGCCGCGCCGCCGTCTTCGGACGTGCTGGACACGATCCATATCGCGCCGCTGACACAGGAGGCCCTGCGCCTGCCCGTGCCCTCGGGCCGGGCGCGGGTCATGGGCCTGACCCCGCAATCGCTGATCACGCGCGCTCTGATCCTGCCCGTGGCGCTGGACAGAGGCTGTTTTGATCCGCAACAAAATCCCGGTCTGGCGAAAATCGCCGTGGTGGAGCGCCACAAGGCCACAGGCAAGGTCGGCGTGGGCATCCTGCACGGTTATCTGCGGCCGGACGCGATATTTGATGGGGCCATTGCCACCAGCATTGCCCATGATTCCCACAATATCGTGGTGGCGGGCGGCAATGACCGGGACATGCTGGCCGCCGTGGAAAGCCTGCGCGCCATGGGCGGCGGCATCTGCTGCCTGCAACGCGGGCGGACCCTGGCCGCCCTGCCCCTGCCCGTGGCCGGACTGATCAGCCCGGAGCCGGGCCGGGAAGTGGCCGCGCGCAAGGCCGCGCTGTTGGCGACCGCGCGACGGCACTTCGCGCTCAACCCGGACCTGGACCCGGTCATGGCCCTGAGCTTCATGGCCCTGCCGGTCATTCCGGAACTCAAGCTCACCGCGCGCGGCCTGTTCGACGTGCAAGGCTTTTCGTTTGTGCCGGTGGATGCCGAAAAAGCGTAGGACCAGGCCAGGCCTCTTGACGGAAACAGCCGGTCTGGGCTAAAAGATTTGCTCACGTTGTCACGGCATCGCGCTTTTCAGGGCGCGCCGGAAACGCGTGTTCCTGCCGGGATGGTGGAATTGGTAGACGCAGCGGACTCAAAATCCGCCGACCGCAAGGTCTTGCGAGTTCAAGTCTCGCTCCCGGTACCAAAGAATATCAAGGGCTTGCACAAGAGCAGGCAGTATAAAAACCCCCATGCGCCATTTAAGTTGGTTGCACGGGGGTTTTTGTATTGCTGGTTGTAATTCCTGAGAATATGCGGATGTGCTTTATTTTCCGTGGATTATGGGACGTTGTTTGTTTTTCGTGGTTGCCGCATCCGGGTTGCGGGGGTGCGGCCTCAAGCGCTGAGGGCTTTAGCGGCATTGGTCAGATCAGAAGGGGCAAAATGGGCATACCGCATGGTCGTCTGTATGCTGGCGTGGCCCATCCAGTCCTTGATCACCGGCATGCCGATACCGTTGCGAGCAAGCCGGGTTGCGCAGGTGTGCCGAAGCATATGCGGGATAAACTGCTCGTCCGTGGACAATCCCAGAAGCTCCCTGGCCCGATCCCAACGGGTCCGCATCCACATATTATCATAGGGGAACAAGCGTCCCTCGCCTACCTCCTGGCATCGGCGGACAATTACAGGGCGAATCTTTTCGGCAATGGGAATGGTGCGCGCCCGGTGACTTTTAGTTTTCCAGGTGGTGAGCGTCCAGTTCTGAAGATCTACGTCCCTGGCTTCCAGCTTCCACAGTTCACCCGTGCGAAAACCTGTATAAAGCAGGCAGAGCACGACATCCGTCACCTCCTGACCATATCCCAGCGTGTCCAGGGCCTTGAGAAGTTTCTCTTCCTCATCCTTAGACAAGAAGCGGACCCGGTGCTCTCCCTCGCGCCGTCTGGGCATCTTGGGCAAGACCTCCAGTTGGCCGTGCTCCTGAGCCGTGCGCAAGCAGCGGGACAATGCTGAGAGTTTCCGGTTTACCGTGCTGCCGGAAAGCCCCGACTCCAAAAGGTGGGTAAGGTAATCGCCTATGCCTTCTTGCGTGATTGCTTTCACCGGAATTTCAGGGCCGAAAAAGGTCATGGCTGTTCTGGCGTTTATCAGGGAAACCCGCTCACCTCCGTTTCCTTGCCAATAGAGCGTGTGCGTCCGCCTGTAAGCGTCGTTGAGCGTCCAGCCTGTCCGTGCCTGGGGTTCATCTTTGGCCGCCTCCAGCAGCGCAATACGGCCCTTTATGGCGGCCTCCAGGGTTCGGAAGACTTTCGTTTGCCGCTTGCCGTAACGGGTGAAGTCAACGATAAAACCCCCGGACTTGTGGTGCCGTATGCCCTTGGGCAAGACTTCAGTTTTATTCATGCTCATATTCATAATCCTCTAACCTGGAATGTTTGCTGAATTGGTCAATAATAATCGACAATGACGGATCAACGATTATAGAGGCCAATTCATAAGGAAGCACTATTGTATATGCTGTTTCCATGTTCTGTTTATCCGTTTGCATGTCACATACGGCAAAGCAGCCATACTTCAAGAATAAGTGATCCATAAATCAGGACTGCACCAACTATCTTCCTCACATACTCCCCTTTAGAAATACAAAAGCCGCCCCGGACAATTCCAGAGCGGCCCATATTTGTTCTTTTGGCGACCTTACTGATGACGGGGGACGGTCTCACAATCAAAGACGGCTTCATGGACATAAGGCGACGCGGTTTGCGTTGGAGGCAGAGCGGGAAGGGTTTGGCGCAGGTCCGCCATCTTTCGGCTGAGCGCGTCAAGTCCGGCAGCCGTGAAGCGGGGCTGAACGTACAAGCGTCCGTTGTCCGCGCTGCGTACCGGCCTCACGATCATATAGCCCTGGTCGATGACTTCTTTAGTGGGCATGTTCGCGTCCGCGTTTCTCTCGCCCCGCTTGAAAAGCCAGTGCAGATGCTCGCTGCGCAAAAGACGCCCCAGGCTGATAGCCGTCATGCTAAAGACCTTGGCCGCCTGAGTAAGATTGCAAGTTCCATCCGTGGAGAGAAAGGCGTCATATTTGCTTGCCTTCTCTTTTAGCGGGGATATTTGCTGTTCAATGCTGACGAGCCGCTCCAGGATAGCGTCCAGGGCGACCGGAGGAAGGGCCGGGGCAGGCGCTTGGTAGCGGCCTGTTTTGCGGATGGACGGCAGGATTTCCCCGGCGATCCATTTTTGGAAAGGAAGAGCGCCGGGCTTGTCGGAACGGGAAAGGAAGAAGTATAGCCCTTGCTCGGATAAAACCCACATATTTTGCGGGCCTCCGCGAGGGGTGTAAACGGAATACACCCCCCTCCACTCTTCCGGTACATGGTTAATAATTTTAACGCCTTGCCAAGTATACCCCAAGGCTTCCGCAATATCCTTAGCCACAAACCACGGTTCGCCGTCCTCGCCTTCCACCACTCTGACCTTGCCGAAGCTCCGATTCTGAAAAATCTTCAACGTGTCGCTGTTGCTGTTCATAGGCACTATCTCCGTTTGTTAAACAAATTTCACTGTCCATAAATTTTCTTTTCAACCACCAATGAAAAAGGCGTCCTATTGTGGTTTTAAGACACACAAAGGACGCCTTTTTGATGGTGTTTGAACATCATAATTTCTACGCAGTGTTATTGACTATGAATGATATTTCATTATCAAGGGCTAATGTGTAAGATACAGGATCATATTCTTCACCCACGAATGCTCCCATGCGTCTGAGTCTCCTAATGGCCCGTTCTGTGGCATTAAAGTGGCCTCGAATGGGCCAGCAAGCGCTATCATCACTGCGTCGGTACAAAGCGTTGATAAAAGACTTTGGGGCAGTGTAGGGAATGAGGAAGCGCCCATTAGTTAGATATACATGGAAGCCGAATTCGCTAAATTTAATCTCTGTCATGTTTTTACCCTCTTAATCTACGAACATGACATAGTTGTGTATTGTCACCATAGCTAACTCCGTGCCACTCCATATCATTAAACTTAAACCAAACATCGTAGCGCCTCCGTGCGAAATTGTGACTACCTACTTTTATAGCTCTTATGGGCAGGGAAAAAGTACCCGGCCAGTTTGAAATCTTGGCATTTTTTGGGTAATACCATCCAGGTTTATTAAAGAGTTCACACTCCTGTTCCCATGAAAGATAAAGAATACCTTTCCCTTCTTTAATAAGAAGATCACGTTCAATGATACCGCAACAGTCATAGCAATAGGTTTTTCCATCCATCACACCATAGCCCGTGCCTATTCCCTTTGGCTTACAGACTGTTCCGCATTTCTGGCAAATGACGCTTTTCATGTCGTCCCCCATAAACAAAGCCCGCCAGGGATAACTTGACGGGCTTTGCCTTTTGGCTGATTATAAAACTCTGTTGTTTGCTTTGGGGCTTGTCGTATCGTTGGCGCTTTACGACAAGCCCGCTTTTTATTTATCAAGATTAAACACCATGCCGCCGAACAGGCCCAAGAAGAGCACTGAGGCCAGCAAGGCGACGTTGGCAAGGGCGGTAAGAAAATCTTTCATTGTTGCCCGCCCTGGTCCACTTTGGGAAATACTTCTTTGAATGTTTCCTTATCAAAAAAGTGGGAAGACCGTTCCCCAAACTTGACGGGCCTTTTTCGGTAGAGCATCCACGTCTTTTCATCATAGGAAAGAACACCATAATTCGCCATTGTATCCCCAAAAAAGCGCATAGCTTTATAATCAAAAAAGTGAGAGTCGGGGAACGCTTGTAAGTGCTTGCGCTTGAGTTCCGATGATGTCATTGCTTATTCCTTCTAGTATTCCGTTATTTCTTCGTAATCTTCCAAATGAACATCCGGGAAAGCCCTCTTGAATCTGCTTGTCTGTTCTTGACACTGGAGATAGGCAGCTAAAGCCTTCCTGCTGTCCGTGTCATATCCTAAATCAGAGCACCATTCCTCAAAAGACGCTCCCCTGGTGTCATCAAGATAGACGGAACTTAAAACGCTGAAAGGGAGAGGTCCATAAGGCTTATTATCATCTTTAAAAACATGCCCCGTGCCGTTATAGAAGTTCATGGTAAAACTGGCGGGATTCGGATGAATGGTGCCGGTCAAGGTGACTACATATGTGAAGCATTCCCAGCCGTCGCGAACGTCCCGACCTAAAAACCTGGATGAATACTCCATATGAAAATGGTCGTGAATATACTGTTCTTGGCGATTTCTTTCTCTTACGTATTCGAGTCTTGTGTACATAGCTTATTCCCCTCTCGTTACATGACCAGAGCGGCCACGGTTTCGGCGTAAGTGTTGATCTGGGTAACTTGTGCATAGACTTCGCATGCCACGAATCCGCCAAGGATAGAGGCAATGAAATAGACGAATATTTCAGCAATCTTTGTCACTAACATCTCGTTACTCTTTTATTTTGGCGCGTTAGACTCTGGGAATAGAAAAGCCCCGGCGTTCTTTTGGGAAACGTCAGGGCTCACGCTTTGGATATGAAAAAGCCGCTCAGGTTATTTCCCAAGCGGCTTTCTGTTTATTTAGTAGAGTTAAATCTTACCTGTTTTCAGTCTTCTTTTTTGGCGTTGCGGCCCAAAAACCAACAAGGCCCACGGCTACAATTACGATTCCCATGATGACATACTGTGTCATTCTTGTGCCCTCCAAGTAATTATACCTCCAGCCACAAGAGCTAAGAGGCTCAATACTGCCGTTCCGGGTTTTCCCTCAAAGAGCCATAACCCAAAGCCTATCACCGCAAAATTACCTAAAAACGTAGCGGTGTAGGTGGCAAGCCGTCTTTTTCTCATAGTCTGGCCTTACTCCTTGATTTGACATTAACCATCTTTTCTTAAGCCATCAAGTGGCCCTGTAATCCTCACCGTCATCCTCATGATCACCGTCACCGCGCCGGATGCTATGCAAAGTCACGCCCGGATGTTCGTTGCTCCGTAGAGCGCAGGCCGGGCCACACAGTAGGCAGTTTAGGGCGGCAACAAGGCCGCTCAGTCGGCAAGTGTGCGCGGTGGTGGTGGTGGTAATGGTGAGATGGTGTGAGCTGTGAGGCATGAGGATTGCGGGGCCTATGATGGTTTAAAAGGCCTTGAGTGAACTAGGTTCCTTAGATTCTCTATTGATTCCAGCTTGCAGCCGCCATGCGGGTTCTTATGGGCTGGAAAGGATTGTCAATGTGTTATCCATTTAATTGGATAATAAGGGCAAAAAATAAGGGAGTTGTCCTTAGGGCTTTTCCCTTGCACAGCTCCCTTATAGTCCAGTTAACTGGATAAGTCAAGCTAGTTGGATAAATTTTTATTTTCTGCTAATGCCCCGTGCTCCTGGGCCCTTAGGGCTTATTTGTAGCTGCTCAGTTACCCATTGTTCAGGGATAAGCCAGACGCTACCAACTTTATAAGCCATGATTTTACCTTGGGCACACATACGCGAGAGATAAGAACCGTCTCGGTAACCTAACTTTTCTGCGGCTTCGGTAGCCGTGTAGTATCCTGGTAGGGCGGGCATAATACTACCTCTGTTAATTTAGTAGTTCTTTTATAGTATTATTGTATGTTTCTATTTTCTTTTGCGTTGATTTTTCAGTATCTACATAAGGTTTAACTAGCGCGCCATAGCGTGAAATCTTTTTGAAATCTTCCATTTTGTAATCATGATTTTTACTGAAATATTCATATGCTAATATAATATGGTGAATTTTAAATTCACCGTTTTTCTTAACTATTGATAACGCAAGATGATGTAAACTAAACCAACCAAGATATTCCATTTCGTCTATATTGGGATGTGGTTTATTTTGCTGATATAATTTAAATGCAATATCTGTACTATAATCCCATAATAAAAAATTTAGCATGACATGAAGCATAAATATGTCACTTTCTTTTTTCAATTTCCCTATACTGTTAATAACATTACTACTAAATTGCTCTGTATCATCATCATTTTTTGGCACTTCTATTGATATATTGTATGTATTGCTATTCTCTGATTCCACCCCTACCGCACTGTTAGGTACGGCAATGATTATGATAAAAGCAAAAGCCAGTCCGCAAAGTGCCTTCATTTACTTTCACCTTCTCAATAGATATATTAAATTAGTAACACAAAATTTTAAAAAAGTAACACGACATGTCATTTCAGCCTAAGATCGTATCACTATTCACAGCCTCCCCCGCCACCTTTTCCACCCTCCAGCAGATTCATAATCCAACGGAGATTGAGCACTGACGCCACTTTGCGGGCCTTAGTTGCGCTTTGGCCTGCATATAGAAGGTAAAAGCCAGCCAAACAGCGACCAAGGCAGCCCAGGGCGTGGCACAGAGAGCGGAAGCGAGGGGCAGGGGGGAAAGGTCAATGTATGAGAAGCGTTTAAGGCTTTCACATTTTTTGATCAAAACCACCCGAGGAACCCTAGTCAACCTTGCGCTCCAACTATCATACCCCTTTAGCCTCTTATGGGTCAACGGCAGCTTGTCTTGTGCCTTTCATGTTCCGTGAACTATAGGAAAGCAAGAGGAAGCTAAAGATATCAAGAGAAGACTATAGGTATATTGAGTTAATAATCCACATAATAAAACATAAAGAAAGAAAATATAAAGAATATACTTTGATCAAGTATATTTTTAGACTCAGTTTTACTATCTTTAGAGCTGGGATGAATCTTAGGTTATCCTAAGGAGTCCCCTTTCTCTCTCCCGAATGATGCAACCTAATTCTAACCTATTAAAATAATTTATTTTTCATGATTTATTTGAACATCATTTTCAAATTATAACACACTGAATTTACTAACTTTTTGAAATGACCCTATTCAAGGAATCTCCCCAAAAGAGAGAGGGGGTCTTTCCACCTGAATGGTGGTCAGACCCTCCCCTCTTCTCTTCTTCATGATTCCTTATCCTGTTGTTATCCTTAGTAGACCTTTCTCAATCTGTTTCTGTTTCGCGTCTGGGGGCTGGATGATTTTGCCAGAAGACCACCAAGGGTAAACGAGTTAAAGCTGAAAAGCATGTCAGCCCTTTCCCTGGTGAGGCTCAGGTTAGGCTCCTGCAAGGCTATGCGGTTCTTGGCTATGCTCAGTTTTCCTTCATCCTCCCAAGCCTTCAGCTCTTCCTTGAGCAGAGCTTCTTTGCGTTGATCCATCCGGCGATCAGCGTCTTGGCTCATTTGCTCCACCCAATAGGCTACAGCTATAGCCAGGCAGTCCAGCCGGTCATCATGAGACAGCGCATTGCGTTCCCTGGTGATCCTGCTCATTTGGTAGAAGAGCTGGTACTTCAGGGCCTTCTCAGGAGGCAGACTCTTGGTGCTTTCGTAGTCCCACATGATAACGCTCCTATCCACTACCAGCTTATGCTGGTTCATTACAGGTTCAAGTGTGTCAACGATCCGCGCTTCTTTCTGCTTGCTGTGTTTCACTTCCTCAATGAGGCAAGGGTAGTCTTTGGTGAAGTAAGGGGAGATCAACTTTGTGAACATACCGTCACCGAAGTTTGCCTCAATGATGACATGGTTCACCTGTTGGGCCTTGGCGAGCTTTACGATGTCCTTGAGTGTACCGTCGCTGTAACCTTCTCTGTAGGCTCTTATGGCAGTCAGGTAGAGAAAGCCGTTGAGCATCTTGATGATGCACACGGCGGTTTCGTCAGTCCCTCTGCCGGAAGGGTCAATAGCCATCACGGACCCGGTGTACGGAATCCACGCTCCTGCCAAATGCGCGACAGAATGGTACCTGTCTCCGTTCAAACCGACACAGGGCAGGTCATTCACCACGTTACCAATTCCAGACGCCCAGATGGGCTTTTCCGGGCCATCTGACGCTCCGCAGCCCATGACGATGAGATCACCCAGCTTCAAAGGGTAGCGGTCAGCATCCGAGAGGCGGGTATCCAGCATGAACTGGAGCTGAAATCCAGAGCGCCCATAGGACAGCTCACGTTCCAGGAGATCATCGTCGGTGAAGCGCAGGGGGTCCGTGGGGGTTCCCACCAGTGTGGGATTCTTTATGAGCTGCTGAAGGATGAACGGAGCCAGCCGATCAGACCCGTAGTTTACCATCTGCTCTTCCGAAGGGAAGCGCGCGGGCCAGATGCGCATGGCATAACCACGGGACGGAAGGGAGTTGTAAAGACTCTGCTCGGTCTGCGGGGTGCCCAGATAAAAGATGGTGCCGCCTGGCTTCAGGATGGCGTCAAATTCCTTTACGGCTTCCGAGAGCTTGTCCCGCATGGCCTGAGTAAAGGAGTTGCCGGGTACCTCAATATCATCAGCAATGATGAAGTCGGCGCGACCACCTGTGATCTGGCTGAAAATGCCCTTGGAAGTCACTGACGGCGCATGGTCAGCCTTCGAGGGGCCGACATCAAAAGAAAGTTTGGAGCACCGCTGGTCCGCTCTGGGCATCAGGCATTGAAGTACAGGGATTTCTGTGATGAGGCGAAGGCAGAATGTGGTGAAGTTGTCGGCCCGGTCTTTGGAGGCCGAGAGGATCATGAATTTAAGATGAGGGTTGATACGGAGTTTCCATACAACAAACGCGGCGGCAATCCAGCTTTTGCCCATGCCCCGAAAAGCCTCATTAACAGAACGGCGAGGACCATTCTGAAGATAGTTGGCGAAGTCTAATTGTATGGGGGTGGGGTCAGGAAGGTTTAAGTGTCGCCACACCATGACAAGGAATGTTCTGAAATCTCTAAGTTTCTCCGGTATGGGCTGAAAATTGTTGGGCCTAGCGCCCATATGTTCATCTCCTTTGAAAATGTTAAAAAAGCCTCGGAAATCCCGGCATGAACACTTGGTCATGTTTCGGATTTCCGAGGCTGCTAGGGCCTGTTTTGGGCCGTTTTCCTGTGTGCTGGTTAGTTCAAAAGACTGGACGCGGGGGTCGCCATATCCGAATCTTCTTCAGGCTCAAATACAGGCAGATTTTCGGTGATATCGTTTACGTCCGGATTGCTCTTGCCCACACAGTCAATCCCGTTGTCCTTGAGGAACTGCCGGATGGCGTTGAGGGTGGCCGGGGGAACCGGCTCTTTGGATTTGAGCATGTCCGCCATGTGCTTGGCGAGTGCACCATGCAAGGCTGCAAGTTCCTGTTCAGGAGCGCGCCCGGTGTTTTCTTCGTTGTCCATGTGCCTCCTATAAGGCTGCCTACGAATGAGATTTCAGATTATCCACTAATCCGTGCCACCAACATCCCCCCAAGGGCTGTGCTGATGAGAAGCCAGATCACCCGCTCCACCCAACGGCTGGAGCCTGAATATGTGGCGACGGTGATCTCAACCACATGCAGTCTGCGGTAAATGTCGTTGATGTCCTTACGGAACTGTGTGGATTTTTCTTCCAAGACCGCGTTGGAAGCAAGGATATCGCCCAGGCGGCTCAGTGTGATTTTGATTTCATTGACCGTGGTGGTCAGGCTGGAAAGATCGCCCGCATAGGGGCAGGAGACAGAGGGATCGGATGCTTTTGCCGTTGCCAATCAGACTCCTAGAGGTTGAGGGTTTTGATAAGAACGCTTGCCACTATATCCCCTGCCTGGGCCTTGTCCCATAGCCGCTCGGCTTCGCCCAGGCTGATGTCTTCCGGCCCGGGCTCCTCGTAGACCCGTTCCCACTGCCCGCTTTCCCGGTTGTAGCGGCCCTGCGGCATGCCCGCCGGTCTGTCGGCCACGGCCGTGTCTCCGGCCCCGCGCGGCATCGCGGCGCAGTACACTTCATTCTCGGGCGTCAGCCAGGTAAGAATTTGCATTACACGCCCCTCCGTCGCAGGCTGAGATAGTAGTTGGCCTTGTTGCTTTGCGTATTCACGGACGGCGAGTTCCAGGACGCGCCGTTGTAGTGGCTGACGGCGCTGTTTCCCGTGACCAGCACCACGGCGTCGCTCTTCTGATAGACAATTTCACCGCTGACTTCATGCCCGCTGGAAGAATACCAGCCGGACAACTCGCCCAGCCTACGCTTTTTGACCTGGTAGTCCTGCTCTTCCTCCACACAGCCGTCCACGGAAAAGGGCAGATTGCCGAAGGGCACCGGGATTTCGGCCTCCGTGCCCACTCCCAGCGGAATGGGGCCGATGCTCCACGCCTCGCCCGCGGCATAGCTGGAGATGCCCAGCAGCTCGGGCCTGGCGTCACGGAAGGTGAAGGTAAGCAGGACCGACGTGTAGTTGTAATCTTTGAAAAACGGCACGTCATTCTTGGGCAGAATGTACAACTGGTACTGCCAATATGGCGTGGGATCACTGATGGCGAATGACTTGTAGCCGCCGAAATAGGGGGATGTGCCGTTGGGCGCTACGTATACGCCCGCCCCGAGCAATGCTCCGTCATCAATAAAAGTGCTGCGGTCGATCAGCACCTGCCATGCTTCCTCATCCGCGTTGCGGCCTGACAATCTGAATTTGCACAATAATGAGTTCCAATTGCCGCGCGTATTTACAAAGTCAAGCATGCTTTCAAAGGCCAGGGGCTTTTCAAGCATAAATTCCACGGCATGCGTCGCATCATTCGTTCCCCCTGACAAAAAGGCATGCGCGCCGCCATAGCCGAGATTGAACAAGCTTTTCGCCCCTCCATTGACGTCATACTCAAGGTCTGCTTTAAAATCCGTCACCCGCTTGGTGGGTTGAAGATGATAGGTTCCCCTGGGCTGATCGGTCATCAGATGCTCTTTTCGCCCGGTATCCACATGCCCGACGGGCAGCATGGGCGTTTTCAGCCACGCGCCCGCATCCGCTTGCCATTCCTTGACCACCCCTTCAGCGGCGTCGTACCACAGGGTTTTGTCCGGAATCAGGCCGGAGTTGAAACGTGGGGACACGGCATAATCCCGCCCCTGGTACAGAGCCGTGCCCAGGGTGACGCGCAGATTATTGAGATGCCCGTACCACTGGTTGGCGGCGGAGTGTATCCAGCGGCCCAGAAACCAGTAGCGGTAATTGGGATTGCCCAGGGAGACGTTGTTGAACGCGCCGAGGCAATTGCCGTCCACATGGATGAACAGGCTGGAATCGCGTTGGCTCACGGAAACCGTATGCCATGTGCCGTCAGCGGCATTGAACGGCACATGGTAGCACCATGCGCTGATGCTCTTGCTGCCCCAATGCAGGGCTAGGCATTTTTTGCGGTTGTGATAGCCCAGCGCCCAGCCCCGGCTTGTATAGTATCCGTTGTCATAGAGGATATAATAGCTGTCCGCCGTTTCCGGGGCCGGGCCGTTCCACTTGAAATCCAGCTCCACGGTGCATTCGTTGCTGTAGGGATGGGCATTCCTGCCGAGCAGGGATGCCGTCAGGTCGGCATTGGGGCCGATCCAGTTGTCAACGCCCGTAAACCTGTAGCTGGAGGCCGCGCCCCGTGGCTTTTCCGTGGGGTCCACCCGCACGTTCTGGAAGTACAGCGGATGGTTCCAGGCCCCCTGGTTCATCTCGAACATGCCGTTGGGCGCCGGATCGTAGGCCACGGTGTGCCGGGATTGCAGCAGGGCGAAACACTCTTTTTCAATGTCGCCGCGCGTGCCGTAGTGCAGTTTGCGGGTGTCCGCGTACAGAAAGGCCGCATTGCCGGGCAGGGGCACGGCTCTGTCCGCGTCCAGATTGGCCGGAAGGTGGCCGGTGCCCGCATTGGCCGGGACGATGTAGATGTAATTGCGGCTCATTTCCGCCAGCTTGCGCCCGTCAAAAACGACGTGCTCCGTGACCTTCACCGGATGATCCAGGGTGCGGGCCGTGCCGTCCGCGCTCAAGCCGCAGGCCACGGAGGCCGCAAAGGGCGTTTCGGGCGTGGCGTACAGGGCCAGGTCATATTTGTGCAGGCCGGGAATGACCGCCTCGTACAGACGGATGACGGAAAGCTGCGAGTACGCGCCGCCGTGGTTGCTTTCGATGTTGATGCGCACGCGCCGGTAGGCCGTGGCATTTTCCGTGAACCAGTACATTCGCCCGTTGTCCTTGAGATTGTCCGAACTGCCGCGCAGGGCCTGGTCATTGTCGCGGCGGTAGATGTCCTCCCAGAGACCGCTGCTTTCATTCCAGCCCTGCAACTGCCATTTCCGGGGAAAATACTGCGGCGAGTTGTCGAAATTCTGGAGATAGAGGCCCGTGAGCACGTGCGCCCGGTCGGCAAAGGCGTATTCCCACTGTCCGCCGGTCACGGTGTTGGGCGTCAGCCAGCCTGCGGACTGGTAGACAAGCTGATTGCGCAGCGGCCTGGTGGCCCGGTATGATGCGCTGTATTCCCCGCCGGCGCTGACCGTGCCGCGCTTGCTGATGTACACGCCGTCCTCGTGCTGCATGTCAATGAATTCCTGGCCCACGAGGTAGGCCGGATAGCCGTCCTTTTCCCGACCGGAGAGGATGACGTTGCGCAGGCGTTGGGGATTGGTGTTCTCCATGCCTTTCTGCCAGGCGGCAAGGCCCAGGTTGTCCCGCGCTCCCTGGGCCGTGTCGGCCCCGGTGCCTCCGTGCGCCACGGCCAGGATGCCGCGCCGGATGCCGGACGCGTTGACGCGCGGGGCGTTCTCCGTTGCGTCGATTTCCAGGCCGTCGCCCGTATTGAGGTCCAGGGAGCCGTCCTCCGTGACGGACAGGCCGTGACGGGGTTTGACGCCGCCGATGTGCCCGGGCGTGGCCGGGCCGTTGTTGCTGGCGTCCTCGGCGCGCCCGGCCCAGTATTCGGCCTCGGCGGCTTCGGCCGCCGAGCGGTCGGCGCTGTCCGCCGCGTTTGCCGCGCTCCGGGCCGCCCGCGCGGCACTCTCGCCCGCAGCCCCGGCGGAGGCTCCCGCCGCGTCGCGCGCGGCCTTGATGTCTGCCACCACCTCTTCCGGGCTCTGCTCGCCGGTGGGCGGCATAATCACCGCGCGGGAGAGCTGTTCCAGCAGCTGCTGGCGCTCGGCCGCGGCCTGATCCAGGCCATCCTCCATGACTTGGGGGTCAAAGCGCGCGCCGCTGACCAGATCGATATCCTGGCTGAAGGGCATGTTGCGCACGATGGCCAGCTTCCAGCCCACGGGCAGCGGCGTACCCTCGTGCAGATAACTGAGCGTGCCGCCGGTGTCGGTCAGCGCGGCGGTCCAGCCCGTGGCCCGGCTGGTTTTGCCCTGGGGCGAGGTCAGGCTGACCACCAGTTGGGATTCGTCCCAGACCCGGAAGGAAAAGGGAAATTGCGTGGCCGCGCCGTTGCCTTCAAACAGCGCGCGGCTTGCGCTGTAGGGCATGGTCATAACTAGCTCCTTTAGGGGCGCATTTCTAAATTGTCCTTTCGCCCTTTGCCTGCGTCAGGATCGCCCCGTGCGAAGGTCGGGTTTGAATATACTTCCTTCGCCCAGGGCTCGCCCTGCTTTAGCCGTAGGCGAACTTGTGAGCCGTACGGATAAAGAGAACCGCTGGGCGGCTTATGGATGACGACAGCAACGATAGGCTGAGGGCAGCGTCAGCTTTGAAATTGGCACAATTTCAAAGCGAATCTGCTCTAGAAACCGCCCCCAGAGCAGTTCACGCATGGAATGCGTCAACTACTCCACGTGGTAAATACTCTAAGGTCAGAGACGTTGCCGCGCATCCAGCCAGGCGTCGGCCGCCGTGCGTTCGCGTCGCTCCGAGGCCGCTGCCTGGCGGGCCTGGGGCAGGCTCTCGGCATAGAGTTTTTCCAGTTCGCCCACCTTTTGGCTGTTATTCTTGAGCAGGGGCACGGCAATGAGGGCCGCCAGCTTGCGGGCCAGCATGTGGGCGAAAAGATCGTCGAACAGGCGGCTGTTTTGCACGTCCTCGGTGTAGAGCAGCAGGGCGCGGGCGGCGTCGGTCACCAGAAGGGAGGCCGTGCCGTCCGTATCCTGGGCCAGACTGAAGGGGCGGGGCGTAATGCCCTCGTGGCGCACTTCATGGACCCTGAGGCAGTTGTCCGGCAGGGCGTAGGCGAAGCGGAACTCGCGCTCGAAACCCTCGGGCAGGGGCAGGCGCGCCAGCCAGGACCGGCGCTGGGCAAAATTCCAGGGAAAGTCGCGCAGCGTTTGCCGCCGGGCGGAATCCCAGTACAGGCGGCATTGCAGGACCTCGGGCGTGTTTTCACGCTCCGACGCCACGGTGCGCGTGCCCAGAAAGCCCAGGGCGCGGTTCCAGATGGAGATTTGACTGATGGTCATGGCATCCTTTGGGGTATGGTGCTTCCGCCCCGGAGGGCGGCGCAGGCCGATTATGACCGGGCGAAGCGGATCGGCGGGACAGGAGTTTTGTTCGTCGGCAAGGAAAACAAGCGGCCCGCCGCAGCGGAGTGTAGCCGTCTACACGACCGGGGCGGGCCGCGCTGTTTGACGCGGGCAGCGGGCTAGGGCCTGTTAACGCTATGCCTTTTTGCCCTCCTGCCGCGTCAGATTTCA
>ERZ857951.865-NODE-865-length-36461-cov-4.109185_pt1 | contig 36461 bp, 33 predicted proteins | sample MGYA00519759_ERZ857951 | MGnify/ENA primary metagenome ERZ857951 (study PRJEB31778, sample SAMEA3449377) | human gut metagenome | biome: human gut; feature: human-associated habitat; material: faeces | place: United Kingdom | collected 2010/2012 ...
TCTGATTCTGACGGGCCGCCGTGGCCGCTTCGGTGACGGGTTTCTGCACCTCCTGCTTGGGCGCGGGCGTGGGCTCGGGAATGCTGGGCGTACCGCCTCCTCCAAATCCCATGATGACCTCCGGATGTCGTTGCGTGACCATGTTCAGATCTTTTTAAGAGCAATTTCAAAGTGAAATTGCTCTGGAGGCTGCGGAAGCAGCCGCCCGCCGCGAAGGCATAAGCACGATTTACTTGTGCTGTTAACTGCCGGAGCGGGCGTCCTCAAAACTTTGGGATTGTAAAATCTCAAAGTTAATCCGCGCTGGTGCAGAGCACCAGCACGCCGTCCACATAGCGGCCTTTGCGGGCGTGCCAGCAGGCCTTGGGCAGGCGGGCCAGAACGCGGAAGCCGCAGGCGGAGGCCAGCCGCCATGCGTGGCGGTTGGGGGCCGGACAGACGCCCATGATGGACGTGCAGTCCTGATGCTTGAACAGCCAGGCGAAACCGCCGCGCGCCTGTTGCGCGGCCACAGAAAAGCCCGCCCGGAAGGCCGTGAAATCAAAATGCCAGACGCGGTAGGGCTGGCGGGTGAACAGCCCGCAGCCCAGGATTTGTCCTGTCTCGTCCTCGCAGCACAGCAGCACCATGCCGTCGCGGCAAGCGGTCAGGGCCAGCCAGTCCGCCAGGTCGGGCTGTGCCCGGGAGCTCATGGCGAACGGCAGCAGGCCCTCGGCCTCCATCTGTCGGAAAAGGGCCGCGCGGCCGCGCTTGTCCAGGCATTGCCGGTAGATCAGTTCCATCAGCGCGTTCCTTTCTGAGAAGCCGTATTTTGCGCGCGGTGCGGGGCCTGATCTTTTCACGGCCGGGACGGGAATTTCTCCGTCCCGGCCGTGAAAAGTGTTAAAGGTACAGGGCGTTATTCGCGGTCACGCCGGGCAGGGAGCCGGGCAGAGCCAGGCCCGCGCTGACAAGGCAGGCCTGCTCGGTCAGATTATACTTCCGTCCTGTGACCGCCGAACAGGTTGAAAAATCCACCTCTTGATTAAGCCATACGCAGGCATTTCCCAAAAGGCGTACGAAACCTTCTCCGGCGTCCACGGCGCCGAGCGTATGAAATTTCACAGCGCCCAAGGCAACCATATGTCCATTCGCACTGCAAACCGCCGACACATATTTCCCCGGATTAAAGAAAACTTCCGAACCCGACAAAAACCGGATATGCCCGCCCCAGTTAGCTTGAAGCGCCCCAGGCACGGGCAGGTTCGGCTTGAGGGCCACTTTGCCGCTGATGTTTAGCCAGCCGAGCGACGCGGCAAAGGGAGTGCAGGCATCGGTTAATGTGAGATGGGCTGCCGTAGTATTGTATATTCTGCCGAGCATGGTCGTCTCGTGAGAAACTCCGGCAATGGTCAGAGTAAGGAATGTGGCATAAGAGTGAGGATAGATGTCTATACTCGGATAGACATCCTCCGAACCAGCCAGATCCGCGAAGTGGAAGTAGGCGTGATAAGTATTACAGCCGTCATATCGCGACAGGGCCAGAATGGCGTCCTCATAGCTCTTCACCGCTGTTTCCGGGCTCAGGCCGTCGCCGGATTCGACAAGGTTGCCGTTGACGTAGATGTGCATGTCGTGATCCACGCGCTCGCGGCCGGTGGGCGTCGGGACGGGCGCGGGCACAAGGCCGCTGGCGTCCACGGCAAGGCCGAAACCGTGCACGGGCAGCATGGTGAGCTGGGGATGGCCGCAGCCGCATTCGTTATTCTGAGACATGGAAGGCTCCTTGGCTGGTTGCATGTTTCCGACAGTGACGCGCCGTGTGGGCGGCGCGGAATCATCAGCGGCCTCCTCCCGCCGGTTCCTTGAAAAAGTTGTATTCCGTGCGTGCGCGGCGTGAGGCGTTGCGCGTATCCGGAACCGGACGGAAGCCCGTGACCGCGTAGCGCAGTGCGTCGGCCGCGTGGCTGGCCCAGTCGTGCAGGGGGCCGGAGGCCGGAACCTCCAGGCGCGGCCTCCAGAGCCGCCGGTAGGAGCGCAGGGCCTTGACTCCCCGGGCGCAGTGCGCGGCGTCGAACCAGAGCCGGGGCAGCATGCGGCGCGTGGCGTCGATGCCGTCGGCCAGGGAGAGCGCCGGGGCCACGCTGAAACAAATTCCCAGGCGGCCCGCGCTTTCCAGGCGGCTTTGGCCCGTGCCCAGCTCGCGCACGCGGATATCGCGCGGGGCCAGGTGCCGGCCGTAGCAGAAGCCGCGCCCCAAGCCGTTCTCGCCCTGGCCGGGCGGCAGGGCCTTTTGCCGCAGCACATGGGCGTAATGGGCCAGGCCCTCGCCGCTGGCCTCGTAATAGTCCAGCATGCGCCACTGGCCTGAGGGCTCTACCTGGAAGAACCAGATGGCCGTGGCGTCGTCCATGCCCAGGTCCCAGGCCGTGTGCACCGGCAGATCCGGCGCCGGGGAAAGCGGCGTGACGCGCCCCTCGCGTTCGGCCTGGTCCAGCAGGGCGGCATAGTAAGCCCCGCGCACGGCCGCCGCGAAAGAACATTCAAATTCCTGCCGGTACTCGGCTTCGTCCATGCCGCGGTGGGCGGCGGCCAGTTCCGTTTCCGGCAGGTAGCCGGTCTGTGAGGCCGGGAAGCAGAAGCGCGACCATTGCCCGTCACTATCGGCCCCGGCCTGCTGCCAGACGTCGTAGAGCAGATTGTCCGTGCCGTGCGGCGTGCCGCAGAACAGCGCCCGGCCCCGGCGATCGGCCAGCATGGGCCGCAGCACCTGGCTCCAGACCCGGCGCGGCATGTCCGCCGGTTCATCCAGCACCAGATCGTCCAGATAGAGCCCGCGCAGGGCTTCGGCGTTGTCCGTGCCCAGCAGGCGGATGCGCGCGCCGTGGGGCAGGATGCAGGTCAACTCGCTTTCCAGAAAACGCGTGCCCGGCACGGCTCCGGCGAAATGTTTGCAGTAATCCCAGGCCACGGCCTTGGCCTGGCCCAGGAAGGGCGCGGCATAGGCGGCCCGCCAGTCCTCGCGTCCCCGGCGCAGGGCCTCGCGGATCAGGTCGTTGACGGCGGCCACGGTTTTGCCGAAGCGGCGGTGGCAGAGCAGCACGCAGAAGCGCGTGCGTTCTTCGTGAAAGCGCCATTGCAGCGGGCGTGGGCAATAGGGGATCACGCAGGGCATGGCCTTACTCGTTCGTGAGGTTTACGGGTTTCGTGGCGGCTTTGCGGGCCGTGGACAACGTGCCCGGTCCGGCGGCGGAAGCGCCCCAGACCACCACCAGACGCCGGGCGCTCTGTTCGGCCGGGGCCGCCAGTTCCCGGAGTGAACGCAAAATTGCGTGCAATTCCTTGATTTCCCTGACGATATCAATGCTCTTGTCCGCGATTTCAGCTTCATTCAGGGTGCGGCTGAGCAAATCCAGGCGTTTTTCCAGACTGTCCAGAAGGGTCTTGGGCAAGGTGTTCGGCAGGGACGTCCCGGCACGCGCGGATCCGGCGGCGTTGGCAGCCATCAGCGCGCGCTCCCGCTCAGCGGCGTGCCTACGGAGCAGTGTGGGCCGGGCAGCAGACGGAGGCGGTCTTCCTGGCGGTCCAGGCCGTGTTCCAGGCGTTCCAGCAGGCGGTCCAGGCCGGAAATGCGCGCGTTGAGGGCCTGGATTTCCCCGCGCAGGGCCGCCAGTTCGCCGTGCAGACCGGCCAGGTCATCGCCTGCGGGCATCTGCCGCAAATGTTCCTCCAGGGCGCTCAGGCGACGGGCCGTGGCCGATTCGCGCCGGGACTCGCGCTGGAGATGGAGCAGATAGTCGTCGTTGCGCACAAAGGCCCGGCGCAGGCTCCAGAGCGCCCAGGCGAACAGGCCCTGGACGATGAGGATCAGCAGTGACGCGCCGGGAGAGGTGAAGATGTCGGTAAGCATGAAAACTCCAATGTGTTGGTGAAGCACCGGGTAATGAAGATTTTTGTTCTTTGCCGGGGGCGACGAACTGCGGGCGAAGGGCAAAAGACCATTACTCAGTGCTTCATTAGAGCGTTTTGATATTGAAAATATCTCAACGCCCTGTGCGGATTTTCCGTGAAAATCCGCACCGCGAAATTATCGCAAGGCGAATTTACTTCGCCGGTAGGCGATAATTTCAAACGCAAACTGCTCTAATCAGCCTGGGTCCGGATAAAGGTCGGAATTTCAAAATCGTCCTCATCATAGGTGAAGTCGTCCTGACCGGGATTGTGCGGCCGACGGCGGCTCTGGCCCATGGCTTCGCGCTTGAGCAGATAGGGAGGACGATTGCTCTTTTCGTCGTACCAGCGCTCCACTTCCGAACGGCGGGTGGCGCGGGGCAGGCGCATTTCCGGCTCTTCCTGCGACTCCTGCACCAGGTTGCCCTGCTGCGAGCGCCCGAGCTGGCGGCGGCGCGGTTCGGCCATGACGGCGTCCGGGCCGGGCTGGCGGAAATTGGTCACCGTGGCGGCGGGAGCCTGCACGGGCTGCATGGCCTGGGGCGATTCAATGCCGGTGGCAATGACCGTCAGACGGATTTCGTCGCCGATGTTGTCGTCAAAGACCACACCGAAGATGATGTTGGCGTCCTCGGGCGTGGCATCGGCGATAATGTCGCCGATTTCGGCGATTTCCTCGGCCGTGATGTCCATGGGTGCGGTGATGTTGTAGAGCACTGCCTTGGCGCTCTCCAGGGAGACGTCTTCCAGCAGCGGACTCATGATGGCACGTTGGGCCGCCTCGCGGGCGCGGTTCTCGCCCGAGGCCATGCCCGTGCCCATGAGGGCCAGACCCGCTTCTGCCATAGTGGTGCGTACATCGGCAAAGTCAAGGTTGATCAGGCCGTCTCCCACAATCACGTCGGAAATACCCTTGACGGCGTAGTACAGCACGTCGTTGGCCTTTTGCAGCATTTCGGAGAACGGCGCTTTTTTGGGCGCAAAAGCCAGCAGGCGGTCGTTGGGGATGGTGATCAGGCAGTCCACATGCTGCTTGAATTCCTCCAGACCGGCCTCGGCCGCGCGTTTGCGTTTGACGCCTTCAAAGCTGAAAGGCTTGGTGACCACGCCCACGGTCAGCGCGCCCATTTCCTTGGCGGCCTGCGCCACCACCGGGGCCGCGCCCGTGCCCGTGCCGCCGCCCATACCGGCGGTGACGAAAACCATGTCCGCATCGCCGATGGCCTCGCGGATGGCGTTCACGCTTTCCACGGCGGCCTCACGCCCGATGGACGGATTGGCGCCAGCGCCCAGGCCTTTGGTCAATTTTTCGCCCAACTGCACCTTGAGCGGGGCGGTATTTTTTTTCAAAGCCTGCACGTCGGTGTTGGCGCAGACGAACTGCACACCGCGCAAGCCGGAATCAATCATGTTTTTCACGGCATTACCACCGCCGCCGCCTACGCCGATAACCTTGATTTTGGCGCTTCCGGCCAAGGAGGTGTCAATATCGTCAACGATTGACTGAGCCATGTTTCCTCTCCTGTTTTTGCTGTCCCCAAATGCCCGCTTGAGATTTATGAGATATCCGCGAACCATTTCTTCATGCGTGCGAGTACGCCGTCAAAGACGCCGGACTCGCTGCGCGTGGTGAACTTTTTCTGACCGGACATTTCCTTTTCCGCTCCGTAGCGCAACAGACCCACAGCCGTTGAAAACTTGGGGCTGTTGACCACATCTTTGAGACCGCCCACATTGCGCGGATAACCAATGCGCGTGGGCAGATTGAAAATTTGTTCGCCCAGTTCCTGGCAACCTTCCATCAGGGCCGTGCCGCCGGTCAGCACCACGCCCGCGCCGATCATGTCCTTGTAGCCGGAGCGCACCAGCGTCTGGTCCACCAGATAAAGGATCTCCTCCATGCGCGGCTCGCAGATTTCGGCCAGCACCTGGCGCGAAAGGCGGCGCGGCTCGCGTCCGCCCACGCTGGGCACTTCAATAAATTCGTCGTGGCGCACCAGATCGGCGAGAGCGCAGCCGTACTTGATCTTGATCTTTTCCGCCGAGGCAATGGGCGTGCGCAGGCCGAAGGCGATGTCGTTGGAAAGGTTCTGCCCGCCCAGAGCCAGCACCGCCGTGTGCTTGATGGCGTCGTTAGCAAAGACAGCGATATCCGTGGTGCCGCCGCCCAGATCCACCAGGGCCACGCCGATCTCACGTTCCTCCTCGGTGAGCACGGCCTTGGCCGAAGCCAGGGATTCCAGGGCGATATCCGACACTTCCAACTGGCTGCGATGGCAGGAGCGCACGATATTCTGCGCCGAAGACACGGCCCCGGTGACGATATGCACCTTGACCTCCAGGCGCACCCCGGCCATGCCCAAGGGGTCGGCAATGCCGCGCTGGTTGTCCACAATGTATTCCTGCGGCAGGATGTGGATCACCTCGCGGTCCGCCGGAATGGCCACGGCCCGCGCCGCGTCCAGAGCGCGCTCGACGTCGCGCTGGGCAACTTCGCCGCCCTTGACGGCAATGACGCCGTGGCTGTTGATGCCCATGATATGGCTGCCGGCAATGCCCACGTAGACCGAGTGGATCTCGCAGCCGGCCATGAGCTCCGCGTCTTCCACGGCCTTGCGGATGGACTGCACGGTCTGCTCGATGTTGACCACCACGCCCTTGCGCAGACCGGTGGAAACGCTTGTGCCGATGCCCACCACATCCACCAGACCCGACTCCGAAAGTTCGCCCACCACGGCGCAGATCTTTGTGGTGCCGATGTCAAGGCCTACGATGAGCTCGGACTTATTCATTATGTTCTCCTCACAACCGCCCGTCACGCGCCGGCTCAGTTTTGCGCGGACTGATTAAGAATGACCCAGACATTGCCGTTGACGGCGCGCACTTCGCGCACGTTTTTCAGCTCGTGCCGCCGCGCCAAGTCGCCGAGCGTCACGCTCATCCGGGCCAGATTGCCGCTCCAGTCGTCAGTGGCGATGGAAAGGCGCATTTCCCGGTCTTCCAGATAAATCTCCAAGCCCCTGCCCGGGCTCACGGTCACCGAGGCAATGGCCCCGGCCTCTATGGGCAGCGCGCCGCTCTGCATGTCTTTCATCAGGCGCGAGAGGTAGGGCGCGGCGTCCTCGGCTCCCGGTTCGATGCGCAGGGTGGGAAGGGAGAGAAAATTTTTGCTCTCCACCGGCGCGATAATCCCGCCGCGCTCATTGGCGTAGTACAAGACGCCGTCCTTATGCACCCAGAAGGAGGGCATGCGCTCCTTCAATTTGATCACGAACCTGTCGGGCAGCAGGCGCTTGACCGAAACTTCCTCCACCCAGGGTGTCTGGCGCAGATTCCGCTCCACTTTGGCGATGCTCACGGCCAGACTGTTGTCGCCCTCTTTGATGCCGCCGTATTGCAGCACCATCTCGCGGGAAAGCCGCACATTGCCGGTCACATCCACATGCCTGGTGATGAAAAAGTCGCTGGTGACCGCTTTGTTATAGAGCCAGAGGGAGGCCGTGCCCACTCCTGCCAGTACCAGCATCGCCGCCAGCAGCAGGCCCGTCAGAACCGCGAGGCTTTTCAGGCCGCCCAGGCGCTTGAGCCAGCCGAACATCCCGGCAAGGAATTTCGGGAGGCGGACCGAAGGAAACAGGCTTCCTTTCGCCTTTGAGGGCTTTTCCTTCGTGTAGGCATTGCGGGCCTTGCGGCCGTTTTTCTTCAAGGCAAGCGGCACGGCACTATCCTGACCTCCGGCTCAAGCGCATAGCCGAAACGTTGCCGCACAGCCTCTTTGGCTTCATGCAGCAGGGTCAAAGCCGCTTCCGCGCTGCCCCTGCCTTCATTGATCAAAAAATTGGCGTGCAAGGTTGAAAAGGCCATGCCGCCCAGCTTCTTTCCCTTGTAGCCGGTCAGTTCCAAAAGCTTTCCGGCGGGCATATCCTGTGCGGGATTTTTAAATACGCAACCCGCGCTCCAGGCCGTCACAGGTTGTTTAGACTTTTTCTCAAAAAAGTTGTGACGCATGCGTTTAGAGATGCCATCCCTTGCGTCTTCGGTCAAGCCAAAAGTGGCTTCAACTACCATGAATCCCTCTTTTTCTTCTGAAATGGAGAGCCTACGATAGCCGTATTGCAGTGCATCAACAGTGACCCGTCGCACTGCTTCATTGCTAACTATCTGAATGGATTCGATATTTTTACATGTTTCCGTACCAAAGGAACCGGCGTTCATGGCCACGGCCCCGCCCACGCTGCCGGGTATGCCCACCAGCCCTTCCAGGCCGCTCAGCCCTTGTCCGGCGCAAAAACGCAACAGGCGCGGCAGGGGCACGCCCGCGCCGACCCGCACCAGAATTTTACCGTCCTTCTCGCCCGCGATTTCCGGCCCGCGCATAAAGCGCGGACGCAGCAACACCAGAGGCAGGTCACCGTCCCGGGCCAGAATGTTGCTGCCCGCGCCCAGGATCAGCGGACTGCCGCCCAGGGCGCGCAGCCGTTCGGGCAGAGCCGCCAGATCCGCCGCATCTTCCAGGACCAGCTCGGCAATGGCCGTGCCGCCCAGACGCAGGGTGGTCCGCTCCGCCAGGCTGGGGCGCATGACTTCACGCATGGCCGCGCCCCTCCAGCCAGGCCGGACCGAGACGGGTGATGGAACCCGCGCCCAGGGTCAGCAGCACGTCGCCGGGCCGCAGCACTTCCGGCAGGGCCTGGGCCAGGGCGTCCAGCGTCTGGAAATACCGTACCGGCGTGGTGGAAACCTGCTGCACGCCCTGCGCCAGACTTTGGCCGGAAACGCCGGGAATGGGTTTTTCCGAAGCCGCGTAAATTTCGGTCAGCAGGACTTCATCCACCTGATCAAAGACCTTGCAGAACTCGCCGAAATGGGCCTGCGTACGGCTGAAGCGGTGCGGCTGAAAGGCCGCCACAATGCGCCTGCCGGGAAAAACCTGGCGGGCCGTGGCCAGGGTGGCCGCGATTTCCGCCGGATGGTGGCCGTAATCGTCCACCACGGTCACGCCGTTCTTTTCGCCCTTGAACTCAAAACGCCGTCCCACGCCCCCGAAACCGCCCAAACCCTGGGCGCAGCGTTCAAAAGCGATGTCCGCCTCCATGGCCGCGCCAATAGCGGCCAGGGCGTTCAGGATGTTATGGCGACCCGGCTGGGGCAGGCTCACTTCGCCCAGTTTTTCATCTTCGCGCCAGACCTCGAAGCGGCTGCGCAGCCCGCTTTCCAGGGGCACGGCGCGCAGATGGTTGTCCGCCGCGAAGCCGTAGGTCAGCACCGGACGCTTGACGCGCGGCAACAGGGCGCGCACGCCCGGGTCGTCGCCGCAGACCACATTGATGCCGTAGAAAGGCACATTGTTCATGAACCGCACAAAGGCCGCGTCAATGGCCTCGCGGCTTTTGTAGTGGTCCAGATGGTCCTCGTCCACATTGGTGACCACATTGATGATGGGCAGCAGGCAGAGAAAGGAGCCGTCGGATTCGTCGGCCTCGGCGATAAGGTAGTCGCCGTGGCCCAGATGGGCATTGGTTCCGTAGACATTGAGGCGGCCGCCGATGATCACTGTGGGGTCCAGCCCGGCGGTGTCGAAGATGGAGGCGGTCAGCGAGGTGGTGGTGGTCTTGCCGTGGGTGCCCGCAATGGCTATGCCCTGGCGCAGGCGCATGAGTTCGGCCAGCATTTCGGCGCGCGGGATGATGGCGATGTTCCTGCGGCGGCCTTCCACCAGTTCGGGATTGTCGTCGCCGATGGCCGTGGATTTGACCAGCACCTGCACGTCGCCCACGTTTTCGGCGGCATGGCCCACGGCCACACGCGCGCCCAGCTCGCGCAGATGCCTGACCACCGCCGAATCGCTCAGATCCGAGCCGGAAATCTCGTAGCCCTGATTGAGCAGCACCTCGGCAATGCCGCTCATGCCCGCGCCGCCGATGCCCACCATGTGAATGTGCCGGATTTTGCTGTTCATATCTCAAACCTTTAGAAAAAATCTAGATATTTTGCGGAGATGCCTCCGCCTTCAAAAATGTTTCAGGCAAACTGCAACAGTCAAAATACTCCAGAAGCTGTTTCTAAATTGTCCTTTCGCCTTCTGCCTGCGTCGGACTCGCCCCGTAATAAGGTCGAATATGCTTGAATATACTCCCTCCACCCAGGACTCACCTTCCTTGGCAGAGAATGAAAATCCTTATTTAGAAACAGCCCCGGGGCCTTGACGCTACTGGGATTTTGTTCGCTGGCAAGGAGAACGAGCCTTTTATGAAAGGAGTGTACTCTTCTGGTACTCGACTGGAATAAAAGGCGAAGTTCGACAAAGCCAGCGGGCAAAAGAACGTAATGTCAACAGGCCCTAAGCTCGCCCGGCGGCCACCTCGGCCAACACATCGGCCACCCGCGCGGCGGCGTCAGGCCGGGCCGCGTCCAGCGCCGCGCGGGACATGCGCGCGCGGCCTTCGCTGTCGGCCAGCATTTGCGGCAGCACGCGCTCCAGATCCTTGTCCCGCAACTCCCCTTCCGGCACCAGCAGGGCCGCGCCCGCCTTTTCCAGCACCTGGGCGTTGCGAGTCTGATGGTCGTGGACGGCATGGGGAAAAGGCACCAGCACAGCGGGCAGACCGGCGGCGCAGAGTTCGGCCACAGTGCTGGCTCCGGAACGGCACAACGCCAGATCCGCCCAGGCATAGGCCTCGGCCATGTCGTCAATAAAAGCCGTCACGCAGGCCGGATCATACCCGGCCTGGGCATAGGCCGCGCGCGTGGCGTCCTCATCCTTGAGGCCGCTCTGGTGGCGGATTTCCACTCCGGCCTCCCGCAGTGCGGGCAGAATTTCCGGCAAAAAGGCATTCAGGGCGCGCGCGCCCTGGGAGCCGCCCATGACCAGCAGCCGCCGCGTCCGCCGTTCTCGGGGCCGACGCCCCACCTCGCTCACGGCCCGGCGTACCGGATTGCCGGTGAGCACGCTTTTCTCCGGCGCAAAGCCCCTGGTGCCGGGCAGGGACAGGCAGATCACCCTTGCCAGGCGGGCCAGCGTGCGGTTGCTGGTTCCGGCCACGGCATTCTGTTCGTGCAGGATGCCGGGAACGCCCTGAAGACGGGCCGCCAGCATGGGCGCAAAGGCCGCGTAGCCGCCGAAACCGGCCACGGCCTGCGGCCTGAAACGATGCACAATGCCAAGAGCCTTCCAGACCGCCAGGGTCATGCGCGCGCCCGCGCCCACGGCCCGCAGTCCACGGCCCAGAAAGCCGCGCACCGGCAGCCCGGCAAAGGGAATCCCGGCCTGGGCGGCCAGACGCTGCTCGGGCCCATAGAGCGAACCCACGAACAGCAGGTCCGCGCGCGGATTCCGCCGCCGGATTTCCTCGGCCACGGCCAGGGCAGGAAAGATGTGGCCGCCGGTGCCCCCGGTGGTCAGGAGGATTTTGTCCACGAGTCGGCCGTCCTTGAAAAGTTCATGAGCAGGCCCACGCAGAGCATGGTAGCCAGCAGGTTACTGCCGCCGTAACTCATCAGCGGCATGGGCACGCCCTTGGGCGGGGCCACGCCCATGACCACGGCCAGATTCATCACCGCGCCCATGACCAGAATGGTGGTGATGCCGAAGGCCGTGAAGCGGTCGCGCAGATTGTGTTGTCCCATGATGATCTTGTAGCAGCGCCAGAACAGCAGGGCAAAAAGGATCATGACCACGGTCACGCCCACAAAGCCCATCTCCTCGGCCAGCACGGCCATGATGAAGTCGTTGTGCGCTTCGGGCAGATAGAACATCTTCTGTTTGCTGGCCCCCACGCCCACGCCGAAAAAGCTGCCCGAGCCGATGGCCAGCAGGGACTGCACCAACTGGTAGCCCGTATTGTGGGCGTCCTGGAAGGGATCCAGAAAAGCCAGCAGGCGGCGCAGCCGGTAGGGAGAGGCAATGGCCAGGGCCATGGCTCCGGCGCAGGCCAGGGCCAGGGAGAAAAAGAGATAGATGAAGCGGGTGCCCCCGGCCACGCACATGAAAAAGAGAATCCCGGCCAGGACAACGGCGCTGCCGAAATCCGGCTGCAGGAGAAGCAGGAAACAGAACAGGCCGGTCACCGCGAAAGGCGGAATGACGCCCCGGCTGAACGTTTTGATCAGCTCCTGCTTGGAGCTCATGAAATAGGCCAGATAGAGCGCCAGGGCGATTTTCACGAACTCCATGGGCTGCACGGAAACGGGACCCAGCGGAATCCAGCGCTTGGCGCCGTTGATGGCCGGGGCAAAGGGCGACAGGGTGATCAGCAAAAGCAGCAGCGAGAAAAACAGGGCCGGATACTGCAATTTGTACAACCACTCGCGCGGCAGCAGGGCCGCGCCCCAGAGGGCCACGCCGCCGCCCGCGGCAAAGAGCAGCTGACGCTTGAAAAAGTAGTATTTGTCGCCGTTGACCTGCTCGGCCACAATGCCGCTGGCAGAGAGCACCATGACCAGACCGATGGCCAGGATGGTCAGCATGATGGTGAACAGCCACCAGTCAAAGGGGGTGCCGGGACCCTTTTCCGTAGCCCTGGCAAAGGCGCTGCGGGTTTTGCTCTTCTTGGTTTCGGTAAAACTGTTTTTCATGCCAGTTTGCTCACAATGCGTTTGAAATCGTCGCCACGAGCCATGTAATTGTCGTAAAGGTCAAAACTGGAGGTGGCCGGAGCCAGCAGCACCACGTCGCCCTCTTGGGCGGACGCGGCCAGGGCGCGCACGGCCTCTTCCAGAACCGGATGCCAGCTTATGGGCGCAAGGCCCTGCCAGGCTGTTTCAAAGTGTTCGCGGCTCGCGCCGAACAGGGCCACTTCCCTGACCCGCTCCCTGATCAGGCCGCCCAGGGCCGCCAGATCGCCGCCTTTGAACTTGCCGCCGCAGAGCAGCCGCAACGGCCGGTCAAAAGCCTGCAACGCCACCTTGAGGGACGAAACCGTGGTGCACTTGGAATCATTGACATAGAGCACGCCGCAACGCTCGCGCACCAGCTCCAGACGGTGCGGCAAAGGCTTGAAGCGGGCCACCGCGCGGGCGGCATTGGCTTCGCTGACGCCGAAAAAACGGCAAGCCTGCCAGGCCGCCTCCTCATTAAATTTGTTGTGCGCGCCCGGCAAGCCGCTTTGCGGAAAACGCTCGCTCTCGCGCACCCAGACCCGGCGGGCCCTGAGATTGAACCCCTGCGCCGGGCCATGCAGATCCGCGCCCAGTACGGCCAGGTCGCCCTCATCCTGGCAACGGAACAGACGGAATTTGGCTTCCGTGTATTCGGCCATGTCCTTGTGATAATCCAGGTGATTGGGCGTAATGTTCAGAAGTACGCCCGCGCGCGGGCAGAAGGTGGAGCAGGCCTGGAGCTGGAAGCTGGAAATCTCCAGCACCAGCACGTCGGCCTTGCGGCCGGAGAGCACGTATTCCGAAAGGGGTGTGCCGATATTGCCGCCCAGAAAAACCGTATAGCCCTGCGCCTGGAGCATGGCGGCGGCCAGGGAAGCCGTGGTGGTCTTGCCGCTGGTGCCGGTGACGGCCAGCACGGGCTCGTCGTCCAGATAGCGCCAGGCCAGTTCCATTTCCGCCAGCACTTCCGGAGCTCCCGGCCGCGTGATGTCGCCCAGGTATTGGGCCAGCTTCGCCAAGGGCATGCCGGGGCTGGGCACCACAAAGGCCGCGTGTTCGAACTGTTCCGGGCTGTGCTCGCCCAACCGCACGTCCACGCCCAGCTTGCGCAGGGCGGCGGCCTGTTCCGTCGAAAGCGCGTCGGCGTTGCGGTCCAGCAAGCGCACGCGCGCGCCCTCCCGGCTCAAAAGCCGCGCCGCGGCCAGGCCGGAACGTCCGGCCCCCACAACCACCGCCAATTCGCCGATCTGAATGCGTCTGCCGCGCGTCTTTTCCAGAGCCATGACTTTTTCCTCGCAGTACCAAGGGCTGTTTCCAAATGAGGATTTTCATTCTCTGCCAAGGAAAACGAGTCCTGGGCGGAGGGAGTATATTCAAATATATTCGACCGCCGCACGGGACGAGTCTGACGCAGGCAGAGGGCGAAAGGACAATTTGGAAACAGTCCTTACCGCAGTTTCAGAACTGACAATGCCACCAGTCCCAGCAAAATGGACGTAATCCAGAACCTGATGATGATCTTGGATTCCGGCACGCCCTTGAGTTCAAAATGATGGTGCAGAGGGGCCATGCGGAAAATGCGTTTGCCGCCCGTCCAGCGGAAGTAGCCCACCTGCAGAATCACGGAAAGGGTTTCAGCCACGAACATGCCGCCCACCACGGCCAGGACCAGTTCCTGCTTGCAGAGCAGGGCCAGGTAGCCCAACACGCCGCCGATGGAAAGCGAACCCACGTCGCCCATGAAGACCTGGGCCGGATAGGCGTTGAACCACAGAAAGCCCAGACCCGCGCCCACCAGGGCCGCGCAGAAGACCGTCACCTCGCCTACGCCGGGCATGTAGGGCACCAGCAGATAGCCGGAAAAACGCGCGTTGCCCGTGATGTAGATGAAAATGGAAAAAACCAGGCAGGCCACAATGGAGGGGCCGATGGCCAAGCCGTCCAGACCGTCGGTGAGGTTCACGGCATTGGAGGCCGCCACCATCACGAAGATGCCGAAAGGCACATAAAACCAGCCCAGATCCGGCGTCCATTCTTTGAAAAAGGGAATGATCAGCTTGCTGCTGTAGGAAGGATTGTCGGCCAGCAGCCACATGGCCACAAAAGCCACCAGAATCTGGCCGCCGAATTTGGCCTTGGCGGAAATGCCCTTGTTCTTGTGGTGGCGCAGCTTGGAAAGATCGTCCCAGAGGCCCACGAGCCCGAAGCCCGCGAAAACGAAAAAGGTCTGCCAGATATAGGGATTGGTCAGGTCGGCCCAGAGCAGCAGGCTGACGCCCAGCGTGAAAAGCATGAGCAGGCCGCCCATGGTCGGCGTACCGGCCTTGGCCGCATGCGCCGCCACGTCCTCATGGATGTACTGACCGCATTTCAGACGTCGCAGCCAGGCGATGAAACGCGGTCCGATGAGGATGGAAAGCAGCAGAGCCGTAATCAGGGCCGCCATGGAGCGGAAGGTGATGTAGCGGAAGACGTTGAACAGCGTCCATTCCGAAGCGAGAGGGGCCAGAAAATTATAAAACATGCCCGCTCTCCCCTGTCTTGCGTCCCCGCGCTTCCGTTGCCGCCATGGTTGTCATCCCTTCCCGAAATGCCGTCAGCAAAGTTTCCAGCCGGTTGAAATGCGATCCCTTGAAAAACAGCAGGCCGCCGCGCTTTCCGTCCAGCTTGCGCTCCGCAAGCTCCCGCCAGGCCGCCATAAAACTCTCGGGCCCGTCCACCGGCAACCAGGGGCCGTCATAGCCCCCGCGCGCGAGCCCGGCGCGCACCTCGTCCGCGTGTCCGCCCTTCCAGAACACGGCCGCCGGTCCGAGATCGGCCAGCAGCCTCCCCAGTTCCTCGTGCATGGCTTCGGCCACCGCCCCCAGCTCGCCCATTTCGCCCAGCACGGGCACAAAGGCCCGGCCGCGGGCCTGCCCGGCCGCGGTCTCCAACATGCGCCGCATGGACAGGGGATTGGCGTTGTAGGTATCGTCAATGATCTCCCACGCGCCCACACGCTCACGGTTGAAGCGCTGGGGCGGCAACTGGGCCCTGCCGAGCCCCTCGGCTATTTCCGCCGGGCTCAGACCCAGCAGATGCGCGGCCGCCGCCACGGCAATGCTGTTTTCCGCGCCGTAGGCACCCTGAAAAGGAGTGACCGCGTCGCAGCGCACGCCGTCCAGCCAGAGCCGGTACAGGCCGCGGGTCGCGTCCTCCCCGCCCGCTTCGGTCGCGGGGCCAACATAGTCCGCGCGGTATTCGACCTCATGCGCTCCAGCGCTGAAAAAACGCAGTTTCGCGCCCGTGGCCCCGGCCTCGCGCACCAGGTCCGGATAGTCGGCGCTGACCAGGCCCAGGCCGCCCTGAGCCAGATGGGCCAGCAGCCGCGCCTTGTGCCAGGCCACGCCCCTGTCGCCCAGGCCTTCGGTGTGACCCGGGCCCACATTGAGGATCAGGCCCAGATCCGGGCGAATCACCGGGGCCAGTTCGTCCATGTCGCCCGCATGGCTGATGCCCGCCTCAATGACCCAGAAATCTTCATCCCCGTCCGTGTTCAACACGGTGCAGGGCATGCCGATCTGATTGTTGTGGTTCAGGGCGTTGCGCGCGGTTTTGCCGCGCACGGCCAGCACCTGGGCCAGGGCTTCCTTGAGCGAGGTTTTGCCCGCCGTGCCCGTGACGCCCACCACCTTGGCCCTGGTTTTGCCGCGCCAGAGCGCCGCCAGGCTGCCCAGAGCCCTGACTGTATCTTCCACCAGCAGCACGGGCGCAGCCACATCCGGCAAAGGCCGCGAGGCCAGCACCGCCGCCGCGCCCTGCTCCACGGCCCTGGCCGCGAAATCATGCCCGTCCGCCCGTTCGCCCGGCACGCAGACAAAGAGCGCGCCGGGACGGGCCTCACGGCTGTCCGTAACCACGCACGTCGCCATTGTCTCTCCGTTCCGATCGCCGGGGGGAGACATCAGGCCCAAATGTGCCGCCATTTCCGTAGTGCTCAGGCGCAATGCAGCAACTCCCGCACCACTTCCTGATCGCTGTAGTGATGCTTGACACCCTGGATGATCTGATAATCCTCATGGCCCTTGCCGGCGATCAGCAGGGCATCGTCCTTGCCCAGCATGTCCAGGGCCCTGGCCGTGGCCGCGTGACGGTCCACCTCCACCAGCACTTCACGCGCCTCCTTGAGGCCCGGCAGCACGTCCCGCAGAATGGCCTCCGGCTCCTCGAAGCGCGGATTGTCCGAGGTCAGCACGGCCACGTCCGCATAGCGCGCCACAGCCTCGCCCATGAGCGGGCGCTTGGTTCTGTCGCGGTTGCCGCCGCAGCCGAAGACCGTGATAATCCGCTTGAAGCCCGCGCCGCGCAGAGCCTTGAGCACATTGACCAAAGCGTCCGGAGTGTGGGCGTAATCCACAAAAACGTTCAGGCCTTGGGAATTTTCCACCCGCTCCAGCCTGCCGCAGACGCCGGTAAAGCTCTCCAGGGCCTTGAACTGCCCGGGGTCCAGACCCGTTTCCAGAGCCAGGGCCTGCACGGTCAGCAGGTTGGAGGCGTTGAACGCGCCCACCAGGGGCGAGCGCAGTTCCCAGGTCCGGCCTTCCAGATGCATGCGCAGACGGCAGCCCTCGGTCCCGGCGGACAACAGTTCGCCCCAGAGGTGCCGCCGCCTGGGGGGACCCTGTTGCAGGCCGAAGGACAGGGCCCGCGGGCAAAGCTCCAGCAGGCGGCGGCCCCAGGGGTCGTCGGCGTTGACGGCCATGACCTTTTCCGCCCTGGGCAGCTCCAGAAACAGCCTGGCCTTGGTCTTGAAATAGTTTTCCATGTCCTTATGGAAATCAAGATGATCCTGGGTCAGGTTGGTAAAGGCCGCGCCCGCGAAGGGCACGCCGCAGACCCGCTGCTGGTCGATGGCGTGGGAAGAGACTTCCATCACGGCCACGTCCACGCCCGCCGCCTCCATTTGGGCCAGCATGGAATGCACGCGCAGGGGATCCGGCGTGGTCAGGGGCGCGGCTTCACTGTGGCCCGGCCAACGGTAGCTCACCGTGCCCAGCACGCCCACCTTGTGCCCGGCGTCCGTGAACAGGCGTTCCAGCAGATAGGTGCTGGTGGTCTTGCCGTTGGTGCCGGTGACGCCCAGAATCTTGACGCGCGACGCATCCGTGCGCCAGCGGGCCTCGGCCAGACGCCAGAGGGCCTCGCGCGGATCTTCATGATAGACCACGCGGCAGCCTTCGGCCCGGACGGACGCCTGAAGCGCGGCATCCTCCGGCCCGCCGGGGCGGCAGACCACCACGGCGGCCCCGGCCTCCACGGCGGCGGGAATGAAACGCGCTCCGTCCTCATTGACGCCGGGCACGGCCACAAATATGTCGCCCTGCCCCACGACGCGTGAATCCGAACGCACTTCCACGCCGCCGCGACGGCATGTCTCCAGAAGAGCCGCAAAATCCCGCTGCATGCTTACCTCGTTATCCTTGCCGAAGACGACAGCTTCATCTTTCCGACAGCCAAAGAATATAGTCCACGTTCTGTCCGTCCTCGGGCCAGGCCGTTCCGGCGGCCGGGCTCTGGCGCACTACCCGGCTGCCCGACCCCTTGAGTTCGGGCACCACGCCCGCACGGGCGAACAGCTCCACCGCGTTGCGCACGGATTTGCCCATGACGTCCGGCACCCGGCTGGCGGCCTTGGCCAGATGGCCGGGCAGCTGCATGACCGTGGCGCGCTGCGGCGCATCGGCGGTCCTGGCCAGATAGGGCACCTCCAGACCGGCCAGCTTCAGCCCGCGCTGACGGCGGACCGGACCGGCGTCCTTTGTGCCGGAGGCTTCCGCCAGCCTGGTTTCGGAAAGAATGCCGGTATAGGTCAGAGCCCGGCCCGCGATTTCCTTGAACACGGGCGCGGCCACCACGCCGCCGAACTGGTTTCGCGCGGGCTCGTCCACCATGACCAGGATCAGGTAGCGGGGCTTGTCGGCGGGCAGAAAGCCCACAAAGGAGGCCAGACGCTTGCTGCCGTAAGTGCCCGTGCGGTGGTCGGCCTTCTGGGCCGTGCCGGTCTTGCCCGCCACTTCCACGCCCTCAATGCGCGCGCGTTTGCCCGTGCCGTCTTTCTCTTCCACTACATCGCGCATCATATCCATGACTTCGCGCACGGTCTTTTCGCTGAACACGCGTTCATGCGCTTCTTCCACGTTGCCGTCTTCCCTGATCAGATGCAGGGGCTTGTAGACGCCTCCGTTCAGCAGGGTCAGATAGCCCTGGGCCATTTGCAGGCCCGTGACGGAAATACTCTGGCCGAAGGCCGTGGACATCAAGTCCACTTCACTCCAGTCGCGGGGGATGCGCAGAATGCCCCGGCTTTCGGACACCGGCACGCTGGTGCGCTCGCCGAAGCCCAGGGCGTGCAGATACTTATGAAACATGGGCGCGCCCAGGCTGAGGCCGATCTTGGCCATGCCGATGTTGGAAGAATAGCGCAGCACCTTGCTGGCCGGCAGCATGCCCTGATTGGACGTATCCCGGATGGTGAAGTTTTTGCTGACCCACTTGCCGCGTTCGCAGTCGATGAGCGTATTGGGCGTGACCTTGCGCTCCTGCAGGGCCGCGGCCATCACAAAAGGCTTGAAGGTGGAGCCGGGCTCCAGGGCGTCGGCGGCCAGACGGTTGCGGTAGACCAGCGGCGAGGATTCCCGGTAGGTGTTGGGATTGAAGAAGGGATACTGGGCCCAGGCCAGAATGTCGCCCGTGGGCACGTCCACCACCAGCGCTCCGCTCCAGCGGGCGTCATAGTCGCGGGCCGCGCGGGCCACGGCTTCCTCGGCGATGAACTGCATCTGCACGTCAAGGGTCAGGGTCAGGTCCTGGCCGCGCGGCTCAGTCTGACCTTCCTCATGCAGATAAAAACGGCGGCCCATGGCGTCGCGCTGCACGATCTGACGGGTGGGAATGCAGCCCAGACGGGCCTCCAGGGAACGCTCGATGCCTTCCAGGCCCTTGTCGTCCAGACCCACAAAGCCCAGCAACTGCCCGGCCATATGCTTGAAGGGATAGACCCGGTCGTATTCCTTGGACAGGCCGATGCCCGAGAGATTAGCCTTGCGCACGGCCTCGGCGGTATAGTCGTCCACCTTGCGCTTGAGCCAGACGAAACGGCGCTTGGTCTTGGAAAGTTCGTCATAGAGCTTCTGGGGCTCCATGCCCAGAATGGGCCCCAGCGTATTCGCCATGACCAGGAAGTCCTCGACTTCCTGCGGCTTGGCATACACCGAGCGGGCTTCGACGCTGCGGGCCAGCACCTGGCCGTTGCGGTCGTAGATCATGCCCCGGCGGCCGGTGACCAGTTCGGAAGCCATGTGCTGGCGGCGGGCCCTGTCGGCCAGACGCGGCCCTTCGACCATCTGCAGATACCAGGCCCGTCCCCAGAGGCCAAACCAGAGCAGACAGAAAATGCAGACCACCGCGTTGATCCGCAGACGCCCCCAGTCCACCTTTTCCATCCAGACGGCACGGGTGCGCGGGCTTTTCCCGGCACCGGCGTTGCGGTTGACGCGCGGCGCCTTGTCGCGCCGGGGCGTAAAACTGGATCGGTTGCGTTTGCGTGACGAGAACTTGAACATGGTTTCCTCAAAAAAGACACAAGGCCTGAGACGGGGCAGTAAACGGCCAGAGCACTACCACTTGAATGCTCTAATGAATTTCCATACGCCTTACCTGCCCCGGCCTGGGCTCGCGCATGCCGAATTCCTCGGCCCGGCGGCGCAGTTCATAGGGGGAAAGCAGGCGTTCGCGTTCCACTTCCAGCTTGGCGCGCAGGGCACGGCGTTCACGCAGCTCGTTCTGCGCGATATTGATGAAATACGTGGTGTCCATGCGTTCGATATTGCTCCAGACCAGCACAAGGCCCATGACCATGCAGGCCAGCAGGCCCAGGGCCAGAGCCAGCAGCCAGCCCCGGCCGCCCCGTTGCTGATTGAGGGGGGCGTTTTTCTTCAACATCAAACTGCCGCCTCGGCGATTTTTTCCACGGCGCGCAGCTTGGCGCTGCCGGCGCGCGGGTTGACCGCGAGTTCTTCCGGCCCGGCCTGCAGCGGTTTTTTATGCAGAATGCGCACTTCCGGCTGATGACGGCAGACGCAGACCGGTACGTGCCGGGGGCAACGGCAGCCCTCGGCCCAGTGGCGCATGGCCTGTTTGACCATGCGGTCCTCCAGGGAATGAAAGGTGATGACCGCCAGGCGCCCGCCCACGGGCAGCCAGGCCAGAATCTGATCCAGAAAGCGCCGCAGTTCGCCCAGCTCATCATTGACGGCCATGCGTAAAGCCTGAAAAGTGCGGGTGGCCGGATGCCGCCGGGCCTTGGCCCGCCAGGCGGGCGGATAGGCTTTTTCCACCAGGGCGGCCAGCTCCGCCGTGCTGTCGATGGGCGCTTTCTGCCGGGCCTCCACAATGACCCTGGCGATGCGCCCGGCCTGCGGCTCCTCGCCCAGGGTGGCTATGCACTCCTTGAGCCGGGCGAAACTTTCACGGTTGACCCAGTGCCAGGCCGAGAGCTCGCCGGAATGCTGGTCCATGCGCATGTCCAGCGGGCCGTCGCCGTAAAAACTGAAACCGCGTCCGTTTTCATCCAATTGCAGGGAGGACACGCCGATATCCAGCAGCGCGCCGTCCACCTTGTCCCACTGCAATTCCTTCAGGGCTTCGGCGAACCGGCTGTAGCGGCAGTGGAAAAAATGCGCCCGCCCGCCGAACGGGGCCAGACGCGCACGGGCCAGGTCCAGAGCCTGCTCGTCGCGGTCCAGGCCGCAAAGTTCGCTCCCGGGCGCGGCGGACAGCACGGCGGCGGCATGGCCGCCCATGCCCAGGGTGCCGTCCAGATAGCGACCGCCCGCGCGCGGGGCCAGAGCCTCCAGCGTTTCGGCGGGAAGCACCGGCACATGACGCGTCGACGCGCGCTCTTCCGTATCCTGCATGACCTGCGCCATAATTCCGCCCTCGCGGCTTACAAAGAAATATCCACGCCGCTGGCCGCCAGCTCTTCGGACACGTCCTCAAGCTGCAGAGCGTCAAAGCGGTTCTGATCCCAGATTTCAAACTTGTTGAGCATGCCCACCAGCATGACGTCCTTCTGCAGACCGGCTTCACGCATCAGAGACTGCGGAATGCGTACCCTGCCCTGCGGGTCCGGGGCCAGCTCCTGCGCCAGGCCCATGACCTTGGTTTTAAAGTGCGACAGCTTGGGCGAGGGGAAGCGGATACGGCTCAACTGCTCGGTGACGGCCTCCCAGTCGGCGGGCAGATAGGCCACCAGCCGACCGTAAAAAGAGGTCAGCCAGAAAGTGCCCTGTTCACCATCCGCCGCGCCCGCGCAGAGCGCCTCGCGGTATTCCGGAGGCAGCATCAGCCGGCCCTTGGGGTCCAGGCTGCGGGAGAGGCTTTTGGTGAAGAATTTTTGCACAGTTTACCACTTTCTTACTTGTTTTTCCCACTTTTTCCCACTTATGCCCCAAGGCTCCGGGGGTGTCAAGCAAGCCCGCTTCAAACGTTCGGTACATACCGCGCCACATTGAAAAAATGTACAAAATCCATACTGGATGCAGAGATGCCCATTCCGCCGCGCGCCCTTGACAATACCCTGGAAAACCCGGATGATTTACTGCAAAAATGCGCCTTGGGCCTTTTGCGTCCATTTCAAAAGCCATTGCCGGGACGCCCGGGAAGGAACGCCATGAGAACAAAAATCGTCGCCACCATTGGTCCGGCTTCCAACAGTAAAGAAAAACTCAAAGCGCTGGCCGAGGCGGGCGTCAGCGTGTTCCGGCTCAATTTTTCCCACGGCGGCGCTTCGGACTTCGTCAACATCATCAAATACATCCGCGAGGTCGAAAAAGAGCTGGGGCGTCCCATCACCATCATGCAGGATCTTTCCGGCCCCAAAATCCGCTTGGGCGTGGTGCCGGAAAACACCATCCAGGTCAGCAAGGGCATGCGGCTGCTGCTGGGCCCCAGCGCCCGGCGCGTGGACGAACTGCCCTACCTGCCCTTTGACCACGACGTTATTCTGGAAAGCCTGGAGCCCGGCGACCGTATGGTGCTGGCCGACGGCGGCCTGCAGTTCATCGTGCGGGAGCGCCGCTCCGACGGACTGGTGCTGCTGGAGGCCGACAACGCCGGCTTGGTGACCTCGCGCAAGGGCCTGGCCCTGCCCGGCAAGGCCACCAAGGTACGCGCCCTCACCGGCAAGGACAAAAAAGACCTGGCTGACGGCCTGCAACTGGGCGTGGACGCCGTGGCCATCTCTTACGTGCAGACCGCCGACGACGTGCGCGAAGCTAAATCGCTCATCGCGGCCGCCGGACGCCATGTGCCCGTGGTGGTCAAGCTGGAACGCCAGAGCGCGGTGGACAACCTGGACGAAATCCTTCAGGAGACGGACATTGTCATGGTGGCGCGCGGCGATCTGGGCGTGGAATGTCCCCTGCCCCAGCTCCCCGCCCTGCAGAAGCGGATCATCAGCGCCTGCAACAAGGCCTCCAAGCCGGTCATCGTGGCCACGCAGATGCTGCTTTCCATGGTCAACAGCCCCGCGCCCACCCGCGCCGAAACCACGGACGTCGCCAATGCCGTGCTGGACGGCGCCGATTGCGTGATGCTTTCCGAAGAAACGGCCATGGGCAACTTCCCGGTGGAAACCGTGCGCTATATGCGCAAGATCACCAATGAGGCCGAAAAGCTGTTGCTGGACAACCGCAAACTGGAAGAGCCGGACGCCGACAAGGGCATCCCCGAATTTCTGGCCTTTTCAGCCTGCCTGCTGGCCGACAAGGCTCATGCCCAGGCCATTGTCTCGCACAGTCTTTCCGGCGGTTCGGCCCGCCAGGTTTCCGCGCGCAGGCCGCCGCAGCGCATTTACGCCCTGACGCCCGACCCGGTGACCATCAAGGCCCTCAATTTCGTCTGGGGCATCACTCCCGTGTTCGTGGACAATCCGGAAGTGGAGCCCAGCCACCTGATCCGGGCCGAGGAATTCATTCATAACTGCCCGGACTTCAAGGCCGACGACTGCGCGGTGATCACCGCCGGTCAGCTCAAGGGGTCCTCGTCCACGCCGCGCGGCACCAATCTCGTCAAAATCTACTGGAAATAACCATGGCTGAGCAAAGCCGGCAGGCCCGCGATATTCCTCAGAACATCAATGAGGAATACTATCAGATCAGCACCGAGATTCTGGCGAGTTTCCCCAAATACCGCCCGCCGGTGGATCTGTTCAGTTTTCGTGAGGATATCAAGGTCCTGGCCCCCTATTCCAAGAAGGGCGTACGCCTGAGCAACGAGCAGGTGGAGGGAGTGGCCCGGCTCTGCGCCGCAGGCGATCTTTTCGTGTCGCGCTCCGACCACCCCATCTATTCCCGCCACATCGTCAAACAACTTGACCTTGTGCTCCAGGACAACAACCTCAAGGAATCCGAAATCGCGGATATCTGTATCCGCGCGCTGGCCATGCGCTTTACGGATTTCAGCGACCAGCCGGTCAAGGCGGTGTTTGAGCCGCTGTACCGCGACATTATGGTGGTCACCGAATATCTCTGGCAGGACAGGCACCACGTCAACGCCTTTGTGCGCCGCCTCTTCCGCCGCCACCAGCCCGCCCGCCACGCCATCAATACCATGTCCGTGGGGCTCTGGCTCTGGCTGCAGATTGTTTCGGATTTTCGCCGCAAGGATCTGGACCGCATGGCCCTGGCCCTTCTGCTGCACGACGTGGGCATGAGCAAGGTACCGGCTTTTCTGCTCAATAAACAGGGTCCCCTGAAACCCGAAGAGCGGGAAAAAGTGATTCTGCACCCCCTGGTGGGCGTAAAGCTGATGCAGAAAATGGACCTGACCTTTGAAGAACTGTTGCGGGCCTGCTTTGAGCACCACGAGCGCCTGGACGGCTCCGGCTATCCGCAAAAGCTCAAAGGCCCCCAGATCAGCAGGGTGGGCCGGATCACGGCCATTGCCGACTCCTTCTCGGCCATGATCTGCGAAAAGCCGTATGGCCAGGCCAAAGAACCGCTGGAAGCCGCGAAGGAGCTGGCGGCGGACCAGCAGCATTATGACCCGGAACTGACCAATTCGCTCATGTCGGCCTTTGCCACCGAGGGGTTCGGCCAATTCGTGGATATGGACAAGAACGCGGACGAGCCCTTATAGGGCATTTCAAAGTTGAAATGCTCTAGGGTCTGTTAACACTATAGAATTTTTGTTCGCCTGCAAGGAAGATAAACCTGCTTTGAGGGAGTGTACTCTTCTGGTACTCGACCGAAAAAGCAGGTGAAATCTGACGCGGCAGGAGGGCAAAAAGGCATAGCGTTAACAGGCCCTAACGAGGCTGCGAGAGCAGCCTCGCGCTACGATGCCGTAAGCGCAATTTATTTGCGCTGTTGCCTCTCCCGTTAGCGAGTCTTCGAGCTTTACGGACGAGGACAGCATAGCTAAGCGGCGAAGTAAGCGTATCTTTAATTTGGGAATGCGCGGCATTTCAAAGCTAATATGCTCTGGAACCGTCACACAGTATATTGCCGCGGCCCGTTCGCCGCAAACGAGCCTGCGGGGCCGACGGACAAAGCAGTGCCGGGCAAGAGATCCTGCCGCACGCTGTCGACAGGCGGCAAACTCAAAAACAGAATGCTCCGGGATGCCTGCCTGACGGTGGGCATCCTTGTTTTCGGGGTCGCGCATCCCGCGTGTCCGTCCGGCCTTCCGATCCTCAAATCCCCATGGGTCTGTCGATACTATAAATTTTTGTTCGCTCGCAAGGAAGATAAGCCCGCTTTGCGGGAGTGTACTCTTTTGGAGCTCGCTTCAACCGTTGCGACGCAGGAGCTTTAGCCATACGGCTCACAAGTTCGCCTACGGCTAAGGCAAGGCCTTCGGACAACGGCTGCCGCGCGCAGCGAACGGGCAAAAAGGCATAGTATCAACAGGCTCATGATAATCGTCGGCAACATCTTTCAGGAGCACTGATGGACCTCATGGACCTGACCCAATGGAACGCCTCCCGCGCCAATGTCGACGCCAGCGGTGCGGGAGCCAAGATTCCCTGGGATGAACCGGACTTCAGCCGCAGAATGCTCGAACAGCATCTGAACCAGGAACACGATTGGGCCAGCAGACGCAGCCCGATCATTGCCGCGCATGCGGCCTGGATTGCGGAACAGTTGTCCGTTCCTTCCCGGATACTGGATATGGGTTGCGGTCCGGGCCTGTATACCCAGGCCCTGGCCGAACGGGGACATCAGTGCGTCGGCGTGGACTTTTCGCCCGCCTCCATAGAATACGCCCGGCAACGGAGCGCGGACTGTGATCCAAAGCCGGAATATATTCTCGGGGATATCCGCAACTACAGAAGCAATCAAAAATTTGACTGCATCATCATGACCTTTGGCGAGTTCAACGCCTTTATCAGAAAGGATGCCGCACTCCTGCTTGAGCATTGCGCTGAAATGCTGCCTGAAAACGGCCTGTTCATACTGGAAGCCCACACCTATGACGCGGTTCGCGCCATGGGTGAAGCCCCGGCCACTTGGCAGCGTCACGCAACGGGCCTGTTTTCCGCCGGACCACATCTCTGTCTGCGGGAAAACAGCTGGAACGCTGCCGAAGAAAGCGCGCTTTCGCGCTATTTCATTATTGACGCAGCCGACGCAACAGTACGGCAATACGCTTCTTTCATGCAGGCCTACCGACTTGAAAGCTATACGAAAATGCTCTCGTCGGCGGCCCTGCCCTTACAGCGGATTCTCAGCGAAAACGTCTGGAATTCCGGACAGGATTTCTATAATAAGCTGCAAACATTCATCTGCCGGAAAATCTGAACCCGCGTATCCGCAACAATGAGAGTCACTGATGATCGAACCACAAACCTGGGTGGCCGACGCACTGGCCCGCATGAAAAAAGCCTTCGGCCCGCGCCTTGCGTATCTGGGGCTGCAGGGCAGCTACCGCCGGGGAGAGGCCACCGAAACAAGCGACATTGATCTTGTCGTGCTGCTGGACACAGTGGAACCGGCCGATCTTGATATCTACCGGAGCATCGTGCACGCCTTGCCCGAGGGGCATAAGGCCTGCGGTTTTTGCAGCGGAACCGAGGAATTTTTCCACTGGCCGCGACATGAGCTTTTGCCTTTCAGCATGGACACGGACGATTATTACGGCAGGCTGAAGGATTTCCTTCCGCCCTTGTCACAGGAGGACGCGCGGGCAGGGGCCAAAATCGGCGCATCCGCTCTCCTACACCTACTCACGCACAGCTATCTCTACGCGGAGCCGGAAGCCAGACCCGCTATCCTGAAAGACGCCTACAAGGCCGCCTTTTTCGTCATGCAGGTCGTGTACTACCTTGCCTCGGGACAATACTGCCGCAGTAAAAAAGAGCTGCTCGCCTGTCTGGACGGCGCGGAAAAGGAAATTCTCCAGGCCGGGCTGGATGTCCCGGCCTGGCTGGCCGCCCATACGGAAACACAGGCTTTTGCCCTGCTTCGCGGCTGGTGCGGCAAAGTTCTGACCGGAAATGAAAGCGTGTGAAATGTCCGCACTGCCACAAGCGGCCACGGAGCAGGGGACATACGTGGTATATATATCCCCGGCCCGAGGCCGTCTGTTGACCCGGCCCAAATGGAGCACCAGCCCGATGGCCTATCCGGGCGTTATGGGCGTGTCAGTCTGCCGGGTGCTTGTCAAACAGCCTCTAGAGAAATAACTCCGGCTCCCGGCGAGCGGTACACCTGCTTTCCAGCATGGCCCGGATCTTCGCCACATTGGGATCATCAAAATATTTGGCCTCCACCGGGCAGAATTTGACACAGGCGCAACAGCGGATGCAGCCCGCCGCCACCTGATGGGGATCATCCTCGCTGATGACGCCCATGGGGCAGCCCTGAACGCAGATCATGCATTGGGTACAGGCATCCGTGGTTTTGGGACGGATATCCGTTGCCGGACCGCGCTCCTTGTAAGGCCGGTTGCCCTTGACGGACACGGGCGCGGGATTGCCAGCCGCGATTTTGGCGGCGGCGCGCCGGGCGAAATCCGCCAGCACGCACTTGTCTTCGGCGTCGGGACGGCCCGCGCCCACGCCGGGGGCCAGGGAATGCTCGGCGATAAAGGCTCCGGCCGCCGCCACCGTAGAGCCCCGCCGCGTGAGCAGATCCACGGCTTCCAGCAGGGCATCGTCATAATCCCGGTTGCCGTATACGGCCGCCACGACCGCCGTCGCACCGTTACCGCGCACACGGGCCAAGGGCGCTTCCAGAAGTTGCGGTACGCGCCCCGCATAGACCGGAAAAGCGAAGACCAGCACATCGCCGGGCGCGCAGTCCAGGCTTTCTTCCCGCTCGGGCGGGAAGGTCAGGTCCCGGATTTTCTGCTCTCCTCCCAATGAGACGGCCAGGCCGTCCGCCAGGGTCCGGGCGATCTCCCGGCTGCTGTGGGTGGGGCTGAAAAAAAGCGTGTGAATGGTTCTGTTCATGCTGCCTCCTGCGGCTGAAGCGGGGATGGGGGGAAGAATGGCCGAAACGCCGCCCCGCTCGCGCCTGTAAAACGCAAACGGGCCGGAAAATCCGGCCCGCTGTTCAGTTTTGTTCAAGCATACGCCGCGCGGCGTTGCCCTGGCGAGTATCCGCAATTACCAGCGGTAATTTTTATCCTGCTGATGTCCCACAATGCCGCCGGCCAGCGCGCCCACACCGGCGCCGGCCAACGCGCCCCAACCGGCGGCTCCGCCGGAAATGGCCGCGATGCCCGCACCGCCCAGCGCGCCCAAGGCCGCGCCGCTGGCGACGCCCTGCTGGGTGCGGCTCATATTTGTGCAGCCGATGCCGGTGGCGAACATCATGGCCATCAGACCCACAATCAAAACTTTTTTCATAACTTTTCTCCTGAAAAAGGCTGACGCGAACGTCAGTTACAGGCGGCTACTTCGCGGCGGCAACGCGCGGCGCGATAAGTTCATTCCAGATAACGCTCAACACAGGCCGGTCAAGGCTCTTGGGATTGGCCGCGTACCATGCGTCCACCATCTTGATGATCTCAGTGCGGTTGACGTCCCTGAAGGCCTTCATCCAGCCCTTTTCAAAGGGCGACAGCGTATACACGGGACGTTTGCCGGCCTTGGCGGACTTTTCCGTCATCTTGGCGTTGACGAAATATTCCACGGTAATGGCCGACTCCACGCCAAACAGAAAAGCGGCCTTGTTGGACTCGGTGGTTTTTTCCCAGACAGCGCCGGTGAACTGGTCCACCGGATTGCCGGTCATGCCCGCAGCAGCATTATTTTCCGCCGCCTGCACGTTGACGCAGGCCAAGGCAAGAACCAGAGCCAGCCCAAGGCTCAGAATTGATTTTTTCACGCGAAGCTCCTTTTATGTTGCGATCGTCGGCGGCCTTGGGGCCGCCACTGCTCTCCGGCTGCCTGCGGCCGCTGGGGGAGCATCCTGCTATCCCATTGTAGATTTCAGTATAGCCTCAACGGCCAGGCCATATCAAGAGATTTCCAGTGCCGGAGGCTCAGGCCCCCACGGCATTGCCGATCATTTCCCGGAAACGGCTGAAAAGATAATTGCCGTCGCGTGGGCCCGCCGCCGCCTCGGGGTGGTACTGCAGGCTCATGACCGGCAGCGTCTTGTGGCGCAAGCCTTCCAGGGTGTGGTCATTGAGATTGACGTGGGTGGCTTCCACATCGGGCACGCCGTCCAGCACCACATGGAAACCGTGGTTCTGGGAGGAGATTTCAATGCGGCCGGTGGTCAGATCCTTGACAGGATGGTTGCAGCCGTGGTGCCCGAACTTGAGTTTGTCCGTGGTGCCGCCCAGGGCGTGGCCGATGAGCTGATGGCCCAGGCAGATGCCCGTGACCGGAAAGATCTTGATCAGATCCCGTACCACGGCGATTTCGTCGGTCAGCGAGGCCGGGTCGCCGGGGCCGTTGGAGAGAAAGACCGCCCGCGCGCCGCTGGCCTTGGCCGCCTGCGCGCTGAAGGTGGGCGGCACGGCCAGGGGTTCGAAGCCCGCCTCGCACAGATGCCGCAGGATGTTCCACTTGATGCCGAAATCATAGACCAGCAGGGGCAGGCCCGTGCCTCGCCAGGCATACGCGCCGTCAGGGCCGAACACAGCCTCCCGGGGCGCGTTGTCGTACCAGGCGTAGGGCTTTTGGGCCGCCACAAAGGGCACCAGGTTGCGGCCTTTCATGGCGGGCAGGGCCAGGGCCTTTTCCCGCAGGGCCCGCGGGTCGAACTCGCGGGTGGAGATAACCCCGCGCATGGCCCCGTTGATGCGCAGATGGCGGGTCAGGGCGCGGGTGTCCAGCCCCTCCATGCCCGGCTTCTCATAGCGCTTCAGAAAAGTGGGCAGAGACATGGTGGCCCGCCAGTTGGAGGGCTTTTTGCAGCACTCCTTGACCAGCAGGGCCCCGGCGTGCACCGCAGCGGACTCCATATCCTCGCGGGCGATGCCGTAGTTGCCGATGAGCGGATAGGTCATGCAGACCATCTGCCCGTAATAGGAAGGGTCGGTGAGCACTTCCTGATAGCCGGTCATGCCCGTGGTAAAAATCACTTCCCCGCCGGTTTCAAAATCGCCGGTAAAGGATTTGCCTTCCAGCGTGAACCCGTCTTCCAGCACCAGCAATGCTTTCATAACTTACCCCCGCGCTTCCCGCGCGTAGTATTCCTGCAGGCTTTCCACATGGGTTTCGTCCCGCCGCGAGCCGATGGCCGTGGCCGTGGCCCGGGCCGCCGCGATGGTGGTGCAGTACGGCACCTTGTAGGTCAGGGCCGCGCGCCGGATGGCCTTGGAATCCCTGGCCGTGTGCTTGCCCGAGGCCGTGTTGATGACCAGGTCCACCTCATGGTTGATGAGCAGGTCCACGATATTGGGCCGCCCTTCATAGACCTTGCGCACTTCCTCCACCTCAAGGCCGTGCTCGCGCAGCACATTTGCCGTGCCCTGCGTGGCCAGCAGCCGGAAGCCCAGCTTGGCGAACATGGCCGCCACTTCGGGCAGGAAGGGCTTGTCGCGGTCGTTGACCGAGAGAAAGATCTTGCCGCCCTGCGGCAACACCTGGCCCGCGCCCAGCTGGCTTTTGAGAAAAGCATCGCCGAAGTTGGAGCCCATGCCCATGACTTCGCCGGTGGAGTGCATTTCCGGTCCCAGGATAATGTCCACGCCGGGGAAGCGCTGGAAGGGCATGACCGCCTCTTTCACGCAGGTGAAACCGCCCTTGCGCATGCTCCAGGGGTCCAGTTCGTCCAGGCTCTTGCCCAGCATGACCTGGGTTGCCAGGTACGGCAGGGGCACGCCCGTGGCCTTGGAGACAAAGGGCGCGGTGCGCGAGGCGCGCGGATTGACTTCCAGAATATAGATGTCGTCGCCCTTGATGGCGAACTGAATGTTCATCAGACCCACGACCCTGAGTTCGCGAGCCAGGGCTTCGGCCTGGGCCGCGATGAGCGCCACATGGTCGTAGGAGAGCGAGAAGGAAGGCAGCACGCAGGCCGAGTCGCCGGAATGGATGCCCGCTTCCTCGATATGTTCCATGATCCCGGCCACATAAACTTCCCGGCCGTCAGAAAGGGCGTCCACGTCCACTTCCACGGCGTGTTCCAGGAATTTGTCGATGAGGATGGGATGTTCCGGCTTTTCCGGCACCTGTTCGCGGAAGTAATCGGCCAGTTCGGCGGCATCGTAGACCACGGCCATGGCCCGGCCGCCCAGCACGTAGCTGGGCCGCACCACCACGGGATAGGTGATGCGCTCGGCCACTTCCAGGGCTTCCTCCAGGTCCATGGCCGTGCCGTTGGGCGGCTGCAAAAGCCCCAGTTTCTGAATCAGGGCCTGGAAGCGCTCGCGGTCCTCGGCGCGGTCAATGGCGTCGGGCGAGGTGCCCAGAATGGGCACGCCCGCACGCATCAGGGGCACGGCCAGGTTCAGCGGGGTCTGCCCGCCGAACTGGACAATGACGCCTTCGGGTTTTTCCTTTTCCACGATGTTCATGACGTCCTCGAAGGTCAGGGGCTCGAAGTAGAGCCGGTCCGAGGTGTCATAGTCCGTGGACACGGTTTCCGGATTGGAGTTGGCCATGATGGCCATGATCCCGGCATCGCGCAGGGCGAAGGAGGCATGGCAGCAGCAGTAGTCGAACTCGATGCCCTGGCCGATGCGGTTGGGCCCGCCGCCCAGGATGAGCACCTTGCGGCAGTCCTTGACCGCCAGTTCGTCGCCGGTCTCGTAGGTGGAGTAAAAATAGGGGGTGTAGGCCTCGAATTCCGCGGCGCAGGTGTCCACCAGGTAATAAGTGGGCACGATGCCCATTTCCTTGCGCAGACGGCGGATATCGCCTTCGGGCCGCTTCCACATTTCGGAGAGCTGCCGGTCGGAGAAGCCGTATTCCTTGGCTTCGCGCAGCACCACGGCCAGATCGGGGTTGGCCGGGGTCATGTCGTTGGCCATGCCGAAATCGCGGATACGGGCCTCCATGTCCACGATGTCCTTGACCTGGCGGATAAACCAGGGATCAATGGCCGAAGCCGCGAAGATCTCCTCCTCGCTGATCCCGGCCACCAGGGCCTGGCGCAGGGTGAAGGCGCGGCGCGAATTGGGCCGGTGCAGGGCCTCCAGAATGGCTTCGCGCGAAGGCAGCTCGGCGCGGAAGTTGTAGCCCAGGCCCGGCGCGCCGATTTCCATGGAGCGCAGACCTTTTTGCAGGGCTTCCTTGAACGTGCGGCCGATGCTCATGGCCTCGCCCACGCTCTTCATGGAGGTGGTCAGCTCATCCTTGGCGCCGGGGAATTTCTCAAAGGTGAAGCGTGGGATCTTGACCACGCAGTAGTCGATGGCCGGTTCGAAGCTGGCCACGGTCTCGCGGGTGATGTCGTTGCGCAGCTCGTCAAGGGTATAGCCCACGGCCAGTTTGGCCGCGATCTTGGCGATGGGGAAGCCCGTGGCCTTGGAGGCCAGGGCCGAGGAACGCGACACGCGCGGGTTCATTTCAATGACCACAATGTCGCCGTTTGCCGGATCGACGCCGAACTGCACGTTGCTGCCGCCGGTTTCGACGCCGATCTCACGCATGATAGCGATGGAAGCGTCGCGGATCTTCTGGTATTCCATGTCGGACAAGGTCTGGACCGGGGCCACGGTGATGGAGTCGCCGGTGTGCACGCCCATGGGGTCGAAGTTCTCGATGGAGCAGATGATCACGCAGTTGTCCTTCTGGTCGCGCATGACCTCCATCTCGATTTCCTTCCAGCCCAGCACGCTCTGCTCGATCATGACCTCCGAGGTGGGGCTGGCGGAAAGGCCGCGCGCGGCCACCTCCTCCAGATCCTCCAGATTGTAGGCCACGCCGCCGCCCGTGCCGCCCAGGGTAAAGGCCGGGCGCACAATGAGCGGGAAGGGCAGCACATTGCCCAGACGGCGCACGTCGTCCAGATTGCGGGCAATGCCGCTGGCGGGCATTTTCAGGCCGATGTTTTCCATGGCCTCGCGGAAGAGTTCGCGGCTTTCGGCCTTTTCAATGACCTCGGCGCGCGCGCCGATGAGCTCCACCCCGCATTCCGACAAAACGCCGCTCTTGGCAAGTCCAAGAGCGGCGTTCAATGCCGTCTGGCCGCCCAGGGTGGGCAAGAGGGCGTCCGGCCGTTCCTTGCGGATGATGGCCGCCAGAGTGTCCTGTTCAATGGGCTCCACGTAGGTGGCGTCGGCCATCTGCGGATCGGTCATGATGGTTGCCGGGTTGGAGTTGACCAGCACCACCTCATAGCCCTCTTCCTTGAGGGCCTTGACGGCCTGGGAACCGGAGTAGTCGAACTCGCAGCCTTGGCCGATGATGATGGGACCCGCGCCGATAACCAGAATTTTGTGTAAATCCGTACGCTTGGGCATGGGGTATTCCTGCGGATTTTAGGAGAGTCAGAAATAATGACAAAGTGCAGCCGTACCGTTGTGGCTCAAAACGATTATTTCTACGTTACGCCTGGCCTGTCAGTCAAGAATTTTCCTCCGGACGCCAGGACCGGGTCAGCCTCGGCGCGCCGATCCCAGGGCCAGCGCCGTCTGACGGGCGGCTTCCGCCAGATCTTCCGGCGTATGATCGCTGCGCAGCGTGACCCGCAGCCGGGCGCGCCCCCTGGCCACCGAAGGATAGCGGATGGCCGAAAGAAAATATCCGGCCTCAAAGAGCCGCTCCGCCGCGTTCAGGGCCACGCCCTCGTCGCCCACGAGCAGGGGCACGATGGCGCTTGAGGAATGCGCGTCCATACCCCGCTCCTTCAGGCTGGCACAGAAAAAGGCCATATTGTCCCGCAGACGCCGCACGCGCTCAGGCTCCCGGCAGAGGACATCCAGAGCCGCGAGGGCGGCGGCCACGGGCGCGGCCGACAGCGCGGTGGAAAAAATGAAACTGCGCGCGCTGTTTTTCAGATATTCGATGAGCCGCGCCTGGCCGCAGACAAAACCGCCCTCGCTGCCCAGGGCCTTGCTCAAGGTCCCGATGGTCACGTCCGGTGCGACGGCAAGGCCGAAATGCTCCGCCGTGCCGCGCCCCGTGGCCCCAAGAACGCCGGTGGCGTGCGCCTCGTCGAGCATGGAAAGAAAGCCGTAGCGGTCCGCGATGCGCAACAGTTCCGGCAAGGGAACCACATCCCCGTCCATGCTGAACACCGCGTCGCTGACGATCAGGCCCCGGCGGCCCGCATAACGGCGGGCCTTGGCCTCCAGATCCGCCATGTCATTGTGGCGGTAGACCACGATCTCCGCCCGGCTCTGGCGGCAGCCGTCAATAATGCTGGCATGGTTCAGCTCGTCGCTGAAAATCACGTCGCCCCGGCCGCAGAGGGCCGTGATCACGCCCACATTGGCCATGTAGCCGGTATTGAACAGCAGCGCGGCCTCCGCATGCTTGAACGCCGCCAGGCGTCGCTCCAGCTCGCTGTGCAGTTCCAGGCCGCCCGTGGTCAGGCGGGAGCCGCCCGTGCCCGCGCCCCAGGCCACGAGCGCTTCGGCGGCCCCGGCTTTGACCCGCGCGTCATCGGCCAGGCCCAGATAGTCGTTGGAGGCCAGCAGGAGCAGCTCCCGGCCTTCACAGCGCACGCGTGGACCGGGGGCCGAAGCCATGTCCCGGATATGACGGCGCAGGCCGTTTGCGCGCAGGCGCTCCAGGCGTTCGTCCAGAAAAGCCCACTTGTCCGCCCTACCCGCCTTATCCGTCTTGTTCTCCGCATCATCCGGCGGACCGGAAACAGCCGCAACCGCGGAATCGCCCGCGCGAAAAACGGGCGCGTCCGGAAGGCTTTCCACCAGCACCGGCCGCCGCTCGATGAAGTCCAGCGTGGCGGCGAGCCGCTCCCTGGGACCCCGGTACAGGAAAATGCGTCCGCCCTCCGGCGAGCCGGGTTCCTTCATCCTGGCGATGCGCACATAGCCCAGCTCGCGCGAGGCCACATAGCCGGTCACATAATCCGGATCGTCCGAAATGCAGATCTCGGCAAGAATATGGGGCGCATGCGCCACCTTGGTGGCCAGCACCAAGGCTTCCTGATAGTGATTTTTTCCCGACGGGCCGGAAGGCGCGGAAAAAGATGCCGCGTCGGCCCTGTCCATATAGGTGGCGCGGACGCCGCGCGCCCTGTCCGGCTCCAGCCGCTCCAGGCTGTCGGCATCCAGCAGCATGGCCCCGCGCAGGCCGCCCGCCGCGCGCATCAGGGCCAGCACGGCTTCCGGCGCGGGCACGCCCGCCTGCCGCAGCAGTCCGGCCGCCAGACGCAGCCCGGAGGCGGCGTCCGCGCAGTCCAGCGCGCGCACGGGCAGGGCCGACAGGCGCAGGCAGGCGGATTCCGGCACGGCCTCCACCTTGATGTTGATGAAATCGGGGTTTCCCTTGCCGTGGCGCTGGGCGCGGGTCACCAGATCATGGGTTAGCGCGGGCACGCCTTGCGCCCCGACAATGCGCTCCGCCCCGGAAATATGCTCTTCCTCACCCCGAACCTTTCGGCTGGCGCGCATTTTCACGCTGAACAACTGCATGCCGTATCCTGTCCTCGATTCTCATGGCCGCCCGTATCCGGCGCGGCCTGCCCAGCATGCCAGACTTGCCCCGCGCGGTCGAGAGGCGCGGCAAAAGGCTGAACGCAAGCCGGCGCGCAGGGCCTTCAGATATGGCTCACGCGCTCAGGGCTCCCTTCATCCGCATGACATTCCTGCGCGGCGGATTGCCGAACAGGCGCTTGTATTCCCTGATGAATTGCGTCGGGCTTTCGTAGCCCACGGCAAAAGCGGCCTGCGTCACATCGTGCCCACCGGACAACATGAGGCGCTGGGCTTCGCTGAGGCGCAGGCGCTTTTGGTACTGCAACGGGCTCAATGTGGTAATCTGCTTGAAATATTTGTGAAAAGTCGATGGAGCCATATTGGTTTGCCCGGCCAGCTTTTCCACCCGCAACGGCTCTTTGTAATTCTCTTTCAGCCAGGATATGGCCCGCGAAATCTGGTTGCCCTGTGAGCCCAGGGTATTGAGGCTGCGCAGAATGCCGCCGAACGGACCCGCAAGCAGCCGATAGTGGATTTCATCTAGCAGGAGGTTTTCCATGACAAAAAACATTACACGGATTCCGATTTGCGACGGCGTTACCTTTCACAGCATTGGGGAGAAGCGGTTTAAAACCGGCAGGCTGACAGCGGCGATGCTGCTGCCGCTGTCGGCTGAGACAGCTTCCGCCAACGCGGTTTTGCCTTATCTGCTTCGGCGTTCCTGCCGGAGGTATCCTACCTTCCGGGCGCTGAATGAAAAGCTGAGCTCTCTCTACGGGGCTTCCCTTCAGGCCCAGGTGTATAAGCTGGGGGAGGTTCAGGTGCTGGCAGTCTCCGCGGTGGGGCTGGACGACCGCTACGCCCTGGAAAAGGAGGAGGTAGCC